>ENA-OFCE01000474-OFCE01000474.1-metagenomes-genome-assembly--contig:-NODE-474-length-25862-cov-3.131360_pt1 | contig 25862 bp, 26 predicted proteins | sample MGYA00153388_OFCE01 | MGnify analysis MGYA00153388 | reverse complement strand
AGTTAAGCTCCAACGGGGAGAAGGAGCTTAAACTAACCAATTATAAACCAATTATATATAGGGCGTTTTTAAATGTAAAGGAATATGTTTCTTTTTACATAGTGTAAAAGTAACACTAAGATCCTCCTAAATTGTCATTTTAATGTCATTAAGTAATATTAATTTTCCTTAGGTGGATTTAACGTTAAAAATAATTCACTGTTTAAGTTAATCAAGTAAACTATTTGCAACAGAATATTACTTTCAATGTCAATATGTTAATTTATTGCCAATTTGAAATAGCAAAATTAAGATTTTCTAAAATTTAATGTAATGTAACTATCACACCACTGTTCAACTTTTTTGACAACACCATATCATTTTTAAGCTATAATTAATTTATTAGAGATTATGTATTTCCGTGCTTCCCTATGAGCAATCAAGAAACTATTTCTAGTATATTATAAGGAAGCAATATCATATATATGTGCTATTTTTGGCCATTAGTGTCACATATCCATAAAATCACGTTTTCCCCAATGATGAACAAACAACAGATTTTAAAAAGAATAGGCCAAATAATTGATGATTTAAAAGAACAGCACAATTACTTGATTGCCTCAGAGGAACATAATGTTCTGGAAATGGAACTATTTGCAGCTAATTCAGATTTTTTAATTGATCACATTTCGATACTTAAAAAACTTGAAACTTCATTTGAGACTCATCCTGAAGAAGAATTTATTCCTTTACATCCAATCCATTCTGCTGTAGAAAATGATTATGCCGAGGTTCTCGAACCTCAGGAAAAAGAGATAGCAAGCGCATTTATATTCCCGGCATCAGAGAGTTATAACATCGAAAATGAAAGCAAAGCGGCAGATATGATGTTTGTGTTTGAACAGGATGTGAAAGTTGACCAGATTTTTGACAGAGAGTTCACTCCAGAAGAATCCAAGGTACTGCAAGAGAAACAAGCTGTATTTTCGAAACTTAATGAAGTTAATCAACCAGAACCTATTGATACAAATACAGAAGATATTTCGAAGGACTCAAACCCAATACCATTTGATTCGAGCGTAATCTTTGTTGTAGATAATACAAACTTGGCACCCTCAATCAGTTCTGAAAATGATTTTATAGAAAGTATTATAAACAACGAGACTAAAAACAATGTTGAAAATGAATTGAGTCCAATGGTAAACATAGAGGAAAAGAAACAAACCTTAAATGATTTTCTTTCTAACCAAAGCAATGTTCAGAATATATCTTCTCGGTTAAGCAATATGGCCACCCAAGATTTAAAATCTGCCATAACCCTCAATGATAAAATGCTTTTTATAAAAGAATTATTTAATGGTTATAACTTAGCTTACAGCGAGGCTTTGGAAATACTAAACCGGTTTGATTCATTTGAAGCAGCGGATAATTTTTTACTAAAAAACTACTCATTAAAGAACAAATGGGTAGATAAACAAGAAGTAGTTGATAAGTTTTATGCAATTTTAAACAGAAGGTATGTGAAATAACCTTGCGTAATTTAAACTGAAAGATTCATTATACACAAATATGAAGAACTACGTAAATTTTAAGTATACAAACTTGCAGCTACTCTAAAAGTGTTGCAATGTGCATCAACAATTACTTTGATATCCTGAGAGTACCCACCACCCATACTTACTTGTACCCCCAATTGGTGTTTGATACAGGCATCAAAAACTAATTTATCCCGTTGTTTACAACCGTTTTTCGTTAAAGCCAGTTTGCCCAATTTATCTGTGGCTAAAACATCAACACCTGCCAAGTAAAACACAAAATCTGGTTTGTGCCTTTCAAAAATCAAAGGCAAGGCAGTACTCAGTTTGTCCAGATATTGTTCATCAGTTGTTCCATCGCTTAAAGCAATATCTAAATCAGATTGTTCTTTTTTAAAAGGAAAATTTTTATCGCCATGCATAGAAAAAGTAAACACACGTTGTTCGTTACAAAAAATTTCAGCTGTACCGTTGCCTTGATGAACATCTAAATCTATAATTAATATTCTGCTGGCCAAATTATTGTTTAACAGATAATTGGTTGCAATAGCTTGATCATTGAGCATACAAAAGCCTTCGCCCCAATGGCTTCCAGCGTGGTGCGTACCACCAGCAATATTAAAAGCAATACCATTTTTTAAGGCAAATTGTGCACCGTCAATGGTGCCTTGTGCTATAATAATTTCTCTTTCAATTAATTGTTTACTTAGTGGGAAACCAATTCGCCTTTGCTCTTTTGGAGCTAGAGTAAGAGTTTTCAGCTGCTCCCAATAAACGCTTTGGTGTGTGGCTAAAATATTTTCTTCAGCTAAAATTCCGGGCGTGAATAAATTTTCATTTTTTATAGTCCCCTCATACAGTAATTGTTCGGGTATCAACTCATATTTCAACATTGGAAACCGATGCCCTTCGGGTAGCAAATGCGCATACAAAGGGTGGTAGGCAATCTTAAGCATTCGTTAAATCTTTAAAATATGTGTTAGGTTGCCTATTGAGATTTATATTCCAATAAAACTTAAAAGGTATTTCCCAAATAGAATTGAAAATTATGGATTATCAGTAATTACTCTTTGTAAAAAAACCATTTTACCAATTCCCCATAATTTATTTTTTTGCCGTACATCAAAATTCCTACTCGGTAAATGCGAGAAGCCACCCATGTTGTAAATACAAATCCTGTTACCAATAAAGCCATAGATAATACCAATTGCCAAGCGGGCACTCCGAAAGGGATTCGAATCATCATAGCGATAGGAGAAGTGAAAGGAATGATGGACAGCCAAAAAGCCATGGAACTATCCGGATTTTTTACGATTACGTTCATCCCGATTAAAAACGTAAAAATAAGGGGCAGCGTAATGGGCAGCATAAATTGTTGAGTTTCAGTTTCATTATCCACGGCCGATCCAACTGCGGCAAATAAAGCACTGTAAATAAGGTATCCGCCAATAAAATAGAAAAGAAAGCATCCAATAATATACGGAAAGTCAACGGTGTTTAGAGCTTTCATTACTTCGCCTAAAACATTGTTTGGCGTATCTATGGTTTTTGAATCTGTTGAGATTCCCATTGTTTTTTGCACTATTTTATCTTGAATATTACCCTGATCTAGCAAAACGGAACTTGCCAAACCCATTAAGGCAGTTGATAAAATTATCCATAGCAAAAATTGTGTGAGACCTACTGCGCCAATGCCCAATATTTTACCCATCATTAATTGAAATGGTTTTACCGATGATACGATTACCTCAATAATCCGATTTGTTTTTTCTTCTATCACGCCTCGCATTACTTGCGCTCCGTAAATGAACAATGAAATATAAATTAAAAAAGAAGATACAAAACCAATTATCGTAGAAGCGCCAATGCTGCTATCTTGTTCGCCATCTACGGAAATTTGCTTAGCGCTGATACTAACCGAAGGATTTACTTGGTTTAAAATCTCGGGATTTATACCTAAAGCCGAAAGCCTTTTGTTCTGTAAAATGGTGCTCATTTGGTTTTCAATTTCATTGACTACCGATAGCTGAGGTTTTTTTGGTGAAAGGATTTCTATATGCCCTGTCTTAGAATAATCAACAGGGATGTATAATAATAAACCGTCGTTTCCTTGTTTCAAATATTTTTTTTGTTGGTAAAAATCTCCTTTTATATAATCAAACTGAAGGTTTTTTTGATTTTTAAATTGGTTTACAAAGATGTTGCTTTTATCCAAAACCTTACACGTTTGCAGCTTGTCGTCTCCCTTCATTAAAATCAAAAAAACAATGGCATACATGGCAATCATTAAAGTTGGCACCAAAAAAGTCATTATCAAAAATGATTTTTTCTTTACCCTCGAAAAATATTCGCGATGAAATATTAAAAATACCTTATGCATGGGCAAAAGAAGTTTGGTTAACTTTTTCTATAAAAATATCGTTCATAGAAGGAATAATTTCTTCCAAATGAACAATCTGCGCCTGAGGAATAATCTCTAATAATACGGCGTTTAACCTTATGGTTTCTTTTAATTGGATAATGTACTGAATTCCATCATCTTTGACTTGTTCAGATAAAATATCGAATTTATCAGAGAAAAGTATGTTTAATGGTTTATCCAATACGATTTTGAATGAATTGTTTCTGTACGAATTTCTAATGTCTTTAATTTTACCGTCCAATATCTTGTGTGATTTATTGAGGACAACGATATGGTTGCAAAGTACTTCCACAGATTCCATACGATGGGTTGAGAATATGATGGTAGAACCTTTTTGGTTCAGTTCCATAATTTCATCTTTGATAATTTCGGCATTTACGGGATCAAATCCCGAGAAGGGTTCATCCAATATTAACAATTCTGGGTTGTGTAAAACACATGCCACAAATTGCACCTTTTGTTGCATCCCCTTAGACAAATCTTCCACTTTTTGTTTCCACCAAGTTTCCATCTGCATTTTTTCGAACCAATACTTGATTTTGGAAATGGCGTCCACTCGGCTCAAGCCTTTTAATCGGGCCAAATAAATCATTTGTTCACCAATTTCCATTTTCTTGTATAGGCCACGTTCCTCTGGCAAATAACCTATTTTACTGATGTGAGATTGGTTCAATTTTTCCCCATTAATGAAAACTTGGCCTTTATCTGGTGCAGTAATTTGGTTGATGATTCTGATAAGGGAAGTTTTTCCGGCTCCGTTTGGACCTAATAATCCAAATACAGTTCCTCGCTCTACTTCCATACTTACATCATCCAAAGCTCTATGATTGGCGTATTCTTTGACGATGTTTTGGATGGATAGCATTAGGAAAAATTAATGGAATTTAAAGTTGGATACAAATATTTTGGAATTACACCGCCGCGTCCTCTTCCATCATTGTTTTTCTGTTGAATTTTCTGATGATAACCCGTGTGCCTCTGTCATAACTGAAGTAATTAACTATCCAATTAATTAAGGTTACCAATTTGTTTCTGAATCCAACCAAGAAAAGCAAATGGATGAACATCCACGTTAGCCAGGCAAAAAATCCCTGAAATTTCCAAAATTTCAAATCTACCACCGCTTTGTTTCTGCCAATGGTTGCCATAGATCCTTTGTCGAAATAGGAAAATGGTTTGGTAGGCTTTTTATCAATAATCCTGAGTAAGTTTTCTGCCAATTGTTTGCCCTGTTGAATGGCGGTTTGTGCAACACCAGGGTGACCGTTAGGAAAATCATTAGTTTCCATATACGCTAAATCGCCTATGGCAAAAATATTTTCATAGCCCTGTATCAGATTGGCGTCGTTGGTTTTTATGCGTCCGCCTCGTGCAATTTCCGCATTTTCTAAACCAGGAATTATGGCTCCTTTTACCCCTGCGCCCCAAATAACAGATTTTGTAGGTATGATTTGATCGGTGTTGTAAGTTACATTCTCTCCATCGTAATTATTAACCCTCGAATTCAGGAATATCTTCACGCCCATATTCTCTAAAAACTCTTTGGCTTTGGCAGATGCTTCTTCTGAAAACGGAGATAAGACTCTTGAGTCTCCCTCAATCAAATAAATATTCATTTTAGTGATGTCCAATTCTGGATAATCATTGGGTAAAACGTGGTTTTTCAATTCTGAAAGAGCACCAGCCGTTTCAACACCCGTTGGTCCTGCACCCACCACCACAAAATTCATCAGTGCATCTTTTTTCGTTTGGTCTACTTCTGAAACGGCCTCTTCAAAGTTTTGCAAAATCAAAGACCGCAGATTTAACGCCTCTGGAACCGTTTTCATCGGCATGGAAAAATGCTCGATTTCTGCTTGCCCAAAAAAATTGGTCACCGAACCCGTGGCAACAACCAAATAATCATATACAAATTCGCCAATATCTGTTATTACTTTATTTTCCGCAGGTACAATCTGTTTTGCATCGGCAACCCTAAAAGTAAAGTTACTTTGGCCTTTAAAGACTTTTCTTAACGGAAAAGCAATTGAATCTGGCTCTAAGCCACCAGTTGCAACTTGGTAAAGAAGGGGTTGAAAAGTATGGTAATTGTGTTTATCCAACATCAATACCTCAACATTTTGATTCTTGAGCTTTTTTGAGAATTGAATTCCGCCAAAACCGCCTCCAATAATTATGATTTTGGGCAGTTCATTAATCTCATTTTCCATATAATTCGATTTTTAAAATTGATACCGTTATTGTAGTGCACCTTTTATTTTAATTGTAATGTCGGCCAATTGTTCGTTTACTTTTAATTGGCAAGCCAAACGACTGTCAAAACCTGCATCGGGCAAAGTATCTAGCATATCTAATTCGGCATCTTGTGCTTCGGTCAATTGTTCCATACCTTCCAAAACTTGCACATGGCATGTTGCGCACAATGCCATACCGCCGCAAGTTGCCAATACATCGTACTCATAAGCTTTTAAAACTTCCATTAAATTGAGGTTGATATCGGTTGGCACTTCTATAACCGCACTGCTATCATCTCTGTCTACAACTGTAATGTTTATCATATTTAAAAGCTATTTACTCCGTAAACGGTCGTGTATTTAAAAGATAGTTTTTGGTCTGGATATACATATTTAAAGGCACTGTGGCACATTAATGCGGCTTCATGGAAACCACAAAGTATCAGCTTCAGCTTATTGGTGTAAGTATTTATATCGCCTATGGCATAAATTCTTTCGATGTTGGTAGAGTAGTCTTCTGTATTTACCGCAATGGCAGATTTATCTATGTTCAAACCCCATTCGCCAATTGGCCCCAATTTAGGACTTAAACCAAATAATGGAATCAAATAATCGGTTTCCATTATAGTTTCTTCTTTGGCTTTGTTGAGCAGGGTAATTTCTTTCAAATGTCCATTACCATTTATTTTAGTTAAATGGGAAGATAATATCAAATTAATGGAGCCAGCTTCCGCAAGTTTGAAAACCTTTTCCGCAGAATCCGGTGCGCCTCTAAAAGTATCTCCACGGTGCACCAAAGTAACTTTTTTGGCAATATCAGCTAAAAAGATAGTCCAATCCAAGGCAGAATCTCCGCCACCAGCCAAAACAATATTTTTATCGCGGTACAATTCTGGGTCTTTAACCATGTAACTTACACCTTTACCTTCGAATAATTCTAGATTTTCAATCTCCGGTTTACGAGGCTCAAAACATCCTAATCCGCCAGCAATGGCAATTACTTGGCAATGGATTCTTGTACCATCACTTGTAGTTACCGTGTAAGAACCATCATCTTTTTTTTCTAAACCCTCAACGCGTTCGCCCAGAGAAAATCCTGGTTCGAAGGGCTTAATCTGTTCCATCAAATTATCCACCAATTCTTGTGCTTGTATCGTGGGGTAACCCGGTATATCGTAAATGGGTTTACGTGGATAAATTTCTGACAGCTGACCGCCAACTTGTGGCAGGGCATCAACCAAATGGCAACGCATTTTTAATAAACCCGCTTCAAATACGGTAAATAAACCAACTGGGCCTGCGCCTATTATACAAATGTCGGTGTGAATTTGGGTGTTCATATTTCTAAAGTTTGATATATCGTGTCTAAAATTCTTTTCAAATCGTCGTAATCCTTTTCGCCCAGGTTTTCCCAAGCTTTCATTCTAATATCGGCCACAAGTGGCGACCATTTTTGCATTTTTTCCTCACCATCCGCGGTAAGCGCAATCAAAAAACTTCGCCTGTCTGTCGGATGTTGCCTTCTTTCTGTTAATCCTTTTTTGCAAAGTAAATCAATTATTCGGGTAAGTGTAGGATGATCTTTACCAGTTAATTCCGCTAAATCGCTTTGGTTTTTATGGGTGTCTTTATCTAAATGTTTTAGGATGAGCCATTGATCAACGGTAATGTCAAAATGTGCTTCCTTAAAACGTTTTTGTGCAAATTGTTTAATACGCCGAGAGGTACGATCAAGCAGATGAGAATAGGTGCCAAATTTTTCGTTTGTCATATTAATAATTAGTGCAACAAATATAAATTTATTTATTTAATTCCCCCTAGCCTCCAAAGGGGGAAATTAAGCGCCAGTTCCCCCTTCGGGGGTTAGGGGGAAATACTTTTTCCTTTCATAGCGGTTGCAATGGCAGTATCCATTACTCGTTCTGCAAAAGGGCGGGTATAATCATTTAGTAACTCTATCTTTTTTAAGATTTCGTCCTTGGCATCAGTTTTAACCAGACCTTTCAACTCTCCAATTAATTTTTGGGTATGAATAATTTCATTTTCGGATAGGAGGGATTGATGCTTTTCTATAAACCTTTCCGCGGTATAAATCATCTGTTTTGCTTCGGTTTGTGCCTCAATTATCATTCGCTGTTGCACGTCTGTTTTTGCATTAACAACAGAATCTAACAGCATTTGTTCAACTTCCTCATCTTTTAATCCATAAACCGGTTTTACATCTACTTGTTGCTTTACTCCTGAACGTAATTCGATAGCTTGGATGGTGAGTATGCCATCTGCGTTTAGCAGAAAATTAATATCAATCTTCGGGAAGCCGGCGGGCATAGCCGGAATGCCTCTCAAATCAAATTCGGCCAACTTTCTGTTCTCTTTAACCAAATCTCTTTCTCCTTGGTAAACGGATATTTTAAGGTTGACTTGTCCATCCACGGAAGTGGTATATTGCCTACCTGCTTTTGTGGGAACTTTGTTGTTTCGGGGAATAATAACATCCATCAAACCGCCCATGGTTTCGATACCCAGAGAAAGTGGGGTAACATCCAACAGTAAAATATCTTTGCGGTTTCCCGATAAGACATCGGCTTGTATGGCTGCGCCCAAGGCAACTACTTCATCTGGGTTTATGGTATCTATAATTGGTCTCCCAAAAAAATCGGCCACCTTTTGTTTTACCAAAGGCGTTCGGGTAGAACCACCAACCATAATTACTTCATCAATATCGGCAACAGCCAAATCTGCATCAGTCAGGGCATTTCTGCAAGCTTGAATGGTTTGCTCTACCTTAGATTCTATCAGGCTTTCAAAGGTTTGTTTATCGATTGTGCAGAAAATATCACCCAGTTTTTCATTATATAAATTTTGGGTCGACAAAGCTTTCTTAGCTTCTTCTGCCTTTAGGCGGATACTTTGAGTTAGATTTTTATTTGCTGTTAAAGCATTAACATCCAAATTATTTTGAGTTATCCAATAGTCAATAATCGCTCTATCAAAATCATCACCACCTAAAAAGGTATCGCCATTTGTGGCCAAAACTTCAAAAATTCCGTTGTTTATTTTAAGGATGGAAACATCAAAAGTACCGCCACCCAAATCAAACACGGCGATGGTTTTTCCTTCATCGCCATTGCTCAAATCATCTGGCTTTAAGCCGATACCGTAAGCCAAAGCTGCCGCAGTAGGTTCGTTAACAATTCGAAGCACATCCAAACCTGCCAATTTCCCAGCATCTCTTGTTGCTTGGCGTTGGGTATCGTTAAAGTAAGCCGGAACGGTGATGACGGCTTTTTTAACAGGGGTTTTTAAGGCATGTTCAGCCCGGTGTTTCAGTTCCGATAAAATCATCGCTGATAAATCCACGGGAGTGTAAAAGGTTTCGCCAACTTTGATTTTTACCAAACTTTCGGCATTGCCATCGTCTATTATTTTATAGGAAAAAAAATCTTTGTGTTTTTCAATGTCTTGATAGGACCGCCCCAACAATCGTTTTACTGAAAAAATGGTGTTCTGTGGGTCGCTTTCCAAAAACTTTTTTGCATCATTGCCTACAATGGTTTCATTATCTTTAAAATGAATTATGGACGGTACTAAAACGCCCTTTCCCATATCATTTATAACTTGCGGAAGGTTTTCTGGGTTTATAAAAGCTATCAAGGAATTGGTAGTACCCAAATCAATACCTACAATTATATCTTCTTTTTGTATGGAACCTGTCGCTAGGTTTATTGAAATTTTAGCCATAATATTAAGGTTGCAAATGTACTAGTTTTGTGCTTTGCTCAGTAATTGTAATTTCAGAATTTTACCTTATAATTATCCCAATAATATATTTATGAAATAAATTCCGTTATATCAAAAAATCATAATGAAAAAAAAGTGTCTATTGTTTTTGTTAATTATAAACACCGGCTTGTTGAGTGCGCAGGTATCTTCGAATAAGAATTCGTTTTCCATCTATGAAGATACTTTAAGGGTATTGGGCAAGGCAATAACAAATGATACAATTGAGGATAATAGGGTAAAGGCTAATTACAGTTTTATCAAAACTTTGGTAAGTTCGTTAAAACAAAAGGGATCGTTTGCTTATCCTTTTGATTCATTGACTAATACAGTATCAATTCAAAGATCGGAGGATAATAAATTCAGAATTTTTACTTGGTTTGTGATGAGCGATGACGGATCTTTCAGGTTTTATGGAGCTTTACAAATGAACAACCCTGACAAGTTAGAGTTATATCCCTTTACCGATAATTTCGGTAAAATGGAAACTCCAGAAGATTCGACCCTAACACCCGGCAAATGGTATGGAGCGGTTTATTATTCCATAATTCCTGTAAATGGTACCAAAGACATTAAACCCTATTACACGCTATTGGGGTGGAAAGGCACCAGTCATAAATCCACTAAAAAAGTCATTGATGTTTTGTATTTCGATAAGGGAAAGCCAGTTTTTGGCTTGCCGGTTTTTTTTGATAAAGAGAAAGAAAAAGATGGTAAGATTAAAAAAAGGGTAGTTTTCAGTTATACTTCCGAAGTTTCAATGTTGTTGAGATATGAGAAAGAAAAAGGTTATATAGTATTTGACCATTTAGTGCCGCCTAATGAGAAACTTAGAAATATGCCTTCTTTATATGGACCAGATCTGACCTATGATGCTTATAAGTTTAAAAATGGAAGATGGTACCTTCAAGATAATGTCGACCTTAAAAATTTACCCAATGGCAACGAGGAAGATTTTATAAATCCCAAGTCTGTAATAAGAAGTCAAGTTATAGAAGAAAATTAATTGCGGTATTACAAAAAAAAATTTATGGCTATTATTTATATTATTGTAAAACATAATAGATAGCGTAAGTCGAACAGAAAAATATGATTAAGGGCGAACAAAAAAGTGAGCAATTTCCGGTTAGTATTCCTTATATAATTGGTAACGAAGCGGCCGAAAGGTTTAGTTTTTATGGAATGAGGTCTATATTGCCTACCTTTTTGGTGGCGCAATTCTTCAACCCGAGCTTAAACCCAGCTCTGCAAACTATGGCAGAAGCGCAAGCGAATGAAAGCACGCATTTTTTTGTTTCACTTGCTTATGCAATGCCTGTGGTAGGCGCAATTTTAGCCGATTGGTTTTTTGGCAAATACAGGGTTATTCTTTATGTATCCATAATTTATTGTTTCGGGCATTTGGTATTATCTGTTTATGATACTGATTTAGATTATTTCAAAGTCGGCTTATTATTAATTGCAATGGGAGCTGGGGGTATAAAATCTTGTGTATCGGCCAATGTAGGCGACCAGTTTACCTCGCATAATCAGCATTTAATGACAAAAGCCTACAGTTGGTTTTATTTCAGCATTAATGCCGGTTCGGTACTTTCCACATTGGCTATACCTTATGTTTACGCAAATTATGGTGCAAAATGGGCGTTTGGAATACCCGGTATTTTAATGGCCGTGGCAACTTTAATATTTTTTTCTGGTCGAAAAAAATATATCAAAATCCCGCCCGCGGGCGTAAAAAAAGATAATTTCTTATTCATATCTCTATATGCATTATTTAATATCGGTAAAAAGCAAAAAGGGCAATCTTTATTAGATGTAGCGAAACAAAAATTTGATCCGGAAAAGGTAGAAGCCATAAAATCGGTTTGGCGGGTGATGGCTGTTTTTGCGTTCATTCCTATTTATTGGGCAATGTGGGACCAGTGTTTATCAGAATGGGTTTTGCAAGCCACTAAATTAGACCGCCATGTTTTTGGCTACAATTTATTGCCCGAGCAAGTTCAAACTGTAAATCCGATTTTCTTATTGTCATTCATTCCAATCTTTAGCTATTTTATCTACCCATTTTTTGCTAAAATGGGGATTAAAACTACACCTCTTCGCAGAATTGGAGTGGGGCTAATATTAACGGCTTTATCATTTGTGGTAATTGCATTTATACAAACTTCTATAGACGCTGGTAATCAACCAACCGTTTGGTGGCAAATTTTAGCTTATGCCATACTTTCGGCAGGTGAAGTTTTGGTATCCATAACAGGTTTAGAATATGCATACACTCAATCCCCTAAATCTATGAAAAGTACCATGACAGCACTTTGGCTCCTTACCGTTTCTGTGGGCAATGTGTTTGTAGGCATAATAAACAACAGTATATCTAGTGGAGGATTTTTCGCTCAACTAAAGGGAGCCAATTATTATTGGTTTTTTGTGGCTTTGATTTCAATTTTTATAGTGGTTTACCTTTTTGTTTCTCCAAGATTAAAAGAAACAAGTTATATAAATGATGGTGAACAATAATTAAAAAATTAAAAGTGTCAGACAGCCTCGTAATCATCCCCACCTATAACGAAAAAGAAAATATCGAAAAAATAATTCGTAAGGTATTTTCCTTAAATCATAATTTCCATATTCTTATTGTTGACGATGGTTCGCCAGATGGTACGGGCAATATTGTAAAGAGTTTACAACAAGTGTATAATGATTGTCTTTTTATTGAGGAACGAAGCGGAAAATTAGGATTGGGGACAGCATATATCCACGGATTTAAATGGGCTTTAAATAAGGATTACGAATATATTTTTGAGATGGATGCTGATTTTTCTCATAACCCCGAAGATTTAATCAGATTGCGTGAAGCTTGTGTAAACGGTGCAGATGTAGCGATAGGTTCAAGATATGTTACGGGTGTGAATGTGGTTAATTGGCCTATGAGCAGGGTTTTAATGTCTTATTTTGCATCTGTATATGTAAGGTTTGTTACTGGAATAAAAATACAGGATGCAACAGCGGGTTTTAAATGTTACCGCAATAGAGTTTTAAAAACCATATTACTGGATAAAATACGGTTTGTAGGTTACGCTTTTCAGATAGAGATGAAATTTACGGCCATTAAACATGGTTTCAAAGTGGTAGAAGTGCCCATCATATTTACAGATAGAACTGAGGGAGCATCTAAAATGTCTACTAAAATTTTCAGGGAAGCTTTTTTGGGCGTTATTGAATTAAAGGTTAATAGTTGGTTTAGAAAGTACCCAAATCATACTGCATAATTATTGCACAGCTATTAGGCAAAAAAAAACCGCTTTATAGAATAAAGCGGCTTTTTTTTTAAAAAGTAATAATTACATTGCTTTTGCAGTATCAACTTTTGAAGTATCAACAGTAGCAGTATCAGTAACTGACATTGAGTCAGCAGCTAATGAATCTACAGCAACTGAATCTGTTGCAGTTTCAGCAGGTTTGTTAGAAGAACAAGCAGCTACCGATAAAGAGATTGTTAAAGCCAAAAAGCTAAGTCTAAAGAAATTTTTCATGTTTGTTGTTTAAAGGGTTTAAGTTTATTTTTTAAATTTTTGTAAAAATAAGTAATTATATCGTTACAATTAATTTTTTATTGCATCAACCTTGGCATCTGAAACTGAATCGATAGTATCAACTTTCGCTTCAGAAGTAGAATCGATTGAATCTGTTGTAACTTCAGTAGTAGAATCAACTGAATCAGCAGCATTGTCCGTGGCTTTGTTAGAATTACAAGCAACAACTGATAGAGAAATTGCTAATGCTAAGAATCCGAATTTAAATGAATTTTTCATGTGAGGGTTTTTAAAATTTTAGTACTTAATGTCTGTTATTAATATCAAAAATTTTAAAAGGTAACCCCTTTAAATAAAAATAATGCAAATAATTTTTATTTGTCAATTAAGGGTTACAATTTAGCACAAATCGTATTAAATAGTAAGCAAGGAAGTGAAACATATAAAATTGAGTGATAATGAGATTGTTTTAGGAATTCTGAATAATTCGTCATCTACTTTAACCTATCTGTATAAATTGTACTTCCCTATGATTTTGCAATTGATTATAAATAACAATGGTAATCAAGATGATGCAAAAGATATATATCAGGAAGCTATAATAGTTTTGCATGACAAGATTAAAAGAGGCGATTTTGAATTGAATAGTAAGCTTAAAACTTTTATATATTCTGTTTGTAGGAGATTGTGGCTAAAAAAACTGAGTCAAAAAAGCAGGTTTTTTGGTGATGTAAACGATTACGAAGATTTTATTGCAGTTGAAAACGATATAGAGGAACATGAAGAGAAGGACAAACAGTTTTCACACATGAATTTTTCTTTGTCGGGTTTAGGCGAGCCTTGCAAAACAATCATAGAGGACTTTTACATTAAAGGTTCATCTATGCAAGTTATCTGTGAAAAGTTTGGTTACACCAATGCAGATAATGCCAAAACTCAGAAATACAAGTGCTTGCAACGCTTGAAAAAGATTTTTTTTACCAACAATTCTTAAAATGGATAGTGAATTAGATTTATTGAAAAAAATTGAAGCTTACCTTTTTCAGGAACTTACTGAAAAAGATATGGCCGACTTTGATCTACAAAGAAGCGATAATCCCGCATTGGATCAAAAAGTTGTCGAGCATCTTAATTTTTTGAAAACCATAAAAAACTTTGGTGATAGAAAACATTTAATAGATGAGATGAATAATATTCATGCGGATATAAATATTGAGGAAATTAAACACAGCGTAACCGAAACATCAGCTACCTTAATTAATTTTTGGAGCAGATACCAGAAAAACTTTGCAGTGGCTGCAACGGTGGCTGTTGTTTGCACTTTAGCAACTTTACTCTCAACCGGCCAATTCTTCAACAATGACCATAGTTCTAATTACAGTGCATTAAAAAGAGATATGGAAAACATTAAAAAATCTCAAAATGCATTGATAAGAAATTACGACGCAGCACCAGCAACCAATCCTAACCAAAGCCAATTTGGCGGAAGCGGATTTGCATTAACCAGTAACGGTTATTTTGTTACCAATTTCCATGTCATAGAAGGTGCAGATTCTGTTTATATACAAAATAACAAAGGCGAATCTTTTAAGGTGAATATTGTATATATTGATCCCGCATGTGATATTGCAATTTTGGGTGTTGCAGATTCTACATTTAGAAACTTGCCAGCCTTGCCTTATACTTTCAAGAAATCAGTTTCAGATTTGGGGGAAGAAGTTTATACTATTGGTTATCCAAGAGACGAAGTAGTATATGGTAAAGGTTATTTGAGTTCGGCTACGGGTTATGGCGGCGATTCAACTGCTTACCAAGTTTCTATCCCTGTAAATCCAGGCAATTCCGGTGGCCCATTGTTAGATAATAGAGGCAATATCATTGGATTGATTAAGGGAAAACAGACCCAGATTGATGGTGCTGCATTTGCCATCAAATCCAATTGTATTTTAAAATCTATAGACAATATCCCGCAGGATTCATTAAAGAAAAAATTGAACATCAATAAGCAGAACAACATCGCCGGCTTATCTAGAACGCAACAAATTAAAAAAATTGAAGATTTTATTTTTATGATTAAGGTTTATAATTGAACCTTGGTACGTTAGGGATCGAATCCCCCTGCCCCCAAAGGGGGTTGATCGACTTGTTCCCCCCTTTGGGGCTAGGGGGATGAAAAATTTGTTCTGTAACTATTGCTATTAACCTATAACCGATTTTAAACTCCAACAAAAAAAATCATATTTGTAGATGATTAATATTACACTCCCCGACTCTTCTGTTAAAGAATTCGTATTGGGAATTACCTCTCATCAAATTGCCTTATCTATTTCTGAAGGTTTAGCACGCAACGTTTTGGCAGCAGTAGTTAACGGCGAAACTTGGGATGCTTCACGTCCTATCGTCACGGATGCAAGTGTTAAGTTATTGACTTGGAACGACCAAGGCGGCAAGTCTACTTTTTGGCATTCATCAGCTCATTTATTGGCCGAGGCTTTGGAAGCTTTATATCCGGGAACTAAATTCGGAATCGGCCCAGCTATAGAAACAGGTTTTTATTATGATGTTGATTTTGGCGATCATGAATTTTCATCCGATGATTTTAAAAAGATAGAGGACAAGTATTTGGAACTGGCCCGTACCAAATCTGAATTTACTAGAAAAAATGTTTCAAAAGCAGAAGCTACAGAATATTTTACCCTCAAAGGGGATGAGTATAAATTAGATTTGATAAAAGATTTACCAGACGGAAGCATTAGCTTTTATACGCAAGGTAATTTTACCGATTTGTGCCGTGGTCCGCATATACCAAACACTAGCTTTATTAAAGCCGTTAAATTAACCAATGTTGCTGGTGCATATTGGCGAGGAGATGAAACCAAAAAACAACTTACACGTATCTATGGTGTAACTTTTCCAAAACAAAGCGAGCTCACCGAATATCTGGTGATGATTGAGGAAGCCAAAAAACGCGATCACAGAAAGCTTGGGAGGGAATTAGAATTGTTCACCTTTTCGGAAAAAGTGGGGATGGGTTTGCCATTATGGTTACCTAAAGGAACTGCACTAAGAGAACGATTGGTAAGTTTTTTACAAAAGGCGCAACAAAAAGCTGGTTACGAACAGGTTATTACACCACATATTGGACATAAAAACCTTTATATCACCTCGGGTCATTATGAAAAATATGGTGCTGATGCTTTTCAACCCATCAAAACTCCCCAAGAAGGAGAGGAGTTTTTTTTAAAACCGATGAACTGCCCCCACCATTGTGAAATCTATAAATTTAAACCACGCTCTTATAAAGACTTGCCAATTAGGCTGGCCGAATTTGGTACAGTTTACAGGTATGAACAAAGTGGTGAATTGCACGGATTAACCCGTGTAAGAGGCTTTACTCAAGATGATGCGCATATTTTTTGCAGACCAGATCAGGTTAAGGACGAGTTTAAAAAAGTTATTGATCTTGTATTGTATGTATTTAAAGCCCTAGGTTTTGATAATTACACGGCACAAATTTCTTTGAGAGATCCGGAAAAGAAATCTAAGTATATTGGTTCTGATGAAAATTGGAAAATGTCTGAAAATGCCATCATTGAAGCTGCGGCAGAGAAAGGATTGATTACCGTTACAGAATTGGGTGAAGCTGCATTTTATGGCCCTAAGTTAGATTTTATGGTTAAGGATGCCTTAGGAAGAAAGTGGCAATTGGGAACCATCCAGGTTGATTATAATTTGCCTGAAAGATTTGAACTGGAATACACAGGAAGCGATAATTTGAAACATCGTCCGGTCATGTTGCACAGGGCTCCTTTTGGTTCTTTAGAAAGGTTTGTGGCTGTGCTAATAGAACATTGTGCGGGTAATTTCCCTTTGTGGTTAATGCCCGAGCAGTTTATAGTTTTGCCCATTTCTGAAAAGTATGAAGAATATGCAAAAAGTGTTTTAGATTCATTAAATAATAACGATATTTGCGGGCTAATTGATTTGAGGGACGAGAAAATCGGAAGGAAAATCAGAGATGCAGAAATTAAAAAAATCCCTTATATGTTAGTAATCGGGGAGAAGGAGATGTTGAGTGGCATAGTTTCTGTCAGGAAGCATAGCGCAGGTGATGTTGGAGAAATGACGATAAGCGAATTTTCTGACCATTTGCAACAAGAAATTAAAATAAGTAATTAGAACTGGAGGATCATTATCAGACCAAAATTAAACCCAAATAGAAGTAGAAGAGTTACCGAGCCACTGCACAATATCAATAAGCGTATTAGAGCTAAAGAAGTTAGAGTAGTTGGCGAGGATGTTGAGCAAGGCGTATATCCGATTGAAAGAGCCTTAGAAATGGCCATAGAAATGGATTTGGATTTGGTAGAAATCTCGCCTAACGCCGTACCGCCTGTTTGTAAAATTGTTGATTACAACAAATTTGTTTACGAACAGAAAAAAAAGCTCAAGGAAATTAAATCTAATGCTAAACAAACAGTTATAAAAGAGATACGTTTTGGTCCAAACACCAGCGATCATGATTTTCAATTTAAACTGAAACACGCCGTTAGTTTTTTAGAAGCCGGAGAAAAAGTAAGAGCATACGTTCACTTTAAAGGCCGAGCAATTGTTTACAAAGAGCAAGGAGAAATATTATTATTGAAATTTGCCCAAGCTTTGGAAGATGTAGGAAAAGTAGAATTACTACCTAAATTAGAAGGTAAACGAATGTTTTTGACAGTAGCACCTAAATCATTAAAAAAATAATAATCACAGGTAATTTAAAATTAATTTTATGCCAAAAATGAAAACCAATTCCAGTGCAAAAAAGCGTTTTTCGCTTACTGGAACAGGTAAAATTGCAAGGAAAAGTGCTTACAAAAGCCACATTTTAACCAAAAAAACCACCAAACAAAAACGTAATTTAACTAAGACTAGTTACGTGTCTGATGGCGATATGGGCAATGTAAAGCGTATGCTTTGCATTGGAAAATAACAAAATTTTTAACCAGGAATCCGGTTATAAGTTCCACTTAAATGATGGGCACCGTATTTCAAAAACTTAATTACTATGCCACGTTCGGTTAACGCAGTAGCGTCAAGAAGAAGAAGAAAGAAAATCCTAAATATGGCCAAAGGCTATTGGGGATCAAGAAGCAAGGTTTACACCGTAGCCAAAAATACTGTTGAAAAAGGTTTGCAATATGCTTACCGCGACAGAAAAGTTAAAAAGAGAGAATTCCGCTCATTGTGGATTCAACGTATTAACGCCGCAACTCGTCAGTACGGAATTTCTTACTCCCAATTTATTGGAAAAGTTACTTCAAAAAACATCGGTTTAAACAGAAAAGTATTGGCAGATTTAGCAATGAATCATCCAGAAGCTTTCAAAGCCGTTGTTGACGCTGTAAAATAAAGAGATTTAAAGATTTAGGGATAAAAAAGGAGTGCGTTTTCGCACTCCTTTTTTTGTGGAAATTGTTTTTCAATTAAATTATTCAATTAAAAATTCTGTAGTGGCAATAATGGTTTTTCCAGTCAACTGAGATTTAAATTCTTTTAATATGCGGTATTCGCCTGGTTTATAATCAAACGGTTGTGGTTGTAAATTAATTTCTAATTCTACACTGTCTCCTGATGATGCAACATAAGCAATATCATAATGAGTTAATCCTTCAAATACCTTTAATCTCTCCCAAGTACCTTTATTATAAAACTCTACAAAATACGGTTCTCCAAAAATTAATCTTCCAGCTAATTTGTTATTAATTATCAATTTGGCTTTGCCGATTGTATGAATTGTAAATATTTTGGGTTTTAATGAAATAACTAAACTGTCTTTCAAATCAGCCTTTTTATTTTCAAAGTCTAAATCCAATTTTTGAGATGTCTTATTTGTATCTAATCTTGTTGAATTATTTACATTATTAGTTTTGTCAATTCTTTTACAATTAGTGAAAAGTAAGAGAACAACTATGGTATTTATATATAAACTAAATTTCATATTTACTTTATTATCAACAATTTATAATTAAAACTTTCCCATTTTACCATCCACGATTCTCCATATTTCATCAGTGTTTTCATCTTGCAAAGCAACAGGCAATAAATGTTGAGGGCAGTTTTGAAAACAAACAGGTCTTACCCAGCGTTTAACCGAATTTATTCCTACTGCCGTAAATCTGCTATCGGTAGTGGCTGGCATTGGACCACCGTGTACCATACTTGCGCAAACTTCGACCCCGGTGGGTACGCCATTAAAAATTATACGGCCTGCAATGGTTTTGGCCAAACAAATTAAATCGGGGTGGTTTTCAAAATCAGTTTCCGTGCCCATTAAAGTGGTGGTTAACTGACCAGTAAGCGCTTTCCAAACTGCAATTAACTCGGCTTTGTTTTGGCATACTACCATTAAAGAATATGGGCCAAAAATTTCCTCGTGTAAAACAGGATTTTTTAAAAACTCAATCCCGCTAACGGTAGCTATACTTGGCACAGCTTCTAGGTTTTGGGTAGGATGATTTTCATCGGTAATTAAAACCACATCGCTTTGGTTCAAAGCTTTTTCTCTATTGCTATTAAAGGAATTGTAAATACCTTGGTGCAACATTTTGGCCGGTAAAACTTGGTTAACTTCTGCACAAAGTAAATCTAAAAAATGGTCTAATTCAGCAGATTCTATGCCTATCATTAAACCCGGATTGGTACAAAACTGCCCCATACTTCCCGTAATTGATGCCGAAAACTGACTTGCCAATTGCACTGCGTTTGCTTTCAACGTTTCGGGCAAAAACACAACTGGGTTTACGCTACCCATCTCCGAGAATACGGGAATAGGATGTTTGCGCTCCGCCGAATAATCTAATAGTGCTTTGCCGCCAATGTACGAGCCTGTAAAACCTACGGCCGCTGTTGCGGGATGCTGAACTAATGCTTTACCCACATCGAAAGATGAAGTGTGCACATGCATAAAAATTTGCTCGGGCATTTTACAAATTTCGATGGCTTTTTTTATGGAGCAAAAAACCATTTCGGATGTTTGTGAGTGCGCTGGGTGTGCTTTTACCACCACACTACAACCTGCTGCTAAGGCACTTGAAGTATCGCTACCTGCGGTTGAATAAGCAAAAGGGAAATTACTGGCTCCAAAAACCACAATGGGGCCTAGGGGAAATAACATTTTTCGAATATCGGGTTTAGCAATTGGCAATCTATCGGGTTGTGCGGTATCAATACTTGCGTCAACCCAACTGCCTTCTCGCAACATTTCTGCAAACATACGCAAGCCATTTGTAGTCCGGTCTCGTTCTACTTTGAGCCTTGGATAGGGCAGGTTGGTTTCGGCACTTGCAAGGTTGATCAATTCATCACCTAAAATATCTATTTGATTGGCAATTTCATCTAAAAAAACTGCTTTTTGCTGGCCTGTATGGTTTTGGTAAGCCTCGTAAGCAGCAAACGATTGCTGCATTATATCGTTAATATCTTGGGCATGAGTTTCGTTAAATTGCGTTTCCATAATTTATAAAACTTGTTTCAATAGTGGGGCGTAAGTGTCAGTACGGCGGTCTCTCAAAAAGTGAAGCAATTCTCGGGCTTCTTTAATTTTAGCAAAATCACAGTTAGCATATAAAATATTTTCTTGGTCGTTGGCTTCCGCGATAAGCGTACCAAATGGGTCGCTAATAAAGCTATTGCCGTAAAAAGTCATTTCATCTTCGGTTCCTACACGGTTGTTAGCAGCAACAAAAATCCCATTGGTTATGCTGTGACTGCGAATTACAGTTTTCCAAGCCTCCGCACTGCTGTATTCTGGTCTGTCTGGTTCTGTACCAATTGCAGAGGGGTAAAATAATATCGACGCACCTTGTAGTGCAAAAATACGGGCAACTTCTGGAAACCACTCGTCCCAACAAATACCAACAGCAATCTTACCAAAACGCGTATCAAAAACAGGGTAGCCTAAATCGCCAGGAGTAAAGTAATATTTTTCGTGGTATTGTGGCCCGTCTGGTATGTGGTTTTTGCGGTATTTCCCCAAATAATCGCCATTGGCATCGTAAATTAAAACTGTGTTGAAATACAATCCCGGCAGGGCTTCTTCGTAAATTGGAACAATTAAAACAATCCCTAATTCTTTGGCTAATGCTTGCATTTTTGAAGTGCCCTCGTCGCCAATTTTTTGTGCGTATTTATAGTTTTCTACTTTAACGTTTTGAGCAAAATACACGGCGTTGTATAATTCTTGCAGACAAACAATTTGTGCGCCATTGTTGGCAGCTTCTTTAATTTTTTCGATGGTTTTTGCTTCGTTTTGCTCAACACTGGTGCTGCAAGTCAGCTGCAAAATGGCTATTCGTACGCTGTTTTTCATATATATTATTTTTTAAAAGCTTGAGGTTCGTTAATGGTTATGCAGTGTATACCGCCACCACCAAGGTTAACGGCAAGGGTGTTTATGGCAATTACTTTTTTATCTGGGAAAGCATTTTGAATGATATTAAATGCTTCTTCATCTCGTTTTTTTATTTCTAAAGGTAAATTAGGCTTCCAATATTTTGCCATTAAAACCACCTTATTGGCAATTAAAAAGTTGAGGTAACTGGCCGCAGCAATCACATCAACTGGTTTTCCTTTCGGGAATTTGCTGCCGTCTCTATACGTTAATTGGCTTAAAATATCGTAAACCCCATCGCCTGGTTGTAAGGTGTTTAGCACAGGGAAAGGCATAGGTACTTTAATGATTTTAAAGGATTTACCATTTTGATCGTTAGCGTTTTTTAAGATATTATAATTTACCTCCATCCGTTTTGCTGATTCTATCTCAACCGCACTTGATCTTTCCTCGGGTTTAACCCAAGCCAATAAAATGGTGCTATCGTTTACGAAACGGGCAAATTCATCAACGTGGCCATTGGTAGTTAATACGGTGTAAAACATTTTTTTATTAGGACCTTCTATTTTACCAAGGGTGGAGTTATCGTCATCTCTAACACCTTGTTTTAACCAAATAACTTTGGTAACGCCTAAAACTCGTTTAAACTCATCGGTAATTTCATTTAATGTCTGACCAGGGTTGCGATGTTTTTCTACTGCTTCTACCAATAACAAAGTTCCTTTGCTATTCAGTTCGTGGTCGCCGCCCTCACTTACAATATTGGTGGATATGATGGGGATTTTGTAATAATTGGCAATAGCTTCATCCAGTTTTTCATCTATTTTAGCTTCTACATCGCTTGTATCGTTGTATCCCCAAGTGTTAAACATAAAATCGGCCATAGCTTTCTCGCCATTTTCGTTTATTAAAAATGATGGTCCAAAATCTCTTGCCCAAAATTCTCTGTACGGAAATTTAAGAATGCTTACGTTATTGTTTTTCAATAAATTTTCAGGTATCAATTTTTTTGCTAAAACGGCTACACTATCGTTGGGTACCACAAATTTTATTTTGGTATAGGGAGCCAAGGCTTGTATAATTTCTAAAGTTACTTCATTGATGGACTCGCTTTTTTTGTGCGTAACCTGTGGGTATAAAAGCCACACTGCTTCGGTAGGTTCGTATTCTGCGGCTTGCCTAAAAGCATTTTGCATATTTTTTTTCGCGGGATTTTGGCAGGATATTAAACAGAATATGATAGTTAATAGAGAGATCACGTTTTTCATATTTGTAAATTTTTTAAGCTTGCCTGTTATTAATTCTCAAATCCAAATTTCAGTAAAAATTCTTTATATTCTTCTTCAAAGGACTTTTTTAAATGATGCTGTTTTTGATTTTTTATGTATTGATATACTTTTTCTTGTTGCGATTCGCTTACCGAATAAGCAGCATAGCCGGTTTGCCACGAGAATTTTTCGCTAATTAGGTTCTCAGTATTTATATGGTGCGATGTACTTCCTTTTATCTGCTTTATAACATCGGCAACTGCTTTTTGTGAGTTCAATAAAAACAAACAATGTATATGGTCGGGCATTCCGTTTATTATTCTTGCTTTACAAGCCATGTTTTCAAATTCTTTGTACATAAAATCATAAATATTTTTATCAACCGAAAAGGAAATTAACGGCAATCTTTCTTTAGTGGCCCAAATTGCGTGTATCCAAATTTTATTTAGCGAATGTGACATAATTTATTTGCCTATGTTATTTTAAACCATTGAAATGGTTGGTGTGTTGAGCTATTTTGCATAGCCCAAGGTTAAAACCTTGGGCTATGCAGATTTCCTAGCTAAATAATATTTTATTAAAACTATCACCCAGCCCACGGTTTTAACTGGGAAATTATATTGTTAACGTTAAAAATGATTTTCACGATTACCAATTTTACAAATTAAATGTTAAAACAAATTCCAAGCAACCCAGCCAAGGTTTCAACCCAGCCCAAGGTTTTAACCGTGGGAAATAATGTTGTTCAACGTCAAAAATGGTTTCAGCCGTTAACCAATTTTCCCAGTTAAATGTTAAAACAAATTCCAATCAACCCAGCCAAGGTTTCAACCCAGTCCACGGTTTCAACCGTGGGAAATAATGTTGTTTAACGTTAAAAATGGTTTTAACCATTTCCAAATTCAATTAAATTTTATTCCCATTGTACACACATTCCCCATTAAAAAATGTTTCTAAAACCTCTATGCTTTTTAAATGAGCAGCTAATGGATTTTTATTCAATACGATAAAATCAGCAAAATTGCCAATCTCAAGGCTTCCCGTTTTGTTATCCTTACTTAATATTGCTGCGTTTGCAGTGTAAAGTTTTAAAGCTTCGCTTACTGAAATATTTTCGTCTTTTGCTATCACATTTCCCTCATTATCTTTCCTTAAAACTGCTGCTTCAATACCTTTAAAAGGATTTATGTTTTTCACTACTGGCGCATCAGACGATAAAGCCACTAAAATCTGGTGTTCTAATACCGATTTTACTGGATAACAATTATTTAGATAATCATCATCTAAATATCTAATGAAATTTTTGCCCAGTTCACTAATAAATATGGTTTGCATAGACGTTGCGATATTATATCGTTGCATATCTTCTAAATTTTTTTTATCGGGTAAACCCAGATGCTCAATTCGGTTTAGAATGTTTGAATTAGCTTGGTATAATTCTTTGTAAACATCAATAACAAATTCGATTGCATTATCGCCAATGGCATGAGTGGCAATTCCCAAGCCTTTTTGCTGTGCTGCGAAGGATAAATTTTTATATTGTTCCCGTTTTAAACGGAGCACACCTTTATCTGAAGATTTTTTATAAGTCCTTTTCAGGGATGCCGTTTTACCGCTCAAACCACCGTCCGAAAAAAACTTTACCGTATTTACCTTAAACATATCCGAGTGAAAATAATCTGGAATAGTATTGGGAATTTCGCTTCCATCGGGCAAAACGATAGGGAAAGCATTTAACCGAATACCCAACTGGTTTTGTTGGTGCATTTCATGATAAGTAGCCAAAAGTAAGGAGTCGACAGCTGGATCAGTAGCGGCTGTTATACCGTATTTATGCAGTTCTTGAGTTGCAGCATTTACCATTATTTTTAAATCGGCTTTGCTGTATGGCGGTAAGTGGTTGGTTATTAAGCCTAAAGCCGTTTCGGAAAATTGTCCATTCGGTTGACCATCTTCGCCCATATAAATTTTACCGCCCAGTGGCGAAATTGTTTCTTTTGTGATAGCACAAATTTCTAATGCCTTGCTGTTACACACCGCAATATGTGCACAGGTCCGAATTACATAAATGGGCAGTTTGGTACTTATTTTATCTAAATCTTTTTTAGTGGGAATTTTATTGTCTTTAAAATCTGCTTCATTAAAACCGCGAGCCGTAATCCATTGGTATTGTGGGTTTTCTCTAATATACTCTTCTATCAAAATCAGCATTTCATCCAAACTTTTTACGCCCCGCAAATCAAGCATAAAAGTTTTTAGGTTGCCAACCTTCCACACATGTATATGGGTATCGTTAAAACTGGGCATTATTGTTTTGCCCTGCATATCTATGATTTTGGTTGCAGGATTTATCAATGGTTTTAAATCCTCATATCGGCCAATGGCTTTTATGATATTTTTTTCCACCAAAAGGCTATCATTTTTCGAGTTATCGAAACCATTTTGAAATGATAGAATGTTGGCATTGTGAAATAACATATTTGAAAATTGGAAGTTAAAATTTATAAATCAAAAAACTTTTTCTTAGTAATTTATTGTTTATAAAGCTTAAAATCAAAATATTATTAAAATTTTTAGTAATGATTTTATTCTGCTTACGATTTAATATGTAAGCTATAAATTTTTAACTAACTGAGTTTAAAAATTTAGGCTTCAATAATAATTACATATAGGACAAAACTTTTTCTCAGATATTTTTTATATATACTTTTATAAGTGTGGATTAAGTAGGTAA
>ENA-OFCE01000473-OFCE01000473.1-metagenomes-genome-assembly--contig:-NODE-473-length-25898-cov-3.251596_pt1 | contig 25898 bp, 17 predicted proteins | sample MGYA00153388_OFCE01 | MGnify analysis MGYA00153388 | reverse complement strand
CAAGCAACCATTTGGTGCTGACCAACATCGGTTACAATAATGGCATCGCCATTTGTTAATAGGTTTAGTTGATAAATGACCTCGCCCATTGTTAATTCGCCCGTTTGGGGATGCAATTCGGGGGTTATCAATTCGTCTATTTCTATTTGATTTAACGCTCTAAATTTAGCCAGCCAACTGTCGTGTTTTCTTTCCTCAACCAATTGGGTAAGCAAAGGCAGGGTTTCTTTACAATCGCCCCAAACGGGTACGGTAGCTTTTACGTTTTTATCAATTTCGGCAGGGTCGATATCTAAATGTATAACTTTTGCTTGCTTGGCATATTTATCTAAACGGCCGGTAACACGGTCGTCGAAACGCATACCAATGGCTATTAAAACGTCACATTCGTTGGTCAACACATTGGGGCCATTGTTGCCATGCATACCCAACATTCCTACGTTTAAAGGGTGGCTAGTGGGTATTGCCCCTGCGCCCAAAATTGTCCAAGCTGCAGGTATGCCACTTTTTTCTACGAAGGCTTTAAACTCTTGCTCGGCATTGCCTAATAAAATACCTTGACCAAAAAGTATAAAAGGTTTTTGGGCTGCATTAATTAAAGCGGCAGCTTGTGCTACATAATCGGTACGTACAATTGGTTTCGGGCGGTAACTTCTTATATGTTCGCATTTAACGTAACCTTCAAAATCAATTTTTTGTATTTGTGCATTTTTGGTAATATCTATAACTACTGGCCCAGGCCTGCCTGTGCGGGCAATGTAAAATGCTTTTGCCAAAACTTCAGGAATTTCCGAGGCATCGGTAACTTGGTAGTTCCATTTGGTAATGGGCGTAGTTATGTTAATCACATCGGTTTCCTGAAAAGCATCGGTACCTAATAAATGGGCAAACACCTGACCTGTAATACATACCATTGGTGTGCTATCAATTTGTGCATCGGCTATACCAGTAATTAAATTGGTTGCGCCTGGTCCGCTAGTTGCAAACACAACTCCCACTTTGCCCGAGCTGCGGGCGTAACCCTGTGCAGCGTGTGTTGCACCTTGCTCGTGGCGAACCAAAATATGTTTTAATTTATCGGTGTAATCGTACAAAGCATCGTAAATGGGCATTATTGCACCACCTGGATAACCAAAAATAATATCTACACCTTCTTCAATTAAGCCTTTTAACAATATTTCGGAGCCACTAATATTTTGTGTAACCGTTGCGGCTGTTTGAGTGTTTTGTTCGTTTTTTATTTCAAGAGTTTCCATTGCTCGGGGTTTTTTTATTAATTTTTATTGGTTTTAAATCCAATTCTTTCTCTGTTTTCCCATTTTGTTTGGGCGGCTCGGCTATCTAATAAATTCTCTATGGCTTCGTACAAATGGTTTAGTTGTGAGTCGTGTTCGCCCACTCGTTCCATTATTTCTGATAATTGTGTTTCGACATCTCCCTGTGTTAACACTATTTTTCTGACATCAACAAATGCTCGCATAATAGCAATGTTCATATTTATGGCTTTTTCGCTATTTAAAACGCCACTTAACATTGCCACGCCTTGCTCGGTAAAAGCGTAGGGGGTTACACCCGTGTTTCTTTTGTTTTGCGTCATCAACATCACAGTTTGTGATGATGGGATTTCTGAACCTTGGTATGCGGTCACAATCTGTGACCGGATACCAAACCATTCGTCTTCACTAAGTCTAAACATAAAATCATCTGGAAAACGTTTAATATTTCGTTTAACGGCTTGGTTTAAAACTTTTGTTTCTACTTCGTACAAATCCGCTAAATCAAAATCTAACAATACACGTTGGCCACGTATATCGTAAATTCTGTTTTGTATGCTCTTTATAATTTGCATAGGTTTTAGTTTGGGCTAAAATATTATTAGTTAATCCTCGTCGGTAACGCAACCCTCACTAGCGTTTTTTACCTGTTTTAAATATTTGTACAGCACACCACTTTTTACTGGCGGTTGGGGTTGTATCCAACTTGCTCGGCGTTGAGCCAATTCTTCATCGCTGATTAAAACGTTTATAGAATTATCCAAAGCACTAATTTCAATCATATCGTTATCGTTAATAATACCAATATTGCCACCTTCAAAAGCTTCGGGAGTAATATGACCTACCACAAATCCGTGTGTTCCGCCCGAGAAACGACCATCGGTAATTAAAGCAACCGAAGCACCCAAACCCGCACCATAAATGGCAGATGTTGGTTTCAGCATTTCGGGCATACCTGGCGCACCTTTTGGTCCTACATTTCTGATTACCACTACATCGCCGGCTTTTACTTTTCCGCTGCTGATGCCGTGTATCAACTCGAACTCTCCATCAAAAACTCTGGCTGGACCTTTAAAAGATTCACCTTCTTTACCCGATATTTTAGCTACCGAGCCCAGTGGTGCAATATTGCCATATAGCATTTGCAAGTGCCCAGTTTGTTTAACTGGGTTTTCTATCGGGAAAATTACTTTTTGGTTTTCGAACTCTAAATCGGGGACACCCGCAACGTTTTCGGCCAAAGTTTTGCCGGTAACGGTTAGGCAATCGCCGTGAATTAAGCCTTTTTTTAATAAATATTTTAACACAATGGGCATACCGCCAATGGAGTGTAGATCTTCCATCATATACATTCCGCTGGGTTTTAAATCTCCTAAAACTGGCACAACATCGCTTATGGCTTGAAAATCTTTTAATCTTAAAACCACACCAACCGATTTTGCCATTGCAATTAAATGCAGCACCGCATTGGTAGAACCACCCAGAACCATAATGGTAACAATGGCGTTGTGGAAAGCCTTGTCCGTCATAATATCTTTAGGCTTAATATCTTGCTCTAGCAAAATACGCATTGCCTTACCGGCAGCCAAACATTCGCCTTTTTTTTCATCGCTTAAAGCGGGATAAGAAGAACTATATGGCAAACTCATACCCAAAGCCTCTATGGCCGATGCCATTGTATTTGCCGTGTACATACCGCCGCAGGCACCTGCACTTGGGCAAGCGTTTTGTATAATGCCCTCATAATCTTCATCGGATATGTTGTTAGCCAACTTTTGCCCCAAAGCCTCGAAAGCGGAAACAATATTTAATTTTTGACCTTTGTAATTCCCAGAATGAATACTGCCACCGTAAACCATTATTGCTGGACGGTTTAACCTGCCCATTGCCATAATAGCACCAGGCATATTTTTATCGCAACCCGGTAAAGCAATAACGCCATCGTAATAGTGGCCACCGCAAACGGTTTCTATAGAATCTGCAATTATGTCTCTAGATACCAAAGAATAACGCATTCCTTCTGTTCCATTAGTAATGCCATCGCTTATACCAATGGTGTGAAACATTAAGCCCACCAAATCGCTATCCCAAACGCCTTTTTTAACTATTGCAGCTAAGTCGTTCAGGTGCATATTGCAGGTGTTGCCATCGTAACCCATGCTCACAATGCCTACTTGAGCTTTAGCCAAATCTTGCTTTGTTAAACCTATGCCGTAAAGCATAGCTTGCGATGCGGGTTGGGTTGGGTCTTGCGTGAGGGTTTTGCTATACTTATTTAATTCCATTTGTGTTTATATTAATACTTCGTAATTATTTTTGTCCATTACCAAACTGCGGTAAGCTCGTTTTAGAATAGCGCCAATGGTGTCTTGAAAAGGGATTTCGAATGAAAAATCATCTACGGATTCTATACCGATAATTTCGGTTGCGGTTCCGCAGAGAAATGCGCCATCAGCATTTTTGAGTTGCTTGGCCGTAAAATGTTTTTCTTCTACATCTATCTGTAGGATAGAACAGATGGTCATGATTGTTTGACGCGTTATTCCGGGAAAAATATTGCCGGTTGGTGGCGTATACAATTTACCGTTTTCTTCAATAAAAAGATTTGCGCCTGGCGATTGTGCCACAAAGCCTTGACTGTCTAACAATAATGCTTCATCAAACCCTTGCTCTTTTGCGGTAATTGCGGCCAGGGTAGAATTTACATAGTTGCCAGTTATTTTATGGTTTACCAAACCAGAATTTGAATCAGGTTTTTGATAATTTGAGATGCTGGTTTTCAATAATTTATCGCCAAAATAGGAATCCCATTCCCAGGCCATTAACATGATATGTACATCGGAAGGTTTTGAAAGAGACATGTTTGGGCCGCAATAAACTATAGGTCTTATATATGCATTTCCCAAATTATTATTGTTTAAAAGCTTGTAAGCATCTTCAATCAACTGCTTTATATCCCATTGAAATGGGAGATGTAGCGTTTGGCAAGTAGATTTTAAACGTTCGAAATGTTGACGAGCTTTAAAAAGTTTGATACCGTTTTCTGTTTGGTAAGATCTTATTCCATCAAATGCGCCCAAGCCATAATGCAATGTTTGGCTAAACGGATTAACCTCGGCGTTTTTTAAACTCTTGAATTCTCCATCTAAATAAACTATTGTCTTTTTATTGAAGTAGGACATAATGTTTTGGTTTAAAAAATGTTTAATTAAAAAATTTAGTTATTTAATGTTGCCCCAAGTTGTAAATCTTCCGGTTACGAGATTTGTAAAAGCAGTTGTATTAAAATTTTTTTTAGTTCTTATCGTGAAATATTTTGATCGAATTCCATTTTTTTAAGGTAGCTGGTATAATGGTGTAAATCAAAAAAAAAATGAAAAAAATTATATTTCGATATTCTTGGCTTCGGCAAATTAAATTTTATTTAAAATGCTATTTCAACTATATTCAGTCTAATAAATAGACCAAACTTAAAAACGGTATTTGGTTCAAATTTTAGTTATCAAGCAAAAAAACATAAATTCTTCTTAAAAGTAACAGTCTTGTTGAAAAAGGTTTAAACTAAAAAATCCCGATGCATTTGCATCGGGATTTTTTAGTTTAGGTATTATAATAAGTTATTGTTCTAAAATGCCTTCGGTAAGAACTATGATTTTGTTGTCGATTACCTCAACTACGCCTCCCAAAATATTAAAATATTGTTCGGTTTTATTTTCTCTCACTACAAGTTTACCATCTTCCAATGTAGAGATAATGGGAGCGTGGTTGTTCAAAATTTCAAACGAACCCTGTTTACCCGGTACGGTAACCGAGGTAACTTCGCCTTCAAATATTTTTTTATCGGGTGTTAAAATCTCAAGTACCATTTATTGCTGATTACGCGTTTGCTTCTTCTAAAATTTTCTTGCCTTTTTCTATTGCTTCTTCAATTGATCCCACTAAGTTAAAAGCAGATTCTGGATATTCATCAACTTCACCATCCATAATCATATTGAAACCTTTTATGGTATCTTTAATATCTACCAAAACACCTTTAAGTCCGGTAAACTGCTCGGCAACGTGGAATGGTTGAGATAAAAATCTTTGAACCCTGCGTGCTCTGGATACGGTAAGTTTATCTTCTTCAGATAATTCATCCATACCTAAAATGGCAATAATATCTTGTAGTTCTTTGTAACGCTGTAATATCTCTTTCACGTTTTGTGCACAAGTATAATGTTCGTCGCCAACAACAGTCGGCGATAAAATCCTCGATGTAGAATCCAATGGATCTACCGCTGGATATATACCTAACTCTGCGATTTTACGAGAAAGTACGGTTGTAGCATCTAAGTGGGCAAACGTAGTTGCCGGAGCCGGATCAGTTAAATCATCCGCAGGAACATATACGGCTTGTACCGATGTAATCGAACCTCTTTTCGTAGAAGTGATACGCTCTTGCATTGTTCCCATTTCTGTTGCTAAGGTAGGTTGATAACCTACTGCGGAAGGCATACGACCCAAAAGGGCTGAAACTTCAGAACCTGCTTGCGTAAAACGGAAGATGTTGTCGATAAAAAATAAAATATCTTTTCCTTGTCCATCAGCCTCGCCATCGCGATAATATTCAGCAATGGTTAAACCAGATAAGGCAACACGTGCTCTGGCACCCGGAGGCTCGTTCATCTGACCGAACACGAAGGTTGCCTTGGAATCTTTCAATGCTTCTTTGTCTATTTTTGTTAAATCCCATCCACCTTCTTCCATAGAATGTTTAAAAGCGTCGCCATATTTTATAATATCGGCTTCAATCATCTCACGCAACAAATCATTTCCTTCACGAGTACGCTCGCCAACACCAGCAAATACCGAAAGACCATCATAAGCTTTTGCTATATTATTGATTAATTCTTGTATCAATACAGTTTTACCTACACCGGCACCGCCAAACAAACCAATTTTACCACCTTTTGCGTAAGGCTCTAACAGATCAATAACTTTGATTCCTGTAAAAAGAATTTCGTTTTCCGTTGATAAGTCCTCAAACCGGGGGGGCAAGTTGTGGATTGATTTCCCGTTGGTCTTATCTACGTTTTCGATACCATCAATTGCATCTCCAACAACGTTGAAAACGCGTCCTTTTATGGCGTCTCCAACCGGCATTTTGATTGGGTCGCCAGAATCCACTACATCCATTCCACGTACTAAACCATCTGTAGAATCCATGGCAACTGCTCTTACACGGTCTTCACCCAAGTGTTGTTGAACTTCTAAAACAATTTTTTGTCCGTTTTCTTTCGTAATTACCAGTGCGCTATAAATTTTCGGCAAATGAGCGTCATTTACAAAACTTACATCAACTACAGGACCGATAATCTGTGCTATTTTTCCAACGTTTGGCATATACTTAATAATATTTATGAATGTATCGCTTATTTATCAAAGCGGGTTTACCTTTAATTTGGCAAAATTAACTTTTTGAAGCTAATATCAAACATCAATTATTAAAATGTTTGCGGAAGGAATTTTTATATGCCCATAAAGTGAAAGTGCAGCTCTAATCTTCAAAAAATTCCAATAATTCTCCAAAGTAGCTGGTGTTCCATCCGTCAACAAATTCATCATAGCTCTCGTCCGGTATATTGGTGTGCAACAGTTCTACAGATGCACCTTTGGGATGTTCATGTAATTTTATGGTTACAATGGATGGTTCGTCTTGTACATCAAAATACCATTGTTGTACTATTTTTTTGTTTTCTTCAAATTCTAGATTTTTCCCTTGCACCTCACCGTCAAATAATGAAAACTCAGATTCTGGCTCTACACTCATTTCAGCCTCGGCACCGCTCCATAATTTTATGCTAAGCGGATTAGTTAATGCAAGGTAAATTTCTTCTGGAGTGGCTGGTATGGTATAGTATTTTTTATAGTTCTGCATTAACGGCTTTGGGGTGGTTGATTTATTTGGATTTAAATTTTGGAAAACCTCAAGGGTGATTTACTCTGGGCGCCTACTTTTCAATTGTTTGATCAATTCTTCCCTGAACTCTCTTTCGGCTTGATAAAATTGATTGATTTTTTCTGGAGATAGAACTCTTGAAAACTCTTTTCGGTATTTTTTTCTGACATCCACAATTTTGCCTTCAATATCTAAATCTTCATCTACAGCATCTGTATCAGAATCTTTTTGTGCAGCCCTTCTTTGTAAAATTAAGTCGCCAATTTCTTTTTGGTATTGATTGTAAACTGGCCAAAATATCTGTGATTCTTCAGGAGAAAGATCCAATTTTTTGGTAACGAATGCAATTTTAAGAGATTCTATTTTTTCTTTTTTTGTATTTTGAGCGAAAGTAGTTTCCGCCGAAAGGCAAAAGATAAAGGCAAGTAGAACAAGTAATAATTTTTTCATGTTAGATGGTTTCTGTTATATATTCATTTAATTCTTTAGTACTAATTTCGTTGCTAACCTCAATTTTTATGTCATCCAGGTTTTCCAGAATCATTGGCATATCGCCGGCTGTTGTATTATTTTGGAGATACACTTCTATATCCTCATTTGGCAAGCTAGCCAATTGGTTCTGCAACTGGTTGTTGGTGATATACACGTAAATCCCTAGTGTGCAAATTATTAAAAACGATGCTGCAACCGCATATTTAAAAAAGCGGAATGGAAGTATTTTAGCTGATTTTTTAGAATTTTTTAATAATGGCTGTTCTTTCTTGGAAAGTTTGAATTTCAGGTTCTCAAAATAATTATCAGGAACTAAAAAGCCGCAATCCAATTTTTTTTCTTTCAACTCTTCCAAAAAAACCTCAGCTCGTATTTTATCGGCAAGGGTATCAAAATATCCCTCTGGTACATTAAAATTGTTAATTTTATCTTCCGTTGCCATAAACGTGTCGTTGTGTTTAGTTATTGATGCTATTAAAAGCCAAAGGTTTAATTAATCGTTTGATTTAATGTACTGTTCTATTTTCTTTGCCGCCAAATGGTACGATGCTTTTAATCCACCTACGCTTGTACCCAAAATATCTGATATTTCTTGAAACTTTAAATCATCATAATAGCGCATATTAAAAACTAAGCGTTGTTTTTCGGGTAAGCCCAAAATTGCTTGTTGAAGTTTTTTCTCTATTTCGCTTCCGCTGAAATAAGGGTCTGTGTTTAAGCTTTCGCTCATTTCTACCGTTAAATCATCTAAAGAAACATTGTTTTTGGCTTGTTTCTTTTTTAAGAAGGTTAAGCTTTCATTGGTGGCAATTCTGTAGAGCCAGGTAAATAATTGCGCATCTTGCCTAAAAGAACCTAAGTTTTTCCATACCTTAATGAAAACTTCTTGTATAACATCGTCGGCATCGTCATGGTTGATGATGATGCGACGGACTTGCCAATAAACCTTTTGCTGGTATTTTTTTATGAGCAGGTTAAAAGCTTCTTCACGAGTTCGCTCATCATTGAATTTTGAAAGGATAAGCGCATCATCTATCATAAGCTAATAATACAAATTTTTAAAGTTCGGTAATTTAGTAAAAGGTTTATAATGGAAAAAGTAAATAATAAATTAAAACGGATACCCAATAGCCAAATTAAAAACCAAATTCTCTTGACGCCAACCAGGACTGCCAAAATCAATATCACCGAATACCCAACGTTGGCCCTTTGGTAAATATGGCCTACGAATTGGGAAAGCCAAATCGGTGCGGAGTATCAAAAACGATAAATCGAAACGCAAACCCGCACCCACACCAGCACCCAGCTCGCTAATAAACTCTTTAGAAATTTGTGCACCTGGCTTTAACGGGTTATTGTTAAGCAACCAAATATTACCGGCATCAACAAACAATGCTCCTTTAACAACGCCAAATAATTTTGCTCTGTATTCGGTATTCAATTCTAGTTTTAAATCGCCAGATTGGTCAGGCAAAAAGGAGTTAGGATCGTTAGGAGAATTGTAACTGCCCGGTCCTATAGATCTTGCCCTAAATGCCCTAATGCTGTTGGTACCTCCAATAAAAAATTGTTTTATAAACGGTAGTTCGGCCGAGTTGCCGTACGGTAAACCTACGCCGGCAATAATACGGCTAGCCAATTGTGAGTTTTCGCCGAGTTTAAGGTAATGCCTGAAATCGTTCTCGGTTTTGGCGAACTGACTAAAATTCACATCGAAAATTTGTTTTGGATTGCCAGCTTTCACGTTTGCACCAGTAATTAAGCCAGCTATATTTCCCGATAAATCTAACGAGCCTTTATAATAAAATGTGTGGGTTTTTTGAGTTTCGGTGGTGTTGGTGTAGGTGAAAGAATATGTTGGACCGAAAATTAATTGTTTTTCAATTACCCTGCCCAAAGTTGGGTTTTGTAAAACTTGTTGTTTATATAAATCGGATACGTTAAAAGAATTAACATAATTAATTTCGGTAATATTAAAGGTGTGTTCCTTACGAATATTTTCTTTCCAGATGTATCCAAAAGATGTTTTAAAAGAGTTTAAAGAGTATAAATTTGTACGATTTTGAAACTCGTAACCCAAAGTGGCTTTTGTTTTTGGTACAAATGCACTGGTAGAATTTATTTTAATTGGGGTTATAAACCTAGGCCAAATCAGGTTGGCTTCGCTACCCAAGCGGTAAACATTAAAACCTTGGTTTTGCCCCGATACTTGTACTTCCAACCCTCCAAATATCGAAATATTCAATAACTCGGCACCTCTAAAAGTATTGCGATTGCTCCAATTTAAATTTACTTCGGTACCTGTATAATTTGCCGAATTTGTTTTGCCAAGCAACTCTAACCTAAAAGATTTTCGGGGTAATGGCGTTAAATAATAATTGGCATCTAACGTATTTTTTAAACTATCCGATACCGTAAATGTGTTTTTTACAAACTTAAACGTACCTAAATTTACCAACCTGTTTAACGATAGGTTGTGGTTGGTGCGGTTATAAATGTCACCTTTTCTAAAATATAACGACCTATCGAATATGCGTGGTTTAAAGGTTTCTTCTTTATCGTAAATCACAAAATCGTGGTAAGGTTTTGCAATTTCGGGTGTTTGGTTTGATGTATCTTTGGCAATACTAAAATTGGGGTAGATAGAAATTTTATTGATGGTATAAATTTCTTTTGCTTTGGCAGGAGTTCGTGCTTTCACTTTCACAAATACATCTACTTGTTGATTGCCCACGGTGCTATCAACTTGTACTATCAAATAATCGGGGCCGAAAAAATAGAAACCTTTTTCCTTTAAATGAATATCGATACGGTTACGTTCGGCTTTAATTTTGTCTAAATCGTAAGGTTCATCAACTTTTAAAAACGAATTTTCTTTGGTTTCTAATAAAGCTTGGGTTAAAGCGGTAGAGTCGCTTACAAACGTAACTTGTTTAATTTTAAATTGATAACCCGGTGTTGCGGTATAAGTTGCAGTTACTTTTCGGTTTTTTTCAGTAGAGTCGGCAGTGGTTTGTGCATTAAAATAGCCTCGGTTCTCTAAGCGGTTTTGTACTAAACTGGCATTATAATCCAAATCTACTTTGCTAAATACAACGGGTGCTTCGCCAACTTTGGTTCTCAACCAATGTTTAAAGCCTTTTTCTTTTTTAGGTTTACCCACTAAGTTATAAATGTACAATTTGGGGCGTAATCCTAGTATTGAAAAATTGGGTTTGGGGCGCAATAATCCTTCTAATTCTGGCAAAAGCTGTTTTTTTTGTTTACGCGATATTTCTTTACCCACTAGTTTTACTTTGGCGCCAGTGTACAACAATTCGCCTTTAGGCAAATATTTAATGTTGCTACACGATGATAGTATTATCAGCGTAAGCGTGGTTAAAAGAATATTGATTTTCGTTTTCATTGCTGTGGTGATACTTGATTTTACTTTTAAACTTGGCAAGAAAAATATTTTTAGGCTGTTCATCCTTTCAAAGTGGCAAGAGACTCTTCACTACGTTCTGAGTGACAAAAACTGTTAATCGGACTCTAATGTTGAGTTTACCTTTGCTAATTTATTTCTTTTGCGCTTTGCATTAAAAATTTCTTTAAAATGATTATAATCCATTGTAATGATAAAGCCCACGCCGGTTTCTACGATTTGCCCTTGCAACGCCACTTGATATTGGTTTTTACGATATGCCCTTAAAGTGTATCGCCCGTCTTTTGATAATTTATAATCGGCAGAAAGGTCGCCGGCAATATTGTTGGTTTGCTGGTTGGCTTGTTGTTCGCCCTCGATACCAAAACTACTACCTACCGTAACTTTCAATCTATCATCAAGCAGGCGTTTAGAAATACCAACGTTTAAATCGGTTCTATCTTTTCTATCGCCCGATGTGTAATCATCGGTTGAAGCTAAGTCGAAATTTAATTCCACGCCTTCAATTAAATTACCCGCCAAATCATTTAACTGTTGCGATAAAATTTTGCTCACGCTTTGCCTCGCCAACGATGCCACTCCACCGCTTCCTGCTTCGCTGGCAAAAGGGTTTTCGCCAACAAAACGGTTGAGCAAAAGCAGGGCAAAAACCTGTTTATTTAATTCGGATGGCTTTTGACGAAGTTGCTCCAACTTGGTTCTTGAGTTGGTAACAATATCCGGCGAAACGTTGTAATTGCCTTCGGGCAGCAAAATATCAAAACTGATTTCGGGCTTTAACAATTCGCCCTTCATCATTAATAAAACCTTAAAAGGTAGGCGTTGCTTGTAGGTATTGCGAACCGCGGCAGTTAAACCACCTAATTGATTGTCCAACAAATCAATAGGGGCGGTATTGGCTTCATAAATTGCGGTCAAGTTAACATCGGCCGAAGTGGGTTCGCCGGTCCATACAATGCTGCCGCCATCTTTTATCAGAAACTTTCGCTTCAAGAAATTAAACGACATTTCGTAAGAGCCTTCTTTTAAATCGTACCTGCCTGTTAAACTGGTTTTGCCAGACGGATCAATACCCCCGTTTAGCCTTGCTTCGCCCTTTAGTTTCACAAAATCGCCATTGCCTTTATCTATCACAATGGATATTTCAGCTTCCTTATCAACATCAATATTTACGGAAACATCCATTCCCTTCAACTCAGATTTATTTAAGGAATCGGGCAAGCTGAAAGTTTGCGCCAACTGCATATTGTCTTGGTCTATAAATTCAACTATGCCTTCTCTATCCGCTATGGCGGGATCAGACTGTGGCAAAACCACGGTAAACTTGGTGTCTTTATTCACGCTCAACGAACCATCAATAACGGGTTTGTTCATATCGCCTTTAATGCGCAGGCGTGTATCTAAATAAAGTTGACCATAATATACATCGTTGTCTTTTTCGGTAGAGTTTACCGCCCTAAAATTTTTGGCCAGCACTTCTAAATTAAACCTGAAATCTTTGTAGGTTTGAGTATAAACCAAGCCATCAACCACCAGTTTGTTATTAGCAGAATCATCCAACGAAAACTTGTTAAATAAAATTCCGTCATCGTTAAAAGTTATCTTATCATTCAGCAATTTAAAATACGAGTTCAAAGGTTTTACCCTAAACGCACCATCGTTAAATTGTAAATCGCCACGTATTTTGGGTTTGCTGGCATTCCCCGTGAGTTTAAAGTTGCCCGACAAAAAACCACTGCTTTCGGTTAAATTGCCCATTGTAAAACCCTGAATACTCTTTAGGTTCAGCTTTTGCAGATTTAAATCCATATTAAAACTGCCATCCGTTATTTTATAATTGCCATCTAAATTAACTTGGTTGCCCTTGCCGGTGATGATAACATTTGCGGCTAAAGTATTGGCCATACTATTGTTCACCTTCAAGGCAATATCGCCCAAAGTATCAGTCTTAAAATTGAAATCTTTAATGGTAAGATCTGATGTGAATTTGGGAGTCGCATTTAGATTGCTAACCAAAGCGTTTCCGTTTATCAATCCGCCAACCAATAACGAATCTTTTTCTACAATGCTGGTTATGGTTTCTATCTTAAAATTGTTGAAATTTAAGGCCAACGGTGCATTTTCACCCGTATTTTGCGACTGTACTTTAATGCTTTGCAACTGGTTGCTCAACAAAAAATTGTTAGCTAAAATTCCGTTTTTTCCGATGCTTATCAAATTATCATTGGCAATTGTCCAAGGCTGATAGTTCAATTTCAATCCATCGGCAGCAAGCCTGATCTCAGTTGCTGATGCTGTAGATTTTAAATTACCAGCAATTATATAGCGGTCTTTATCAAGCTTGTCTTTAACCAATAATTTATAGTTGAGTAAATTGTTCTGAAGGTTTCCAACCAAGCTGGTGTTAGGGAGCAAAATTTGAGAGTTTTTAATTTCATCAACCAATAGACTGTATTTCAGGGCTTTATCAGCCGTGTTGATGTCTAATTTGGCGTTGGTTATGTTATTGGTACCGTAGATAAGTTTGGGGATATTTCCTTTTAAAATCAGGCTGTCGCCGATGCTGTTGTAGCGGCCATTGATATTTATGGTTTCCAGCTTTTTAATGGCAGGAACTAATTTTAAAAGAGTAGCGTGGTTGTAAACATCCAACTTAAAAGCGAAATTTTGTGGAGCCGATACTTTATCTACTTTGTTTTGATTGATATTGTAATACTGAGATATGGTATGGGTTATGGCATTACCCAGTTGTGTGAGCTGATATTTGCCATTTAAACTGGCAAACATAAATGGAGATTTTAACTCAAAAGTATTTTTGCTTGCAGTTGCTGTTGATAGCACATTGATAGAATCTAACAACAATCTTTCCCCCGATTTGGCAATTAAAAGATGGTTTAAAGATATCGTTCCATTCAAGTAATCAGGGTTTGCGGTAGCAATATCTGCATCTACTTTACCACGGATGCGTAAATCGCTGGCGTACAAATTGAGTTTGCCCAGATTGGCACTATCCAAATTCAATTTCATTTTTACAGAAGGATATTTGCCGGCAAAACTTCCATTGGCCTTTAAATCGAAATCTAAATTTGGGTCATTCATAAATGCCGAAACATTGTAAATGCTTTTGCCGATTTTGCCTACTAGGCTCAAGTTGCGGTAAGTGTATTTGTTGTAGTCTGCCTTCTGTATTATTCCTCTTATGGTTGCCGAGGCAGTTTTCGGATTTAAACCCCTTCCATTAACCTTTGCACGTAAGCTTATCCTTCCTAATTTGTCTTCCTGTTTCAATAGTCTGCCCAAATTAAAATTAACTAGCTCTGCATCGGCTTGGTAAACTTCCCGGTTTTTTACGCGTTGGTCAAAATTGGCCTTAATTTTAGCATTTCCGTAGCTGGTTAGGGCCAATAAGTTAGCATTGAAATTATTGACGGCTCCTTTAAATTTTCCTCTGACGCCAAAACGTTCGGGTATTCTAATGTTTGTTGGCAAGGTTCCTTTAGGTAAAAACAAGTTTAAATCCGAGGCTGTACTTTCAAAATTATTGATGTTTAAATCAAAGTAAGACTTTTTAACATCGGGCAACCCCGTAATTTTTCCGCTTGCGCTGATCTTGGTTCTGCCTATTCCGCTGATTTGTAATTGCGGTATATTCAAATTGTTTATTTTTCCTTTTACCGTGCTATTAATCAATAAACTAGCGTTGAGGTTACCTTTAAACGGACTGGTATTTACTAAGGTTGGCACAAACAACAACATATCCTTTACGCCAATTTTGCTCCCCTGAATTTTGGCATCAACATATAAATTACCCAAATCTTTACTCAAAGAAGCTATGGATTTATATTTCAATTCTACCCGATTTTGCAGAACTGTATGCGGAGTTTTTAAATATAGATTTTTGAGATAAGCACCATTATTACCATAAAAGAATTGGGTCCTTAAAGTTTCAAGGGTTAATCCACTCTTTTCTTTTGCCGTAACATTTTTGAGTATGCCAGTAATGGAATCTGCCGAGTAATAAAACGAAGAGGCTTTTAAAGCGAAATCTTTTATGGACAAATGTTTATAATCAATGCCACGCTTAACGCGGATGCTGTTTTCGTCATCAAAATTAAAGTCGATTTTTTCAATATTGGTTTCTGCCAATCTTACTTTCCATTCACTGGCAGAGGCTGGCACGGGCTTGGCATTTTTGGAAACAACTTCCTTGACGGTTTTGTCCAGGGATAAACTTCCTTTGGTATCAGACCATTCCAGTTTTTTAATGTCAATTAGTTGCTTATCAAGGTTGATGGCATTAAATGACACCAACATTTTGCCCAAGGCAAGGTTTGTTTTTAATCGGGAGCGGCTGTTGCCATAAGTAACATTGATTTTGGAAAGCGATACTTCTCCGAGTTTCAAAAATAGCTCTGGCTTTTTGGTTATAGAATCTGCTAAAATCACGGTATTGTTAGCAATTTCTTCTACCAAACCTTGTTCTAACTTCAAGTTTAAACCATTTAAACTAATTTTGGGGATTTCAAAATCCAACTTATCAAGATCAAACTTTTTAATGTCTGTATCAAAATGGTTGAGGTAAACATTTAAGTCGTTTTTGGTGAGGGCATCATTAAATTTTACCCTTATTTTATCGAGGTTGATTTTCTCAACGGAAAATTTCATCCCAGTTGTTTTTTCTTTGTCAGGCTTTTTTTGTTCGGATACGAATGCTTTTATAATGTAATCAAAATTAAAAACAGAATCTTGATCACGTTTAATATTGGTGGTGATTTCTTGAAGATCTATGGAGTTGATTTCTATTTGATTGTCCAATAATTTGAACATACTGATATCAACCGCAATTTTTTTGCCGGCCAACAAGGTGTCTTTTTCTTGGCTTTCGAAATAAACATTTTCAAGGATTATTTTTTTCGGTAAGCCGATATTGATTTTGCCAATTTCTACCCTAGTTTTTATTTTGTTTTCTAAAAAGCTGACTACCTTATTCTTAGCAAAATTTTGAACGGAAGGAATTTGGATGAGAATTACAACCAATAGGAATGCACCAATTATGCAACCTACTATCCAAGCCATTACTTTTAATGAAATTATTAAATACCTTTTCAAAAGTTTGTAGTATTTTTTAGTGTGTGGCAAAACCTGCGCCATAATTTGGCAAAAGATACTTGAATTTTCTAAAATTTATCGGATTAAATTCGGCCGCAAATTATCACTGTCTTTAAAAAATAGCCCGGATAGGAACGGCACCCCGTTTTAGCCCGGCTTTGGGTTAGGGAAAAACGGAGTAAAGTGTATAGCCGGAACACATTGAGTGCAGTGCTACTAAACTTGCGCTTCAAATTTTTCTTTTAATATATCATTAAATAATAATTCAAATTTGTTTTAAGAATGGCACAAAAAACTTTATTTTCGAGAGTTTTATTAAGGGATAATGAACTTTATTCCCATTGTTACGTTAAAAACGTTAAATAGTATAATTTTAAATTTAGTTAGTAAATATTTAGAATGAACGCAGAAAGCCAACAATTAATTAACCTTTTACCTTTCGGATATATGATAACCAATGGTGATGGGCTGATAACTTATGCCAATCCATTTATTCTTGATATTTTACAGTTTGAAGGAGATACAGTAACAAATGAAAAATACTTCCACAATTTTTTGCCTTATGGAGTAAAGGTTTATTTTGAAACTCATTTGAAGCCGGTTTTGCTTAAAACTGGTAAATTGGATACAGTGGGTTTAGAAATCTTAAGAAATGATGGCAGTTTGGTGTCTATGCATGTAAACGCCCACTGTTTAAATTCTGATTATGATGGTGTAAAGTATTTTCATTATACTTTTTTTGATGTTACCCAAAACAAGAGGTCAGAATCGGATTTATTGTTTGCCACACATAAACAAGACCACTTGATTGAGGAACTAAAATTATCCAACGATAATTACGTGCTGATTACTCAAGAGTTGGAAGAGAACAAAAATTATTATAAAATACAATCAGAAATATTTGAGCAGGTTAGTGAGATAGGGCGGGTTGGTGGCTGGGAATTGAATTTAAAAAATGGGGAGTTAAATTGGTCATCGGTTACCAAACAGATTTTTGAAGTGGATGTTAGCACGCAACCAAACTTAACAGAAGGGATTAATTTTTTAAAAGAGGTACACATAAAAAACATAATTAAAATAGTTAGAGAAACTATTAAAACAGGTAAGCCTTTTGATGAAGAATTGCAGATAATAACTGCAAAAGGAAACGAAACTTGGGTACGAGCATTAGGATTTGCAGAAAGAACAACAAACAGTGTGCAACTTCATCCGAACCATATGCATTTAAAGTCTAAAAATGCATTGCAAACTATACGCATATATGGCACGTTTCAAGATATAGATAAACAAAAGAATTTAATGTTGCAATTGCAACAAAGCAATATAAGTATTGCAAAGGATAATGCGTACCTAAAATCCATTGTAGAAAATAACTCATTTTATATCGTTAAAATAGATTTAACCGGGGCTTACACTTATTTTAATCCCTATTTCCTTGAAATGTTGGGTATTGAATCTAAAGATTGGATTGGTAAAAATAGTATGGGATTAATTGTTACGGAAGACCACCAAGTGTGTATGGATGTTGTTGATAAATGTTTTAGGGAACCACATAACACCCATTGGGCTATTTTACGTAAACATTCCAAAAACGTTGTGGTGACTAACCAATGGGAGTTTAGTTTGCTGAAAGACGAAAATGGGAATTTTTCAGAATTTTTGTGTATAGGCCATGAAGTTACAACCCTCATTAATAAACAAGAAGAATTGAAAAAATTGTTGAATATAACGTCTCTTCAAAATGATCGACTCCAAAATTTTACTCACATCATATCTCATAACATACGCTCGCATATTGCCAATTTGAAGGGAATAATAAGCATAACGGATTTGGAGAAGGTTGATGACAGGAAAATGGCTTGGGAATTAATAGAAAATACGGTAAGCTCTTTGGATGAAACGATTCATCACCTCAGTGAAATCATTGACATGCAGTCGCAAAAACAATTGCCAATGGTTGACATCAACATTTTTACTGAAATAAATAATGTTGCAAAATGTATTTACGTTTTAATAGAAACTTCTAAGACACAAATTTTTTATGATTTTGACCATACTGCCAGTCTGGTTACCAACACCGTTTATTTTGAAAGTATATTTCTGAATTTGATAATCAACAGCATTAAATATAAATCAATTGATAAAAGCCCAAAAATACATATCAGTATGTTTACGAAAGATAAATATAAAGTGATTTGTGTTCGCGACAATGGCTTGGGTATAGATTTGAAAAGACACGGCGATAAATTGTTTGGGATGTACAATACATTTCACCGAAATAAAGATGCAAAGGGCTTGGGCTTATTTATCGTAAAAACCCAAATAGAAGCTCTGGGAGGTAAAATAGAGGTAGAAAGCGTGGAAGGTGAAGGCACTACTTTTAGTATTTACTTTTTAGAAAAATAGTATATTTTAACAAGTTGCCCAGAAGCCGCCGCCCGTTACCCAAAATCCCCATCAATCAAAATCAGGTAAAGTGTAGTAATGTGTTTGAGGATTTCCTTCGGGCTTCACAAAACTTTCTCCCTATCCTATCGGCTTTTGTAGTTTTTAAAGGCGCCTGCAAATTGCGTTGACTTTTCATATCATAAGGACCACAAAGAAAATGAAGATAAAAAAACGAATAACCGATAATTGTAAATAAGTGGTGTAGGTTTGCAATGACAGGTAGAATTAACTCAAAGTTTATTATACACAGTTTGTAAACTATAATTTTTACCATTGGTATCATATTTGCAAATTGTACAAAAATCAATATCTCAATCATTATGAAAATCAAAAAATATACTTACGTCACGTTGTTTATTGCCGGATCATTACTCATAAACAGCTGTGCTGTAAATCCGGTTACAGGTAAAAAACAGGTAGTGCTGATGTCTGAAGCACAGGAAATTGCAATGGGTAAAGATGCTGACCCACAAATTATTGCGCAATATGGATTATACGATAATAAAGATTTGCAGAGTTTTATCACACGAGAAGGTAAAAAAATGGCTGCTATTTCTCACAGACCTAATCTGGCGTATGAGTTTAAGATTGTTGATTCGGAAGTACTAAATGCGTTTGCCACACCCGGAGGATACGTTTATTTTACAAGAGGAATTATGGCCAACTTTAACAACGAAGCACAATTTGCGGGAGTTTTAGGGCATGAAATTGGACATATTACAGCCCGACATACAGTTTCGCAACAACGCAACCAGCTTTTAGGTCAAATAGGTTTGATTGCCGGAATGGTGTTGGCTCCAAGATTGGGACAGTTTGCAGATCAAGCTTCACAGGGTTTGGGTTTATTATTTTTGAAGTTTGGAAGAGATGCCGAAAATCAGGCCGACCAATTAGGAGCCGAGTATTCTTCAAGAGTAGGATTTGATGCAGACCAAATGGCTGATTTTTTTACCACGCTAGAGAGAGAAAGTGAAAGTAGTGGAAAGCCGGGTCTGCCCGATTTTCTCTCTACTCACCCTAATCCAGGCGGAAGATATTCCGCGGTTAGAAAAGCTGCCGCAGAATGGAAACAAAAGCTGAATTTAACAAATGCTCAAATTAATAGAAATACCTATTTGAAACGGATTGAAGGTATAGTTTATGGCGAAGACCCGAAGCAAGGCTTTGTGGAGAACAGCATATTTTATCATCCGGTATTGAAATTTCAATTTCCAATACCTTCTCAATGGGCTCATCAAAACTCTCCACAACAATTTCAAATGGCGCCAAAAGACGGTAAAGCTATGATGATGTTGATGTTGGCTCCGGGCAAAACTTTACAGGAAGCTGCCAGCGGAGTTTTGCAACAATATAATTTACAAGCTTTGGAAACTAAAGAGATTAATGTAAATTCTTTAAATGCGATAGCAATGGTTGCCGATGTAAAAACAGACCCAAATCAACAGCAGCAGCAACAACAGCAAGTAGTTAGAACATTGTCTTACGTTATTCAACAGGGCAATTTATTTTATTTAATGATTGGAGTTACTGGTTCCAATACGTTTAACAATTATGTCCCTGTATTTACTAATGCGATGCAAAACTTTAAGACTTTGACTGATGTAGCTAAAATCAACAAAAAACCACAGCGCATCCGTTTAAAAACTGTAACTAAAACACAGACCTTAGAGCAAGTTTTAAAGTCCTACAAGGTTGAAGATAGAAAGCTAAACCAATTGGCAATTCTGAACGGACTAAAATTGTCTGATAAAATTGCTCCCGGTACAATGATTAAGGTAATAGGAGAATAAGTCTGGTAAGGAGATAGGTTAATTAAACCAGTTTGATTTAAACAAAAACGAGCAGTAAATATTGAATTTACTGCTCGTTCTTTTTATAATTAATCATCAATAATTAACAATTAAAATTTAATGCTGATGCCCGCCCACACCATGAACGTGGCCGTGTTCCAACTCTTCGGTAGTTGCTGCACGTACTTCAACAATTTTACCATTGAAATGAAGTTCGTGACCCGCCATCGGGTGGTTTAAATCTACCAATATGCCATCTTCTGCTATGGATACTACCCTGGCTTGAAAGTGGCCACCGTTGTTATCCTGTAAAGGCAAAACAGAGCCAATTGCCGGCAATTCGGTTTCTTTAAACATATCTTTTGGCAGGTTGGTAATAGCTTCTTCATCATATTCGCCATACCCGTCTACTGCGCTAAGCGAAAATGCATAATCTTCGCCTACGGATAATCCGTTTAAATGCTCTTCAAATTTCGGAAGCATCATACCTACGCCGTGCAGATATACTAAAGGGTGTTCTGTGGTGGCACTTTCTACGTGTTTTTTGTCGCCCTCTTCGGTTACGTACAAATCATAAGTTACGGTAACTACTTGGTTATTGTCAATTTTCATCCTCTTTTTTTTTGATAAGGGCTAAGCCATTTTATTAGTAATTTGTTTAATTGCTTCGTTCACATCGCCAACTGGCAGCAAACATGTTTTGTTTTGGCATACAAAAATGGTGTTTTGCAGGCTCAATTTGTTTCGCTGTAAAGGTAATGTTCCTTTTAAACCTCCCAACATTATTTTGTTGGGGATATACGTTTTTTCCAATTCTATACGAGAATGTTCAAAGTTCTCGCCTGTAACTACTATTTCAAAAATGCCTTCTATCTCGGATAATAAAAGTGAAGCCCAGTTGGAATAACCAGAGCCATAGGATTTTATTTCGGGTTGGATATTTTTCAGCATCCGTTTGTAGATATTAGAATACTTCTCATTATCGAAAAAAAGTGCCAAATTTTTAAAATTACAGGCCATTACGGAGTTTGATGCAGGTATTACGTTATCCATCAATTCGTATTTTCGGGCAATCAATTCTTCATCTTGTGCGGATGTATAAAAGAACATTCCCGTTTCATTGTCCATAAAATTGACTAGGGTATATTCTGCCAATGAACGAGCATCGGTTAACCAAACCTCATCAAAAGTAACTTCGTACAGGGCTATAAATGCTTCTATAGTTTGGGCATAATCGTCTAAAAAAGCATTGATGGTTGCCAAACCGTTTTTGTAAGATCTGAACAAACCTCCATTCATTTTCAAAAGGTTTGTTTTGATGAAATTAGCGTTTGTCAGTGCTGTGGACAGAAACTCTGGCTCGGCAAAAGTTTTATAAGCATCTATATAACCTTTTAACATCAAGGCATTCCAAGAGGTAAGAATTTTATCGTCCAACCCCGGTCTAACTCTTTTGGCTCGTTCTACCAACATTTTTTGTTTGCACGATAGTATGATTTTTTTTACATCTTCATCGGCTAAGCCAAAACCTTTTGTAAAATTAAATTGGGTTGCGTAAAGGTGATTGGTTTGCTCCTCTTCCCAATTTCCGGCCTCAGTAACGCCGTAATAAGCGTTAAATATTTCAGCATCCTTCCCTAAAATTGTATCGATTTCCGCTTTGCTCCACACATAAAATTTACCTTCAACGCCTTCGCTATCTGCATCTAATGCAGAGTAAAAGCCTCCTTCCGGGGATGTCATTTCACGTTTAACCCAAGCTAAAGTTTCATAAACTACCTCTTTGTAACGGGTTTTGTTTGCCCATTTAAATGCATCAGCATACAAACTCACCAACTGTCCGTTATCATAGAGCATTTTTTCAAAATGAGGGATATGCCATTTTCCGTCAACTGAATAGCGGGAAAAACCACCGCCTAAATGGTCGTAAATGCCGCCCGCGGCCATTTTATCAAGCGTAAGCCAAACAATAATTTCGCAGGCTTCATCTTTTAAAAGATATGCAGCCTGCATCAAAAATGCCCAGTTGTTGGGCATCGGAAATTTGGGTGCACGGTTATGTCCGCCATCGGTAAAATCAAATAGCATTTTCCAAGGAGCTAAAATTTGCTCTATGTTTTTTAAGGTATATTCTTTTTCTGAGGTAACTATTTTCAGTTTATCGCTGTCTTTGATGCCTTGGGTTAGTTTTACGGCATATTCCTCTGCTTCTTCGGGTTTGGTATCCCAAAATTGAGCAAGGTTTAACAAAAGGTTTTTCCAATCTTTTTTAAGAAAATAGGTTCCGCCGTAAATGGGCCGCTGATCTGGCAGGCAGAAACAGTTTAACGGCCAACCGCCCCGGCCAGTCATCAACTGCACGGCACTCATATAAATTTGGTCAATATCTGGGCGTTCTTCTCGATCAACTTTTATGCACACAAAAAATTGGTTCATCAATTCTGCAACCTTTTCATCTTCAAAGCTTTCATGCTCCATAACGTGGCACCAGTGGCAAGCCGAGTAGCCAATGCTTACCAAAATCAACTTGTTTTCTGTTTTGGCTTTTTCAAGTGCTTCTGGCCCCCAAGGATACCAGTTCACTGGGTTATTGGCATGTTGCAAAAGGTAGGGTGAGGTAGATTTTGATAATTGATTCATAGTGCTAAACTAATTATTTATGGTTTACATAATGTGGTGTTTATGTCATTCTCAACACTTATGCCATTACGAACTTGATAAAGAGTTTCAATTATTTATTTTAAGTGAATACTTCGTTTAGCTCAGCCGTATTAAAATTATAAAGACACAGATTTAAAAAGATTTAAGGATTACAAAGATTTTATTTCAGGGAATAAAGGTGGTTGAGCGTAGTCGAAACCTGTTTATTAATTAAACAGATTTCTATTATGTAGAATTATAGAAGTAAGAGTGGTTAAGCGTAGTTGAAACTTAAGGTTTACATTTCGGAATGTGAGCTATGAGTTTTAAATTTACGAAGCAATAAGTTGCTTGAACAATACAAATGTTGAAATCCCACTTAAAAACTAACCTAAACGAAGATTTAGGCTTTGGCCGATTGCCTACGCAGAATAACCAGCGCATGATGAACAAGGATGGTTCGTCTAATTTAAAGCGTAAGGGTTTGCCTTTTTTTAAACCACACGAAGCTTATAATTCTTTGATTTACATGTCATGGGGCAAATTTTGGACGATTATTTTAAGTGCGTATTTTTTAATCAATACCTTATTTGCGTGCATCTATCTGAGCTTGGGCATACAACATTTGAAGGGCAGCGAATCTAAAACTACTTTCGACCAATTTTTTGATGGTTTCTTTTTTTCTGCACAAACTATTTCTACAGTGGGTTACGGGCATTTAAGTCCAAACGGAATGGCTACAAGTTCTGTTGCTGCATTTGAATCTATGTTGGGCTTGTTGGTATTTGCAATGGCTACGGGTTTATTATACGGACGTTTTTCGAGACCAAATTCACGCATGGTTTATAGCGATAAATTGTTGATAAGCCCTTACAAAGAGGGAACAGCTTTGATGCTGCGGTTGGCCAATTATCGTAGCAACCAATTGATAGATTTAGAGATAGAAGTTTATTTGGCCTATAACGTTCTAGAAGGAGGTGTAAAAGTCCGTAAATTTTTATTGTTAGAGCTAGAACGCAATAAGGTTGCCATTTTATCAACCAGCTGGACAATTGTTCATCCCATAAATGAGGATAGTCCAATAAGAGATTTTACCAAGGAGCAATTGATAGAGAGTGGCGCAGAATTTTTAGTGCTTTTGAAATCTTTTGATGATGCCTTTGCGCAAGTGGTACATTCTCGAACTTCTTACAAAGCCAATGAAATAATATACAATGCCAAGTTCTCGCCCGTAACATTAACTGATAGGGATGGTTTAATGGAATTTGATGTTTCTAAAATTGGTACTTATCAGTTAGTGAAGGCTAATTAAATCAATTCTTCTTCATAAAATCGAGCATAAAATCATACAACTTATTGCATCCAAAAAACATTTGGGCAATCATACCTACGTGTTTCTTGCCTTTAATTTCTCTGATTTTTGAATTGCTTTGTGCAAATTTTACCTTGTTATAAAAAATAGGAGATTGTAAACGTATGGAAGGGTAGGTTTTTTCACCAAAAAAAATTAAATAGGGATTGGATACCGTTGAAGTGTAATTCATTGGAGATGCTTTCTTCCAAACTTCTTCATTAGAAGTGAAAGTTTCCATAAAACCGGGAATGTGTTCGCTATTTATATCAGTGGTAATGTATTGATACATATCCAATCCAAAAGCATCATTCAGTATAACGCCACGTAATGGATTCTTGATTCCTGCTTTTGCGAAAAAACGTTTGTCTTGATTGATGAGTGCCGATAAATGTGCTCCGGCAGAATGTCCCATCAAAAAAATGCGGTTAGGGTTGCCACCATATTTGGAGATGTTTGCCTGCACCCATTTCACCGCTTCGGCACAATCGAACGCCATTTCCTCATATTCGCTCTTTGGAGACAATGGATAGTTGATGATTACTGCCACGGTATTTTTACGTGCAAAATTTCTGCCCAACCACCAATAATCTTTTTTGCTGCCACTGCGCCATGAACCACCATGTATAAAAATGATAACGTCTTTTGCATCCCCTTTTATTCTAGGATAATAAACATCCAATTTATTGTATTCGCCTTTATCTACAGGGCTGTACTGAATATCTTTTTGGATTTCCACTGCTGAGGAAAGCAAAGGAGCGCAACACAATAGAATAAAATTTAATGATTTTTTCAGGAACATATAGATGCTTTATTCATTATACGAAAACGGAAGGTGAATGGTTTGTTAAGGTTCATACAACATTCCCAAACAGTTTCCGTGATTATATCGCTATAATAGTTAAGAGCATTTACAAGACCTATACCAATTAAAGAAATTACTTTTCGGCTAAATGATCCGGAACGCAAATTGTCGTGCCATTGTCTAACTTCATTTCTTGCATACCTTCTGGGCATCTTTTTGCTTTTTCGCAAGCAGAATTCAGTAACAGCGATATGATAACGAATGTAATTTTGATGAGATTTTTCATAAATATTTAAAAATACCAATTGTGGAGTGTAAGTTTTTTTTTTATTAGTTAAACGATTTGTATAATGGATTCAGGTTTAATTTTCAACCTATAGTTTTCCTAATTCTGCCACCATTATATAAAACTGGTTTTTCTATTAATTTCCAAGAGCAAATGGCTAAGAATGTGATTATGAAAAGTGACCAAAACAAAGCCTCAAACGGTTGCTGATGGAAAAAGCCTAATTGTACAATAATTTGGATTACCGGAAAATGGTAAATATATAATCCATACGAAATATCCTCCCTATAAAAGGGATACTTCATTACAGGAAAAACAAAGGATAAATAAAATACAAAAAA
>ENA-OFCE01000470-OFCE01000470.1-metagenomes-genome-assembly--contig:-NODE-470-length-26086-cov-6.886482_pt1 | contig 26086 bp, 22 predicted proteins | sample MGYA00153388_OFCE01 | MGnify analysis MGYA00153388 | reverse complement strand
CCTGTACCTGGTTGTACTCGGGGATGACAGCGACGACGACGGTCTCGACCTCGCGTGTGCCGACTGCAGCGCGGCGCTGTGCCTCTGCGTACGCAGATACATCGGGATCGTCGGGCGGGTAGATCCAAGCGAGGACGCTGCCCTGCACGGCCAAATCACTTGCGATCACGGCATCGAACTCGTCCCAAGCACCAGTGAGCGCCAGGGCCTCGGCAAGAACGCCGCCCTTGTAGTGATCCCGAAAGTCGGACGGGAACGGCTCATCGTGCTCTGCCATGGCCGGCAGCTTAGCTCAGCCAGCTTCTAGGCGCGACGCTCCGATCACCTGTTGAGCGCCCTTGGGCACCTGTTCGACGTCAGGATCTCGACGGGCTACCCTGGCAGCCTTGCGGCCCAAGGCGGGTGTGCACCGATCCGAGGACGAAGTGCGCTGCCACTGCAATGACCTTCGTGTTGCCCGGGACCCGCCTGTCATGAGTACCCGCAAACGGCCGACACCGGGTCTCCAGCGAAGCGCCAGCAAGCTGACCTTGGCGGCCATGGACCCTGCGACGCGAAGGTCAGCTTGCTGGCGCTGGCGCGGCTCTCGGCTTTCGGCCACTTCCAGTCATACGATCGGTCGAGAAATCGGCGCGCCAGTGACCGGTCTCAAGAACAGCGGCCATACGACGACGGCCGCTCAAACGCGACCATTCTCCAAAGCAGTCGCCCAAAATCTTGGGCGGCGGTCGAGATCCGATGCCGGCCGTACGCCCGCAGTCTTGAGCCGAATTGACGTTGCTGACCCTTCGGCGACACTCGCTGTCCTGAATTCGGCGCCCCGACGCAGTCTGCCGTATCCGCGGGGCAGCCCGGTCGGTGTGAACTGCCTGCCAGAATCAAGACGCAGTTCGGCTCAGCCGGTTGCAGGAAACGGCCCCGCCACCACGAAGCCGCCGCCCTGGAGCCTGCCTGCGGGCTGGGTTGGGTCGATGGCGGGCTGGCAAGCTTCGATGGCGTTGCGAAACACATCCGCGCTGTCCTGCGCCTCGAAGCCGATGTGGCGGGCCGATGCGTTGTCCCACCAGGTCTGGCGGTTGCGGCTCATGCCGTACAACACGCTGTGGCCGACCACAGGCGCAGTCAGCGCGGCCACGACGAGGCGTTCCAGGTCGTCGTAACTGAGCCAGCTCGCCAGCATGCGGCGGTCGATGGGCTCGGGGAATGACGAACCGATGCGCAGGCTGACGGTCTCGATGCCGTGGCGGTCGAAGTAGAACTGCGCCAGGTTCTCGCCGAAGGCCTTGGACAGGCCGTAGTAGCCGTCAGGGCGCATCGGCATCTGCGGCGTGATGGTCTGGCCCTGGCTGTAGAAGCCAGTGACGTGGTTGGAGCTGGCCAGCACGATGCGCCGCACGCCTTGCAGCCGCGCCGCTTCGTAGACGTGGTAACAGCCCACGATGTTGGCCGGCAGGATGTCTTCGAAGGCATGTTCGGTCGACACGCCGCCCAGGTGCACGACGGCGCTGACGCCTTGCAGCAGTGCGTGCACGGCGGCCTTGTCCTGCAGCGCGGCGCTGACCACCTCTTCGCCAGGCCCTGCCGGCGCCATGTCGGCAATGTCGCTGACGCGCAGCACGTCGCACAGGGTCCGCAGGCGCGGCCGCAGCACGCGGCCCAGGCCACCGGCGGCGCCGGTCAATAGCAGGCGCGGGAATCGGAGGCCGGTGGCCGGATGGGGGTCGGTGGTCTCGGGCATGGGGGATCTCGTTGTCGTGGGCAGGTTCGGTGCGCAGCCGGGCGCCTAAGGCAGCGGCCACAGCAACCAGGCGATGTGGTCGGGGGCCAGCACCCGCAGCCGCGCCAGCGCGGCGCTGTAGCGGCCGCCGGGCAGTTCACGCTGCGCCGCCAGCAGCACCGGCAAGGCGGTGACCAGCGGCGGTGTCGGCTCGATTGCCGTGGCGTGCGTCCAGGCGCTAGGGTCGACGACCGGGGCGGCCACGAAGTCCAGCACCGCGGGCAGCGACTTGCCCTCGATGACCCCACGCCACAGGTTCAGCGGGCAGCGCGGGTCGGCGGCGGGCCGGGCGCAGCGCGCGTCGCTCGCCGGCCAGATGCGGTCCGCGGGCGCGGCTCCGTCCAGCACCTCGGCATAACGCGCCAGTCGCGTGGCAGCCTGCAGCGTGAAGGTGTGGTAGTGGTAAGGCCGCGTGCGGGCCAGTTCCAGCGGCATGCGGCCCTGGGTGTCGAACTGCGCGGCAAAACGCCGGGTCTGGGCGTCGAAGACCAGTTGACGCGCCTGGTCGATCTTGCCGGTGGCCAACCATAGCGCGGCCAGCTGCACGTCGAAGAACAGGCCGTGGTTGTTCTTCTCGTTGGCTTCGTCGCGGCCCAGCGGGCTGGTGTCCAGCCAGTGGGCATAGTCGGCCCACCAGGTTTGCAGCTGCTGCTGCTCGACGCTGCTCAGCCCCACGCCGCTGGGGGCGATGAGCGCCACCGCGTCCATCACCCACCAGAGGTCGCGCGTGTCGATGATGCCGATGCCGCGCCCCTCGGCCACGCCGGGCACGGCCTGGCCGAAACGCAGGCTGGGGTTCATGCGCGTGGCCGGGGTGATGAACCAGGTGCGGATGACCTCGGCGGCTTTTTGTGCAAAGCGCAGCTCAGCTGTGAAGTAATGCGCCAGCGCCAGGTCGCGCGCGTCGCCCAGCATGTTCTGCAAGCGCTGCGAATCCATTGCGTTGCCCAGCACCTGCGGATTGCGCTGGCCGTCGCGCTGCACATAGGGCAGCCCGGTGGGTGTGTCCGGGTTGGGCCACCAGTAAGGACCCATGCTCATGTAGTCGTGCTTGTCGCCCGATGGCGGCAGCGTGGTCTTGTGCGTGACGCTGCGCGGCGCCACTGTCAGCGCCACCTCGGCCCGGCGCAGCAGCGCGGCCAGGGCCGGCTGCAACGCGGGGTCGCCCCGCTGCAGGCGCTCGCGCGTCTGCGCCAGGGCGGCAGGGTCCAGGGTCAACAGGGGGGGGGCGAGGGCTGCAGCGGGTGCTGCGACTCTTGCCGCCGTGGCGTCTGTGGCAGCAGCCGGGGCCGAGGGCGCCTGTGCCTGTGCCTGTGCCGGGCTGGCGACCAGCAGGCAGAGCAGCAGCAGCGCGGCGGGGCCGGGCAAGTTGGGCTTCATGGCCTCAGCCGCCATCCACCAGGCGCAGCCCGGTGTCGGTGTCGAAGAAGTGCAGCCGCTCTGCCGGCAGGCCCAGCGTGGTCATGTCGCCGGCCTTCAGCGCCGGGCGGTCGGCGGCGCTGAGCAGCAGCGCGCCGGCGGCAGTGCGCAGGCTGAGCTGCGACTGCGCGCCGGTGAATTCGATCTCGCCGACCTCGGCTGCCAGCGCCAGCGCGTCGCCGGCCTGGCTGCCCAGGCGCAGGTGTTCGGGCCGCAGGCCCAGCGTCACCTGCTGGCGGCCGACGAGCTGAACTGCAATGCCCGCGGGCACTGTCAAGGCCGCGCTGCCCAGCAGGGCCTGCACGCGTTGGCCCTCGCGCGCCAGCGGCAGGTCGAGAAAGTTCATCGCCGGCGAGCCGATGAAGCCGGCGACGAAGCGGTTCAGCGGGCGCTCGTACAAGTCCACCGGCGTGCCAACTTGTTCGACGCGTCCGGCGCGCAGCACGACGATGCGGTCGCCCATGGTCATGGCCTCGGTCTGGTCGTGCGTGACGTAAACCGACGTCGTCCGGCTGCGCGCATGCATGGCGCGGATCTCGCTGCGCACGTTGGCGCGCAGCGCGGCGTCCAGGTTGGACAGCGGCTCGTCGAACAAGAACGCCGCCGGCTGCCGCACCATGGCGCGGCCCATGGCCACGCGCTGGCGCTGGCCGCCCGACAAGGCGGCGGGCCGGCGCTCCATCAGCGGCTCCAGACTCAGCATGCGTGCGGCCTCGTCGACACGGCGGGTGATCTCGGCAGGCGGCGTCTTCAGCAGCTTCAGGCCGAAGCCCATGTTCTCGCGCACCGTCATCTGCGGGTACAGCGCGTAGCTCTGGAAGACCATCGCGATGTTGCGGTCCTTGGGCGCGTGGTGCGTCACGTCGCGCCCGCCGATGTGCACGCTGCCGGCGCTGGTGCTCTCCAGCCCGGCGATCAGGCGCAGCAGGGTGGACTTACCCGATCCGCTGGGCCCCACCAGCACACAGAACTCGCCGTCGGCGATGTCCAGGCTGGCATCGCTGATGACGGCGGTGGTGTCGAAGTTCTTGCCCACATGGGCCAGGGTGATCGCGGACATGGTCTTGTTCAGCCCTTGACGGCGCCGGCCAGCAGCCCGCGGTTGAAGGCCCTTTGCAGGCCCAGGTAGACGAGGATGCTGGGCAGCATGGCCACCACGCTGACGGCGATGAACACCGCCGGCTTCATGGTTTCGTCGGCACGCACCGTGGCCAGCGCCACGGGCAGGGTGTACAGGCTGTCGCGGTTGGTCACCAGCAGCGGCAGCAGGTACTGGTCCCAGATCATGATGAAGCCGAACACCGCCGCCGTGCCCAGCGCCGGCTTGCACAGCGGCAGGATGACCCACCAGAAGACCTGCCAGTCGTTGGCGCCGTCCACGCGCGCAGCCTCTTCCAGTTCAGGCGGGATGGCGCGCATGAATTCGGTCAGCATGAAGATGGAAAACGCCCAGCCCACCACGGGCAGGATCATGCCCAGGTGGGTGTTGTGCAGGCTCACGTTCAGCAGCGGCAGGTTGCCCAGCACCATGTACAGCGGGATGGCGATGACCTCCTCGGGCAGCATCATGGTCGACAGCACGAGGAAGCTCACCAGCGCCAGGCCGCGGAACTTCTTGCGCGCCAGCGCGTAGGCCGCCAGCGCGCTGACTGCCACCTGCAGCAGCGTGCCCACCACCACCACGATCACCGAGTTGAGCAGGTAGCGCCAGACCCTGGCCTCGACCCAGGCGTAGCGGAAGTTCTCCAGCGTGGCCTGCTCGGGCCACAGCAGCAGCCGGCCCGGCGCGATGGTGGTGCCCGACAAGGACGTCATCAGGAAGGCCCAGAACGGCCCCACGAAGACCAGCACCAGCAGCCCGTACAGCAGCACGCGGGCGGCCCGCTGCGGCCACGACAGGGCGGCGCCGGCGCTCATCGCTGCCCCCTGCGCCGCCAGGCCAGGAAGGCCGCCGTGGCCAGCGCGGTGAAGGCGAACAGCACCGTGGACGCAGCGGCCGCATAGCCGAAGTCCAGCTCGTGGAAGCCTTGTTTGTAGATGTGCGTCATGACTACTTCGGTGCTGCCCGCCGGCCCGCCGCCGGTGGTGGCATAGACCTCGGTGAAGACGCGGAACCCGCGTATGCAGCCCAGCGTGACGACCACCGTGATGGCCGGCGCCAGCCCCGGCAGGGTGACGTGCACGAAACGCTGCCAGGCGTTGGCACCGTCCACGGCGGCGGCGTCGTAGAGCTCGCGGTTCACGCCGGCCAGGCCGGCCACGAAGATCACCGTGTCGTAGGGCACGTGTTTCCACACATGCATGCCCATCAGCGCGGCCAGGGCCTGGTCGGGGTCGCTGAAGAAGCCTTTTGGCATCACGCCCACCCAGCCCAGCACGGTGTTGACCACGCCGGCCGGCGTGGGCGCGTACAGGATGCGCCAGATCTCGGCCACCACCGCCGCGCTGGTGACCGCTGGCAGGAAGATGGCTGTGCGCAGGATGCGCAGGTGCCGCGCCTGGCCCTGCAGCGCCTGCGCCAGCAGCAGGGCGATGAAGGCCGACAGGCTCACCGTCACCAGCACGTACAGCAGCGTGCGCCCGGCCGCGCCGCGCAGCGCTTCTTCGGTGAAGACGCGGGCGAAGTTGTCCAGCCCCACCCATTCGTCGGCGTCGCCGAAGCTGACCTTGTAGAAGCTCATCTGCAGGCCCCGCGCCATGGGGATGAACTTGAAGTACAGGAACACCAGCAGCGCCGGCGCCAGGAACATCCAGGGCGACAGCAGCCCGGCCCAGCGGCGGCGCGGGCTGCTGTGGGGCGGCACCTGGGGCGGCGCGGCGGGCGGCGCTGCGGGCGGCGGTCTCGGACTCATGGCGCCAGCACCCGCTGTTTGGCCAGCTCGGCGTCGACCTTGGCGTTCAGCGCCTGCAGGTCGGCCTCCAGCGTGGTGGAACACCGCGCGAGCATGCTGTTGAAACCGTCGGCCGCCACCTGCTGCACACGCGACCAGTTGGGCAGCATGGGCAAGGCCTTGCCGTGCTTCAGGTAGGCGTCGGCCACGGTGGCCCAGCGCGGGTCCTTGTGGGTGCTGCCGGCGTCCAGCGCGCGGTGCACCGGCAGGCGCACCACGGGCAGGCCGCCGCGAGGCGGTTTGCTGCCCAGGGTCTGGCCGGGCACGGAGATCATGAATTCGATGAACTGCAGGGCCTCGTCGCGCCGCCGTGTGGTCTTGGTGATGAAGGCCAGCTCGCCACCGGCCAGCGTGGCGCGCACGCCGCCCGGGCCGGCGGGGGCGGGCACGACCTCGACCTTGGCCGCGCCGGGCTCCTTGTCGAACAAGGCGATGTGGTACGGCCCGGACAGGTACATGCCGGCCTGGCCGGACAGGAAAGCGCGGTTGGCTTCCTGCGTCGACGCGTTGATGGCGCCGGGCTGCATGCTCTTGTTTTCGCACAGCAGGCGGCGAAAGAAGGCCATCGTCTGCAGCGCGGCGGGCTCGGCCAAGGCACCCCGCGCGCGGCCGTCGGGCGCGACGTGCACGAAGTCGCCGCCGGCCTGGAACAGGAAGGAGCTGATGAACCAGGCCGTGTAGCCGCGCGCCGTGCTGCCGGGGAAGACGAAACCGTAGCTGTCGGCGCGGCCGTTGCCGTCGGGGTCGCGCTGCGTGAAGGCCTGCGCCAGCGTGGCCACGTCGTCCCAGGTCTGGGGCACGGGCAAGCCGAGTTGCATGCGCCAGTCGCGCCGGATGAACAGCACATGGGCCTGCGCCGAGGTCGGCACCGCGAACACGCGCCCGTCGGGCAGCGTGGCGGTGCGCCAGGCGCGTTCGTGCAGTTCCGCCCCGCCCTTGACCTGCGCCCGGTCGATCGGCGCGACGATGCCCATGCTGACGAACTGCCCCAGCGAGCCGCCGTCGTTGATGATGACGTCGGGCAGGTCACGCCCCACGGCGGCGCGCGCCAGGCGCTGTTCGAAGTCGGTGGTGGCGTTGAAATACTCGACGCGTATGCCCGTCTTGGCCGTGAAGGCCGCGGCGATGGCGTCGTACGTTTTGCGGCCGTCGTTAGAAGAGCGTGTCCACACCCGCAGCGGCTCGGCCGGCGCCGCAGCTTGAGCCACGGTGGCCAGCAGGGCGAGCGAAAACACCGCCGAGCAGGCCGCCCACCTGCGCTGCGCGCGGCCGGGAAATGGCCGGCGCGAGGCGGCAGGTCGGCTGGTGGATGGGTTGGACAGTGACATGGACAGCGGTTAACTAAAGATTGCATTCTCTGGCGCTCGGAACGGGCTGTAAAGCAGTCTTCTCTACGTATAAACCCAGCTTTTACAGGTGCTATCCAGCCGCCAGATCGCCTCCGCTGCGCGCTAAGATCGAAGTTAATCGCCATCCGATATCAGCCCCTTTGCGCCCACCCACGCTTGCAGATGTCGCCCAGGCCGCCGGCGTGTCGGTGGCCACGGTGTCGCGCCACCGGCGCGGCGCGCGGCGCTTCGAACCGGCACTGGCCGCACGCATAGACGCCGCCGTGGCGGCCCTGGGCTACCGCGAAAACCACGCCGCGCGCGGCCTGGCCACGGGCCGCACCGGGGCCGTGGGCCTGGTGGTGCTGGACCTGGCCAATCCGCACTTCAGCGGTCTCGTGCAGGGCGCGCAAGCTGTGGCTGCACAGCACCGTCTGAGCCTGGCCTTCGTCGACACGGCAGAGAGCCAGGCGCCCGAGCGCCAACTGGTGGAAGCGCTGGCCCGGCGGGTCGATGGCCTGGTGGTCAGCGCCCGGTTGGCCGGGGGCGCGCTGGACTGGATCACCCGCCTGGCCAAGCCCGTGGTGTTCTTCGGCCATGGCGGGCCGGCCGGCTGGCACAGCGTGGGCACCGACGGCCACGCCGCCGCGCTGCTGCTGGGCCGCCACCTGGCCGAGCGTGGCCACCGGCGGGTCAGCTACCTCGACTTCAACGCCTCACGCTGGAGCGCCGAGCGCCTGCGCGGCCTGCGTGAAGCCCTGGCCGAGGTTGGCGGCCAGGTCACGCCCCACGCCATCGCCAGCCCGACGGCCGAGGCCGGCGAGGCGGCTGCCGCGCCGGTGCTGCTGACGCCCGCCGGCCACCCCACCGCGCAACGCCCCGATGCCGTGGTGGCCTACAACGACCTGGTGGCCATCGGCTTCATGCACGAAGCGCGGCGCCTGGGTCTGGCCATTCCGGGCCAGGTGGCAGTGGCCGGGTTCGACGACATCGAACTGGCCCGCCATGTCAGCCCCACTCTGACCAGCGTGGCCATGAACAGCCAGGCCCAAGGCAGGGTGGCCATGAAGCGGCTGCTGCAGCTGATGGCCGGCGACCTGCTCGAGCCCTTCGACGAAACCCTGCCCCCGCGCCTGGTGCTGCGGGAATCCACGGCGGCGCCTGTGGCTGCCAAGCCCACCGGACCCACCCCGCCATGACCCAGATCGCCGACGTTCGTGTCACCCCCATCGCGCTGAAAGACCCGCCACTGCTCAACGCCTCGGGCGTGCACGAGCCCTACACGCTGCGCTCCATCATCGAGATCGAGGGCCGCGACGGCACGGTCGGCCTGGCCGAAACCTATGGCGACGACGACACCTTGCTGCGCTTGCAGGCCGTGGCGCCGCAACTGCGCGGCCTGGGCAGCCACGACCTGCACGGCCTGGCGGCCCTGGTGCGCCAGCACGGCAGCAGCCGCCACAGCGGCCCGGTGCTGGACGTGGCCCCCGGCAGCGCGCCGGAACGTGCGCTGGACAAGGTGTTTGCCGGCTTTGAGACCGGCCTGGCCGACCTCAACGCACGCCGCGCCGGGCTGCCGCTGTGCGACTGGCTGGGCGGGCGCACGCGCGACCGCGTGCCCTACAGCGCCTACCTGTTCTACAAGTTCGGCCGCCACCACGCGCCGCCCTATGCCGACGACCCCTGGGGCGAGGCCATGGACGCCGCGGCCATGGTGCGCCAGGCGCAGACCATGATCAGCCAGTACGGCTTCGGCAGCATCAAGCTCAAGGCCGGCGTGTTCGACCCCGACCTGGAAGCCGACGCGCTGCTGGCCCTGCACCAGGCCTTCCCGACCCACCCGCTGCGCATCGACCCCAACGGCAACTGGCAGCTCGACACCGCGCTGCGCGTGGCGGCCAAGGTGGGCCAGGCGCTGGAGTATTACGAAGACCCCGTGCCCACGCTGGCCGACATGGCCGAGCTGCACCACCGCACCGGGTTGATGTTGGCCACCAACATGGTGGTCTGCGACCGCGGCCAGTTCGTGGACAACGTGGGCCGGGGCCGCCCGGTGCAGACCATCCTGTCGGACCACCACTACTGGCCCGGCTTTCGCGCCACGCGCGAGCTGGCCGCGCTGTGCGACACCTTCGGGCTGAAGCTGTCCATGCATTCCAACTCGCACGCCGGCATCAGCCTGATGGCCATGACGCACCTGGCCGCCAGCATCCCCGGCCTGGCCTATGCCTGCGACACGCACTACCCCTGGCAGAGCGAAGACGTGATCCAGGGCGGGCGCGTGCCCTTCGTCGACGGCTGCGTGCTGCTGGGCTCGGCGCCCGGCCTGGGGGTGGAGCTCGACCGCAACGCGCTGGCGGCGTTGCATGACCAGTACCTGGGCTGCGGCATTCGCCGCCGCGACGACACCGCGGAGATGCGCAAGCACCAGCCCGGCTTCGTGAAGCGCAAGCCCAGGTTCTGAGCGCGCGCCAGCCCAGTTCAGTCGCTGCGGGCGCGGGTCGATTCGCGCAGCACCAGCTGCGGCTCGGGCAGCGCTGCGGCCAACGGCTCGGGCTGGCCGCGAACCGCTGCCAACAGGCGCGACATGGCGCGTGCGCCCAGCTCGTCGGCATGCAGCTCCACGCTGGTCAGCGCGGGCGACAGATAACGGCCGAAGGGCGCGTTCTCCATGCCCGCCACCGAGACTTCGCCGGGCACGGCCACGCCCAGCACGCGCGCTTCGCTCAGCAAGCCCATGGCCAAGGGGTCGTTGGCGGCCACCACGGCGTCGGGCCGCTGCGCTGCCAGCAGCACGGCCGAAGCCACCGCCGCGCCGCCTTGCGCGGTGGCCTGGCTGGCGTGGTGCACAGCAAGCGACAGGCTGGCGTCGGCCAGGGCCTCGCGCAGGCCCTGCAGGCGTTCGGCGTTGCTGGGCAGCGCCGCGCAAGCCACGAAGCTGACCCGCCGGTGCCCGCTGTGCACCAGGTAGCGCCCGAGCAAGGCGCCCGCCGCGTGCTGGCTGGTGGGCGCACCGACGGCGTCGGCGCCCGGCCCCTTTGCCAGGTCCAGCACCGGCCGGCCGTAGCGGGCCAGCAGCTCACTGCTGCCGGCAGGCAGGTCTGCGGCGATCAGCAGGCCGTCGACCTGCATGGCCATCACGCGGTCCAGCTCGTCCCGGGTCGAGGGGCTGTGCTGGGTGTCGACGAAGAGGACGTCGTAGCCCTGGGCCAAAGCCACGCGGCACAGACCCTTGACCAGGGCAGCGGCGTAGGGGTTGTCCACGCCGGCCACCAGCGCCGCCACCGCGCCCGACCGCCCCGTTGCCACGCTGCGCGCGGCCGCGTTGCCGCGGTAGCCCAGCTGCGCGATGGCCTGCGCCATGCGCGCTTCGACCTCGGGCGTGAAGCGCTGCTTGTGGTTGACAAAGCGCGACACCGCCGCCACCGACACCCCGGCCAGCGCCGCCACGCTGCGGATCGTGGCTGGGGCGGCGGGCTGGGTGGTCATGGCCGGAGTGTGCCTGCCCGGCCAGCCGCGCCGCGCGCAGTTGACGATCAGAAGCGCGCCCGCACCCCGACCGAGAAGCGCCGCTCCGACAAGGCATAGCTGTTCAGTGCCACCGGCGAGACCTGGCTGTATTCGATGGTGGCGGAATCCTTGGGCGACAGGTTCTGCGCCTGGAACTGCACCGACAGCTGCTTGTTGATGTCGTAGCCCAGCTGGAAGTCGAGCTGCGAGCGCTTGGCGATGTAGTCGGGCCGGCCTTCGGTGAAGGAAAACGCCGCCTTGTCGCGGAAGTTGTAGGCCAGCCGCGCCGAGATCGCGCCCTTCTCGTACAGGCCGATCAGGTTGTAGCTGTTCTTGGACACACCCACCAGCGGCGTGTTGTTGTCGCCTTGGGCGTCTGAACAGGTGTAGTTGGCGATGACGCCGAAGCCGTCCAAGGGCGCAGGCAGGAAGTCGAAGAAGCGCTGCACGCCCAGCTCAAAGCCCTTGACCTTGGCCGTGCCGACGTTGGCCGGCCGGGTGTAGGGGATGGGCCCCAGGCTCTCGAAGCCGGCGAACTGTTCCAGCACGATGGTCGAGGCGATGACGTCCTTCACGTCCTTGTAGAACACCGCGCCCGAGATGAGCGAGCTGCGCTTGCCGTACAGCTCGAAAGACACGTCGAAGTTGCTCGACAGCGTGGGCTTGAGCGTGGCGTTGCCGCCGGTGGCGCTGCGGTTGGTGGTGTTGACGAAGATCGACGGCGCCAGCTCGGCGATGCCGGCCTGCTGCATCGTGCGGGCTGCCGCCACGCGCACCAGGATGTCGCGCGTCACGTTGAAGACGATGTTGGCGCTGGGCAGGGTGTTGGTGTATTTGCTGGTGTCCAGCACCGGCGTCACGCCCTGCGACAGGGTGATGACCTTGAAGTCGGTGTTGATCGCGCGCACACCCAGGTTGGCGCTGTAGGTGATGCCGGCCAGTTCACCGTCGAAGTCGGCCATGGCGTACACGGCCAAGGCCTTTTCGTTGAGGTCGTAGTCACGCGCGGCGTTGCGGTCCAGCGGCAGGCCACCGGTGGAGCGCTGCAGGACGAAGTCGCGGTCGGCGATGGTGGTCAGGAAGGGGCGCGGAAAGCTCACGCCGATGTCGGGCAGGAAGCGCCCGGCGTCGATGGCGGTGGTGTAGGGCGCTGTCTCGTCGCGTGTCATGGTCTTCTGGCTGCGGTAGGCCTCGGACTTGGCGTCCAGCGCGCGCCAGCGCAGGCCGCCATGCACCTTCGACAGGGCACCTTTGTCGATGCTGTACTGCAGGTCGAGCTTGGCCACATGCTCCTCCATGCTGGCCACCAGGCGGTTGGAGCGCACGCCGTTGGTGGCGGGCTTGTAGTTGGCAAAGTTGGTGACGTTGAAGCTGCCCAGGTCCAGGCTGGGCACCACGCCGGCGCGGTAGTCAAAACGCCCGGGCACGGCCGCGGCGGTGTCTATCGTGATCTGGCGGATGACCTGATCCAGCGTGCCACGGCTGGTGCTGAGATCGGTCTTGACGACGAAGTTCTTCGGCGTCCACTTGGTGCTGAAGGCCGCGAGCTGGCTCTCGGTGGGCTCGGCGCGGTACAGGCCCGCCTGTTGCAGCACCCCGCCGGCGTTGCCGGCGACGATGAAGTTGCCGTCGAACACCGGGTTGGTGATGGCCGTGCCGGTGTAGCGCCAGCTCATGAAGTCCTGCGCACGCTCGGTCTTGAGCTTGGAATAGATGCCTTCGAGCAGCATCTCGAATTCGTCGCTCACCTTGAACTGCAGCTCGGCGGTGGCGCCCATGCGCGAGCGGTCGGTGGTGAACTGTTCGTACTGCAGCAGCGCGCCGCTGAGGTCGGCCACGCCGTCGCCGTTCAGGTCGGCTCCGGTGCCCGGCAGGGTGCCTGCGCCGATGCGCGTGCGCGTGAAGAAGTTGTTGCGCTCGAAGGCCTGGGTGAAGGTGGTGCGCTTGGTGTAGTCCACCGCCAGCAGCACGCCCAGCTTGTTGTCCAGGAAGCGGTTGGCCACAAGCGCCGACAAGGCCGGCTCGGTCTTGCCCGAGCCGTCGGAGTACGTGCCCTGGCCACGCAAGGACACCGTGAATTCCTTGAAGTCCAGCGGGTTGGGCGTGACCAGGTTGATCGACCCGCTCAAGCCGCCTTCCACCTGCGCGGCCACCGGCGACTTGCGCACTTCGATGCGACCGAACAGGCCCGAAGGCACGGTGTCCAGGCCCGAATTGCGGCCCAGCTGTTCGTTCTCGGGCGGCGACAGGCGCGCCGAGTAGCCCAGCAGGGTGCGGCCGTCAACCTCCACGCGCACCAGCGGCAGGCCGCGCACCGACACCGACTGGCCTTCGCCGAAGACCCGGGTCACCTGCACGCCGGTGACGCGCTGCAAGGCCTCGGCCACGTTGTCGTCGGGCAGCTTGCCCACATCTTGCGAGGTGATGACGTCCATCACCTGCGGCGCCTCGCGCTTGATTTCGGCGGCGCGTTGCAGCGAGGCGCGTATGCCCGTCACGCTGACCACCTGGCTGGCCTCTGGCGCTGCTGCCGCCGTCTGCGCCATGCTGGGCTGGGCCATCAATGCCAGCAGGGCCGCCGCGGCGATGGGCGAATGCCGACTGGGCTTCTTCAGTGTGGGGGTGCGTGGGTGCATGGAAAGCTCTCCGGGGACGTTGGTTGTTGTGGTGGTGGCGGCAGCAGGCCGCGCGGTCAAGGCTCTGGGGTCGCGGGCTGGAAGGCGGTTTCGGCCAGCCCCTGCACGCCGGGGCGGCAGACAAACGTCGCGCCAGCCAGCAGGTTCTGCTCCGGCGGCGGCATGGCCGGGCGGATGCTGGTGATGAAGAGCTCGTCCAGGCGCGCGCCACCAAAGGCGCACATCGACGGCTTGCTCACCGGCACGGCCAGCGAACGGTCCAACCGGCCATCGGGCGTGAAGCGATGCACCAGACCGGCGTCGTTGGCGCACGTCCAGTAGCAACCGTCCACGTCCACCGCCGCGCCGTCGGGCCGCCCGGGGTGGTGGTTCATATCGATGAAGACACGGCGGCCGGTGGGCGTGCCGTCCGCCGCCAGGTCGAAGGCCCACACCAGCTGCACCGAGGGGTGGCTGTCGCTGAGGTACATCGTGGCGCCGTCGGGGCTGAAGGCCAGGCCGTTGGGCACTGTCAGCGGGTCCGACAGCGGCCGCGTCAGGGCGCGGCCGGCCAGGCGCGCGATCTGTCCAGCAGGCGCGGCCAGGGCCATGTTCATGACCATGGAGCCGACCCAAAAACGCCCACTGCGGTCGCACCGGCCGTCGTTGAAGCGCATGCCCGGCTGCGGGTGCTCCACGGACGCCAGAGTGACCAGATCGACGTGACCGTCGTCGTGTACTTGCAGGTGCACAAGGCTCGATTCCAGCGCACACACCAGCCCGCCCAGGGCGTGCAGGGCGATGCAGCCCGGCCGCTCGGCCAGGGCCCAGGTCTGCGCGCGCGCACTGGCCGCCTGCCAGCGGTGCAGCGCGCGGCCCTCGATGTCCACCCAGTACAGCGCCTGCTCGTGCGGCGCCCACAGCGGGCTCTCGCCGACGCTGCACAAAGCGCTACCCAGCTGTTCCATGACGGGCGCCGTGCTCATACAATGAAGATAGGTTTACTCATACGTTGTCAGACATCTGAATTCTTGATGACCCGCCCAAGCCTGTAAAGCGCCGGTCGGCCGGTGTTAACCCTTGTGGTCGATCCATCCTTGCAGCCCGCCCACCATGCCCCCCGCCAACGCTGACATTGCCGCGCCGCCAGCCCGAGGCGCCGGGCTGCCCGCGCCGCAGCGCCGGCCGCGCAACCTTGCGCTGGCGCTGGTGGACACGCTGGGCCAGCGCATTGCGCAGGGCCAGCTGGCGCCGGGCGACAAGCTGCCGCCCGAAGCCACGCTGATGGCCGAGTTCGGCGTCAGCCGCACGGTGGTGCGCGAGGCGCTGTCGATGCTGCAGGCATCGCGCCGGGTGGTCACGCGCCACGGCATCGGCACTTTTGCGCTGGCGCCGGTTGATGAGGCGGCGGCTTTTCGCGTCACCAGCGAACAGGTGGCCACGCTGAACGACGTGATCTCGGTGCTCGAATTGCGCATTGCTGTCGAAAGCGAAGCCGCCAGCCTGGCCGCCACGCGGCGAAGCGCCGAGCACCTGGCGCGCATGCGGCTGGCGCTGGACGCCGTGGTGGCCGCCATGGACGCCGGCGAGGCCGCCGTTGGCCCCGATTTCCAGTTCCACCTGGAAGTGGCACGGGCCACCGGCAACGCGCACTTCGAGAACCTGCTGCTGGCTCTGGGCCCGCAGACCATCATCCCGCGCGCACGGCTGAACGTTGGCGCACCGGTGGTGGGCAGTGCCGACTGGAGTTACCTTCAGCGGGTGCAGGCCGAGCACGAAAGCATCTTCGACGCCATCGCCGCCCAGGACGCCGAGGCCGCCCGCACCACCATGCGCATGCACTTGGTGAACAGCCGCGAACGCCGCCGCCGCGCCGCCGCCGACCTGGTGCTGCGCGACGCGCCTGTGGCCGGGCACCCCGGCGCCTGACAAGCAGGTTTGCCGTCGGCGCGCGGGTCCCGGTCCAGCCCGTCCGCAGCCCCGCACCGGCACCCGGTAAGCGCGGCGTCCACCCCGGGATTGCCTGAATGCCCCGGTTGGCCATGCAGGTTGTACGATGTGCTACGTCTATCACGTCCACATCGACACCTCATGAAGCCTGCCTACAGCGCCTTCCCCAATACATTCCGCCAGCAGTTGCGCGCCGGGCAGCCCTTGATCGGCTGCTGGCTGTCGCTGGGCAGCGCCATCACCACAGAGGTCATGGGGCTGGCCGGGTTTGACTGGCTGCTGCTGGACGCCGAGCACGCGCCCAATGACGTGCTGTCGCTGATCCCGCAGCTGATGGCGCTGAAGGACAGTCCCAGCGCGCCCGTGGTGCGCCCGCCCTGGAACGACACGGTGATGATCAAGCGCTTGCTGGACGCCGGCTTCCACAACTTCCTGATCCCCTTCGTCGAGACCGCCGAGCAAGCGCGCGCTGCCGTGGCCGCGACGCGCTACCCGCCGCAGGGCGTGCGCGGGGTGTCGGTGTCGCAGCGCAGCAACCGCTATGGCGCGGTGGCCGACTACTTCAGCACCGTCAACGACCAAATCAGCGTGGTGGTGCAGATCGAAAGCCGGGCCGGCGTGGCGGCAGCGGGCGAGATCGCTGCGGTGGACGGCGTCGATTGCCTGTTTGTGGGGCCGTCGGATTTGGCCGCCGGCTGCGGTCACTTCGGCCAGCCCAACCACCCCGAGGTGCAGGCCGCCATCGCCCAGGTGCAGGCCCAGGCGCGCGCGGTGGGCAAGCCCACGGGCATCCTGTCTCCTGCCGAGGCCGACGCCCGCCGCTACCTGGCACAGGGTTTGAGCCTGGTCGCCGTGGGCAGCGACCTGGGCCTGCTGCGCACGCAGTCGCAGGCGCTGGCACAGAAGTACCAGCCGACGGGGGCCGCGCCGCTGTCGCCTCAATACTGAGCCACGCCTTCGGCCAGCTTCTCCGGCGAGGCGCCGGGCTAGATTTCGCGCAAGGAGCCGGCACACGCAACAGGTTAGGGCGGCGGCGCGTGACGCCGGCCCGAGAATGGGCGCTGTGAAGGACACCACGCGCGTCGAAGCCGCGGAAGGCGCCCCAGCGCCTTCCGCCGGTCCCTGGCAAGACCGCAACTTCCGGTGGTTGTGGTCGGGCATGTGCGTGTCCACGCTGGGCTCGCACACGGCAGGCATCGTCTACCCACTGTTGGTGCTGGCGCTGACCGGTTCGCCGGAAACCGTGGGCTGGGTGACGGCACTGCGCATCACGCCCTTTGTGCTGCTGTGCCTTCCAGTGGGAGCCATGATCGACCGCTGGGATCGCCGCCGGGTGATGCTGTGGTGCGACTTGGGCCGTGGCCTGGTGGTGGGCAGCCTTCCCGTGGCCATGATCTGGAGTGAGCCAACGCTGGCACACATCATCGTGGTGGCGGTGGCGGAAGGCACCTTGATGGTGTTCTACAACCTGGCCGAGGTGGCTGCCCTGCCGCGCGTGGTGGCGCGCCAGCACCTGCCGCAGGCCAGTGCACTGAACCAAGCGGGTTATGCCGTGGCCGGTATCGCCGGGCCGGCGCTGGGCACCACGCTCTACCAGTTCAGCCGCGCCTTGCCGTTTGCCGCTGATGCGCTGAGTTATGCCGTGTCGGCGTTCACGCTGTGGCGGCTGCGCGGTGACTTCTCGGCCGCGCCTTCAAGCGGACCGCGCCACCTGGGAGCTGAAGTCATGACAGGCCTGCACTGGCTGTGGCGCGAGAAGATCGTGCGCCGCATGGCTATGCTCACTGGCGGCATGAACTTTGTCGAAGCCTCGGTGCCCTTGTTGCTGATCGTGACGGCGCAGCAGATGGGCGCCAGTGCGGTCGAGATCGGTCTGATCTTCAGCGCGGCGGGCATCGGTGGTGTGCTGGGCGCCTGGGTGGGCGGGCGCATCCAGCGCCGCTTCTGCTTTGGTCAGGTAATCATTGGCGTGGTCTTGCTGCAGGCCCTGCTGTACCCGCTGTTCGCCGCCTGCCCTTCGCCGCTGTGGCTGGGCGTTGTCTTCGGGATCATCGAGTTTCTGGGGCCGGTCTACAACGTCGTGCAGTTCAGCCACCGCATCGCATTGATCCCACAGGGCCTGGAAGGGCGCGTCAACGCGGGCTACCGCTTCATCGCGCATGCGCTCAGCCCAGCGGGCGCAGCCCTGTGCGGCGTGTTGATCGAGCGGCTGGGCGCCGGCCACACCTTGGCGTTCTTCGCCAGCGTGTTTGCGCTGTTGGCTTTGGCGGCGCTGTCTTCTCGCACCATCCGCCACGAACCCGCCCTGGCCCAGCGCTGAGCCTGACGTTCAGCAGGCCAGAGCCGACCCCTGCACCGGCTGCAGAATGCCGCAGGCGATCCCGGTTGCTTCCGACTGGAGCGATTGCTGGGCAGGCAGAGCGGGTATCCGCTGTCGACCTTCTACGGCGCCGGCCATGCCGATCGGGCCAGCGGCCACATCACGCCGCTGCTGCCCGGGTCAGCCACGCACGCATTGCTCACGCGGCCTTAGGGCGGCTCAGTCCGTCGCGCGGCGCGGTTGGTATTCGTCCACCATGCTCCGACCAATCACCTTGTTGAGAACTGCAGGCGCGCTTGTTGTCGCCTGCGCGGCGTCAGCGGCATTGGCTAACGCGCCGGTGCTGAACTGGATGGTGGTCAACAGCCCTGGCCACCTGCCCATGATCGTTGGTGCGGAGAAGGCCACGCGTGAATGATCGCTGTCGTCGTCTCCGGCTTGCTCGGCGGCGTGAGTGGAGGTCAAGTTCAAGGGTAGACCGGTCGTTCACCGCGAAATCGACCACGGGCAGCAATGGGTCGGGAGCGACCCGTCGGACACAAGAGGAGCAGTCGTTCGATCGGGCCCGGACGATGTTTTGGGGCGGCCGTAGCGTGTCGGCCCAAGCCGTCTCCACGGTCATTGGCTACGTCAGCAGTACCCCTGTAAGCGGCCGTTGGTGGCGACAGCTGGTGCGCGCCTGAACGACTGCAAGGTGTCCGAGACCGTGAGTTCGAGGGCTGGCGGCGACCGACTCATCACGCTGCACTGCTGCCGTTAATGCCGGCTCGGTGAAGCGCCAAAGCGGAGCTCAGACCTCAGTTTGTAGAGCCCGGTGACCAGCCAGACAGCAGGACAAGTGCTTGTTGGCGTCTGAGCCCGCGGCAATGCAGACAGCGTCGTGAGGCGGTCGAGCGCAATCCTCTTCATTTCGCCAACTTGGCTCCGCGTCAATCGAGCTTGAGGCCATTCTGCAGGATCGGCCGTGTCGAGGCCCGTGGTCTGGTCGCGCTTGGGGCCAGCGTCAGCCGCGACTTCGCACGGGTCAGGCCAGTGCCGTCACGATTTCCTCCAGCCTGGTCGTGTACCGCGGTGACCGCTTTTCCTGCTTGCCGGCGTGTTCGCCGTTGCGGGCCTGATGCGCCGCACTGGCCACCGTGACCGCGCCTCGGCCGAAGCGTCGATTGAGCGCATCGACGGCGTCCATCAGACGTTCAGGGTTTGCGCTGGTCGCGCCTGGGGGCTCATTGCCCGCGGCGAACAGGTCCAGTTCGCCCTGCTGTTGCCCCTGCGGTCGCAAGTCCACCAGCATGACGCCCGCCTTGGCGTAGTTGAAGCCCGGCCGGTACATCGCCTGCAGCGCCCGAACGGCCGTCCCGATGATCACGCGGGTGTCGGCGCTGGGACGAACCAGCGGAATCGTGGCGCTCGGGCTGTGCTGCCGGTCGTTCTTGCGGAACGGGCTGGTGGTGACGAAGACATGCACGGCACCGGCAGCGGCCTCCTGCTGCCTGGCCTTCTCGGCCACGCGCGTGGCGAACTGGCTCACCACTTCGATCAGCCCTGCGAGTTCCGTCACTGGCGTCCCGAAGGACCGCGAGCACATCATCTGCTGCTGCGCCGCGGGTTCGTGGTCGACGTCCATGCAGGGCGTGCCGCGCAGTTCCAGCACCGTCTTCTCCAGCACCACGCTGAACTGCTTGCGCAGCGTCGCCAGGTCGGCGTTGACCAGATCGAGCACGGTGTGGATGCCGCTCTCGTTGAGACGGACCGTCATGCGGCGCCCGACACCCCAGACACTCCCAACCTCAGTCGCACCGAAGACCCTCTGCAGGGCTTTCGGGCTGAGCTCGCCGAGATGGCAGACCTGCGCGAAGCGTGCGTCGTAGGAGCCCGGTTTGCGCTCGGCCATCTTGGCGACATGATTGGCCAGCTTGGCCAGAGTCTTGGTCGGTCCAACCCCGACGCTGGTGGGCAGGCCCGTCCACTGCAGCACCCTGGCGCGCATCGCGCGTCCGATCGCGACGAGGTCTCCCGGCACGCCTTCGAGGTCGAGGAAGGACTCGTCGATGCTATACACCTCCTGGCGGGGTGCGAACTGCGCCACCAGCGTCATCATGCGGCTGGACATGTCGCCATAGAGTTCGAAATTCGCCGACAGGGCGATGAGCCCGGCCTCGCGTTCCATATGTCGCACCTGGAACCAGGGCTGGGCCATCTTCACGCCCAGGTCCTTGGCCTCGTTGCTTCGCGCGATGCAGGCACCGTCGTTGTTCGACAGCACCACCACCGGACGGCCGATGAGCGATGGCCGGAACACGCGTTCGCAGCTGACGTACATGTTGTTCACGTCCACCAGCGCAATCATGCTGCTCTCGAACGGTTCCGCTCAAACCGGCATGGGCTTGATGACCTGGGTGACGACGCCCCAGAGCTGGAGCTCGGCGCCTTCGCCCGCCACGATGTCGGCACAACCGGCACGCGCCGCCAGCAGGCGGATGTCCCTGCCCTGCTTGCCGAGTTGACGGCAGACGAACTCGTCGTCGACGACGGCGATCACTACGTGCCCGTGCGATGGCGGGATGGCGCGGTCTATCAGCACCAGGTCGCCGGCATCGATGCCGACCTCGCGCATCGCATCGCCGGCGATGCGCATCAGAAAGGTGGCCTGCGGGTGCCTGACGAGGATGTCGTTGAGGTCCAGGCGCGTGACGCCGGTGTCGCCCGAGGGTGAGCCGAATCCGATGGCCACGCTGGCGCGGGTCGATCCGGAGCCTGCACCGGTGTCCCTGCCCACGCGAACGAGGTTTGGGGGATCGGCATCGATACTGGACATAACAACAGTATAAGGAGCCCAGATGCTTGCCGCCAGGGCCCATGCGGGTGGCATCCCGACAATGCGACCCATGTCCCTGGTCCTGCCGCTCACCGAAGACTCCACGGCCCCGCAGGGTCCGCTCCAGCCAGGGACGACCGGGCACGCATCCGGCGAGCCGCCTGCGCACGCCTGGGACTACGGGGTGTCCGTTCGCGAGCTCTGCGAGTTCACCGCCAAGCGCGGTGACCTGGACCGGCGCTTCACCCCGTCGGCGACCGCAATCGAGGGGCTCATGGGCCAGGGCACGGTAGCGGCCCGGCGCGGCCAGGACTACGAGACCGAGATCGCGCTGGAGGGCACCTGCGGGCCCTTGCGCGTCCGCGGCCGCGCCGATGGCTACGACCCGCGCCGCCGCTGCCTGGAAGAGATCAAGACCATCCGGGGGCACCCGGACGAGATTCCCGAGAACCGGCGCCGGTTGCACTGGGCGCAGTTGCAGACCTATGGTGCGCTGTTCTGCCGGGCGCGCAGCCTGCCCGAGCTGGCTTTGGCCCTCGTGTACTTCGATGTCGCGAGCCAGTCCGAGGTGGAACTGCGGCAGGCCTTCGGCGCGCAGGAACTGGAGGACGTGCTGACGCAGCGCTGTGACGCTTTCCTGGCCTGGGCGCGGCAGGAAGCCGGCCACCGCGATGCGCGGAACGCGGCGCTGACGGAACTGGCGTTCCCGGAAGAGGCGTTTCGCGCTGGACAGCGCGATCTGGCCAAGGCCGTCTACCGCACGGCCGCCCACAGGCGCTGCCTGCTGGCGCAGGCGCCCACGGGGATCGGCAAGACCGTGGGCACGCTGTTCCCCTTGCTGCGGGCGATGCCGGGCCAGAGCATCGACAAGATCGCCTACCTCACCTGCAAGGGCACTGGGCGGCTCACGGCGCTCGAGGCCCTGGGCGCTCTGCGTGCCGGCACCGTGGGCCGGGCCCTGCGTGTGCTGGCGATGGTGCCCAAGGAGGAGGGATGCGAACACCCGGACAAGGCCTGTCACGGCGATGCCTGCCAGCTGGCGCGCGGGTTTTACGACCGGCTGCCCGCAGCGCGGGAAGAAGCCGTGTCCCAGGGCTGGCTGGATGCCGCGGCACAGCGCCAGGTCGCGCTGCGCCACGGCATCTGCCCCTACTACCTGGGCCAAGAACTCGTGCGCTGGGCGGACGTCCTGGTGGGCGACGTGCACCACCTCTTCGACAGCAGGGGCCTGCTCTGGGGCCTGATGCAGGCGCTGGACTGGAAACTGGCGGTGCTGGTCGACGAGGCCCACAACCTGGTCGAGCGCACGCGGCGCATGTATAGCGCCGAGTTGCGCATCAGCCAAGTCCGCGCTGCCGCGCAGACGGCCCCGGGCGCCGTGTCGGGCGCTCTGGACGCCCTGGTGCAGGCGACCGAGGACCTGGTGGCCGACACCACTGCGCCTTACCAGGTGCTGGAGGCCGCGCCCGACACCTTCGTGCAGGCGCTGCAGACCGCGGCCGGTGCCGTGTCGGAACACTTCAATCAACACCCGCTGAACGTGGGGTCGCTGCTCGATTTCCACTTCGAACTGCAGCGGTTCTTGCAGCTGGTCGAGGCCTTGAGCGACCACTCGTTGTTCGACGTCCAGACCTTCCTGGGCACGCGCAGTGGCGTCGACGAAGGTGAGGCGGCACAAGACTGGACTGACGCCGCACTGTGCGTGCGCAACGTGGCACCGGCCTGCTTCCTGCGTCAGCGTTTCAAGGCCTTGCACAGCGTCACGCTGTTCTCGGCGACGCTGTCGCCTCCGACCTACGCGATGCAACTGCTGGGCTTGCCCGAGAACACGGCCTGGATCGACGTGCCGCCAGCCTTCCCCGCCGAGCACCTGACCGTGCGCGTGGCCGACGGGGTCTCGACGCGTTTCGCACACCGTGGGCGCTCGCTCGAGCAGCTGGTGGCCGTGATCGCACGGCAGTTCGATGAACACCCGGGCAACTACCTCGCGTTCTTCAGCAGCTTCGACTACCTGGAGAAGGCGGTCTCCTTACTGGCCACGCTCTGCGCCCGGACATCCCGCAATGGCGGCAGGAGCGGCGCATGAACGCCGGCGCGCGCGCCGACTTCCTGGCGCGCTTCAGGCCGCAGGGTCGGGGCATCGGGTTCGCGGTGCTGGGTGGCGTGTTCGCCGAAGGCGTCGACCTGCCGGGTTCGCTGTTGATCGGCGCCTTCATCGCCACGCTGGGCCTGCCCCCGGTTTCGGTGACGCAGGACCACATTCAGGCGAGACTGGACAAGCTGTTCGGGCCCGGCCATGGGTACGCCGATCTGGTTCCCGCCATGCAGAGGGTGGTGCAGGCGGCCGGTCGTGTGTTGAGGACACCCGAGGACCGGGGCTGGCTGTGGCTGCTGGACGATCGGTACCGGCGGGCCGAGGTCATCGAACTGCTGCCTTCTTGGTGGCAGCTGGCTGGAACCACGCACGCGCAGCAGGCGCAGCCCCGCTGATCAGTCCCCGACGCTCCCGAAGACCGCGATGAACTCCTCGACGAACTGCCCCGTGCCGGTCAGCGTCAACGTGACCGTGTGCCACCCACCCGCCTCGATAGTCACCTGGAGATCGTGATCCCAATGCATCCCGTCATCGATCGGCCCGTGTGCATCGGGGAAATGCCGCCAGGCCCAGTCGAGCACCTGCTGCACTTCGCCCATCACGGCGGCGTGTTGCGCGGCCTTCGTGGACGCCATCGCCTCAAGCGTGGCGACGCCGCCGTCGACCTCGTCGAAGGCAAATGTCAGGTAGTCCATCGAGGGCATTGTGGCGAGTGTGAGAGCCGCCGGGCTCAGCGCACTGGCCCATCTGCGCGTCCGTGGCGGACATGGCAGCCGTGAGGCAGAGGCACGGATCCGCATCTCAAATGGCGTACACCCCGGGTATCGTCGCTGCGCATGACTCAACCCGCCATCACCCTCGAAGTGCTGCCCGCCGGCTTCGGCGACTGCCTGCTCGTCAGCTGCCCGGTTGGTCGCTCGACCTGGCGCATGCTGGTGGACACCGGCCCGGACGAGACCTACCCAGCGCTGCGACGCCGGCTGCTGCAGATCCCCCGCGGCGCCGGCGGCAAGCGGCACATCGACCTGTTCGTCGTCAGCCACATCGACCACGACCACATCGGCGGCGCGCGGCTGCTGTTCGCCGACGATGACCTGGGCCTGAGCTTCACCGACATCTGGTTCAACGCGCCGCCCACGCCCCGCATCCGGGGCGTGGGCAAGGGCCAGTCACTTGCCGACGTCCTGGGCGCCGGGCACAGGGCGCTGCCCTGGAACGCTGCGTGGTCGGGTCAGCCTGTATCGACGCCGGCCGAGGGTGGCGGGGTGGAACTCACCGGCCCCGGGCTGCCGAAGGTCACGCTGCTGTCGCCGACGCCCGACCGGCTCGCCGACCTCTACAGGGTGTGGGCGAAGGAACTGGAGCACCTGCGCCGCAAGGAGCGCGATCGCGCGGAGCCCGCTCCCGCGGCGACCAGGGAAGCAATGCCCAACCTCGAAGCACTGGCCGCCCACATGACGCCGACCGACAAGGCGGTGGCCAACGGATCGAGCATCGCCATGCTGCTGGAGCACCGGGGGGCCTCGGTGCTGCTCAGCGCGGATGCCTTCCCGACCGTCCTGGTGCCGGCGCTGGCCGCCTTGGCCAGGCGCCGCGGCATCGCAGGACCCGTGCCCATCGACGCGGTGAAGCTCAGCCACCACGGCAGCCGGGCCAACGTGACGCAGGACCTGCTGCGGGCCGTCGACGCCAGGCACTTCGTCTTCAGCACCAACAACGCTTACTTCAAGCACCCGAACACGGAGGCGGTGGCCCGGGTCATCGTCGGTGGCAAGACGCCGACGCTCTGGTTCAACCACGACACGCCGTCGAACCGGCAATGGGGCGCACCGGCCCTGATGGCGAAGCACGGGCACGTCGCGCGTTACCCGGAGGCCGACCTCGGCATCACGATCGAGCTTGCGGCGCGCCGCCGGGCGCGCAGGCCCTAGCTCCAGGACGCGCGGTCACCAAGGCGCAGGCTTGCGCCACACGCTCGCGAGCCAGGGCTGCTGTTCGAGCGGCAATCCCGTCGGACGATAGAAGTGGTCCAGTTCAGCGAACCCCGCTGCAGTCACATGCCCGCGCCAGGTCTCCCAATCGTGAAACGCACCGTACCGGTCACCGCTCCAGCCTTCCTGCCCTTGACCTCGCGGGTTTGAGCAGAAGAGCACGCCGCCAGGCTTCAGGGCCGCGTGCAGTTCACCAAGCACCCGCGGCAACACCTGGCTGGGGACGTGGAACAGCACCGCATTGGCGAAGACGCCGTCGTAGCGTCCTTGTGGCAGGTCGAGCGCCAGGAAATTCTGCTCCAGGACCGTGCATCCGCTGTTCGTTCGCGCCAACGCGGCCAGATTCGCTGAGCCCTCAAGGCCGGTGACGTGGTGCCCGAGCGCCTTGAACGTCCTGAGGTCGCGCCCGGGGCCGCATCCGAAATCGAGCAATTCGAAGGGCTCCGGTGCCTCGATGTGCCGCAGCAGCGCGTCAACGTTCTGGCTGACGTCGTGGTCTCGCGTGCCGTTCCAGTAGGACAGGGCCTGCTCGCCGTAGTGCGCCAGCATGCGCGCGGCGATTCGCTCCAACTCGTCGGGTGTCAGCGCCATGGGCGATCATCCCACCGCGACTTGCTTGCGCATGGCGATGGCCTGGAACGGGCAAACCACAGCGCATGCGCTGCAGCCCGTGCACCGGTCGGCCTCATGCAGCACGGCGAATTTCTCCCAGCGCACGACCTCAAGACTCAAGAGGTGCGGGTCGCACTTGGCGACGCACCGACCGCAACCCGTGCAGCGTTGGGTGTCGATGTCGGGCAGCCGTCGCGACCTGCGCGGCGCGGGCGGAGTGCTCCCCGCGGCGTTCCATCGCCTCGAGCACCTCGTGGCGGCGCGTCGAGAAGTGCTCGATGAGGTCGCGCGGCACGCCGCGGATTGCGAACCGGCTGCTGCGGCGCGTGCGCGACTGGGCGCAGGTGCGCGGTGACGGGCGGCTCGACCTCGCGGCCGCCAATGCCGCGCTGACGGTCTACGAGGTCGACGCGCTCGGGCTGGATCGGTTGGACCGGTCGGTGCTGACGGCGTTGTGCGTGCGGTTCGGCGGGGGACCGGTGGGGCTGACGACCCTCGCGGTCGCGGTGGGCGAGGAACCGGAGACGGTCGAGACGGTCGCTGAACCGTTCCTGGTCCGCGAGGGCCTCGTCGGACGCACGGCCCGGGGACGGGTGGCGATGCCGTCGGCGTGGGAGCACCTCGGTCTCACACCACCGCCAATGGCTGGGACGCTGGTGTTCTAGTCAACGCACTGACCAGGGAACGCCCCTGCCGTCGGGAGACGTTGGGATTCCCGAGACATGGCGCCTAGACTGCGCCCGACATCGACACAGACCCGAGA
>ENA-OFCE01000469-OFCE01000469.1-metagenomes-genome-assembly--contig:-NODE-469-length-26123-cov-4.803054_pt1 | contig 26123 bp, 24 predicted proteins | sample MGYA00153388_OFCE01 | MGnify analysis MGYA00153388 | reverse complement strand
GTAATTAATGAAATAAATAATCCAGAAATTAAGAACATAATAATTGTTGAGATGGAAAGTAACATGGGAGACGTATAACTTCTAATTAATTCCATACGCTTATCAATAGTTTCTTGTGGTAGATTTTTTTCATTCAAAGATTCTTCCTCAGCGGCTAGTATTACTTCTACATAAGAAGGATCTATAAATTGGTAAAAAACATAATTGTAAGCGCCCAAAATGATCGAAGCAAAAAGCGCAATTAAAACACCGATTTTAAAAGCAGATCCATAACTTAAAAATCCTCCACATTCCTCTTCTCGATAATTTATACAACCATAAATAGTAAAACCACCTATTATTAAAAAAGGAAAAACATTTATTGCTCCTTTTGGCATGTAATTCATCATGTAAAAAATAACCGTCAGAATGATCAATAATACACCCGCCATTAATCCATATTTCATGGCAGTATTTACCGCAGATGGATTAATTACAGGAGTTTCAGTTGGTTGAAATTCGTTTGATTCCATTTTGTATTATTTAAATGTTAATAAAGTAGCGGTAATTGTCTGATTCCGTTTTGGTAGGCAAGTATAGTAAAAAGTACTGCCCCATCAAACGGTTTATTCTGACTTAGTTTTAGGAAAGAAACCATTGTTTCGCTTTCCATTTCCATATCTGAAAAAAACGACATAATCGGATAAAACAGATCTTTCATTTCTGAATCTGGCTTTATTTTATCTGCAATTTTTGCAAGTTCGACCATAGAAGAATCTACCACAGATTGGTTAGCAATTATATCTTCATAAATCATGTATTCATCCTGAAATTCATCTTCTTCAACCAATAAAAACTCTTTCAAATAGTCTGATAAATCTGGCGCAATCTGCTCTTCTTTACATTCTTTAATGTATAAAAGCACGTTTAAAACCTCTGTACCACGATCAATGGTTTGATTTTCTATTTCTTCCCATTCATCTGATTCCAGGTAATCTTCTTCCAACTTTAAGGCATCAACCGTGAAAAAATTAATCAGCAACAAATCAAAAAGTAATTCATTGATTGGTGCAATCTGCGATTTATCATCAATATACCGATCCAAGGCCTCAACTTTGGTCAAAAAAGGCATATCAAGTTTGAAAATTTCTTTCAATTCGTCGAACATTTGCGAATATGCTTTGTCCAAAGTGAAATCGGTTTGATAGGTATGCTCGATATCAATATATCTGCCGGCTGCAAAACCTGCTAAAGCGCCATGCAGAGTTTCTTCTATTTGATGATCCATAATATGTGAGATTTAGTTTTTTAAATTGATAAAAGCACCCTTATTATATATTCCATGCACTTTTCCTAATAATTTTTTTCCTAGATAAGGATTATTTTTTGACTTTGATTTTATATCCATCGATGAATAAACCACTTGCTCTTTTGGATCAAATAACGTAAAGTTTGCCAATTGCCCAATTTTTATTTCTGGAATCTTAAGGTTTAAAATTGAACGTGGATTGATGGCTATTAATTCAATCATTCTTTCTATGGAAATTTGATTTTCTAAACTTGTTGTTAATAAAGAAAAACTTGTTTCAATATTCGAAATTCCGAAAGCAGCAATTTCAAATTCTTGTTTTTTATGCTCTATGGTTTGAGGGGTATGCTGCGAACAAATTGCATCAATGGTTCCATCAACAATTCCTGCTATTAAAGCTAAACGATCATTTTCGGATCGTAAAGGTGGTTTTACTTTATAATTAGTATCGAAATCACTTAATACATTTTCATTGCTAAAAACATGAATGGAACTTACATCTGCTGTAATGGGAAGTCCTTTTTGTTTGGCTTCACGAATTAATTGTACAGAACCAGCAGTTGATACTGTGGTAAAATGAATTGGGCAATTAGCATATTCGCAAAGCGCAATATCGCGTGCAATCATCATTTCTTCTGCAAGAGCTGGCATACCTTTCATTCCAAGCACTACACTCATTTCGCCTTCGTTTACAATGGCTTTACCATACAAACTCAAATCATCGGCAAATACAATTACCTTTTTACCAAAATTGGCAGCATATTGCGCAGATCGTAACAGCAAACCTGCATCTGCAATTGCGCGATCTCCATCCGAAAATGCAACTGCTCCATGATTAGCCATGTCAAACATTTCTGCCATGTCTTTTCCATTTCTATTTGCACTCACTGCTCCTATCGGAAAAACATCTACCGTCAAGTTTCTCGACTGATCTTTTAAATAATTAATTTGAGATTTGGTATGTAAAGGAGGTTCCGTATTCGGCATTAGAGCAACACCAGTAAAACCACCATGTGCGGCAGCGGCTGTTCCACTTACCAAATCTTCATTCATTTCAAAACCCGGATCGCAGAAATTTACATTCATATCAAACCATCCAACCGACAAATACAAATGATCGCAGTCAATAATTTCTACATTATTATCATATTCTTGATCGTCATTATTGAATGAATGATATTTTCCGTCTTGAATTAAAATATTGGTTTTCTGATGATTAAATTCAGATCGGGGATCAATTATGGTTACAGACCTGAACAGCATTGATTGCTTGTGAGCCATAATTGTTTTATTTTAAAAATCGTAGTAGAAAGATTTCGATTGCCAAAAATAGTAAAACAAACAATATTGCCCATTTCCAAAGTGAAATACCTGCACCGGAGGTTTTCAAAACTTGATCTAATGGCTTTGCAGATGAATTTATAACAGAAAATTTTTTTGCAACGCCTAAATCGCTGAGCTCGTTTGGTTTATAAAATTCCATAACCGACTCTGCCCGATTAAAATTAAATGCAAATGAATTCAATTTTGTTTTATCTAAAATTAAATCAAAGCTACCAGCTTCTTTTATTTGATCGGCAACAAATAAAAAACTCATGGCATCTGTATTTCTTAGTTCAGGAACTAGCTCGAAATTTTTACCAAGCAACTGCAGATTTTGATTTTTAGCTAAAGAAATTGGTGATGATTGCAATAAATTATCAATTCCGATGGTATAAGCCAATGCGTATTCCTGAAAACTTAATAATGCGGCCCGATACATCATCGGAACAAAAATAGCGTGAGATGGCAAATTCGAATTTTCTGCATTTAGCGGAACTGCACACACATATACTTTTCCTTTTTTGTAACTATATTGATTCAGAAAAGCTTCGGCTCCTTTCATGCTTAGCAATGTTTCTGAATTTCGACCAGAACTTTTGTTTAACACAAAATGGTTTTTCACTTTGGGTAAATCAAGGTTGGCAGGAATTTTTTCAAAAACAGATTTAAATAAAGAAGATTGCAGATTAATAAAATTTACCTCATTCGGTAATATGCTTGATGTGGAATAATAATCGGTATTGATGGCAGAAAGTGTGGTTTGGTAAGAAGCCAGATCAGCATCTTGAGCCGGAAAAATAAATAAAGAACCTCCTGAGCTTACAAACTTTTGCAATTCAAGTGTCAAGCCAGAAGAAAGTACTTTCAATCCGTCTAAAATTACCAGATTAGATTCAGCGACTTTTTTATAATCAATGGTTCCATTCGTAAAATTCTTTACCTCGAAAAATGGTTCGCTTTGATAAACGGAATTTAAATACTTATTTGCCTCCTTTTCAGAAATTATGGCGATTGATTTTTTCTCCTGAGTTTGATAGGTAAAATAATAGGTATCGTCAAAAGTTATGGGGAAATCAGTTAAGGTAATCGATCCATTCTGAATTCCAGAAGTCGATAATTGATAACTTATGGTATCAAAAGCAAAATCATTTGGGGCAACAGAAATATTTCCAATTGATTTTTGCTGACCATTAATGCTTAGCTGCAAAGGTAAATTCTCGACTGCTTCCGAACCGAAATTTTTAACTCTTACAATCAATTGTTCAATGGTTTTTAATTGATGCAAGGGCGAAATAAAAAACACCGAATCAATAACCAAATTGCCAGCATTCTCTGCACCCGGAATTACAATCCATTTAGTTTGCGTCAAACTATCTGCGGTATTCTTGGCTTGGTCAACCATGCTTTTTTGAAAATCGGAGAGAACAAAAATTGATTTAACGCTGGCAGCATCGGTACTAAAAACGGATTGTTGTCTTGCGTTTATTTCAGAAATTTTTCTACTTACTGGCGAAATCTTCACCTCATCAATCAAGGTCAAATACTCATCTTTAGAAACCAATCGTTGATGTTTACCTTCAAAATCGTTGGTTAGTAATTGAAATCGATCGTTTGGATTAAAGGCATTGGCTAATTCTTTGGCTTTACTTTTAGCCTCGTCCAACAAACTCGCATCACTTTTGCGCGCTTCCATGCTATACGAATTGTCGATGTACACACTTATTTCATTGGCAACACCTGGATTCGCATTTTGAGCCAATGGAATATATGGACCAGCAAACGCCATCACCAACATGAAAACGGCCAACAACCTACTGGCAAGCACCAAAAGCTTTTTTAATTTCGATTGACCAGAAGATTCTTCTTTTAACTCGCGCAAAAATTTCACATTCGTAAAAGCAATTCGCTTATACCTTCTGAAATTGAATAAATGAACAATAATTGGGATGGCAAGTAAAGCCAATGATGCTAAAAACTCTGGATACAGAAATCTCATGAACCTCAAAAATAGAATAAGCGAGTGATATTACAACGGCTTTTGTTGTAAAATATGTTTTGTGGATTTAAACGAATTAGGCTTGGTTCGGCTTCTGATTACACCCGATTAATTTATTAAAGGCCGTTTAGTATTCTCTTTTTTCGCAATAATGGGCTAATTCATTAAAAAGCACATTTAGAATATTTTAAGTGTGTTAACATATCTCGTACAAGTTTTTAACAAAAATTTAATATAGGTTTTTACTACGTTTTATAAAATATGTTTTATAAATTATATATATGATTTAAACCCTTAACAAAATCAATCTACTATGTTAAAAACTAACTATCTTAGATTAAGTAAAGCAAGCTTGCTTTCACTTTTTCGAAAATGTATGTATGTATGTATGTATGTATGTTAACCCACAATCCTCTAATATTAACAAAAATTGTAAATATCGATAATTATTTTTATGCAAGTGAGATTATTGGTAAATTAGAATCAAATGTGGCTTTTGGGTATACTTATGACCCAATTCTTATTAAATATGATACCCTTGGAAATTTAATTTGGTATCGAAATGATTATCGTTCAACAAATCATCTTTTTTACAATAGTTATGATTTAAAGTATTTGAATGAAAATTTAATTCATGTTGGTAACACCTTATATATTGATACACAAGCAAATCCAAAAGGCGTAAATTCTGTTATAATATTGATGGATACTTCGGGTAATGTTATTAAGCAGCAAGAATTTGATTTTAGTATTTCAGATAAATTTGAAACTGCACGAGATTTTGAACCATTGCCAAATGGCAATTTTTTACTAACTGGTCAACTATCCAACAATGGAAACGGTGGTAAACGTAACGGTTTTCTATCAAAACTAGACAGCGCAGGAAATGTAATTTGGTTCAAAAGCTATGGGGAGCAAGGAAGATTAGAAGATCTAAATTCCGTTATTGTAATCGCCGATGGCAATTATTTAGCCTGCGGCTGGAGAGCTAGAGATGAAAACCCAACTGGTGAGCAAGCCGCTTGGGATGCGTGGTTAGTAAAAGTAAACCCGCTAATTGGAGATACTATTTGGACGAAGACGGTTAATGGAGCGTTTTTTAATGCTGGAATTAAAGTTTTTAAATTAGCTAATAAAGATTTAATATTAGGAGGTGAAGGTGGAAATGCCGATTCTGCGATTTCCGATGCTCAAATAATCCGTTTAGACTCAAATGGAAATAAACTTTGGGTAAAGCGTTACGGCTGGCCGGCTGATACCATTACTACTCAACCTTCTGGCGAAAACATTTATGATTTTATTAAAACCAGTGATGGGGGCTATATAATTGTAGGAGATGCACGTGGCTACAATACTCCTACTCCACAACAATCTGGCTGGCTATTAAAACTTGACAGCAATGGATGTTTAGTTGCAGGTTGTGGTTCGGTGGGTTTGGTAGAGTATGAGGTTTTTAGTTCCTTAACTTTTAAAGCTTATCCCAATCCGGCGCAAGATCAAGTTCAATTAGCAGGCGAGCTGCAAGATGGTGATGTAATTACACTATACGACTTTACCGGAAAAATACTCTATCAACAAGTAATCAACTCATCAGAAATACCAGAAATTGCAGTTTCGGAGTATGCGAATGGGATTTATTTATTGAGTTTGTATAGGAGTGGGTATAATAAGGCAACGCAGAAATTGGTGATAGCTAGGTGAGGTTGGAGTTATGAGTTATGAGTGATAAATAGGATTAAGTTCATTTTTTAAATGCGAAAAGGTAATATGTTGAAGCGGATTATATTTTCACAATCTTAATTTTTAATAAACTTTCCAGACTGTTTTCCTTTACTGTTAGATAATGTATATATGTACATGCCTGCAGGAAGATTAAATAAGTTTATTTCAAAGTTGTTTTTTGAATTTTTTATTAAATTTTGATTACTTATCTCTATTGTTCTACCTAATAGATCTGATATTTCTATTTTCACGTTACCATTATTTATAGCATCGAATTTAAATTCAATTTTTTCATTCACCGGGTTTGGATAAACAATTAGGTTTTGAATATCTTGAGAGATATTATTTATTTCAGTATTAATCCCATTATACTTAATCGCAGCTAAGGCAGCTGAATTCTGAATATCAATTAAACTATCACCAGCTACCAATGCAAAAGCATACTTTACACTTTGGCCAGGTTGCAATGAATCTGGTCCCATTCCAACTACTACATTTAAATCATATTTAAATACAGTTGTAGAATCTGGATTTGGATTAATTCCAGACGACAAAAAATCATAAACAAGAGAACGTTTCCAAAAGGAGTAACCCACAGTACAATTACAATTCCCATAAAAAGATTTTAAGTTGATAGAATTGAGATTAGTCGTATTTAAAAATTTTACACCCGCAAGAGTACTATCAATTTTTTGAGGATCATTAACATAAGCTAGAAAATTTAGTGAGTCCCAATTCATCCGATTATAATTTGCATCTCCAACATCTAAATCTAAAAATAGACCTGCATAAAAGTTTTTAATTGTAGTAGTTTTTATATTTGTAAATTTATACTCCAAGATGATAAACTTATCAAATGGGTTATTCTTCCAAGCAAAACTTCTTGACTCTATTTCAACTCCTACACCTCCGTTTATTGGACTTATGGATTTCCCAAAAGTTGAATGATCTGCATTAGTTCCAAATGCTAAACGAACAGTATCAAGTGCAAAAAAATTATGTTCCCTTCGGAAAGGATTATTGGGATCGTCAACATAGGTTTCATGAGCTACAATACTTTTAGAAGAACCAATCATTAAAGAACCTTGCCAAAGCCGTTCCTTTCCTTTATACAAAAGCCAATCTCCATTCGAACCAAAATTTTCATATTGACCAATTCTACCAATTCCTGTTTGGGTTAAATTTAATTGATTAATTCTTATATTAATAGTATCAACGTTTAAAGGTACATTATTACCTATTCTTATGTTTTGTTTTTCTACCTTTTCAATTTCTTGAGAATTAGCTAAAAAAGTGTTGAAAAACAAGATAAAAATAATAATTATTGAAATTTTCATAAAGTGTTGTTTAACTTTTCTAAAGGTATAAATAAAGTTCAAAAGAGTTGTAACAACTTAAAATAAAGTAAATGATTATATGGATAGATTGTAGAATCAAAACAGCAAAAGAATTAAAGTAAATAAAAATTAAAATACAACAAATTTGAAATTTTTAAAAGAATCACTGCTTTCAATAACAGGGACAATGAAAGCTTCCCAAATAATATTGATTAGAAATATTTAAATTCAGCTTTAAAAAATTAAAGATCTAATATATGGTTTAGTAGCAAATTGAAGTTATCAAAATGAGGTCGGAGTTATGAGTTATTATATTGAGATTAAATTTTTGCTTTAAATCAATTGAAATTTAATTTATTTATTAATACTAATTTTTAAAAAATCCCGATCTTCAAATCGGGATTTTTGTTTTGATTGAAAATCAACTCAATTTTACCTTTTCATTTTGCTCAATATAATTTTATCTTTACCCTCCGATCAATAATGAATTTTTCGGAAAGATGCTGTAGAAATAGCATTGAAACAAAGAACATGCAAGCCTATTAAAATCAATCAAAATGAATTCATTTCATTCTAAAAACAAAAAATAGCAGCAATCCTTAACCTCTAAACCACAAAAATGAATATTATACCAGCTATTGACATATTAAACGGCAAGGTAGTTCGCCTGCGAGGCGGAGATTACGATCAAGCTACCGTTTATGATGTTTCTGTAACCGATATGCTTGATATCTTTTCTTCAAAAGGGACAGATTTCGTACAAATAATTGATTTAAATGGCGCAAAAGGCGATTTTAGTAATCAGGATTATGTGATGAAAGCCATAAAACGCGATGATATAAAAGTGCAATATGGTGGAGGAATTCGATCGATAGATAAAGTGAAAGAATTAATTGACCTCGGTTTTCATCGAATAATTGTTGGAACCATGGCTTTAACAAATCCTGGTTTTCTGGAACAACTAAGTGCAGAAATATGTGGAAAAGATAAATGTTCGGATCAGGTAGTAATTGCGATTGATGTGTTGGACGAAATCATAAAATACAGCGGTTGGATGGAATCATCGCCCATAAAACTACGAGACTATATTGATAAATGTACCTCGCTAGGCTATTTCAGATTTTTATGTACCGATATAGAAAAAGATGGTCGCATGGCAGGAAGTGGTTTGGCTTTGTATAAAAAATTGGTGGAACATAGCCCATTTATTAAATTGATTGCTTCGGGTGGTATAAGTTCAATGGACGAAATAAAAGATTTGCAACAAGCTAAAGTTGAATCGGTTGTAGTTGGGAAAGCAATATACGAAGGTCGAATTTCTGTTGATGAAGTGAAAGAATGGAATTTGAATGCTTTAGTTAGCTTTTAGTTTTTTCAGATTTTATTATTAGAGTAGTCAAGCAGTTTGAATCGGTTTTAAAGTGTATTTAAATTTATTAAACTTTTGCAAAAATGATAAATCGGCGTTTATTTATTTTTTGGGGCTTCCCACCAAATAAAAAAATTTGGTGGTCGGGCTATTCGCTATATCTTTTTTGCGGTAAGTTTAGCAAGAATTTAGAATTTAACTTAGCAAAAAAGGATGTCGCTACTATCCCTAAGCCTTCCGCATTTGGTTCATTCCCTTTCATAGTTATTAACTTTTGCAAATTAGCAATAAAAATCGCTTAGTGATTAATGTTCAACTTAATACATCACTTGTAGGGCATCATCACCCTATATTTTCGGTCGAAAATTCAAGCAAAAAGCATATTTTTTTTACTGCCGGGCATGATAAAGGCATAGTTGAATGGAGTTTGAAAACCATGCAAATGGTTAAAATACTTTACCATACCGATGCTACAGTCTACGCATTGCATAGTTGTGACTTTTTACCAATTTTTATCAGCGGCGACAATAATGGAATTCTTCAAATTTTTAATTTCGAAGAACAAAAATTAGTGCAGCGTTTGATTTGCGATGGCGCTGTTATTTTTGACATTAAAACCTGCCGAAAAACTAATTTGATGTACGTCGCTTGTGGAAATGGGAAGGTTTATATCTGGAATCTAATCACTTTTGAGCGAATTTTTGTTCTCCATGTTTCCTCAGATTCTATTCGGGCTATCAGTATTTCCCCTAACGAAAACTTAATTGCTTTTGCTGGCCGTAATTGTTCAGTTTATGTTTATAGTTTAATTGAACTCGAACTTCTTGAAAGATTAAACAGCCATACTTTACCTGTGTTTTCTATTCAATTTTCTCCGGACAATAAATATCTACTTTCTGGCTCCAGAGATGCGCAGCTAAAGGTGTGGAATACAAAAGATTTTACCTTACTGCAAAATATTCCGGCACATTTATTTGCGATTAATTCAATTGCTTATCATCCATCAAAACCTTATTTCGCTACAGCAAGTATGGATAAAACCATAAAAATTTGGGGATCGGATGATTTCAAGTTGTACAAAAAAATAGATTTAATTTCCCAAAATGGCCATCGACTTTCCATCAATAAAATAGTATGGAATACTTTTGCCAATCAATTAATTTCTATTTCCGATGATAAACTGATAAAAGTTTGGGAGATTGCTTTTTGAAAATTATTGAATAATACCAATCCTTTTCACAATTCGTAATTTATGTGAATAACGTTTTTGTTCCTGATTGTAAATTCCTACATGGTCAAAACGATCAAAGCGAACTTTGCCAGAGGCATGTACAATATTTTGCTCATTTAAAGCAATGCCTACATGAATAATTTTACCTTCTTCATTATCAAAAAACAAGAGATCGCCAGGTAAAATTTCTTCTGTAAAATGAATTATTTCACCTTTTTCGGCTTGTTGAGATGCATCTCTGGAAATTCTAATTCCCATAATTTTAAAAACCAATTGGGTAAAACCCGAACAATCAATTCCTGAAGGAGATCGGCCACCCCATAAATAAGGCGAATTGGCATATAAATTAGCAAGCTTCATCAAATTACTTTTGCTGAAATTGCCAGCCATCACTGCTTCGCCAGCAAAAGCAAATGCGGTATTCGATAAAAAAACGCTATTGCCAGTAAATCCAGGTAATGTGCTCCCGATGGGAATGAATAAACTTCTTCTATCCTGATCAATTAGCTCATTAAAAAATGCAGAAGTTATGGTTGAGGGGAAAAAAGATAAATTCTGAAATTCTGCTTCTGTTAATAAAATGCTTTGTTTTTGATCTATCCAACCTTCATAATCGTCAAACCAGCACTTAACCTTTATCCAGTTTTGCTGCTCTTCTATTATTTCAAAATGTTCGCCAAAAAGTAATTGACTTACCATTTCTGACCGGTCTGATGGTTCTGACCTCATTGGAATTGCGGCTAAAGAACATACTCCAAACTTTTGCGACATTAAAATAAATTAAGATGAATAATTGGTAAAAATAGAACAATAAAAAAAGGGATAGCTTATCGGATATCCCTTTTTTTTAATTAATTATTTTTTTTCTTGTGTAGTTTTTTTTAAAATTAGTTTGCAGCTACGTTTCCTAAAAATATAATTGATTAGACTACACTATATTTAAATTTTTTTTGAGCTTCCCCCTAAAAAGGGGTCGGGCTATCCGCTATATCTTTTTTATTTAATTGTTTTTTAATGGATAAAAAGGATGCCGCTACTATCCCTAAGCCTCCTACCTCCGAATATACAGTTTCATTTATTGAATTAAATTGTGTGATGATTCATATATATTTAATGAACTAAACGTGTAAAAACTCTTTTTTAGCTAATAATTCTTCTCTGGTTTCTCGAACGTTTTCGTCGTCAATACAACAGTCAACTGGGCAAACTGCTGCACATTGTGGTTCATCATGAAAACCTACACACTCTGTACACTTTTCTGGAACGATGAAATAAACTTCATCACTTATTGCATCTTGAGGCTTATCTGCATCAATACTTCTACCTGAACTAAAGTCAATTAAACCATGTAAACTTGTTCCTTCTGATGCTTTCCAGGCTGCACCTGCATCATAAATAGCATTATTTGGACACTCTGGCTCGCAGGCTCCACAATTTATACACTCATCGGTAATGATAATCGCCATGTAATTTTGTACTTGATTTTACTGTATATTAAACGTTAGCTTTGCAAAATGTTTCACAAAGTGTGCAAATATAATAAATTATAATTCTGAGAATTGACTACAATATTGGCAAATGCTATTCTAAAAAGCGAAATAGTTCAAGATTTTGATCAGTTAGGTTTATTTCTTCAATCAAAATCTAAAGAAATAGAAGAAGAAATTTCTGCAGCATATATTATCAATCCATGGTTTACCATAGAAAACTGTGAATTGGCAATTGATTCAATCGCAAATTTAGTAAGGCAAAAAAATCTGGAGAATTGGTTGTCTAAGTATCCACTTTTGCCTGTTTCTCCTACAAATCAGAAAAAAATCGGGCTAATTCTGGCTGGTAATATACCATTGGTTGGTTTTCACGACGTACTTTCTGTTTTAGTTGCTGGTCACATAGCCATGATTAAGCTTTCGTCGCAAGATTCTGTTTTAACCAGGTTTGTACTTAATAAGTTAATACAGATAAATCCAGTTTGGCAAAGCAGAATTGAAATAGTTGAAAGACTTGCAGGCTTTGATGCGATAATAGCAACTGGAAGTAACAATACTGCCCGATATTTTGATTATTATTTTGGAAAATATCCACATGTAATTAGAAAAAACAGGAATTCCATTGCTATTTTGAATGGAGAAGAAACTAAGGAAGATCTTGAAAATCTTTGCTCCGACATTTTTACTTATTTTGGTTTAGGATGCAGAAGTGTTTCCAAAATTTATGTTCCAGAAGGATATAATTTTAGTTCATTATTTGAGGCGAGTCAAAAGTATGTCAACGTTGATTCGCATTTTAAATACAAAAACAATTACGACTACAACCGTACTTTATTATTAATGAATAATGCAACGCATTTGGCAAATGAGTTTTTGAGCATCGCCGAAAATATTGCTTTTCAATCTCCTATTTCCGTTTTGCATTATCAATATTATTCAAGTTTAACATCTCTCGAAAAGGAATTAGACCTCGAAAAATATAAGCTACAATGTATAGTTTCAAATCAAAAAACAATTTTCGATTCTATTCCTTTTGGTATTGCTCAGCATCCAGGTTTGTTTGATTACGCAGATAATATTGACATTCTTGAATTCTTACAAAAATTAGTAGAAACACAAAAAGAATTTTAGCTTTACACAAATTTAATGTCGAAAAGATGAATTCATTAATTGACAAGATTTCTAAGAAAACAAAATTGTCTAAAGATCAGGCAACTGATGCAGCCGAAGTTGTAATCCAGCATTTAAAGTTACATGCTGAACCTGAAATTTTTGCAGAGTTAGAAAAAATTTTATCTCTTTCATCCGAAGCAGATTATGAACACATTTTATCTACCAGATTTGGCACCTTAAAATCAAGGATGAATACAATGAAAGTTGATATGGATGAGTTTTTCAGAAATAGAAAATCAACGATTAACAAACAAAATCTACATCCAGCCATTTAAAAATTATACTAAAATTTGTACGCAATAAAGGTTAAAGGCGTAGCCAAGATTCCAGATTATATTCAACTAAGAGACGACAAATTTACATTGCTCGCCTATTTTAGAGTCGATAGACCAGATAAAGCATTAGACAAATGCGGTTTAGGTCTAAGAATTGAAGAATTAACTATCTATTTTCAACAAATGCCTTTCGGCAAAATTCAAAAACTAAGCATTTAATGAGTGAACATTCGGTAATAAGTCTTAAAAACGTAGACGTCCATCATTATGATCATCAGGTTTTATTTGAGGTAAACCTTGAAATTCATAGCGGTGAGTTTGTTTTCATGATCGGACAAACAGGAAGTGGGAAAAGCAGTTTGCTTCGAACTATTTACGGCGATTTGTCGATAACAGAAGGGCAAGGAAATGTAGCAGGGTTTGATTTGAATACAACTAAAGATAGCGAAATACCTTTTTTAAGAAGAAAATTAGGCATAGTTTTTCAGGATTTTCAACTATTAACAGATCGAACAACTGGCAAAAATCTAGAATTTGTGATGCACGCTACTGGCTGGGAAAATGAATTATCAATTAAACAGAGAATTGAAGATGTAATGGCATTGGTCGGTTTGGAAAACAAATCACATAAAATGCCACATGAATTATCAGGTGGTGAACAACAACGAGTGGTAATTGCTAGAGCATTGGTTAATTATCCAGAAATTATTCTTGCAGATGAGCCAACTGGAAACCTAGATCCGGATACTTCTGTAGAAATTATGCAGTTATTAAAAGAAATTTGCAGAAATGGTACAGCAGTTTTAATGGCTACACACGATTACCGCATGATTGAGCGTTTCCCATCTAGAATTATACGATGTGAGAATGGAAAAATTATTGAAGAAAAATTTGAAATAGAAAATTTACAAATATGAAAAAATACCTTTTAATTGTATCGCTAGCTTCTTTATCATTCCTTACCTGGAGTTTTATAATTAAAAAAGAAGCTGTTATAATCACTGTTGAAACCGGAATTAAAGTTGGAGATGTGGCTCCAGAAATATTATTAAAAAATCCAGAAGGGAAAGAAATAAAACTTTCCTCATTACGTAAAAAAGTGGTTTTAATCGATTTCTGGGCATCTTGGTGTGGTCCATGCCGCAAAGAAAATCCAGCTGTAGTTGGTGCTTACGAAAAATTTAAAGACTCGAAATTTAAAAATGGAAATGGCTTTACGATTTACAGTGTTTCTTTAGATACAAAGCCACAAGCATGGAAAACTGCCATTACAAAAGATAATTTAACTTGGGCATATCATGTAAGTGATTTAGGCGGATGGAATTCTTCCGCAGCTGCTAACTACATGATTGAAGCTATTCCAACAAACTTTCTAATTGATGGAAACGGAAAAATCATTGCAAAAAATCTAAGAGGAGCATCTTTAGAAAATGAATTGAAATTGTTTTTAAAATAAAAAGTAGTTGAATAAAAAGTTCCAACTCTAAAGTTGGAACTTTTTTTATGTCTATACTTTTCTAAAACAAAAGAATTGTGAATTATTTTCTGCCAAATTGACCATTTAAATTTATTGGCAAAAGAATTGAAATTCCTTCAAGTTAAGCCATGAGGTTTTATAAAATAGTTTATGTTCAAAAAAAGAAAAATGGAGAATAAGGCAGAGGAGTTAAATATTGAGTCAAATTTAATTGACGATCAAAAAAATTCACAATTAGAAAATTTAACCGAAGAATTTTTAGAAATAGAAAATACCGACGATAAGGCAGTAAGTGAAACAGAAGATTTGCAAACGCAGTTGAATGTTGCCAATGATAAATATTTGCGTTTATTTGCTGAATTTGATAACTATAAAAGAAGAACTTCTAAGGAACGGATTGACTTATTTAAATCAGCTGGAAAAGATATTGTGATTGCATTATTACCAGCGCTTGACGATTTTGAAAGAGCAATAAAAGCAATACCTGAAAACGATGAAGGTGATGGAATAAAAGAAGGTATCATGCTGGTTCAGAATAAGTTGAAAGCAATTTTACAGCAACAAGGATTAAAAGAAATGAACTCCATTTCAGAGGTTTTTGATGCTGACTTGCATGAAGCCATTACCAGCATACCAGCACCAGTTGACGAAATGAAAGGTAAAATATTAGATGAATTGGAAAAAGGATATTACTTAAATGATAAAGTAATTCGTTTTGCAAAAGTTATTGTTGGAGCATAAATAATACATACGGAAAGAAAATAAACTATGTCGAAAAGAGACTATTATGATGTGCTTGGGGTAAGCAAAAATTCGGATGCAGATGAAATAAAAAAAGCATATCGTAAAGCTGCAATTAAATATCATCCAGATAAAAACCCGAATGATAAAGTGGCAGAAGAAAACTTTAAGGAAGCTGCTGAAGCGTATGAAGTATTAAGTAACGCAGAAAAACGCCAAAAATATGATCAGTTTGGACATAGAGCAAGTGCAGCAGGTGGCGGAGGCGGTGGCCAAAATATGAATATGGAGGATATTTTCAGCCAGTTTGGAGATATTTTCGGAGGTGGCGGTGGCTTTGATGGATTTTTTGGAGGTCAACAAAGTCGTGGAGGTGGCCGTAGAGTTGCAAGAGGATCAAATTTACGAATTAAAGTAAAATTGAGCTTATTGGAAATTGCAACCGGAGTTGAGAAAAAAATAAAAGTTAATAAACAAGTTTCTTGTAGTACGTGTAGCGGAAGTGGAGCAAAAGATCGGAATTCAATGTCGACTTGTGCTACTTGTGGAGGCGCTGGCTCTGTAAGAAGAGTTAGCAATACAATTCTTGGTCAGATGCAGACAACTGCAACCTGCCCTACCTGTCATGGAGAAGGACAAACCATTGCTTCTAAATGTTCCGTTTGCCATGGTGATGGAGTAGTTTTAGGAGAAGAATTGATTACTGTGAATATACCGGCAGGAGTTGGTGAAGGCATGCAATTGTCCATGAGTGGCAAAGGAAATGCTGCACCGCGTGGTGGAGTTCCCGGTGATTTATTGATATTAATAGAAGAAATTGAGCATCCTGATTTGAAACGGGAAGGAAATAATGTAATTTTCGATTTATACATCAGTTTTGTAGATGCCACGTTAGGTACCAGTGTAGAAGTGCCAACCATAGATGGAAAAGCTAAAATTAAAATTGATGCAGGTACTCAAGGTGGTCGTGTTCTTCGATTAAAGGGAAAAGGTTTACCAGAAATAAACGCGTACGGCAAAGGAGATCAACTTGTGCACGTGAATATTTGGACACCTAAAATTTTATCCAGAGAAGAGCGAATCATGCTGGAGAAACTTCAAGAATCACCGAATTTTAAACCTGCACCAGGCAAAAATGATAAAGGATTTTTTGGAAGGATGAAGGAATATTTTGAATAAAAATATGCTTTAGAAGCAGGAATAATTCTTAAAGATAAATGTGCCACGAATGCAAGAATTAATACTCAGTTGAAGTAATCATAAAATAAAAAACCGCTAAAATGATTTTGCGGTTTTTTTATGATTTATAAATTTCCTTTACCGTACAACTGTAAACCTTCTAGTTACAACACCTTCATTTGCAACAATCCGTATAAAATAAATTCCTTGTTGAAGATTTTCTAAGTTCATAAAATCTTGTTTTGAAGTTGTAGAAATAACTTCTTTACCTCTTGAGTCAATCACATTCATTTTAACATTTGTCAAATTTTTATTTAGCTCAACAAAAAGCTTATTATTCGCTGGATTAGGAAAAATTTTCAAAGAAGATAAAGCCAATTCTGCAATGGCAGATACTTTGCAAGAATCGACTGTGAAATTGATTAAAAAAGCGACAGAATCTGAAGTACTTGCTTGGTTTTTAGCAGCAAAAACAACTGCATAAGGACTATTAGTGGTATCGCTACATTGTACACTCCAGTTTAATGTACCATTCGAAGAGAAAACTTCTGAAGACTTGTTAAAACTTACTCTTGAACTTAAACTATCTAATAAACGTGAATATGCAAAAAGTTGCGGTGCTCCTTGACTTGAATTTGGATAACTCGCAGAAATCGAATAAGCAAATGTTCCGATTTTAGGATCAGCCATTGTATTTAAACTTAACGCAAAAATAGTAGGTAAAACTGGTGACGAAATTGAGTCAATAACCTGTACCAGAATTGTTGTTGAATCTTTAACCAGATCAACGCAGAATGTATCATATATTTTTATTTTAATTGGATAAACACCTGCACGAACTGCAGCATAGCTAGGTGTCCAACAAAAATAACCTGTTATAGAATCCATATCAGAAATAGATGAACCAGAACCAGCATTTGGAATTAAACCAAATTTGGCACCCGGAGCACCAAAAATAGTATCGGCTGAACTTGCTTGCATTACAATAGTTCCTGGCTGAGATAATTTTCCTTTTACAGGAAAACAAGTATTGATTCCTGCTTGAATTTTTACGGTATCTGTTGGAAAAGAATCCAAATAGGCCATTCTATTTGTACCATAAGGAGAAACTTGAATTGGGAATTCTATTCTGATTTCTCCTTTTTTGAAAATGTTAGGGTATTTTGAATATTCTTCCACTTTTACAGTTAATAAAAATAGCCCAATTAGTGTTGGAGTTAAAACCATATTTCCGGTCAAATTATCTACGAAATCAGTTGAAGGAAGGCTATTCATAACATTTAATTGCAAACTGAATCCTGGATTAAAATTTAAAGGGATTATAGAAATATTATTCAATGTTGTTAATGGTTCAGTAATTGAATAAACTAAAGAATCTCCGTCTGCATCAGTTGCTTGCAAGTCGTAAAAGTATGAAACTCCATTACTACCATTAAAAACTGGATCATTTGTAATTACTGGAGAACTGTTATGGGTAAATGGTGAAAGATTTCCTACTGCCGGAAATTCCATTTTAAATACGATAGTTGTACCACTCGCATCAACATTTACATATCCATTATTTCTTGAATTGTCAAAACCAATAATATAATATCCAGCAGTATCATTGAAATTCTGAAGATTAATTGTTGCTTGATATGTTGATTTTCTTATCATAAGTACATTGCTATTGCAATTACTACCATTTGAATCATTTAATGATATTGTAGAACCTGCATTTAAAATCATTGTCAAAGTTTGAACAAGTTGATTATTTGACTTTCTTTTTATTTCAAATGAAATAGATTGGGGTGGTTGAATACCCGATGCGTCTGTATAATTTATTAAGGTAAATTTATAATTATCTCCACTTACCCATTTCATATTCATGTGGTGACCAGCTTGATGACTTGCAAACAAAGTAAGAAAAGAATTTAAAACAATTGCAAGAGAAAGTGAGAGTTTTTTCATGGTGAATATTTTTTGTTCTAAAGTAAATAATAATTTTAATTAATAATAATACAATCTGAAATTTTTATTCTTTGTAAAAAATATACCGGGTTATGAATATTCCAGTACCATCATCTTTACCTGCATCACTTTCTACTCCACTAAGTACAAATTGTAGTTTCCAGCCTTCTTTTACCAGTGTATTAATCTTAGAGGTAATTAAAGCATCGTTTGAAGCAATGTTCTGAAAATTGATACCAACAGCTGAATAAAAATTCAACAATTTGGTTTCAGAGAAATTATCAATTTTTGCATCTCCCCTGCTTATTTCATCTTGTCCACTTTTTTTGCCATCGGTTCTTTCTGTGGTAAATCCAGCTGCATCCAACTTGGTTTTATTTTCTAATATTCGAGATCTACCCAATCCCATCGGAACTACCGATTCTATGGAGGTGATAACTTTGTATTCCTGCGCTTTAGAAGTTGCAGCAAATAATACAAACAATATGGCTAATGTGATTTTTGATTTCATAATGGTTTTGATTGAGTTTAGTTTTATTTGATTACTCTTTAAAATTGCTAAGAAAACTTAACATTTTCTATTTTATGCTAAAAACTTAACATTATCTTAACATTGGCTTTACCAGCAATACGAATGAAAATTATGTATTTTTGTCACCTCAATGAAAAATGCATTTTATTCAGTCCTAACAGCAATCATTCTTTTAACGATAGGTTGCAAAAAAGATGAGCCCATTCAAAATGGAAACCCAACTACTAAGATATTTGTCGACAAAATAAACAGAAGCGGCGAAGAACGGTTAAACACCGTTGTAAACCTTAGATGGAGTGGAGAAGACAAAGATGGTTTTGTAAAAGGCTATGAGATTTCATTTAACAACATTAATTGGGAATTTACGACTAAGCAAGACTCGGTTTTTCGTTTTAGTATCTCTGGAAATAGCGATACCACCGACATCGATTTTTATGTTCGTGCTATTGACAACGATGGAAATATTGATCCCGAACCTGCTTTCCTAAAAATTCCAATAAAAAACAAAGCACCGGAAATTTCTTTTGACCAAACGCTAATCAAAACAGATACAGTTCTTTCTGTTTTCTCAGTTTTGTGGAAAGCTGAAGATTTTGACGGATTTGAAACCCTCGATTCCATATTTCTGAAATTAAATGACGGAGCTTGGTATTCAGTTTCTAAAACTACCACATTTCTGACCATCATTCCCGAAAATCCAGAACAAAGTGGATCTCAAAACGCCAAAATCTACCAAGGTTTTGAGGCAAGCTTGAAAAACGAGCGTATTACTAATATAAGAGTTAATGACAGAAATACGATTTATATAAAGGCACGTGATAATGCTGGAAGCGAAAGTTTACCTGATACTTTAAAATCTTTTTACCTAAAAAGAAAATCATCCGATCTATTAATTGTTGATGCACATAACATTAATGTAACTCCAAACCCAACTAGCGTTTATATTCCATTATTGAATGAAATAAATGGAAATTATGATCTATTTGATTTATTTCCAGAGGGCGTTACCAATCTACCTTCATTCTGGAAACCAACGTTCAGCTTAACTCTTTCTCTTTATGACAAAGTTTTTTGGTATGGCGAAAGTACTTCAATAAACAATTTGCTTCCCTTGGAACTTGCATCAGGTGCTATTCAAGATTATTTAAATAGTGGAGGTAAAATTCTAATTTCTTCTTCTTTTCCATCTAATCTAGCTAAAACATCCTCCGTTTTTCAATTCAGCCCGGTTGATAGTTTTGCAACAGTTATAACGGGACAACGAATCGATTTTCCGATTGATAGTCTGGCTGTTCCACAAGCAGAAGCAGGCATTATTTATCCAGCACTTAAAATTTCTAAATTTATCAACGGCCTCGATCCATTTTATCAAAAATCAAGTGCTAAATTGATTTATAAAGCACAAACAAAAACTACCGGTTTTATTGCCCCAAAGGCTATTTGTGCAAAATCTGAGAATTCTGATGGAAAAACAAATCAGGTTTTTTGTAGTGCTGAGCTTAATAATTTATTGGGTGATGCAGATAGCAATCCATCAACGAATGAATTAAAAGAGTTTTTCAGAATTGTGTTGAAGCAAGAATTTAATTGGTAAAAAACATTTTTTTCTATTATGAATAAACGATTACAACTAATTGTATCCTTCTTTTTTATCCTTTTATCTTCAAACATTTATGCTCAAATGGGTACAGTGAAAGGAATTATTACGGATAAAAAAACGAAAGAAACAATTCCTGGTGCTACTATTTTAGTTCTTGGAACATATTCAGGCACACAAACCGACATTAACGGTAATTATAAAATAAACAACATTAAACCTGGTGAATACAGTATTAAAGTTTCTTTTTTAGGATATAAAGAATTAATTTACAATGGTGCAAAAATTAGCGCATCATCAGAACTTACGTTAAATCTTGCATTAAGCGAAGCCACAACAGATTTGGGTGCAGTAGAAGTTTTAGGTCAAAAAACAATTATTGATTTAGAAGCTGGAAGATCAACAACCAAAGTAACCGCCGAAGACATAAAAGATATGAATGTGAAAGACGTTCAATCGATTGTGGCGATGCAAGCTGGAGTAAGCCAAAACCCAGATGGTTTACAAATAAGAGGTGGTAGGGTTTACGAAACTCAGTTTTTAGTAGATGGTATCAATGCGCAGGATCCTTTGGCTGGTACTGGTTTCGGTGTTGAAGTTGCATCAAACGCGATAAAAGATGTAGAAGTAGTAACTGGAGGCGTAAGTGCAGAATATGGCGATGGAACTTCAGGTTTAGTACTGACCCGAATAAAAGAAGGTGGAGATCAAATTCAATTTAGTGGTGCTTACTCACGTGATAATTTAGGTTTCAACGAAGCTTCTCAATGGAATTCAGATGCGTTAAATATGAGCGTAGGTGGCAGATTGCCTTTCACTAAAAATAAAATAGGCTTTTTTGTAAGTGGAAATATGGAACTTACAGATGAGTTTTTCAAAATAACTGCTAATCAATTACGAAGTTCATTATTGAGTAACGATGGTAAATTTTTTGCGCCACGTCAAGACAATCGCTGGTCTAATACCATTAAATTAACCTACAATTTAAAGAAAGGACAAAAACTTACCGTATCCAATCAGTATAGCTTAAACATTAATCAAAACACCCGATCACTTCAAATTATTGGAAATAACGCCATAATAACTCCAGGATTACAATATCCTTTTAGTTTAAATCTTGACAATGCGAATACATATACCCAAAAATCAAATCTGACAATAATACAATACCAAAATCTTTTGTCAAATAGGGTTTCAATAGATTTTTCATTAGCCAGACTTTTTGTAAATCTACGTGCTGATGCAAATGGAAGGCTTTTTAGAGGTGCAACCGTTGATCAGGTTTTCGATCCGGCATCTATAGTTTCAGGCAATATTTCTTTATTCAATCCCGAGGATTCTGTAATTTATGTCAATCAAGGACCAGGCTTATTTAACAATAATGGAATAGCTACTCTGTGGCATGATCACTATGCCATTGAAAATACATTTAAATTTAAATTAAATTACCAATTAAATAAAGCGAACTTTTTTACCGCAGGTGTAGAGCATAAAGAACAAGAATACCAATGGATTGATGTTTCGAGACCATGGATTGGTGCTCCACTTCAAGTAAATGATACCACAACTACCTTTTCAACCAGTATTGGCCAAAGCAATGATATATGGAAAGTAAAGCCAACAACCGGAGGAATATTTGCACAAAATGATTTGCGGTATAAAGGCATAATCGTAAACGTAGGATTGCGATTAAATTATTGGGCACCAGGCAAATTTGCTGATGATGCAGTTGAAAATCCGGATGCGCCAGTTTTGCAAGCAACGAGAGATAGTTATAAAAACAACACCAGCAATTTATTTGGAAAAAGTTTCAAATTCAGACTCTTACCAAAACTTCGTATTTCGTTCCCAATTACTGAAAATAATGTATTGTATTTCAATTATGGGCATTTAACACGTTTGCCGCATCCACGTTTTGTGTACGCTGGCTTAGATCCGGTTTATCAAAACAGATCATTTCTTTCCAATCTCGGAAATCCAGATTTGAATCCAGAGGTTACAGTTTCGTATGAAGTTGGATTAAAAACACAGGTTACCTCTAATTTTGCAGTTTCAGCTTCTGCTTTTTATAATGATAAATTTGACTACATCGTAAGTAGAACATTAGTTATAAAAGATCAGACAGGTAGATTTGTAGAAAAAAACTTTTTTATTAATCAAGATTATGCTCGCGTACGAGGATTAGAATTGAGTTTTAACAGAAGAATAAAAAGATGGTTCAATGCTTCATTAACAGGAGCTTATCAGATTTCGACTGGCAAATCAAATTCAGCACTTGAATCACAATTGCAAATAAAACAAACCGGAAATGTATCACCAACCAAAGAGCAATTTTTAGCTGGCGATAGACCATTGGATATTAAATTTCAGGTGATTTTAAAACCAGATACATCATTTAAAATTTTAAACATACCGGTTAGAAATTATCGAATATTTTTAACATCTACCTACAAATCTGGATTGCGCTATACTCCGGCAATTTATAGAGGAATAAATGAAGTTGGCAGACCAATTTATGAACTGGACGACCAAAACCCATTTAGTAAATTAGGTGCGCCATGGTACATTACTGATTTAAAAATAACTAAAGACTTTTTACTATCGCGGAATAGCAATATTGGAATAAGCCTAGATATTAAAAATATATTTAACAATAAAAATGCTGCAATCATCAATTCTGTTACTGGCAGAGCTTATGAAAATGGCGATAATCTAGTAAGTTCTTTCCGCGATCCAAATTATCCAGATCCGCAGGATAATGGAATACCACCTTTCAATCCGGCTAGGTATTTAAATCCAAGACAAATATCATTAGGTTTAAACTGGCAGTTTTAAACTTTTTTAATAATTTAATTGTGTTGTTAATTCTTTTAAAAAAACCCTTTTGTATTATCTGTTAAAATAATGAAATACTATTTATGAAAAATAATGATAAAATTAGCAAGCTTACTTCCTTATGGGGCTTTCCCAATGAAAAATTGGGTCGCGCTATTCGCTGTATCTTTTTTGCGGAAAAATTATCTAACATTTAAAATATTGCAAAGCAAAAAAGGATGCCGCTACTATCGCTAAGCCACGCCAGTTCGATTCATTTATGTTAATTTTTACCATTTTCAACAAAAAAAATAAATCATTCAAATGAAGATTTTTAACTACATCATATTTATTTCATTAATTTTTTTACAATTAAAAGTACAGGCACAGTTAATTCCAAATTTAGGAGGTCAACGTGCAGGAACTTCAGCATTTACTTTTCTAAAACTATCAACCAGCCCTAAGCAAACAGCTATGGGTGGAGCTCAAATCGCTGTTCCGGGTGATGGTTTTGCAGCAAATGTAAATCCGGCTTCTATAATTGATGTCAACAATTTAACTTTTTCATTGTCGAACACTACATACATTAGCAATATAAATAATAGCTTTTTAGGAGTGGTTATTCCTACTAAAAACAACAACACATTTGCAGTTCATTTACAAACGTTACGAACAGACGCAATTAAAAAACGAACCGAATTTCAACCAGATGGAACAGGTGAATTTTATTATAGCTCTAACCTTGCTGCGGGAGTAAGTTTTGCTAGAAAATTGTCAGACTATTTTAGTTATGGCGTATCTGGAAGATATATAAATGAGTATTTAGATACCTATAGCGTACATTCAGCAGTCTTAGATTTGGGTTTTTTATACAAAACAGATTTTAAAGAATTAAAATTTGCGGTTTTGTTAAATAATTTTGGAGTGAATTCAAAAATTGATGGTGAAACGAAGAGAATAACTACGTTTGGAAATCCAAACCGAACTACCGAAAGTTATAGCCCTCCTACTATTTTCAAAATCGGTGTTTCGGCGGTTCCGCTCAGGAAAGATCGCCATGTTTTATTGGTTGCCGCAGAACTTCATCACCCGAATGATAATTCAGAAAACATACGTTTAGGTGTTGAATATGAATACATGGAATTATTCGCATTCAGAGCTGGCTATAAAATAGGCATCGACGATCAACCCTACCCTACTTTTGGTTTTGGTTTAAAAACTAGAATTGGTAAAAACCCACTTAGAATAGAATATGCTGCTGAGCCTTACCAAAATTTAGGTTTTACCAATCAAATTGGTATTCAATTGGGATTAACTAAAAAAACTATTCAGAGTAATTAATATGAAAAATTCTAAACTCTATATTCTAGTTGTTATTTTAATTTTTATAAATACTGTTTTTTCCTCATGCGAAAAACCATTTGGAGATAAAACAGATATTGGATTTATAGAAGTACCCGTATATGATAATAATGTAATCGCATTTGTTCCAATTCAACCAGCTTTTCAAGGTTTACAAAATCCGGTAGATATTGTTGCTGGATATGATGAATTAATCTACGTTGCCGACCAAAGTGCAGAAAAAATTATCGCGTATGATAAATCTGGTATCGTTCAAGGAGAGTTGGCAATTAAAGGAATAAAATCCATTGCTCAGGATCGTTCGCTTGAATTGTTAGCATTGGGTACACGAGACACGATAATAAACTCACAAAAATTTACGGTAGATGCTATTTACCGAATTAATTTACAAGGTAGCGCGTATGGTTTACGATCTGCCAGAATAAAAAAAATTGTTTTACATCCATTTTACTTTAAAACAAGTTTTACCACAGCAGATACAGCTGTGCATTTAAATCGCTTGAGTATTATGGCCGATAATTCGTATTACGTTACTCGAAGTGGACCATCAAATAATCCTAATCAACTAGGCGGACCAGATGATGCAGTTTTACTATTCAATACCCAAGATAAATTTATATCTACCTTAAATGTAAATACTGAACAAGGATTAATCAGCGATTATTTTAAAAAACCTTTTTCAATTTCTACACTTGCAAAAGCACCACAATCAAATTCGGTAAAAATTGGTGGTGATTTTTTATTCACCTCAATTGACGTAAATACTGCTATTAAAACGCAATACATTCGGTTTGAGTCAAACGAAAATGGAGCAAGTTATAGCTTAAACCAATCGCTTAACACAAACGATTCAAGCAAAGCAGAGGGATTTATTTATACACCCAATCGATTTATAAATCCAAAAGGAATTACCATTGCTGGCGATGGAACGAATTATATTTTTATTTCAGATGCTAAAAATGATTCCATTTACTTATTCACTTTGTCAGGCTTAGAAGGGGTTGATGCACCAGCATCTAGTGTTTCGAGGAAAAATATAAACGTGTCTTTTGGAGGTACAGGAGCTGGGCCTACACAATTCAATAAACCTGGTTCTATGGCCTATAACGACAAAATTTTGTATGTATGCGATAGTAGAAATGGAAGAATAAGCCGGTTTAAGTTGACAACAGATTTTCAGTGAAAGAAAGTTGAACCACACATTGTGAACCACGGTTTTGAACTTAAAGATTTTAAACCACGGTTCTGAACCACGGTTTTGAACCAC
>ENA-OFCE01000468-OFCE01000468.1-metagenomes-genome-assembly--contig:-NODE-468-length-26214-cov-4.878206_pt1 | contig 26214 bp, 18 predicted proteins | sample MGYA00153388_OFCE01 | MGnify analysis MGYA00153388 | reverse complement strand
CCAAATTTCCTTTAGCATCATAAGTAGTTTTTGTTGTAATCCATTCATTATTATGACCTTCTATTTGCCGTTTGCGTTCTCTTCCAATTTGATCATACCAAATCTTAACATCGGGTTTTCCAGGATGCGTTACTAAATGATAATAAACTGTGCCTTCATTAAGATTTATATCCCATCCATATGAATTAAGGATGCTGTAACCTTCTGGTAAATTTGTTTTTTTTACTTTACCCCAAAAGTCATACTCAAATGAGGTAGTTAAACCGTCAATTCCTTTTTGAGTTAACACATTCCCGAAATTTGGATCAAATGTTTGTTCAGATTTTTGATTGTTAGTATTGTAAGATTCTATTGGGAAACGTCCTTTGGAATCGTAAATAGTTGCGGAGATCTGGGACGGAAGTCCTGCCGCTGAAACGGTAGTATTTAAAAGATTTCCAAAAGTAGAATGATAAATGTAATCTTTGGTTACCTGTTTAGGCAAACCTGAAAACTTCTTTTCTTGGATGACTTTGTTTTGGGAGCTATATAAATAATCAGTTGTAGCTGAAAAAGATGAATTTGTTAAGCGGGTAGATACGGTATTTGTGGACAATATTTTGAATGGAAATATGTTAGGAACTTTAGGTTCAATAATGTAGTTAGTGGTAAAGTTCTCAACATTATTCACGTTTACTATTTTGCGATCAATGTTTCCATAATCATCATAGCGTAAATTTGTATTTGTAAATTTATTTTCAAAAACATTGTTTTCATTAATGTCTGTTGTTTTCAACCAATAACACATCATTCCAACATTAAGAGGGCTAAATGAATTAATATAATTTTTCTCATTTATCAAAGAATTACCATTAATTTTAAAAGTGCTTATTTTTTTTAGTGCAGGAGCAAAGAGAGTCAAATGGAATTCGTTCTGCTGAGTACTTTTAAAGCCTGTTACAAGATTTGAGGTTGTAATTTCTGTAAAACCAAGCAGACCTTTTCCTATTTTATTCATTACTTAACTATTATAAACAAATGTTTGTTCTTGATATAAATTTTGATTGCAAAATTCCTTAAAATTTTGAACGATAAGAATAGGAAGTGAAAGAGTATTGTTAGGATAAAGAGTTAAATAATTTTTCAAATAAAAGTTATTTTCAGTAGATAATGCTTTGAAAACTAGATGAGTTTGGAAGCCTAAGCCATTTTTAATTTTTGTCAACTTATTATGAGAATCATCAGGAGTAAATTTAACAATTTTAAAGGTTGAAAAAGGATTTCCATTTATAACCATCAATGCAGGTTCATTACCAAAACCTGTATTAATAATTTGACTATATGAATCTAAAAAGGGTATGCTAATACCTACTACTTGATGATCTAAAATGAAACCAACACCGGTACTATAATAAATATCAATGTTTTCATCACTTAAAATAGTATTATGAGCATGCATTATATCAGATTTGCCATCTCCATTAAAATCAGATATAAAAACCTTATCAAATGAAGATGGATAAGTTGAAAATGAAGAACCATTCATGTGTGGCTGGGTTAAAACATTTGGAATATGATTAAAAGAGAATGGATTTGTCGAGTATTTGACTCCATTGCTATAGTGAACATACCATGTACTGTTATTATTATTTTTATCAGAGCGTGCTAGAAAATCAGTTTTACCATCACCATTAAAATCACCAATTCTAATTAAATCATTTAAAGTTGGAAATGAAACTGAACTACTTAATAATTTTTCATAGTTTATTAAATTGCTACTCACCGAAAAAATATCACAGTGGGTATCATCAATGAGCATAATATCTTCCTTTCCATCACCATTATGATCTAAAGAAGTTATAAAATTTGCTTTATGCCAATCATAAGAATTAAACCATCCATAATATGGGGTTGTCGGTGTATAAATAAACGAATTACCTCCGAAAATAATTCTATTTTCACAAAGATTAGGTGATGCAGAAGATGTAAAAAACGTTATTATATCACTTTTTCCATCTCCATTAAAGTCGCCAGTAACAAGATAGTTTTCCTTATCACCGATTTGAGTATTTGGCCAAAATGTATTATTATCGGCAACTGTTGCAGTATTTAAAATAGTATTACAATTTTCGCTTAATTGGTCGACAAATAATTCAGATAAAATATAGTTGTTGCCAGACTTACCAGTTTTTAAAAAAAGTAAATCATTAATGCCATTTCCATCAAAATCAAAACCTTTTGGAGCTATTGTTTCTTTTCCATATTTTCTAAAATTGCTGGGTAATACCCTAAATAATTTATTTTCATATTTATTAGTAACTTTATTTTTTTTTGTTATTTGGTAATTTACATAATAAAATTCACCATTTCCTCCTTTCTGAGTTGTGAAATTTATTATTTCATCTTCACCATCATTATCCAAATCAGTAATTAAAATTTCATTATAGTTATTAAAATTAAGTGAGTTGTTTATATCATTAAAAACCATAGATGTAGAAAAAGTCTCTGTTTGAATACTGGAATAGCTTGAAAATTGAAACCCGTTAACATCATATTTAAATATTGTAGAATTAAGCTTTTCAGATAAGTTATTCGATAATTTAACTTCATTCAAATAGGATGATGATTTAGCAAATGCATATTCAAATAAAATTGAATTATTTGTGGTAGGAATTGGACATGAATGACAAGACCAATTAGCCATTGTGCTAATTTCTGTTAATAAATATTTTTGTCTTAATGTTGACCCTGCAATATATAAAGTATTTGAGTCAACTCTTTCTTGATAATTAAAACTAACCCAATTATAATGATCTTGTCCATTATTTAAATTTCCTCCATATTTGATAGTACTTAAAAGAATATTTCTACCTCCAGGATCGTAGTTATAAGAAATATAATTGCCGTCCTTGTATATAATTTTGTCTAGACTCCATATTAAAACATTTGCCCCATCATCTGAAAGATATCTAGAACCCACCGTGCTTCCATACTCCATAACAGTTCCATCTTTTAAAACAACTTTAAAATATTCTGGACCGTTACCAAAAGTTCCATAAGCAGTAATAATTGAAAAATTTTGAACTTCTAATGTGTATTTACTATTGGCTGATCCATAAGCTCCATTAGTTACTACCAACCTTAAGCCATCTAAGGCAAAGCGATCATTGATATTTAAATTTACTGCACCGACATTTCCATCATGATATAAATTTTTTCCTACACGGCTGATACTGCCTCCAGCTGCTAAATTCCAACCCTGACCAAGTAACCCATTACCAGCCATTGAATTATAAACAACTGCTATTGATGGAGAAACACCATTTGTTCCTGGAGGAACCGGAATTGGTATAGTGTAGGAAGTTGCACCATTAGATACACCTGCTTCTCCAGCAATAGCACCTACAGCAAGATTTACATCTATTACCTTGGCGTCAAATGTTGCATCAGTATAGAGTGGACTGTAAGTTTGTGAACTAGCCTTATTTAAACTTAAAAAAAATAAGACTGCTGCGATTAAAAATAAATATGAATACTTCTTCATTTGGTAGAAAATAAAACTATATGTAAATATTATACTGGCACTTTTTTATTTAAATTAAAAATATATCCTAAAAATTATTTTCATAAAAGTGTAAATTTATTTTTTAATTTCCAACTAATTTGTCAAATATTTTTATAAGCTATGCTTAAACATTAAAAAACAAAGTAATAAATTTAAAATTTGAGAAATACATGTTTAAACACTTATCTCAAATAACCCATACTCCAAAACCCCTTCTTCTAAAAAAACTGAAAATACCGATTATCTGGAATCAGTACTTCGTCTATTGCATGGATATTTCCATTATCACTTTTCAGGGTAAATAAAATTCTACCTTCATTGATATAAACCTGTTCTTGTTTAACCATAACTTCAACTCGTTCGCCATAAAGTGATTTAATGAGTTGGCCATTTTCAAAATCATCACTTTCAAACTTGAGGTTAATTATATGAAAACGAATGGTGTTTATTAACGACGTATTATTATTTATGTCGGCTAGTGCTGCAATTCTACCTTTCGGAAGTATTTTAAAGGCATTATTAACCGGAGCAAAGATTGTAAATGGACCTTCGCTGCTTATTAGTGAGTTGAAACCAGATAACTTGAGGAAATTGCAGAAACTGGTAAAGTCTGAATTGGTTTCCAAAAGATTGTAAATTGTCATAGTTATAAAATGATTTGCTAATTTACTGATCTGTTGATTTTTGAACGTATTGTAGCAAAATGATAACAATAATATAACAAGCAGTAAACATTGAAAAAAAAATTGGCTTGGATTTTATTCTTAAAAAGAAGGCAAAATGAGCGGCTTGCGTTGAAAAAAATATATTTCTTTCCTAGTTTTGAAAAAGGAAATTGTATGTTTACCTAGGCTCTTAAAATCGAATAAATTGGGCATTATTTCAAATAAAGACTTCGAGTCGGCCATACATATTGACAAATTCAAAATTCCTGGATTGTCATACTTGTTAATGGAGTTGATGAAAATCAACGACATTAATTCGCTTTTCGATAAAGCAAAAGATAAAAATGGGCTAGAATTTATTGATTTTATCCTTAAATCTGTGGGGGTTGAGGTAGAATTCGACCCTGCAGAAATTAAAAATATACCGTTGGAAGGTGGATTTATTGTAACCGCAAACCATCCTTATGGCGGTATTGAAGGTCTTATTTTATTAAAACTTATAGCAACCGTTCGTCCGGATTTTAAGGTATTGGCTAACTTTCTGCTGATGAATATTCCTAATCTTGCAGAATATTTTATTGCTGTAAATCCATTTGAAGATGTAAAAAATGGTAGCAGTATTTCTGGTTTGAAAAGAATGCTTGAAATTTTAAAGGAAGGAACTCCTGTTGGTATTTTTCCAGCAGGTGAGGTTTCTACCTTCAGACCTTATTTGAATAAAATTTCTGATAAACCCTGGCATCCGGTGGTTAGTAAATTAATTTCTAAAGCTAAAGTTCCGGTATTGCCAGTATTTTTTCATGGTAATAATGGTTTATTATTTAATATTCTCAATTTTTTGCATCCTAAATTAAGAACGGCAAAATTACCTTCCGAACTGTTTAATAAAAAAGGGCATGTGATAAAAGTTAGAATTGGAAAACCAATACCCGTTCAAGATTATTCACAATTTAATGATAATTCTACTTTATTAAATTATTTAAGAGCAAAAACATACTTACTTGAATCGGAGGTTGAAGTGAAAAAGTTTTTCTCGGGCGATATTTTCAATATATTAAAACAGCCAAAAGACGTAGCAAAACCAGCAAACCAGCAATCAATTGAAAACGAAATTGAGTCGTTAAGAAAAGATAAACTTGTATTATCAGAAAAAGGATACGAGGTATTTATTTCTGGAACGAATAATATTCCTTCTATCATTCATGAAATAGGTAGGCTACGCGAAAAAACCTTTCGCGAAATTGGAGAAGGAACAAATAAAGCATTAGATCTAGATCACTTTGATTTGTATTATCATCATTTATTTTTGTGGGATAGTACTACTAAAAATATCGTTGGAGCTTACCGAATCGGAAAAGGAAATTTTATTTTTGATCATTATGGTCGGCAGGGTTTTTATTTAAATACTTTATTTAAAATTAAAAAATCTTTCTTTCCCATATTAAAATCTTCCATAGAATTGGGAAGATCTTTTGTAGTGAAAGAGTATCAACAAAAGCCATTTCCTTTGTTTCTTCTGTGGAAAGGTATATTATTATTTCTGATCAAAAATCCAGAGTTTAGGTATTTAATAGGTCCTGTAAGCATCAGCAATAATTTTTCAAAGGTTTCTAAAAATCTTATTATTGATTTCTTCGAAAAAAACTATTTTGATAAAGAATTGGCAGAAATGGTAAAGCCGCGACATAAATTTAAAGTCAAATTAACAAAAGAGGATTCGGAAGTGTTATTGCGAAATCAGAATTTTAAAACGTTGGACAAACTCATTGCTGAAATAGAACCGAACAATGCAAAATTGCCTGTTTTACTTCGTCAGTATGCTCAGCTCAATTCAAAATTAATTGGTTTTAATATTGATCCTAAATTTTCTGATTGTTTGGATGGATTTGTTGTGTTGGACATTAATCATGTGCCATTGGACACGCTTGAAATGCTGAGCAGAAAACCAAGTTGATATTTAAAACTTAAAATAAACTGACACCAACGCTTTGTTTTTTTGTTAATCTATTTGATAAACATCCATTCTAATTTCCATTAAATTTAATTTATTACATTTTATGTTAACAAAAACCAGAAGGTATTTAGTTATTATTATCATGATTTCATTAATTTCTAATTGCAAAGTTTCCTCAGATTTTGATATTCAAGGCCACAGAGGTTGCCGTGGCTATTATCCAGAAAATACAGGCAAAGGATTTTTGAAAGCCATGGAAATGGGAATTACAACCCTGGAAATGGATGTGGTAATTAGTGCAGATAAGCAGGTTTTACTATCACATGAGCCATTTATGAATCATGAAATTTGCTTAACACCAGAAGGAAAAGAAATCACCGAACTGGAAGAAAAGTCGTTTAATATATATAAAATGAATTATGCAGAAATTGTAAAATTTGATTGCGGAAGTAAAACTCATCCAAGATTTGAGCAACAAGAAAAAGCCAAAGAAGTAAAACCTTTGTTAAGTGATGTAATTCAGTTAATTGAAAAAAATAAACCAGATGGAGTTAAAATTCATTACAACATAGAAACTAAAACCGAGGAATCAACAGATTCTATTTTCCATCCCAAGCCTGAACTATTTGTTGACTTAGTAATGCAAGAAATAAAGAATGCTGGAATTGAAAAACAAGTTATAATTCAATCCTTTGATGTACGGACTTTGCAAGTATTAAATCAAAAATACCCAAAAATAAAAACTGCTTTATTAATAGAAAACACCCTTACCTATAATGAAAATATCGCGTTATTAGGCTTTATACCAAATGTTTACAGCCCAGAATTTATCTCAGTTGACATGGATTTAGCTATTGCTTGTAAAAAAGACGATATTAAATTAATACCATGGACGGTAAATGAGTATTCTGATATTGAAAAAATGATTTTATGTGGAGTTGATGGTATTATTTCTGATTATCCAGATCGAGTTTTAAAGGTTATTGAAAAGCAGAAATAGAATTTTATTGAATCTCATTTTATTAAATACTAAAGAATTAAAAACAAAAAAAAACCCAAACTTTTGTTTGGGTTTTCACTCTTAAAAACTAAAACAAATTAATACACTTTTACTTGAGGATTGAAGTTAGTCCAGGTTTTAGTCCAATCGTTATCTCCAATTGCACCACGGAAATTTCCTTTTGTAAAAAATCCATCTAACCCATCATAATTAGCACCAATTTTAGCCGGAGAATTTACCTTTGGGGAGAAATTAGGTGCGTTTAAACTGGTAATGTTGGTCAATTCAATATCAGTTGAAAGACTATATTTAATGCAACCGTCTGAAACAGCTTTTGCTTCTAAAGTAGCATCAGTAAATGGATTATTAGATCCAATTACAGCAAATGGTAGCATTACAGCTTGAACTATATTATTCTTAAATTGTGATTCACCATCTCTATAAGCATTTCCTGTAGTTTCTCCGTCAATTACTAATCCTCCTTTTGCATATCCTAATAGAATTGAATTGTAAACTGCAAATCTAGTTCCTCGTCGAAATCGATTAGCGAAATTATGTCCAGGTGCTGTGTTTGCTGCTCCATTAGGACCGACCCATGTAAAGTTAGATAAAATTGGTCTAGTGTAAGGTAAGGCAGCTGCGCCAGTTCCATCATTATCTGATTCTACCCCATTTCCAGGGTCTGAATCATCTTCTTTTGGATCTCTGAATGAAATAGCATATTGGATTTTTCCGATATAACCCAAATCAAAATCATAATCATCATCAGCTGTTGCAAATGCAATTAAATTTTTAGCGTTTACTGTTCCACCAAAAAATTCAAAAGCATCATCATTTGAATAAGAAACCATTACATTTTCGATAACTGTTCCAGCTCCAACACCACCGAAAGTTAAACCGTTAATTTCACTTCCAGTTTGAGCAGCAATTCCTGGATATTCTATTCTAACATACTTTAATGAACCAGAATTATCATTTGCGTCTGTTCCTCCATAAGGTTTATTAACACCACCTTCAATTATTGGTGTAGTTGCTCTATTAGTTGGTGCTTTTCCTAATAAAATAATACCACCCCAATCTCCCGGCTGACGCTCGCCGACTGGCTTGCCAGATGTAAAAACAACTGGCTTATCTTGAGTACCATTACAGATTAACTTACCACCACGTTCAATTATTAATGCACCTTTTTCAGTAATATCACTTTTAATTGTAGTACCTTGTTCAAAAGTTAATGTTATATTTTCTGGAACAAACACGTTTCCAAATAATATTACAGTATCGTTTTCTGTAAATGTTCTACTTTCTGTCAAACTTCCAACTAATATTGCTTTAAAAGCATCATCTACCGGTTGTTTAATTGGATCATCTTTTTTACAAGCATTCAATAAAATTGAACCGGTTAGTAAAAAAGTTAAGAATTTTAATGATTTCATTTTATTTATTAATTTTGATTAGTTACAAACTACGTTGTTTTAATATAAATAGAATATTATTATAAAGTTAATTTAATGTTAATTACTGTATAATTTAATTAGTGAATGATTTGGCTTCTTTTAATAAACCAAATTTATAAGAAAAAGATAATGCAACATTTGTTCCTAAATTTCCTTTGCTTATAACTCTGTCTTTGTTGTTATTGTACGATTTTTCATTGTCCAAATTTTGGTAAATAATAGCTCTTTGGTTAAATATATCTGAAATATTTAATTTTAATTCTCCTGCATTTTTTATTATTTTTTTTGATAATTGAATATCCATTACACTTCTGCTATTTTCATAATAATCAGGATAACCCTGAAACCCTACAACAAAAATTCTTTCTCCAATTCTATTATATAAAACACTTATCGCATAATTATTTGTAGCATTAAAATATTGAAATCCAGCATTTACTAGATAAGGCGATTGACCTTGCAAAGCCCGATCTTCACGATTTTGATTTACTAAATCAACTGTTGAAATGATATAAGCAGCGTTAGTAAATAATGTAATATCCTGCAACCAGTTAATTGTTGGGTTTAAAAATGTAAGTTTTCTTCTAAACTCAAACTCAAAACCATATATATTGGCTTCCTTTGCATTTTCGTAAGAGAATCTTCTTAAATCTGAATTTGAAGATGAATTAGCAATTAGTTCAATTGGATTTTTAAACCTTTTATAGAATGCTGAAATTGAAGTTACTTCGCCAGGGGAAGGATAATACTCAAAGCGTGTATCATAATTCTGATTTTCACTTTGCTTTAAATCTGGATTTCCTGATAATGAACTTGCAGTAATAAAGTCATAAAATTCAAAGGGTGCTAACTCCCTAAACTCAGGTCGGGAAAGTGTTTTAGAAGCAGAAAATCTTAAGTTTGATTTTTCAGATAACGCTATTGTCAAATTTGCTGATGGTAATAAATTGACATTTCCAGTATCGATTTTAATTAGATCTGTTCCGCTTGTAGCTTTTGATTCTAATTGTTGGTTAAATGATTCAGCACGAACTCCCCAATTTAATTTTATTGATTTTGTTATTTGATTATCTAAATTAATAAAACCAGCATGTAAATTAGATTGTGAGTTATAAGCATCATTGTTATTGGTAAATTCACTTTGTATAAATCCATTTTGATTCATATTATTTTCTGAAAAAATCTGATCAAAAGGAAGGGTTAGTAAATTATCATTAAAATTTATAGATGCAGTTGCGTAATTAAATATTCTTGCTTCAAAACTACGATCTCTAACTAATGCTGATCCACCGATTTTAATTGAATTTTTTAAATCAAAAAGCTCAAATGGTAATTGTCCACTTGCTGAACCACCATATGCATTCTCATCTAAAGTAGAGTAAAATCTCCTAGATGAACGATCAATTACTGAAAATTCACTATCTGGTAATGAGAAAGGTCGATTATAACTTATAGTTCTAAAATCTGGCTGATCTCTTTGAGTATTAGCAAAGTTTACATTCCAATTTAATAATATGCCTTCATAATTTAATTTATGCTCTCCAAGAAGTTGAGTACTTACTAAACTTTTTTGAGTTAAATCATTTATTTTAAATTTAATATCACTTAAGGTAACTTGGTTTGAACCAATTCTATCGTTGTAAACTTCATCGAAAACTTTGTTGGCCAAATTTTTCAATGAAATTTTAGATTTATCTTTTATGTACGTTAAATTTAATAAGGCACCAACATTAGTAGAAAACCTATATTGCGTATCTTCATATTCATATGCAGGTGTTTTTTCCTGATTATCATAGTCAAATCTTTCAACAGGAGTTATATTTTGCGAATTTCGATACGTTAACGAAGCTATTGTCGCAAAGGCAGCTGAGTTTTTTAATATTCTTTTATTTCCAAATGTAACCTGATAACTTTGAGAAGGTAAGGCAGTACTAGATTTTTCATCATAACTATTTTTGAAAAGTTTAGAGAATTTTATACGATCTGCTTGTGAAGCTCTATTGAAATTTGCTCGGGAAGATGGAAACCCTTCAGGCAATTTTCTTGACCCATCACCAAATCCTAAATAATCGTATTTACCTCTTCCGTTTGATATAAATTTATTGAATGTTGACTGGGTATTTAAACCAAACCCTACTGAAAAATCAATAAAATTTTCTTCTGGTACGTCTCTCGTTAGTACTTGCACCACACCTCCGGCAAAATCTCCTGGCAATTCTGGTGATGCAGTTTTGTTGATAATGATGTTGTCAATTAAATTTGACGGAATTATATCGAACGAAAAAGCACGTTTATCTGGTTCGCTACTTGGCAAAATAGAATTGTTGAGCATGGCTACATTGTATCTATCACTCAAACCTCTAATTATAACAAACTTATTATCCTGAATACTTGTTCCGCTTACTCGTTTTAATACATCGCTCGTGCTTTTATCTGGTGATCTTTTTATCACATCTGATGAAATACCATCTGATATGCTTACATTATTTTTTTGAATGGAATACAAAGCGTTTATAGATTCGCGCTGAAATGTAGAAGTAACTACAACTTCGTTGATCGATCTAGATTCCTCCGCCATAGTTACACTAAGTTCGGTAAGCTGACCAGCGTTTACTACAACATTTTCTACTTTCTTAGTTCCATATGTAAGGTATCTGAAAACAAGTGTATAATTTCCGGGAACTAAATTATCTAATGAATACCTACCCTCTATATTGGTTTGTACACCTTTCGTAGTTCCTTCAATTACTACAGTCAAACCAATAATATCTTCCCCAGTATTCTGATCAGTTATTTTTCCAGCAATTTTGCCAGTTGCAGATTGCGCAAATGAAGAAACAGGATTTAAGCAAAAAGAAAAAGCTGTAAATAAGTAAATTAGAAGAAAAGGTGAATAGTTTTTGCTGAACATAAACATAAAGACAAGCAGCAAAAGTAAATTCCCAATGTTAATTTGATGTTAACCGTTTATTAAATAAGCGTTAGGTTAATCTTAAATAGAAATAAAAACTTAACAATAAGTTAATATGAGATCCCAGCTTTTTTAAATAAAAAATGGAGTAGCCATAATGGACCTATCAACAAATAGCGCAAATCATCCAAAAAAGATGGTTTCTTTCCTTCAATTTTATGACCTATGAATTGGAAAATCCACGCAATTACAAATATGATTAAACTTACTTGCCATAACGGATAATCACTTTTTTCTACTAAAACATAAAAAAAAGAAAATATACCGATTACAAAAACCATAGCAAAAGCCAATATCGGTGATAGCGTGTAGTAGTAATATAAAACGATAGCAATAAGAATAGTAGCCCAATTAAAAAACAGAGTAAATTGAAGAAATTCTGGAATTGGAATACTCCAGATTAGGCCTAAAAGACTGAAAACTATTAAAGGAACGGCGATCCAATGAATAAGTTTATTAGTAGCATTCTGGTGACTTTGGCCATAAACCTCAAAATATTGATCTATTTTTTTCATTTATGGTTATTTGTTGAGTTGTTTAATTGTTTTTTATTTATGCAGTTTATTGTTTTGTATTAGTTTACAAGTTAAACCCGTTGTGAGGTTTGATTAGTTTTTAATTATTTTTTTGTGCTGTTTTAAACAATTGATATTCAGTATTTAAGTTATAATATAAGGCCTATCTCGTCTTTTTAATGACGAGACCGGGCTATTCGCTCTTTGTCATTCTGAGCGAAATGAAGAATCTTTATTTAATTGTTTTTTAAAGGATAAAAAAAGGATGCCGCTACTATCCCTAAGCCTAAGCACTCTGATTTTAAATTATTGGTTAATCAATTAGATAGAAATATGGTTTTTTAAAATAAGGCTTAAATATTTTCATATAATCATTCATTTTTGATAATTTTATTTAGCAAAAGAAACCGATCGGGTTTCCCTTATTACAGTAACTTTTACCTGCCCTGGGTATGTCATTTCGTTTTGAATACGTTGGGAAATATCAAATGCTAATATTTCTGATTGCTGATCGCTGATTTTTTCGCTTTCTACTACCACTCGTAATTCTCTTCCAGCCTGAATAGCAAACGTTTTTTCAACTCCAGGATATGATAAAGCCAATGCTTCCAAATCTTTTAATCGCTTAATATAACTTTCAACAACCTCCCTTCTCGCTCCAGGTCTTGCACCCGAAATTGCATCGCAAGCTTGAATAATTGGAGAAAGCAAGCTAGTCATCTCAATTTCATCATGATGTGCACCAATTGCATTACATACCTCTGGATGCTCCTTATATTTTTCGGCTAATTGCATTCCAAGTAAAGCGTGAGGTGTTTCTGGATTTTCATCAGGCACCTTTCCAATATCATGCAAAAGTCCGGCTCGGCGAGCAAGTTTTACATTTAATCCCAATTCTGCAGCCATAGTAGCACAAAAATTTGCAACTTCTCTAGAGTGTTGCAACAAATTTTGACCATATGAAGATCGATATTTCATTCTGCCAACCATCCGGATTAATTCTGGATGCAAGCCATGTATTCCAAGGTCAATTACCGTTTTTTCTCCAGTTTCAATAATTTCTTCTTCCAATTGTTTTTTGGTTTTATTCACCACTTCTTCAATTCTAGCTGGGTGAATACGACCATCGGTAACTAATTTATGCAATGCTAATCGTGCAATTTCTCTTCTAATTGGGTCAAAACCTGAAAGGATAATAGCTTCGGGAGTATCATCAACTATGATTTCAATTCCAGTAGCTGCCTCCAATGCACGGATGTTTCTACCTTCACGGCCAATAATTCTACCTTTTACTTCATCACTTTCAATGTTGAAAACTGAAACTGTATTTTCTATTGCACTTTCTGTTGCGGTTCGTTGTATGGTACTAATTACAATTTTCTTGGCTTCTTTTGCCGCCGTCATTTTTGCATCTTCTACAATGTCTTTTATATCAGACATGGCTTTGGTTCTTGCCTCATCAGTCAAAGCTGCAATTAGTTGGCTTTTAGCCTCTTCCTGAGAAAGTCCGGAAATTTTTTCCAAGACTTTAACTTGTTGCTGATGTTGTTGCTCAATATCTTCTTTCTTTTTTTCAAGTAATTCTGTTTGTTTATTCAAATTTACTTTCTGATTATCAAGCTCCTGCTCTTTTCTTTGACTGTTTTCAAGTTTTTGGTTGAGCGATTGTTCTTTTTGTTTAAGCGTATTTTCTCGTTGAGATGCAGCAATGTTTTTCGTATTAATTTCTTTTTCATGCTCAGCTTTCATTCCTAAGAATGTCTCTTTCGCCTCCAGCAGTTTATTCTTTTTCATAATTTCTGCTTCGTTTTCTGCTTCTTTCACAATCAGCATTGCTCTTTCTTTAGCGGTCGCTTCCTGTCCTTTCAACACTTTTTGAAGAGCAAACCAACCTATGGCTCCTCCTACTAAAAATGCTCCGAATATGTATAATGTTAATTCCATGTTTATTAATTAATATAAAATAATGCCTTGCAGCTAAAGATTAGCGTTAATAAAATTGTATTGCAAAAAGATGTGAAGCAGAAAAAATAAAGCTCTATTGAGCAATCAGGTAGTTAGTCAATAGTTTATCGAGTTCAGCAACTCGATCAGACACGCCGTTATCGGCAATCATTTTTTTTGGGTCAATTTTCAAAAAATCAGTTGCAAACTGCAATACACACATAGCAAGTAAATCCTGCTTATCTTTTACTGCATAGTTATCTTGAAACTCCTTGATCCTGTCATTAATGATTTTTGCTGCCTTCCGAACGTTTTCTTCCTCTTCCATTTCAACTTTGAGTGGATAAATTCGTTCGGCTATTGTTATTTTTATTGAGATTTCTCCCATTTCCTATTTATTCTTTCGTATTCAATATCGTAATGCACTTATCAATTTCACGCACAAATTCGTTAATTTTTTGCTTCAAATCAATATTTTTTTCTGAGTTGTCTGTTATATGCCTTGCCATAGCTCCTACTTTCAGCTTTTCTTCCAGGCGTTTTATTTCATTTTTTTGTTCATTAATGGTTTTAATAAACGTACGATTTTCTTGTAACAGACTGTCGTTGTTTTGTTTAAGTCCATCACATACCGACATTATTCGTTCTGCTTTAAGGCGAACTGTATCAAGTGTTGCGGCTATATCCATCTCTTTTTTATGGTTGATGTTTGTTAGGCTTTTCTGATTTCTGCACCGGTTTGCTTCTCCAGGCTTGCAATTAATTTATTCATAGTAGCATCAATTTCTGTGTCGGTCAGCGTTTTTTCTGAATCTTCTAAAATAAAACTAAGGGCATATGATTTTTTCCCTTGAGGTAATTTCTTTTCCACAGCTTTTGGATCATTCCGGTACACATCAAAAATCCCAACTTCTTTTATCAATCTCTTTCCGGTTTGCAAAGCAATAGATCTTAACTGCTCAAAATTTACCTCTTCGTTTACTAGCATCGACAAATCTCTGCGAACCGATGGAAATTTGGCAATTTCTTTAAATTTCAACTCAGTTTTTATGCCTTTTATCATTTCATCGGTATTGAGCAAAGCATAAAATAATTTTTGCTCAATCCCTTTTTCTTTTAATAAAGTTGAAGGGATAGCTCCACAAGTTCCTAAATTAATTTTGCCTAAAGAAAAACGTAAAACTGATTCAACATCATCGACATCAGATATTTGCTGATCATAGTTTTTGATTCCAGCTTTTAAAAACAATCCTTCTAAAATACCTTTTAATGAATAAAAGTCATTCTTTCTATTTCCTTTCCAATTAGCAACATTTATTTCAGGAAGTATCATCAAAACCTGATTTACTTCTGAATAACTATTTTGATTTTTTAAATAAATTTTACCGATTTCAAAGATTGGATTAATTAGTTGCCTTCTGTTTTGATTGTAGACAATGGTATCCAATGCACCTGGGATTAAACTGGTTCGCATTATTGCTAAATCAACACTTAATGGATTTAATAAACTTATGCTTTTATCGTCTTCAGATTTAGCAGAAAAAGAAAGATTCATTATTTCTGCAAAACCGACATTACATAAGTCGTTGGCAAGTTTTTGCAAAAATTTGTCTTTATCTGGCTTAGCACTTGGCGACAAAGAAGCAATCAATTTTCCAGATATCCGGATGTTATCGTATCCATAAATTCGTAAAATTTCTTCTACTACATCTGCTTCTCGCAATACGTCTGTTTTTGATGTTGGAACTGATAACTCCCATCCCAAATCATTTTCTGTTAAAATAGTAAATCCTAATCCAATGAGAATAGCAGAAACCTCTGCTCGTTCAATGTGCTGTCCAATTAAATTATCAAGCTTTTTTCGACTTAATGAAACATGAGTCGCAGGTTGCGGATCTGGATAAAAGTCAGAAATGGAAGAAGCAACTTTACCTAAAGCATGCTCAACGATTAAATCGGCAGCTCTTTTTATCGCATAAATTGTAGCTTCGATATCTGTTTTTCGCTCAAATCGGAATGAGGCATCCGTTTTCAAATTATGAAGTCTGGAAGTCTTACGGATCGAAACTGGATTGAAAAACGCACTCTCAAGCACTATTGAAGTTGTATTGCTAGTAATTCCGGAATGTTTTCCACCATAAACTCCCGCAATACACATCATTGTTTCCTGATTGCAAATCATTAGATCATCTGCTTGCATTTTTCTAGAAACTCCATCCAATGTTACAAATTCTGCATTTTGAACTGCATTACGAACAATAATCTTATTTCCTGTAATCTGATTTTTATCAAAGGCATGTAATGGCTGTCCAGTTTCGTGCATTACGTAATTAGTAATGTCAACAATGTTATTAATTGGATTGATTCCGATTGCGAATAGTCTTTTTTGCAGCCAAGCTGGTGAGGCAGAAACTGTAATATTTTCCACAACAAGAGTAGAATATCGTGGTGCAAGATTTTTATCCATTACTTCAACTTCAAATTTAGGTGCAGTATTCACATTCTGAAAAATGGATTTTATTAATGGTTCATCAACTTTTAATTTATAAAATGCAGCTAGATCTCGAGCAACTCCAATATGCGAAGCGGCATCAATACGATTCGGAGTTAATCCAATTTCAAAAACATAATCGTTCTCCAGTTTAAGGTGTTTGCTAAGTAACGTTCCAATAGGGGCATCATCATCCAGAATCATAATTCCTTCGTGGTTTGATCCTAATCCAATTTCATCTTCGGCACATATCATTCCTTCCGAAACTTCTCCACGAATTTTTGAATTTTTAATTAAAAAAGATTCGCCTTCTGTAGGGAAAACCGTTGTTCCAACGGTAGCCACAACAACTTTTTGACCAGCAGCCACATTCGGAGCACCACAAACTATTTGCAAAAAATTTTCCTGGCCAATATCAACTTTTGTTATTCGCAACCTATCAGCATTTGGATGCTGAACTGCTTCTAAGACTTTACCAATTATTAGCCCTTCCAGGCCGCCTTTTACAGCATTAATTGTTTTAACTTCTTCAACTTCTAACCCAATATTGGTTAACGTTTGTGAAATTTCTTCAACTCCCAAGTTTAATGGAATGTACTCTTTTAACCAGCTTAATAAAATTTTCATGTAAAATGGCGATTGGCGCAAATGTATTGAATATTCTGAAAGCCTTTACGATTTTTAGCATTACTGATTCATCATATCTTCATCCGCAAAACTGAAGTAATTTTTTCCAGCAATGATTATATGATCTAAAATTGGGATTTCAAGAATTTTTCCAGCTTTCGACAATCGCGAAGTCAGCCGAATATCGTCTTCACTTGGTTTCACGTTGCCTGAAGGGTGATTATGAGCTAAAATAATTCCTGAAGCTAGTTTATCAATGGCCATTTTAAAAAGAATTTTCGAATCGATTACGGTTCCATGAATACCTCCCACGCTTAACATTTGCCGATAAATAACTTTATTGGCTCGGTTCATTAGCAACACCCACGATTCTTCGTGTGGCAAATCTTCCAGCACTGGCAGAAATAACAAATAAGCATCTTTACTGCTGCTGATTGATGGGTTTATTTCTGCCGCTAAATCTTTTTTTCTTCTGCCTACTTCTAATGCAGCAATAATACTGATTGCTTTTGCTTCTCCAATTCCCTTAAATTTCATCAAATCCGCAAGTGATAATCTGGCAAGTTTGTCTAAATTATTTTCAACAGAAGCTAAAATTCGTTTACTCAAACTTACTGCTGATTCCTCTCGACTACCCGAACCAATCAGAATTGCTACTAATTCGGCATCAGATAGAGCATTTCTTCCTTTTAATACTAACTTTTCTCGTGGGCGGTCATCCTCGGCCCATGTTTTTATTGATTCAATTTTTTCATACGGCATGGATGAAGATAATACTTTTAGTAAAGAAATTAAAAATAATACTCCTGAAAAAAAAGCAAAAAAAATCCTGATCGATAGGGATCAGGATTATATATTTTGTTTAAACATTTGTTTAACCTAATTTACTTACAAATTTGGTCAATTTTGATTTATTGTTAGATGCCTTATTTTTATGAATAATATTCTTTTTAGCCAATCTATCAATCATTGAAATAACCTTTGGCAACAATTCCGTTCCTTCTGATTTGGTAGTTACTGAACGCAAACGTTTGATTGCATTTCTGGTAGTTTTAGCCTGATATCGGTTACGTAATCTTTTTGCAGCGTTACTTCTTATTCTTTTAATCGACGATTTATGATTTGCCATTGCTTTTTTTCAATTTTTTTTGAAGATTGCAAATATATAATTTATGAACTTGAAAAGCAAAATTTATTTAGAAAAGGTTTTTGGAGGGTAAAAACAAAAACATTAGTTAAAAATTAAATTTTTAAGTTTTAGAATAAAAAGGAGAACTAACCGAGTTAGCTCTCCCTTTAATTTTTCCTATTTCTACTTACTGTTTCACAAATTTCTTTACAACTATTCTATCGTTCATTATTAAATTTATTAAATAAACTCCGTTGGCTAAATTAGAAACATCAAACGTTTTTTGATAATTGCCATTTACATTCGTTGTAGATTCACTTGCAATCAATCTTCCTGTAATATCTCTTATTTCTGTTTTCACATTAACACTTTGCTCAAAATAAGTATAAATAGTTATATTTTGGTTGGTAGGGTTAGGGTAAATGGTTACTGCATGTTCCAATAAATTTGGTTGAGTTTGTGCATTATCTAATGATTTAACTCGAACTTCTTCGCCTCCTTGTTGTGGGTTCTCTTGTGGTTGTGGAACAGCCATAGGTTTTATATGAGTAAGAAAGTTGATACTTCCCGTTTTTACCGTTGTCCCATCCAGAAATTGAGAAAAGGTATGTTTAAAAGTTTTTAGTTGAGCATCAAACGTACCTCCTCTTAATTTAAATTGAAATTCTAAAGCGCGTTTTTCATTGGCATTTAATTGAATTTGTTCTAATCTAAATCCATAACGGTCAGTTAATTTTATTTTTGTTGTATTAGGTATTAAAGCAAAACCAGAACCTTTTTTGCCCGCAGCAGACCATCTCCCATATAAGTCTCCAAGATTCAAAATTATTTCACCATACGTGTTAAAATCTAACAAATTGGTTTGAAAAATATCTTTAAATTCTATGGTATAACTTTTACTAGCTACATCAACATTATCTATAAAAGCATAGTGAAGAATATTGCCTCCTGGTCCATTAATGTCGTTTTGATTAAGATTAGTTACTATTAAATTTCTAGTAACTATGTCATTGTTATTAATTACGTTCTGTTTCAAGGCTTTTTGTGGAGTTGGCAAATCAAATAATTCTGAGATTGCCATTCCATGTGGTGGAGAATTATATGGTGGTGCAGTGGTTCCAGATTCAATTCTTGCTAAAATACAAACATCAATTTGCACTGGAGGGGTTCCAAACTCGGGATAATCTTGTGGAACTGGTGGAAACCAAGCTTGTGAATAAATACCTTCTTGACCTGGATTTAAAATTGGATTAATGAGAAACCCATTAGTCGGTGCATTTATTTCTCTTCCTTCTGGTTTACCATTTGATGAATTTGCCGTTTTCCAATCTTGATCCCAATCTTCACCGGTTGAGGATTTAGTCCAATATAATCTAACTGCATGTCTATTTAAGATTCCGGGTATGCAACCAACATTTCGAATTCTAAAATTTACATAATTGGGGGCTGCTAAAAAATATTCTGGATTTTCATGCTCGGTATTGCTGGTACCATTAGTTTTACGATTCCAAATATCTGGGCTATTCCAAATATCCCAATGTGCTTGATTATTAAACTCGTTGTACAAATCTTCATAACTATCCCGCATGGCGTAGTTAACTGTTTGAGAGGCAGTTAAGTCAACTTCGATAATTCTGCTTTCTATTGTTGGAATAGTTGCATTGTCTATTACTGTAAGTTTGTATTTTACTTTACGAGCACTATTAACTAATGAACAAGCGGTTACAGTTGGCTGCTCTGCGTAAGGATTATTAATTGTGGCAGAATTACCAGTTAAAGACTCCCAGAAATAATAGTAGGGTGGGACACCACCATATATTCTAGGTTGCAGGATTGGTAAAGTTGCAGGAACAGAAAAACTTGGCGCACATTTACAAGAAATACTAATACCTTCCAATTGCATTTTTTGGCTAGAAGTAGCATAGCAACCGATAGCGGTTTTGTTTGCTGCATTCATAGTAAAAGCACTACATGCACTAGCTGGGTTGTAGGCAAGGCTGGCCGTCATTACATCATTGCCACCATTGATGTCGTTTTGGGAAAGGGTTGTTTTTATAACACCTGGAGGAATACTAGGAAACATCATATCGGCATTTAAAGTATGATCTAAATTATTGACATAGCCAAACTCATGTAGGATTGCAGAATAAAAATGATTTTCTGTATTTAATATTGGTCCAGCAATACTATAATTCCAGGGTCTATTTTTTACAATTCTAATGTCTTGACCTTTATAAAAAGGACTTGAACCACAAAAAGTTAAAAATGTAGTAGCTAAATTAACGCTATTTGGATCATTATCTAAATAAAAGAAAATAGTAGTTATTGCATCTAATTCGTCATACTTAGGTGTACTTGTAGAAGTTGTTACATTTCCAATTTCTAAATTAATGCCGGATGAACAACTCCATTGTTTCATAGCAGCGCGAATACACTTCATAGCATCAACATTATCAAATACTTCTTTATCAATATTAAATCTAAGCCTTTTCTCTAGAGAGTTAGGAGTAGTAAATCCCACTTCGTTGAAACGTGGTTTAGTACCTTGATCACTAGTTAAAATGGTATAATCAATCACTATAGACCGAGGCAAACTAATTTGATTTATATCGGATACAACCGCGAATGTTCCCGTGCCTGGAGTTGGATCGTTTTGTTTAACAGTTTGACCAGTAAAATCAACAACTGATGGAATTTTAAATTGAATTTGATTATTATTCCAAGATAAAACATCATTAAAATTTAGGTTCATTAATCCTACTTTAGTATCTGCGTCATTAAAAAATCTAATTAAGCCACCATCGCTAAAAAACCTACCATTTATAGTAATAATTTCTCCCGTACCACCTTTAAAAGTAGTAGATGGAGAGCTAACATTGTCTATAATTGGTTTTAATGGTATATGGTCTTCCACATCCGTAGAGGATGCATCATAATCTAACCACATAGTTTGAGTAGGACTATTTGCATATTGACTTAAAGAAGCACTATTCATTTGCGCTGTATTAAAAGTAATATTTGTAGTGCCTGGAGTTGAATTCAAAAGTTTCATTTTTACATAAAAAACAGGATATTCAACATTAGCCAATACTTGAATGTTATTTACTCCTGAAAGCACAAGACCAGAATTGTACATGTCGAACACTGCACCACCTTGGCTTACATAAACACCTACGCTGTAAGTATTAAAAGCTGGACTAACCGAAGCTTGAATATTCGATAGAACATCAGCATAATTACCAAACATATTTTGATTAAAGTTAAGAAAAGCACCACCCGCAGTTAAATAGGTAGTAATACTTGAATTTACTACTACATCGAACTCTAGGTAAGTAAAACCACCAGTAATTGCTGTATAAAATTCGTTTTTAATAAAATAGCTCAAAGTTGCGTTACTTTTTTTTTGATTTTTTCTGTGTTGTCTTTTTTGTTTTGGACTTAATAGGGCATCATTTTTCTTTCTTAGTTCATTTATAATTCTTACAACTTCGTCATTTTTTTTTATTCTTTCAATTTCCTCTTGACTATTAGGTTTTGAGATTGGTATTGGTTCTGCCAAATTCTTCCAATGGGGGCGCATACCGGGGTGTGCTTCCAGCCATTCTTTGGCTGTCATTTGACGGAAAACTGATCCATCATCGTAGCTCAATTTAATGTCAGGAAATCGCAAAAGGGTATCGTAAAGATCACTTACTTTTTTTAAACTTTTAAAACCATAAGGCATTTCAACTTCAGTTGTATCTCTAGAACTATTACCATATTTTAATTCGTTCTTTACTAACATTTCCTTGTCACTATAGGTATATGTATCGAAGTTGAGAAAATAACCTATTCCTTCAATTAAATCTTTATTATAAATTGTTGTATTTTCTAAACTATTAACGCTATTTAATGTATTAAAAAAATACATAGATGTATTACCAGTTCCATCATAATTATTAAATTTCTTGGACTCATCTTTATATTTTAAAAAATAGGCTTTACCTCCAGAATCTATCTCTGATTTATAAATTAGAATATAAGATGGTAAATTACCTTTAAATACTTTGTGAACTTTTAATTGAGCTATTACATAATACTTTTTATTTTCTGTAACGACATCTACTTTAACAGCAGTAGCCTCAAAAATAAAATTAGCATTTTTCACATAATCATCGTAAAAAGTGGTTGGTGCGGCTCGATTTATAATGATATTTTGCGCTAAAACATTTCCTGCAATAAAGCAAAGCGTTAATAAATAGATTAATTTTTTCATAAGTGTAGATTTATAAAATATAGAATGATTTATTTTTCATCAAACATTTAAAAGTTCTTAAACTTGTTAGCTTTTAATAACAAGTTTTTGTTAAGATAAAGTTAACTTATTGTAAAGAATATTTTGCTTTTTAATTTGCTATCCGCCCTCGCTCGCGTCCCGCGAGTGAGTCTATATCCAGCCTCTGGCTTAATTCTTTCATCCAAAATAACTCCAAAATAAAATTAAACATACTGCACTCACTCGCGTCCCGCGAGTAAGCCTATATCAGCCCTCGCTCGCGTCACGCGAGTGAGCCTATATCCAGCCTCTGGCATATTTCATCATTCAAAATAACTCCAAAATAAAATTAAACAAACGTATACATCCGCCCTCGCTCGCGTCCCGCGAGTGAGCCTGTATCCAACCTCTGGCTTAATTCTTTCATCCAAAATAACTCCAAAATAAAATTAAACAAACGCATACATTTGAGTTTATTAATCAAAAATCTAATTTTACCTAATTTTAGCTATGAAAAAATTAATCGGTACAATATTCTTATTGCTAATTTTTGTGAGCATGGTTTCGGGTTGGGGCTTTTGGGCACATCAGCAAATAAACAGGCTGGCTGTATTTACTTTACCAACTGGTATGATTGGTTTTTATAAAAGTAATATAAACTACATTACTGTTCATGCGGTTGATCCGGATAAGCGAAGATATGCCGATCCAGAAGAAGCTCCCCGGCATTATTTAGATGCCGATCATTATGGCAAAAATCCATTTGATAGCATTCCGAAGAAATGGAAAGATGCAGTTGCAAAATATGGAGAAGATACCTTAAAAGCTTACGGAATTGTGCCCTGGCATATAGAACGGATGATGTATCGGCTTACAGATGCTTTTAAAATTAAAGATTCAGCAGCTATTCTAAGAGTATCGGCAGAATTAGGACATTACATTGGTGATGCTCACGTGCCTTTGCATACCACCGAAAATTATAATGGTCAGATGACTAATCAGGTTGGTATTCATGGCTTTTGGGAATCACGATTGCCAGAAATGTTTGCTTTTGATACCTACGATTTTTATGTTGGCAAGCCTTATTACATCGAAAAACCATTGGATGAAGCTTGGAAAATTGTAAAAGAGAGTCATTATGCTTTAGACTCTGTTTTATTATTCGAAAAGCAATTGACACAAGAATTCGGAACGGACAAAAAATATAGTTTTATTGAAAGAAATGGCAAAATGCAACGAGATTACTCGGATGATTTTTCAACCAGTTATCACACTAAATTGGATGGAATGGTAGAACGAAGAATGCGAGCCGCAATTAGATCAACAGCCAGTTTTTGGTACACGGCATGGGTTAATGCCGGACAACCTGAATTAAAAGATTTGTTGAATAAACAACAAAGTATAGAAGAACGACAGCGAATTGCTAGCGAAGAAAAATTATTCAAAGAGGGAAAAATTATAGGTAGACCAGAACCTATAGGGCAGTAGGTTTTTACTATTTCCTCAGATAAAAAAATTTTGATAGATCACTGAATTTGCTATTCACACGGCTAAGGGATAGAAGCGGTATCCTTTTTTTCCTTTAAAAAATAATTAAATAAAAAAAGATATAGCGGATAGCCCGACCCCATCTCGTCTCGTTATTAAAAACGAGGCGAGATGGGGGAAGCCCCAAATAATTTTAAACCCCAATTTTTTAAATTTACTGTTAAAAATAAGTTATAAAAAATATAATTTATACGGTAGGCTTTTGAAATTTATGCCGAAGAAATTCGAAAATTGGTGGCAAAATAGATAACAGAATAATAGCAAAAATTACCAAGGTGAAATTATCTTTAACCACTTTAATATTGCCAAAAACATAGCCTGCGAATAAAAATGATGCTACCCATGCTATGGCGCCAAATATATTATACGACATAAATTTGCTATATCTCATAGTACCTATACCTGCTACAAATGGTGCAAACGTACGGATGATGGGAATGAAACGGGCGAAAATGATTGTTTTGCCACCATATTTATCATAAAATGTTTGTGTTTTATATAAATATTCTTTTTTAAGAAATCGATAATCTTTGCTGAAAACTGATTTACCAAAATATTTCCCGATGTGATAATTAACGGTATCGCCAATAAATGCTGCGACAAAAAGTATAAGAAACATAAGGAAAATGTTTAATCCACTTTCTGGTTTGGCGATGATGGCTCCAGCGGCAAATAACAACGAATCACCAGGTAAAAATGGAGTAATTACTAAACCGGTTTCTGCAAATATTATTAGAAAAAGAATTAAATAAGTCCATGTCTGATACTCGGAAACTATGGCAACAAGGTGATCGTCAATATGAAGGATAAAATCGATCAGGGTTTTAATAATTTCCACAGAAAAATTAATTTAAAAGTAAAAAGAATTTAATCAGAAGAATATTTAAGAATAAGAGTTCAACATTACTGGCATTACCAACATCAAAACATCTTCATCTTTGTTGGGAACAGAAGGTAAAAGTAATCCAGCTCGATTTGGTGTCGACATTTCAAGTACTACCTCTTCGTCATTTAAATTCGAAAGCATTTCAACTAAAAAACGTGCATTAAATCCAATTTCTAAATCTTCCCCTTCATATTGGCAGGTTAAGCGCTCGTGTGCTTCATTTGCAAAATCTAAATCTTCAGCAGATATACTTAATTCACTACCCGTAATTTTTAACCGAACCTGATGAGTTGTTTTGTTAGCAAAAATTCCAACTCTTTTCAATGAATTTAAAAATGCAGATTTTCCAATGGTTAGTTTATTCGGGTTAGATGTTGGAATTACCGTTTCATAATCCGGGTATCGCTCATCAATTAACCTGCAAATAAGATTGATATTATTGAATCTGAAAAATGCACTACTTGTATTGAAATTTATGGTAACCGAAGAATCATCTGTTGGCAATGAAGATTTTAACAAATTCAACGCTTTTTTTGGTAAAATAAAAGATGTGTTTGCTTCTCCTTTTGAATCTTTTCGGCGATATCTAACTAATTTGTGAGCATCTGTAGCTACAAACGTCATAGAATCGGTACTTATTTGGCAATAAACTCCTGTCATGGCCGGACGTAAATCATCATTACTAACTGCAAATAATGTTTTAGTAATGGCTTCTGCTAATACAGAGGAAGGCATAATCATTGAATTTGCACCTTCTACTAAGGGAATTTTAGGAAAGTCATCTCCGTTTTCTCCAGCTAGTTTATATTTTCCACTACCGGCACTCATTTCTATTCCAAAAGTTTTATCATCGATCGTAAAAAGGATAGGCTGATCTGGAAATGTTTTAAGTGTATCCAATAAAATTTTGGATGGCATTGCTATTCTTCCATCTTCTTTTGCATCTACAGTCATGTTTGTTGTCATGCTCGTTTGCAAATCGGTTGCAGATATTGTCAAGTTCCCATCTTTTATTTCAAACAAAAAGTTTTCAAGAATTGGCAGCACAGTATTATTACTCAGAGCTCCACTAATTGCTTGCAATTGCTTTAACAAAGAAGATGAGTTAATATAAAATTTCATATTAGAAGAATATTAAAGGGCTAAAGATAGGTCTTAATAGTTATAAAAAAAATCAGTTCAAACTTGGTCTACGTTTGGCACCAGGCATAAAATCTGCATGAGTTACTAA
>ENA-OFCE01000466-OFCE01000466.1-metagenomes-genome-assembly--contig:-NODE-466-length-26283-cov-4.697880_pt1 | contig 26283 bp, 22 predicted proteins | sample MGYA00153388_OFCE01 | MGnify analysis MGYA00153388 | reverse complement strand
ATCTCGCTCGGGTGCTGGGTCGAGCAATGCACCAGCATGCCGTCGTCTTCCAGCGGCACGGCGTAACTGATCTGGCCTTCCAGATAGAACTGCTCCTGGCCGCCGACCTCGAGCGAGCCTGTCAGCCGGTGCGGTGCGGCATCTATTGCCGCACGCGCGCCACCGTCGCGCGTGCTGCGCGTCAGGTGCATCGGCGGCACCACGTACTGCCCGGCTGCGTGCGCCGCCTGCGGTGTCAGCACTGGCGGCAACGTCTCGAACGTCAGCACCTGAGCGGCCAGCGCCGCGGCGCGGCGGGCCGCATCGCGGGTCTGCGCGATCACGGCGAACACCGGCTGGCCGAGGTAGCGCAGCTCGCCGGTCAGGTTGCCATCGGCATCCGCGGCGACGTGCGCCAGGATCGGCTCGTCGTGCAGGATCGCGCCGCAGTCGTTGTGGCCCGGGATGTCGGCCGCGCTGAGCACGGCCAGCACGCCCGGCATCGCACGGACCCTGTCCAGCTTCATGCCGGTCAGCCGCCCATGCGCCACCGGCGACAGGCCGAGCGCTGCGTGCAGCGTGCCCGCCAGCTCGGGCAGGTCGTCGATGTAGGCGGCTTCACCCGCCACGTGCAGGTGGGCCGACTCGTGCCGCTGGCTGATGCCGACGCGGGCCGACCCGGACACATCGGCCAGCGGCGCCTGTTTGGATTGCGTGGCTTGCTTGGCTTGCGTCTCTTGCAGCAGCGACGCATCGAGCGGCTTGTTCATCTCGAAACCTCCACGACCCGCGGCGTCGCGGGATGCGACACCGCGCCCCACACGCTGGTCGCCGCGGCCGGCAGCGGTTGCTCGCGCCGGGTTTCGAGCCAGAAGCGCTGGAGCAGGTTTTGCGCCACCTGCAGTCGGTACGCGGCACTGGCGCGCATGTCGGACAGCGGCTGGAAATCGGTCGCCAGCGCGGCCTGCGCCGCATTCACCTGGTCCTGCGACCAGCGCCGGCCCAGCAGCACGGCCTCGGCGGTCGAGGCGCGTTTCACGGTGGCTGCCATGCCGCCGAACGCCAGCCGCACCTGCCGCACGGTGTCGCCGTCGAGTTCGATCGCCAGCCCGGCGCACAACGCCGAAATGTCGCAGTCGAAGCGCTTGCTGATCTTGTAGACGCGCAACCGGCGCGCCGCCGGGCTCGGCGGCACGACAATGGCGCTGACGAATTCGCCAGGCTGCATCTGGTTTTTCATGTAGGCCGTGTAGAAGCCGTCCAGTGGCACGCGCCGCACGCGCTCACCCTGTCGCAATTCGACCAATGCGTCGAGCGCCATCAGCACCGGCGCGCAGTCGCCGATCGGCGAGCCGTTGGCGACATTGCCGCCCATCGTGCCGGCGTTGCGGATCGGCACCGAGGCAAACCGCAGCCAGACCTCGGTCAGTTCGGCGTGGCGGCGTGCCAGCGCGCGCCAGGCCGTTTCCAGCGACACGCCGGCGCCGATGTGCAGTGCGCCGTCGCCCAGCGGCCGAACCTGCTTCAGCTCCGCCACGTCGCCCAGAAAAACGATGTCACCGAGGTCGCGAAACTGCTTGTTGACCCACAGGCCGATGTCGGTCGAGCCGGCCAGCAGCGTCGCGTGCGGCAGTTCAGTGCGCAGCGCGGCCAGCTGCTCGAGCGTCTTCGGTGCATGGAAGCGGTCGGTGCGCGGCGGGTAATGCTGCGAGTTCGACGCGGCGTATGAAAACGCAGCGCCCGCGCCTTCGTGGTCGATGCGGCGCAGCGCCGCAATCACCGGCGCGGTGTCGAGCTGCATCTCGGGCAGCTCGTGCATGCGCTCGGCGGCGTCCAGGATTGGCCGGTAGCCGGTGCAGCGGCACAGGTTGCCCGACAGCTCGTCGGCCATTTGCTGGCGCGTCGGGCGCGTGCCGGCGGCGCGGTGCTGCTCATAGCTGGCCACCATCGACATCACGAAGCCGGGCGTGCAAAAGCCGCATTGCGAGCCGTGGCACTCGACCAACGCCTGCTGCGCCGGATGCAGCCGGACGGTGGGCCGCGCCGCTCGTGCGGCGCTGTCGGGGCCTGCTCGTGCGGCGCTGTCGGCCGATGCGTCGCCCATCGATTTGAGATCTTCGACGGTCAGCAACGCCTTGCCGTGCAAGGTCGGCAGGAACTGGATGCAGGCGTTCACGCTGCGCAGGTTGAGGCCGCGGACCGCGCGCTCGGGTGCGTCGCCGTGCTCGGGCAACTCGGCGATCACGACGGTGCAGGCGCCGCAATCGCCCTCGTTGCAGCCTTCCTTGGTGCCGACGCAGCGGGCGTCTTCGCGCAGCCAGTCGAGCACGGAACGCGTCGGGTGCGCCCCGCTCACTTCAACGATCTGCCCGCGATGGAAAAAACGGATGGCCTGGTTGTGCATGTCGAATACCCGTTCCGCAACCCAACGTTGAAGTTAACCGCAAGCAGTCGCCAGCGTATGCGCCGTGCGGCATAACGCATATAGTGCATTGGTTATGTCGCAGCGCACCGAATTCGACCACATTGAGGTCCACCTCATTCGCGTCCTGCACACCTTGATCACCGAACGCAGCGTTTCGCGCGCCGCTCTGCGATTGCAGAGCAGCCAGCCCACCGTGAGCGCGCAGCTCCGGCGGCTGCGTCAGCTCACCGGCGACCCGCTGCTGGTGCGGTCCGGCAACGGCATGGCGCCGACGGCCGCGGCGCTGCAGATGCTGGCACCGGCCAGCAGCCTGTTGCAAGAAGCGCACCGGTTGTTCAGCCCGCGCGGCCGCTCGGCCGGATTCGATCCGCTGACCAGCCAGAACACCTTTCGACTCGCCGCCAGCGACTACCTCGACCCGCTGTTCCTGCCGCGGTTGGTGGCGCAGCTGTTGCGTCTGGCGCCGCAGATCAAGCTGGAACTGTTGCCGCTGTCGGCCGACTTCGATTACCGGCGTCGCCTGGGCGCCGGCGATGTCGACCTGGTGATCGGCAACTGGCTGCGTCCGCCCGAGGAGTTGCATCTGGGCAAGCTGATCAGCGACGAGATCGTCTGCCTGGTCAGCACGCAGCATCCGGCTGCCGAGCCTGCAGACCGGCCCGAGGCCTCGCCAGCGCCGCGCGGCTGGACCGTGCAGCGTTACCTCGACTGCGAACACGTGGCGCCCACGCCGCTGCATGCCGGCGCGCAGGGTGTCATCGACGAGCACCTCGCCAGCCTCGGGCTGTCGCGCGCAGTGACGGTGCGCAGTGCGCACTTCAGCCTGATCCCGCTGATGGTGGCGCAGGGCCGGCTGGTGCTGACCACCGGCCGCTTGTTCTGCTCGCGCTACGTGGGCACGCTGCCGGTTCGCATCGTGCGCTGCCCGGTGGCCTTCCCGCCGCTGAGTTACTACCAGTTGTGGCACGACCTCAGCCATGCCGCCGCGCCGATGCGCTGGCTGCGCGAGCAGGTGCGCGACGTGGCACAGGGCCTCGTCGGGTTGGCGCCGCCGGCGCCGCCGCTGGCTGCCAGGAAGAAAGCCGCATGAATCCGCCGAGCCGCTCCGAGCGCGAAAACCTCAGCGCCCAGCCCGAAGGATCCACGGCGCCGCTCGTGCCCGTCGCTGCCGCGGCGCCGCGGCGGCTGGCGCTGCGTGGCGACCTGCTCGACTTCACCGCGGCCCCCGAATGGGGCGCGACCGAGTCGCCGGCGGTGCGCTTCCGGCCCGATCACTGGCTGCTGATCGAGGACGGTCGCATCCGCGGCGCACAGCCGGGCACGCAAGCGCCGCCGCCCGACCATGTGCAGCACGACCACTGCGGCCGGCTGATCCTGCCCGGCTTCATCGACACGCACGTGCACAGCCCGCAGCTCGACGTGATCGCCAGCTACGGCACCGAGCTGCTCGACTGGCTGAACACGCACACCTTCCCGGCCGAGGCGCGGCTGGCCGATTCGCTGCATGCGCAGGGCAGCGCCGAGGGCTTCCTCGACGCGCTGCTGTCGCACGGCACCACCAGCGCGGTGGTGTTTCCGACCGTGCACCGGCACAGCGTCGACTTTCTCTTCGCCGCCGCGCAGGCGCGCGGCATGCGGCTGATCGCCGGCAAGGTGCTGATGGACCGCCATGCGCCGCCCGAACTGCTCGACGATGCGGCGCAGGCTGAACGCGACTGTGTCGAGCTGATCGCGCGCTGGCACGGCGTCGACCGGCTCGCTTATGCGGTGACGGTGCGCTTCGCACCCACCAGCTCGCCGACTCAGCTGGCGATGGCCGGCGCGTTGTGCGCGGCGCACCCGGGCGTCTACATGCAGACGCATGTGGCCGAGAACCGGGCCGAGGTGCAGTGGGTGCGCGAGCTGTTCCCCACCGCACGCAGCTACCTCGATGTCTACGCCGCCGCCGGGCTTTTGCGCGCGCGCAGCGTGCTGGCGCACGGCATCTGGCTCGACGACGCCGACCGACAGGCGCTGGCGCAGGCCGGCGCGCAAATCGCGCACAGCCCGTCGTCCAATCTGTTTCTGGGCAGCGGCCTGTTCGATTGGCGCGCCGCCGAGGCGGCCGGCGTGGCGGTCAGCGTCGCCAGCGACGTCGGCGGCGGCACCAGCCTGTCGATGCAGCGCACGCTGGCCGATGCCTACAAGGTGCAGGCGATGGCCGGGCAGCGCCTGACCGCCTGGAAGGCCCTGCATGCGGCCACGCGGGGGCCGGCGCATGCGCTCGGTCTGGCCCACGAGATCGGCTCGTTCGAACCGGGCACGAGCGCCGACCTGTGCGTCTGGGACTGGGCCGTCGGCCCGGTGCAAATGCGCCGCCAGCAGGTGGCCCGGGGCTTGCATGACAAAGTGTTCGCCTGGTTGACGCTGTCGGACGAGCGCAACCTGGTGACGGCGTGGGTGGCGGGCCGACCGGCCATCGGCGCGTTCGCGCGAACCGGCCGGCCGGAGCTGTGCGAAGCCGCCGCTGAAACCGCGCTGAAACCGCGCTGAATCTTTGCTGAACCCGCGCTGAACCCCCGCTGAACCCCCGCTGAACACACCACACGGATCCGTCAGAGCCCGGCAGGAGACCGCAAAAATGCTACGCCTCGAACTCATCGACATCAGCAAGCAATATCCGGCGGTGAAGGCGAACGACCGCGTCAACCTGAAGGTCGCGCCAGGCCAGATCCATGCCGTGCTGGGTGAAAACGGCGCCGGCAAGTCGACGCTGATGAAGATTATTTACGGCGCCGTGCGGCCCGACGAAGGCGAGATCCGCTGGAACGGCAAGTCGGTGCAGGTGGCCAGCCCGGCGCAGGCGCGCGAACTCGGCATCAGCATGGTGTTCCAGCACTTCAGCCTGTTCGACACGCTCACCGTGGCCGAGAACGTCTGGCTCGGCCTCGACCGCCAGACCTCGCTGGCCCAGGTGACCAGCCGCATCGGGTTGGTGGCGCGGCTTTATGGCCTCGACATCGATGCGAAGCGGCCGGTGCACACGCTGTCGGTCGGCGAGCGTCAGCGCGTCGAGATCGTGCGCGCCTTGCTGACCGAGCCGCAGTTGCTGATCCTGGACGAACCCACGTCGGTGCTCACGCCCCAGGCGGTGCAGACGCTCTTCGTGACGCTGCGCGAGCTGGCAAAGACCGGCACCAGCATTCTCTACATCAGCCACAAGCTCGACGAGATCCGCGCGCTGTGCCACCACTGCACCGTGCTGCGCGCCGGCAAGGTCACCGGCGAGGTCGACCCGACCCGCGAGACCAACGCCAGCCTGTCGCGCCTGATGATCGGCGCCGAGCCGCTGCAACTGCAGCACGTGCAGGCCCGGCTCGGCGACGTGGTGCTCGAGCTGCGCGAGCTGTCGTTGCAAAAGCAATCGCCGTTCGGCACCGATCTGAAAGGCATCGGCTTGCAGGTGCGCGCCGGCGAGATCCTCGGCATTGCCGGCGTGTCGGGCAACGGCCAGCAGGAACTGATGGCCGCGCTGTCGGGCGAGGACATGCGCGCGCCGGCCGGTTCGGTCCAGCTCTTCGGCAACGACATCGCGCACCACTCGCCGCGCCGCCGGCGTCACGAGGGCTTGCATTTCGTGCCCGAAGAGCGGCTCGGGCGCGGCGCGGTGCCCACGCTCTCGCTGGCCAGCAACACGCTGCTGACGCGCACCGCCGGCATCACCCGCAGCGGTTGGCTCAAGACCGCAGACTGCGCGAAGCTCGCGCAGCAACTGATCGAGCGCTTCAAGGTCAAGGCCGGTGGCCCGCGCGCGCTCGCCAAGAGCCTGTCGGGCGGCAATCTGCAGAAGTTCATCGTCGGCCGCGAGATCGACGCGCAGCCCAAGCTGCTGATCGTTTCGCAGCCGACCTGGGGCGTCGATGTCGGCGCCGCCGCGCTGATTCGCGGCGAATTGCTCAAGCTGCGCGATGCCGGTTGCGCGCTGCTCGTCGTCAGCGAAGAACTCGACGAGCTGTTCGAGATCACCGACCGGTTGGTGGTGATCGCGCAGGGCCGGGTGTCGCCGGCGATCCCGACCCGGCAGGCCACGATCGAGCTGATCGGCGAATGGATGTCGGGTTTGTGGGACGCGCCACCCGCAAAAGTCGTCGCCGCGACCGCCGACAGCACGGAGGCCGCGCATGTTCAGGCTTGAAGCACGCGCCGAGCCATCCCGGGCGATGTCGCTGGCGTCGCCGCTGATCGCGCTGCTGCTGACGGCCGTGCTGGCCGCGCTGCTGTTCGCCGCACTCGGCAAAGACCCGGTGCGTGGCCTCGGCATCTATTTCTTCGAGCCGCTGAACGGCGTGCGCGCGATGAGCGAGGTCGGCCTCAAGGCCACGCCGCTGATCATCTGCGCGCTCGGTCTGGCGGTCTGTTACCGCAGCAACGTCTGGAACATCGGCGCCGAGGGTCAGTTCCTGCTCGGCGCGATCGCGGCCGGCGGCATGGCGATGTGGCTCAGCGGCACGGGGCTGAGCGGACCGCGCGGTGTCTACAGCCCGCTCATCCTGCTGGCCGGGATTGTCGGTGGCATGGGCTGGGCGGCCATCACGGCGCTGCTGCGCGACCGTTTCAATGCCAGCGAAATCCTGGTCAGCCTGATGCTGGTCTACGTGGCGCAGCAGCTGCTCAATTTTTTGGTGTTCGGACCCTGGAAAGACCCGCAGGGCTTCAACTTCCCGCAAACCATCACGTTCGACATGTCGACTGTGCTGCCGCCGCTGGTGAGCGGCACGCGGCTGCACGTGGGCTCGCTCCTGACCTTGCTGCTGGTGGCGGTGTTCTGGGTCTTCATGTTCCGCTCGTGGCGCGGCTTTCAGCTGCAGGTGGGCGGGCTGGCGCCGGCCGCCGCGCGCTATGCCGGGTTCTCTGCGCGCGCCTCGCTGTGGATCGCGCTGCTGGTGTCGGGCGCCTGCGCCGGGCTGGCCGGTGCGATGGAAGTGGCCGGCCCGCTGCGGCAGCTGACGCCGCACCTGTCCACCGGCATCGGCTTCACCGCCATCATCGTGTGTTTCATCGGGCGGCTGCATCCGGTGGGCATCGTGTTCTCGGGCATCTTGCTGTCGATGCTGTTGATCGGGGGCGAACTCGGGCAGTCGCGGCTGGGCCTGCCGAATGCGCTGTCGGGTGTGTTTCAGGGGCTGCTGCTGGTGCTGCTGCTGGCCTGCGACACGCTGATCCAGTACCGGGTGCGGTGGCTGTCCGGCGCTGTCGTGGCGCGCTGAAGGAGAACTCCGCATGGACGGAATCGCATTGCTGATCGCTGCCACGATCGCCTCCGGCACGCCGCTCGCCCTGGCCGGCCTGGGGTTGCTGCTCAACGAGAAGGCCGGCGTGCTCAACCTCGGTGCCGAAGGCATGATGCTGGTTGCTGCGGTCGCCGGCTTTGCCACCGCTTTTCTCACCGGCAGCGACGTCCTGGCGTTCGCTGCCGGCGCGGCGGCCGGTGCGGTGCTGGCGCTGCTGTTCGGTGTGCTGGTCATCTGGCTCAACACCAACCAGTACGCCACTGGCCTGGCACTGAGCCTGTTCGGAGCCGGCTTCTCGGCCTTCGTCGGCGTGTCTTTTGTCGGCAAGAAGCTGGCCGAGCGCGACCCGTTCACGGTGCCGCTGCTGTCCGATGTGCCGCTGCTCGGAACGGCGCTGTTCCGGCAGCACCCGATGGCCTACGGCGCGATCGCGCTGACCCTCGCGGTGGCCTGGTTTTTGTACCGCAGCCGCGCTGGCCTGGTGCTGCGCGCCATCGGCGAATCGCCCGAGGCGGCGCATGCGCTGGGCTACAAGGTGCGCTGGCTGCGGCTGGCAGCGGTGGTCGCTGGCGGTGCGCTGTGTGGCCTGGCCGGCGCCTACCTTTCGGTGGTCTATGCGCCGTTGTGGGTCGAGGGGCTGGTGGCCGGGCGCGGCTGGATTGCGCTGGCGCTGACGACCTTCGCCACGTGGCGTCCGGCACGGGTGTTGCTAGGGGCTTATCTGTTCGGCGGCGTGACGATGCTGCAGTTCTACCTTCAGGCGTCCGGCGTCGAGGTTGCGAGCCAGTTGCTGGCGATGCTTCCCTACCTGGCCACGATCCTGGTGCTGGTGCTCATTTCCCGCAACGCCACCTGGATCCGCGTCAACATGCCGGCCTCGCTCGGCAAGCCCTTTTCCCCGGGTTCATAGCCCCATAATTCGACCGCTTTCGGTTCCCCCCATTGGAGAAATCATGACATTCACAAGCAAACGTTCCTGGTTGAAACTGGCTGGTTGGTCGGTGTTGGCCAGCACCGCCGCCCTGGTGGGTTGCGGCAAGAAGGAAGCGGCACCGGCCGCAGCGGCGCCGGCCTCGGCCGCGGTGGCCGAAGCCCCGGCCTCGGCCGCCCCCGCCAAGCCCCAGCCGCTGAAGGCCGCCTGGGTTTATGTCGGCCCGGTGGGCGACGCCGGCTGGACCTTTGCGCACGACCAGGGCCGCAAGGCGGTCGAAGCCAAGTTCGGCGATGCGGTGCAGACCACGATGGTCGAGAAGGTGCCCGAAGGCGCCGACGCCGAGCGCGTCATCCGCGACCTGGCCACGCAAGGCAACAAGATCATCTTCGCCACCTCGTTCGGCTACATGGAGCCGATGCTGAAGGTGGCTGCCGAATTTCCCGACGTCAAATTCGAGCATGCCACCGGCTACAAGATGGCGCCGAACATGCGCATCTACGACGCCAGCTTCTACCAGGACACCTACATGGCCGGGGTGATTGCCGGCAAGATGACCAAGACCAACACGCTCGGCTTCGTCGGCTCGTTCCCGATTCCCGAGGTGCTGCGCAACATCAACGCTTACACGCTGGGCGCGCAAAGCGTCAATCCGAAGATCAAGACCAAGGTCGTCTGGGTCAACACCTGGTTCGACCCGCCGAAGGAAGGCGAGGCCGCGCAGAGCTTGATCAACGGCGGCGCCGACGTGCTGCTGCAAAACACCGACTCGAGCGCGGTGCTGCAGACGGCCGAGAAGAACGGCAAGTACGCATTCGGCTGGGACAGCGACATGAGCACCTTCGGGCCCAAGGCGCACCTCGCGTCGGCGGTGGCGCTGTGGGGCGGCTACTACATCAAAACCATCGAGGAGCTGCAGGGCGGCACCTGGAAAAGCGAACGCACGGTGTGGGGCGTCAAGGAAGGCATGAACGATCTGATCAAGATCGCCGATGTGGTGCCTGCAGACGCCAAGAAGCGGGTCGACGAAATCAAGGCCGGCCTGAAGGACGGCAGCTTCGATCCGTTCACCGGGCCGATCCTCGACAACGCCGGCAAGGAGCGGCTGGCCAAGGACACCAAGTCCGACCAGGCCTGGCGCGACAAGATCGACTTCTACGTCAAGGGCGTCGAGGGGCAGATCCCGTCGGCCGGCAAGTGACGTGAAAGATGCGGCGTGACGCGGCCCCGTGGGTCGTGACGCGCCGAACGACGCCGCCACGTGCATCGCGCCTGGCGGCGCTTTTCATTCGATTCGTCATTCGAAGGTGACCGAGCGATGTCGCAGAACTCATGGTGGTGGCCGGTGGCGTTGGACGACCCGGCGTTCGAGCGTCCCGTGCCCGTCACGTTGCTCGGCGAGCCGCTCGTGCTGTGGCGCGACGCGCAGGGCGCGCCCGTGTTGATGGCCGACCGCTGCCCGCACCGCGGCGCGCAACTGTCGCTCGGCAGCGTGCAGGGCGGCGTGCTGCAGTGTCCGTACCACGGTTGGCGCTTCGATGCGAGTGGCGCCTGTGTCGGCGTGCCGGCCTTGCCGGGTTTCACGCCACCGGCGTCGAGCAGCGCTTGCCGCCACGGCGTGCAGGTCGCGCACGGGCTGGTCTGGGCCGATCTGGGCGGCGCCGAGTGGGGTCCGCCCGAACTGCACGGCCTGCCGGCACGCCGCCTGGTCTACGGCCCGTTCGACGTCGCCACCAGCGCGCCGCGCGCCGTCGAGAATTTTCTCGACACCTCGCATTTCGCCTTCGTGCACGCCGGCTGGCTGGGCGACCTGTCGCACCCCGAGGTGCCGCACTGTGAGGTCGGCCAGACCGCCGACGGCCGGCCCGTGGTCGAGCACTACCGCGCCTGGCAGCCGCGTGCCAGCGCCACGTCGACGGCGGGCGACTGGGTCGACTACCGCTACGAAGTGCTCAGCCCCTACAGCGCGCTGCTCAGCAAGCGCGGCGACTCGAGCGGCCCGCAGGACAGTTATGTGATCTGGGCCTGCCCGACCGCGCCCGACGCCTGCCGGCTGTGGTTCGCCCAATACACCAGCGACGTCGACACGCCCGGCGACACGCTGCGTGATTTCCAGATCGCCATCTTTGCGCAGGACCAGCCGGTGCTCGAGTCGCAGCGGCCATGCCAGCTGCCGCTGTCGGGCGGCGAGGCGATGAGTGCGGCCGACCGCCTGAGTGCCGCTTACCGCCGCTATCTGAAGGATCGCGGCATCACGTTCGGAGTCTGCTGATGAGCGCCTCGATGTCCGACTCCAGCCCGCCTTTGTCGACCGTGGCCGGCGCGGCGTCGGCCACGCCACCGGCACCGCCACCGATCGACTTCGACGCCATCCCGCGCGCGCGCCTGCCCGAGCTGCTGCGCCGCATGCCCAAGGCCGAGCTGCACATCCACATCGAAGGCTCGCTCGAGCCCGAGCTGATGTTCGCGTTGGCCGAACGCAATCACATCGTGCTGCCGTATGCCGACGTCGAGGCGCTGCGCGCCGCCTACGCCTTCACCGACCTGCAGAGCTTTCTCGACCTTTATTACGCCGGTGCCAGCGTGCTGCTGCGCGAGCCGGACTACTTCGACATGGCCAGCGCCTACTTCGAACGCGCCGCGCAAGACCAGGTGCGGCACGTCGAGATGTTCTTCGACCCGCAGACCCACACTGGCCGCGGCGTCGACATGGGCACCGTGATCGACGGCCTGATGCGTGCCTGTGACCGGGCGCGCGAGCAGCACGGCATCAGCAGCGGCTTGATCCTGTGCTTTCTGCGCCACCTCAGCGAAGACGAGGCGCTGGCGACGCTGCAGCAGGCGCTGCCCTTTCGCCATCACCTCCTGGGCGTCGGTCTCGACAGCAGCGAGCGCGGGCACCCGCCCGAAAAATTCGCCCGCGTGTTCGAGCAGGCGGGCGCGCTCGGCCTGCACCGCGTCGCCCACGCCGGTGAAGAAGGCCCGCCCGAATACATCCGCAGCGCGCTCGACGTGCTGAAGGCCGAGCGCATCGACCACGGCGTGCGTTGCCTCGAAGACCCGTCGCTCGTGGCACACCTGGCCGCGCTTGGCGTGCCGCTCACCGTCTGCCCGCTGTCGAACGTGCGGCTGCGGGTCTACGGCGACATGGCGCAGCACCGCCTGCCCGAGTTGCTGCGGGCGGGGCTGAAGGTCACGTTGAACTCCGACGACCCGGCTTATTTCGGCGGCTACCTGAACCAGAACTTCATCGAGACCTTCGCGGCGTTGCCGGAGCTGGGTGCGCGTGACGCCTATGCGATGGCGCGGTGCAGCTTCGACGCCAGCTTTATCGACGCCGACGCGCGCGCGGCCCACGTGGCCGAGCTCGACCGCTGCTTCCGCCACTGCGCCGCCGAAACGAAGGCCTGAAGCGCGGCTGCATCTGCTCGGCGTCTGCTCGGCGTCGGCAGCCAACGCGGTGTCGTCCGGGGCTTGGCGCAAGCAGCGCTGGCAGCGCCGGCTCGGCGCGAGCGATCTGGCGCGACTTTGCTTCAAGTCTTCCTTCGAACGCACCGATAACCCGGCCAGCAGAGGGCACGGTGCCGCCTGCGCAGGGAGCACATCGATGTCTGGGATTCCATCTTCCGCTGGCGCGGGTTTCGGCTCGTTCTTTCGTTACCACGGCTGGCTCTCGCCCGGCGTGCGCATGTTCCGTCGGCTCGGGTTTCCCGCCAAGTCGGCGTGGATCGCGCTGATGTTTGTGGTGCCGTTGGTGACGATGCTGGGTTTCGTCTGGAGCGAGGCGCAAAGCCGGATCGAGTCCGCGCTTTCCGAACGCGACGGCGTGAGCTATGCGCGGCCGTTGTTCGAGCTTGTCAAGGTGGCGCAGCAGCACCGCCGCGCCGTCCACAACGGGCTGCCCGAGGCGGCCGAATGGCAGGACAAGCTGAAGTCGGCATTCAACGCCGTGGAGGCGCGGCAGGCCGAGTTCGGCAAGGCGTTCGATATCGAGAAGCCCTTTGCGGAACTGGCCAAGGCGCACGGCGCCCTGATGGCCGCGCCGGTGAAGGCGACGCCGGAACAAAGCTTCATGGCGCATGTGGGCTACATCGACACGGCGCTCGCCCTGGTGCGCGAGGTGGCTGACGGCTCGCAACTCTCGCTCGACCCCGACCTGGACACCTATCACATGATGCTCGTGGCCATATCGCGCGGGCCGCTGCAGTATGAAAACACCGCCCGATTGCGCGGCCTGGGAACGATCATTTTGAAAGACAAGGAAATGACGCCACAGCGCCGCGAGGCCATGACGAAGTGGCGCGGGCAGCACGACTATGTTGAAGCGGAAATCGAAAATTCGTACCGCAAGGGGATCGTGGTTTTTCCCGAGGTGGCCAGGACGATGGACATGAAAGGCACGGATGAAGCTGCCGAAGCCTTCATGCAGGCGGTGGACATCGGAGTGCTGGGCACTGCACCCAGCGCCGATCCGGCGGCTTTCCTGGCGTTGGGCAATGCGGCGGTCGAAGGTCAATTCAAGCTGGCCATGCAGGTGCTTGAGCGTCTGGACAGCCAACTGCAGGCCCGCGTGGACCAGTTGCGCTTGGCGCTGTACGCCAAGCTGGGCATGTCGCTGTTCTTCGTCTGCATCGCTTTCTACATGATGCTGGCGTTCTACAAGGTGACGATGGGTGGGCTGCGCGAGGTCTCGGGGCACCTGGAGCAAATCACCAGGGGCAACCTCACCACGGCGCCCAAGCCCTGGGGCACCGACGAAGCGGCGCAACTGATGCTGACGATGGGCGCCATGCAGGAAAGCCTGCGCGGCTTCGTCATTCAGGTGGTCGACGGCGCGGCCAACGTGAAGACGGCCAGCGCCGAGATCGCTTCCGCCTCGATGGACCTTTCAGCGCGCACCGAGACCAATGCCGCCAGCCTGGAGCAAACTGCCTCGAGCATGGAGCAGATCTCGGCGGCCGTGCGCCACACCTCCGACACCGTGAATGGCGCCAGCGAGATCGTGCGTGCCAATGCGGCAACGGCCGGGCGCGGCGGCGAAGTCATCGGCCAGGTGGTGCACACGATGGAAGGCATTCGCAGCTCTTCAAGCCGCATCGGCGAGATCATCAATGTGATCGACAGCATCGCGTTCCAGACCAACATCCTGGCACTGAACGCCGCGGTGGAAGCGGCGCGTGCCGGCGAGCAGGGCCGCGGCTTCGCGGTGGTGGCCACCGAGGTGCGGGCACTGGCCGGCCGCTCGGCCGCCGCCGCCAAGGAAATCAAGACGCTCATCGGCGCCAGCATCGAGCAGGTCGAGGCGGGCAACCGCGTGGTCGCCGACGCGGGGGCGACGATGCGCGAGATCGTCGCCAACGCGGGCCGCATCGACGCGCTGATGACCGAGATCGCCACCGCCAGCCGCGAGCAGAGCGCTGGCGTGACGCAGGTCGAGACGGCAGTGCACGAGCTCGATCAAAGCACGCAGCAAAACGCCGCGTTGGTCGAGCAGACCGCCGCCGCTTCGGGCTCGCTGGCCGAACAGGCGCAGCGTCTGGCCGATGGCGTCGCGCATTTCAAGATCAAGTAAACGCGCGTGCGGCCGAAATCTTCAGTGCCGCTCTGGCGATTCAACACACCCTTCAGAAAGCAACGCCCATGAAACTGCGCAGCCAGATCCTCAGCCTCGGCTTGGCAGGCGCGCTGCTGGCGGCCGTGATGGGCGGCATTGGCATCGCCAACTCGGGCAAGCTCGGCGGTTCGATTGACGAGGCCATCGACGCCGGCGCGGCACTGCAGGCGAGCCAACTGGCCGACATGATGCACGACGCCGTGCGCGCCGATGCACAACTGGCCTACCTGGGCGCGCTTGAAAAGACACCGGAACGCGTGGCCGAAGCCGACAAGGGCTTGAAGGACCACGCTGCCACGTTGGACAAGGCCTTCGCCGACCTGAAGGCGATGCCGCTGTCGAAAGAAAGCCTGGAGGCGATCGCCAAGGCGCAGCCGAGCGTCAGCAAATACCTCGAATCGGCCGCCGCGGTGGTCAAGGCCTCGGCCGCCGACGCGTTCAGCGCGAAGGCGCTGATGCCGCCGCTGCAGGCTGCCTTCAGCGCGCTCGAAGATGAGCTTGCGGCGATGTCCGGCACGATCGAAAAGCAAGGTGAGGCGATCAACAGCGCGGCCAAGGCCGGCGTCGGCCAGACCCGCCGCCTGATGATCGCCGCGCTGGTGCTGGCCACCGCCGCAATGGTGATCGGCTCGCTCTGGCTGGAACGGCGCATCTCGCAGCCGGTGGCTCACGCTGTGAGCGTGGCCGAACGCATGGCCCAAGGCGAGTTGCAGGTGAGCATCGAGCCTTCGGGCAACGACGAGACACGGCAATTGCTGAACGCGCTGGAGCGCATGCAATCGAGCTTTGCCGGCATCGTGCGCGACGTGAAGGCGAACGCCGATAAAGTGGCGAGCGCCAGCACGCAAATCGCGCACGGTAACCAGGATTTGTCGAACCGTTCCGGGCAGCAGGCCAGCGCGCTGCAGCAGACCGCGGCGACGATGGATCAGCTGGGCGCCAACGTGCGCAACAACGCCGACAACGCGCATCAGGCCAATCAGCTGGCGATGGGCGCATCCAGCGTGGCGCGGAAGGGCGGCGAGATGATGGGCCAGGTGGTGCAGACGATGTCCGGCATCAACGAGAGCTCGCGCAAGATCTCCGACATCATCAGCGTGATCGACGGCATCGCCTTTCAGACCAACATCCTGGCGCTGAACGCCGCGGTCGAGGCAGCACGCGCCGGCGAACAGGGCCGCGGCTTCGCCGTGGTGGCCGGCGAGGTGCGCAGCCTCGCGCAGTGCAGCGCCGACGCGGCGCGCGAGATCAAGGCCCTCATCAGCGCCAGTGTCCAGCGCGTCGAGCAGGGTTCGGCGCTGGTCGGCCAGGCCGGCGCGACGATGGACGAGATCGTCACCGCGATCCGCCGCGTGACCGACATCGTGGGCGAGATCAGCACGGCCAGTGTCGAGCAGAACTCGGGCGTGCAGGAAGTCGGCCGCGCCGTGTCCGAGATGGACAAGGCCACGCAGCAAAACGCCGCGCTGGTGGAAGAAAGCGCCGCCGCGGCGCGCAGCCTGCAGCAGCAGGCGCAGCAACTCGTGCAGTCGGTCGCGGCGTTCAGGCTGGGTTGAGTCGGCTGATCGGCAGCTTGTTCGGCCGGGTCTGAAGCGGCCGTGCACTGGCAGAAGCAGCGCGGCGCGGTGGTCGCCGACTGGCCCGCGCGCGATGGGCGACCGCGAGCCGGCGAAGCGAAGAAGCGGCAAACGGGCGAACCGTTGAATCGATGAGCCGACCCAGCGAAGTGCCCGCGATCACCGATCACCGATCACCGATTGGCGAATGGCGAATGGCGAATGGCGAATGGCGAATGGCCAGGAACCAAAGGCCAAAGGTCGGGAGACTGCAAGACCGGCACTCTCGAACCGTCAGCGCAGGAGTCGTTCAATTCGTTCAACCACCGATGCTGCCGACGCCGCTCGACAGCAGACCGGGCCGTCCGTCGACTGAGACAATCAGGCCGCGAACGGCCAGTGCTCCCTGCCGCTTCGTGCCCGACACGGAGCCATGTAGAGGAACACCATGTTCAAAAACCTCGTCCGCGCCAGCCTGCCAGGGCTGGCCGCGATCCTGAGTGCATCCGCCGTTGCACAGGCACCGCCGGCCCAGCCCGCGCCACCGCTGAAGGTGGCCTTCGTCTACGTCAGCCCGGTCGGCCAGGCCGGCTGGACTTTTCAGCACGACCTGGGCCGCCGGGCGATGGAGCAGGCGCTCGGTGCGCGCGTTCAAACGACGGTGGTCGAGGCGGTGCCCGAGGGGCCCGACTCGGAGCGCGTGATGCGCGACCTCGCCGCCAACGGCCACGGCCTGATCTTCGCCACGTCGTTCGGCTACCTCGAGCCGGCGTTGCGCGTGGCGGCCGAGTTTCCCGCGGTGAAGTTCGAGCACGCCGGCGGCTACAAGAACGCCGCCAACCTGGCGACTTACAGCGCGCGGTTCTACGAAGCGCGCTACCTGGCGGGCATGCTGGCCGGCAAGACCAGCAAGACCGGCGTGGCGGGCTTCGTGGCCGGCTTTCCGGTGCCCGAGGTGATCCAGGGCATCAACGCCTTCACGCTCGGCATGCGCGAGACCAACCCGAAGGCGCAGGTGCGGGTGTTGTGGCTGAACGCCTGGTTCGACCCGGCGCGCGAGCGCGAGGCGGCGCAGACGCTGGTCAACCAAGGCGCCGACGTGCTGACCAACCACAGCGGGTCGTCGGCAGTGCCGCAGACCGCGCAGGACAACTTCAAGTCGCGCGGCGTGCGGGTCATCTCGTACCAGAGCGACATGCGCGCCTTCGCGCCCGACGCGCAACTGGCGGCCGTGACGCACCATTGGGGCGGCTTCTACACCGAGGTGGCGCGCTCGGTGATCGAAAGCCGCTGGAAGCCGCAACCGGTGTGGGGCGGCATGAAGGACGGTCTGGTCAAGCTTGGCGCGCTGTCGCCGACGATCGGTGCCGATGTGGTGGGCTTGATCGAGACACGGCAGGCGGCCATCGAAGCAGGGCGTTTCAAGCCGTTCGCGGCACCGCTGACCGACAGCGAGGGGCGCCTGCGACTCGCGACCCGTGCGCTGGACGACGCTGCGATCGGCGAGATGAACTGGTTCGTGCAAGGCGTGGTAGGTAGCGTGCCCAAGCCTTGAGTCAGCTTCGTCGGCACAGGCAAGAGACTGTTTGTGCCCGGTCGAAGAATGCAGCCAATGGTGCTGGATCGGCCGCGCGGGGAGCATGACAGCGGTGGCTGGCGCGGATCGGTAGGGGCCACTTCCTGCGGCGTGTGGCGCGGGATCGGCCGTGCGGGGCGCATGACTCCGCTCATGTCCCCCGACGCCGGCCTGCGGCCGACGCCTCCTCCTTTACTTCGCTGCGCCACGCGCCCCGCCCGGCCGATCGACCACCGCTGGTGGCCTGCGATTCGCAAGCGACGGCGGTGGTGGCCTTGGAAGTCGGGTGGCCGTCTCAGCGAAGTGAAGGAGGAGGGCCGGAGCCAGTCCGGTCCGGGGGACATGAGCAGAGGCGGCCACCCGGCTCCCAGGGCTCGCGCCAGTGTCTGCATCCCGGCAGCTGATGGCGCGCGATCGGCTGCGCGCGGTGTCTGACAGCAGTGAGTGGTACCGAATGTGGTGCCCGTCGATGCCATGCCCGGATCGAGGACCCGCCACGGGGCGGTTTTGCAGTGGGTTGGGTCAATCCCGCGAATCGGGGGAGCAAGTTGCAGTCTCGCTCATTGGAAAAAAGGCGCGAACCGTGTCCAATCAAAAGAGACGAGTTTAGTGGTCGCGCCAGTTGGTGCCGATGCGACTTCATGCCCCTCGTTGAACTTGTCGCACCCCATCGCCGACGGAGCCGTCCCCATGATCAAACTTCCCAAACTCGCCGCTGCACTGTTTTTGTCAGCGGGGGTCACATGCAGCATGGCCGCTCCCACGGTGGTCTTCCAGACCGATTTCAACGGTGCACTTGCGACACAAATAACGCCAGGCAACGCCTTGCTGACCGGCGTTCAAAACTATGCGGGTTTGGGTCCCGCTGGGAATCAGTTCGGCGGGAATTTTCTTCGCAGTGAAACGGGCAATATCGTCACGTTGCAACTGACCAACCTGCCGACACACGACACCATCAGCTTGGCATTCCTGTTTGCAGCGATCGACTCACTCGATGGCACCGGCGTCACTCGCCCGGCCGGGGACTTTTTCAAAATCGTGTTCGATGACGTTACCCTTTTCAGCGAGTCGTTTGCCAACGCTACAGATTCACAAATCCAGAGTTACGTTGCGCCCGCTGGCGTGCAATTGGCGCGCAGAGTGGACCTTGGCTTTAGCGGGCCTGGCAGTTTCTACACGGACAGTGCCTACGACTTCGGGGCTGATCCCCGCTTCTCCAACTTCGCACATTCGGCATCGTCGGCAACGATCCAGTTCTATATCTTTGGGCCGGGCAATCAGGATCTGAGCGACGAATCGTGGGCGATGGACAACCTTCGCGTCAGTGTCCTGACCCGGGACGTCAGCAATGCCGTTCCGGAGCCCGGATCGATGGCACTGGTTGGCATGGGTCTGGCGGGCTTGGCCTTTCTGCGCCGCCGCAGACAGTTCGCAACCCGCCGTGCGGGGCGCCTGCCCCCTTCGCGGGCCTCAACAGGTGAAAGCCGCGGGAGTCGGGTGGCCGTCTCAGCGAAGTAAAGAAGGAAGACGGGACGCAGTCCTGTCCGGGGGGCATGAGCAGACATGAGCAGAGGCGGTCACCCGGCTCCCGCGGCCTGAGCCGGTGGCTGCGCGAGGGGGATGGACGCGAAACGGAAACATCCCAGAGGGTCAGCAGAGCCTTGCCGCGATCCTCAGCGCAACCCGTCCCACAACAACTTCACGCCGGTCAGGAACATGCCCGCATAGACCAGCCGGTAGAACAATTCGGGGCGGATGTTGGGCAGCAGCCTGATGCCGATCCAGACGCCCAGCGGTGCCATCGGTGCCAGCACCAGCGAGGTGGAGAAGTTGCGCCAGTCGATCAGGCCGAGCCACGCGTACGGCCCCCACTTCGACAGGTTGACCACGGCGAAGAAGGTCGCCATCGTTGCGGTGTAGGTCATCGGTGCGAGGCGCAGCGGCAGCACGTAGGCGCTGACAGGCGGCGCGCCGGCATGCGCCACGAAGCTGGTAAAGCCGGAGGCGATGCCGAGCACGAAACCAAGCCAGCGCGGCGGCGGGGGCGAATCGGCGTGCGGCGGAAACAGCAGCCGCTGCGCCAGGAACAACAACGTGAGACCGCCGACCACCGCCGCCACTGTTTTGCTCGACAGCACGCCGAACAGAAGCGTGCCGAGCACCGTGCCGAGCAGGCCGGCCGGCAGCAGCAGCCGGATCAGGGCGCGGTCGCGCTGCATGAACAGCGCCTTGACGCCGATCGCGTCCATGATCAATAACAGCGGCAGCATGATGGCCGCAGCCTGCGGCACCGCGATGGTCAGCGCCATCAGCGGCGTGGCCAGCGATCCGAAGCCACCGCCGAAGCCGCTCTTGGACAAGCCCATCAGCAGCACCGCCGGCACGGCCGCGGCGTAGAACCACGGGTCGGTGATCAGCGGGAAGTTCACGGCAGCCGCGCCGCGCGACAGCGCTTCAAGCAGGCAGGCGGAGACTGCCCGACGACGCGCCTCACAACAGCTGGCAGGCTTCGTCGAACGACAGCCGCGGGCTGCGCGGCAACAGCGCAGACGGCTCGCCATGGCCGAGGTTGCAGATGAAATTGGTGCTCACCTGCGTGCCGCCCCAGAAGGCCGCGTCGACGGCGGCCGCATTGAAGCCACTCATCGGCCCGCAGTCGAGGCCGAGGGTGCGCGCGGCCATCATCAGATAGCCGCCCTGCAGGCTCGAATTGCGGAACGCGGTCGCCTCGATCAGCGCGGCGTTGCCGGCGAACCAGGCGCGCGCGTCGACATGCGGAAACAGCTTTGGCAGCGTGTCGACGAAGCCCTTGTCCATGCCGACGATCACCGTCACCGGCGCCTGGCGCGTCTTGTCGACGTTGCCTGCCGCCATGCACTCCAGCAGCCGCGCCTTGGCCGATGCGCTGCGCACGAACAGCAGCCTCGCCGGGCTGCAGTTGGCCGAGGTCGGTCCCCATTTCATCAGGTCGTACAGCGCGTGCAGCGTGGTGTCGGGCACCGGCTCGGGGCGATAGGCGTTGGGGGTGCGGGCGTCGGTGAAAAGCTGCTCGGTGCTGATGTTCATGTGGTGGTCGTCGTGGTCATGGAAGTAGGGCTAGGATTCTCTGATGTTTGCTCCCAGCCAGCTCGAAGTGCGCCAGTTCTTTTGCGCGGCCCACGCCAAGCAGGGCACCGGCGCGCCGCTGACGCCGCTCGAAGCGCTGGCCTGTGACTGGATTGCAGAACATCCCGAATACCACGCCGATCTGGCGGACCTGCAAGCTGCGCAGGCGGCCGTCTACGCGGTCGAAGATGGCCGCAGCAACCCGTTTCTGCACCTGTCGATGCACCTGTCGATCAGCGAACAGATCGGCATCGACCAGCCGCGCGGCATCAAGCAAGCCTACGCGCAACTGCTGGCGCGCCACGGCTCGGCGCATGCGGCGCAACACGAGGTGATGGAGTGCCTGGGCGAGATGATCTGGACCTCGCAGCGCAGCGGCCTGCCGCCCGACGGCGAGCACTACGTGGCTTGCGTGAGGCGGCGCGCGGGCTGAGCGTCATTTCCGCCAGGCTGCGCCTGCGAATGAATGGCAAGCCGCCGAGACGCGGGCAGAAGCCGGGTTCGCTGTGCATCTTGTGTGCAGATTCCGGGCCACAGCCGAGCGAAGTCAAATGAAAGTTCGCGGTGGTGCCGAATGGACCGCAGGCACACGGAGGGCTCGGCCTCCGCGGACGCATCCACCACCAGGAAAAGCATCAGACAGTCGCCATGCAGGTATTCACGCAGCGCATCAGGGGCACCGGCCGGAAGGGCAGCCAACAGCGCCATCGCCTCGGCCGATCGCGGCGGGTGGGCAAGGTAGCGCCTGCCGATGCGCGAAAAGCGCTGAAGGTTGGGAATCACGGTGGCTCGCAGTTCGGCCAGCAGGCCGTCGAAAGCCGAGCCCGCATTCGCTTCCAGCAGGAACGCATCGATCGCGTCCAGGCGTTCCAGAAAACTTGCGGTGAGCTCGACCCGGTAGATCGCGTCAGCCACGCTTCTTGCGTGCAGCTTTGCCCATGAGCGGCGGGGCCGGTGTGTTCGCAGCCATGGCCCGGCGCTGCTGCAGCTGATCGATGGCCCGATCTGCGCCGAGGGTACGTCCGGCCGCGATGTCGGCCAAGCCGCGCCTGGCGTCTTCGATCAGCAGCAGGTGGATGCGCTCGCGCTCGAGCCGGTGGTGGTGGTCCAGCCGGTCCGAGTCGATCAGCGCGACGCAGCTCTCACCATGATTGGTGATGATCTTTTCGGCACTGGCCTTGACCGGGTCGGCCAGCTCGGAAAGGTGGGCGCGTGCCTGCGTGAAAGGCACCACATCGCTGGCTGAAACGCCCATGGACGGCTCCTGAAAACGGGATGACAGAATTCTGTGCAGTCTGTGCGATCGTCGGTCTCGGGTCGCTGCGCCTGGGCCGCGATTGGACAGCGCGACTGTCGCCTGGAGTCGCGGCCGCCTTGTGAAGGGGCGGCTGCCCACGTCCTGCCAACGGCCTGCCCGTCATTGCCCCGCCAGCCCGTTGCGGATCGCGTAGACCGTCATCTCGGCGTTGTTGCTCAAGCCGAGCTTTTCGAGCACACGGGCGCGGTACACGCTGACGGTCTTGGGGCTCAGCGTCAGCGCCTCGGCGATGTCGGACAGGCGCTTGCCCGAGGCGATCATCACCAGCGTCTGCAGTTCGCGGTCCGACAGCTTCTCGTGCGCATTGGCGACCTGCGGCGCGGTCAGGCTTTCCACCAGCATCTGCGCGATCTCGGGCGTGACGTACTTGCGGCCCTGCGCCACGGTGCGCACCGCGCTGACGATCAACGCCGGGTCGCCGCCCTTGTTGACGTAGCCGAACGCGCCGGCGCGCAAGGCGCGGATCGCGTACTGGTCTTCCGGGTACATCGACACCACCAGCACGCGCATCGACGTGCCTTCGTCCTTCAGCGCGTGCAGCACGTCCAGGCCGCTGCGCCCGGGCAGGTTGATGTCGAGCACCAGCACGTCGGCGCTGCCGTCGCGCATCAGCGTGCGCAACCCGCCGTAGTCGCCGGCCTCGCCGATCACCTGCATGTCGGGGGCGTCCGACAACGTGTCGCGGATGCCGCGCCGGATCAGCGCGTGGTCGTCGCACAGGAACACCTTGATCATGAACAACGCCCTCCGGCAGTCACAACTCGGCCCACTCGCTGGTGCCGCGCTCGGCCGGCTCGGCGTCGTGCGCACGCGCCGTGCCTTCGTTCGCAGCTGCCAACAACGGCACCGACAGGATCAGCGTGGTGCCGCCAAGGGTGCTGCTCAGGTCGACCCAGCCACCGACCGTGCCGGCGCGCTCGTGCAGGCCGCGAATGCCGAACGAGCGCTCCTTCGCCAGATCCTCGGCGCCCAGGCCGCGGCCGTTGTCGCTGATCTCGAGCGACAGCACGCCGCCGGCCAGCGACAGGTCGATCTGCACCCGGCTCGCCGACGCGTGCTTGGTGATGTTGGTGAGCGCCTCCTGCGCAGTGCGGTAGGCCACCAGCGGCACGCCGGGCGGCAACTCGCACGGCCCGGCCGGCAGGCGCACTTCGCAGGCGATGCCGGTGCGCTTCTCGAAGCGCCCGGCCATCCATTGCAGCGCCGCCACCAGCCCCTGGTCGAGGATCGCCGGACGCAGGTTGTGCATGATCCGTTGGCTGGCATCGATGGCCAGCGTCACCGCCTCGAGCGCCGACTGCACGCGCGCTTGCACCGGCGCCTGGTTCGAATGGCGCGCGATCCAGGCCAGATCGAACTTCAGTGCCGCCAGCGAGCCGCCGACGTCGTCGTGGATTTCGCGCGCGATTGCCCTGCGCTCGAGTTCGACACTGATCTGCAAGTGCTGCGCCAATTCGCGCAGACGCTGCTTCGACTTGCCCAGCTCGCGGTCGGCGCGTCGACGTGCGCGCCGCGTCTCGGTGGCCTCAACCGCGTGCAGCAGCGCCGGCACCAGCCGCGACAGGTTGTTTTTCAGCAGGTAGTCGCTCGCACCGTTGCGCATCGCCTCGACCGCGGTGTCCTCGCCTATTTCGCCAGACACCAGGATGAACGGCACGTCGCGACCGCTGGCCTTGAGCAGGTCGAGCGCGACCAGTCCCGAAAAGCCGGGCAGGTTGTAGTCGGACACGACCACATCCCAACCCTGCCCGAGCGCCGCCAGGAAATCGACCTCGCTGTCGACCCGCCGCGCCAGCACGTTCAGACCGCCGCGTTTCAAATGTGACAGGGTCAGCTCGTGATCGAGTTCCGAGTCTTCGAGGTGCAACACGCGCAGCGGGCGTGGGGGCAGCAGGGCCGACATGGCGCAGAGTATGCCTCCCGCCTGCGTCGGGCATGGCCGGCGGCGGATCGCGCGGTAGCGTGCCGGCACTGTCTGGGCGGGTGATCGGGCTCAGGTCTGGCCGCCGGCTGCCGAAAATGCCCCGTATGTGCAGCTTCAACTCCACCCCGCCGGGTCGGCGTGCTCCGCCGCGACCGGCCGGTGGAACCACGACGCCCAAATCCGCCCAGCCACCGACGGAGCATCGATGCTGAACAACGAGACCTTCGAGTGCCCGGGCCCCGCGGTGCTGTCGCTGATGGTGGCGGCCGAGCTGCAAGACCACCTGATGACCGCCAGCCACGACCTCGACCGTCTGCAGACGCTGCTGTCGGACGCTTGCGACGCGCTGCTGCGCAGCTTCTGCGGTGCCTCGGAACAGGTGGCGACGTTGCGCCTGACGACCTCGCTCGGCCCGGGCGCCGACGCGCTGACCCGGCAATTGGCTGGCGCGGTCACCGCGCTGCAGTTCCAGGACATGGCCTCGCAACTGATCGCCCACACCCACCAGCGCCTGCGCAGCTGCGCCGACCGCATCGCCCGCGAAGCGATGGGCGACGACGAAGACGGCACCGCCGTCGTGCAAGACGCGCCGCTGCGTCCGAACCCCGTGACGCAGGACGAGATGGACGCTGGCTCCATCGACCTGTTCTGACGCTCGACCGTCGACACGACACCTCTCACCCGACCTCCGGAGCCCTCCATGCACTCAATCCTCGCCGTCGACGACTCGGCCTCCATGCGCCAGATGGTCGCGTTCACGCTCAAGAGCGCCGGCTACAACGTCACTGAGGCGGTCGACGGCCAGGACGCCTGGGAGAAGGCCGGCTCGCGCGACTTCGACCTGGTGCTGACCGACCAGAACATGCCGCGCATGGACGGCATCAGCCTGACCAAAAAGCTGCGCGACAACCCCAAGTTCAAGATGACGCCGATCCTGATCCTGACCACCGAGTCGAGCGATCAGATGAAGCAGGCCGGACGCGGTGCCGGTGCCACCGGCTGGTTGGTCAAGCCGTTCGACCCGGCCAAGCTGCTGGAAGTCATCAAGAAGGTGATTCGTTGAGCGCCGCAAGGGCCGCCCGACACCCGACCGCACAGGAGCACACAGCATGGCAGAGATGAATTCCGACAGCGCGAGCCAGAACGCCGGCATCGACCTGAGCCAGTTCTACCAGGTCTTCTTCGAAGAAGCCGGCGAGAACCTCGACCGCATGGAGCAGCAGCTGCTCGAGATCGACATCGAGGCCGCCGACGACGAGGAGCTCAATTCGATCTTCCGTTGCGCGCATTCCGTCAAGGGCGGCGCCGCGACCTTCGGCTTTTCCGACGTCGCCGAGCTGACCCACCAGATGGAAACGCTGCTCGACAAGCTGCGCCGCCACGAACTGGTGCCGACCGCGCCGATGGTCGACGTGCTGCTGCGTGCTGGCGATGCGCTGCGCGCGCAGCTGGCGCGCCACCAGGGCGCGGGCGGCGATGCGGTCGACACGCGCGACCTGCTGGTCGACATCCGCGCGATGCTGACGGGTGAGGTGGCGCCGAGCGCCACGCCCGCGCCGGTGGCTCCGCCTCAGGCCCCGGCCCCCGCGCCTTTGACCGTCGCGCCGGCCGGCCCTGCGCAGGACGTCGCCGGTGGCCTGCGCATCCTCGAACTGCGCGTCGGCCCGATCGACAGGCCGGAGCTCGCCGACAACCTGGTCGATCTGTTCAAGGAGATCGTCGACCTGGGCACGATCGAGCCGCTCGACGGTGGACAGTCGAGCGACGGCATGCGCCGCTTCAAGGTGCTGACCACCAGCAGCGACAACGATCTGATGGACCTGTTCACGTTCCACGTGGCGCGCGAGCAGGTGGCGCTGATGCCGCTGGACCAGGGTTACGGCTTCCATGCCGGTGCGCCCGGCGCTCCACCCGAGGCGCTGCCGGTGGTCGACGGGCCAGCGGATCCGGGCTACGGCTTCTTCGACAACGCGCCCGGCGCGCCCAGTTCGACAGGCGCTGCTGAGGCGTCGGCGGCGGTGCTGGCGCCCACTGAAACGTCGCGAGCGGTGCCGAAGGCAGGCAAGGCACCGGTGGCCGCGCTCGAATCGGCCACGCTGCGCGTCTCGGTCGAGAAGGTCGACCAGCTCATCAACCTGGTCGGCGAACTCGTCATCACGCAGGCCATGCTGGCGCAAAACAGCAAGGACATCGACAGCGCGCTCTACCAGCAACTGGTGGCCGGGTTCGCCGACCTGGAGCGCAACACGCGCGACCTTCAGGAGTCGGTGATGTCGATCCGCATGATCCCGATGTCGATCGTGTTCAGCCGATTCCCGCGCATGCTGCGTGACCTGGCCGCCAAGCTCGACAAGAAAGTCGAGTTCGTGACGCAGGGTGAATCGACCGAACTCGACAAGGGTTTGGTGGAAAAAATCACCGATCCGCTGACGCACCTGGTGCGCAACAGCTGCGACCACGGCATCGAGATGCCGGCCGACCGCATCGCCAAGGGCAAGCCAGAGCACGGCACCATCACGCTGATTGCCACCCACCAGGGCGGCAGCATCGTCATCGAGGTGCGCGACGACGGCAAGGGCCTGAAC
>ENA-OFCE01000464-OFCE01000464.1-metagenomes-genome-assembly--contig:-NODE-464-length-26317-cov-4.355495_pt1 | contig 26317 bp, 30 predicted proteins | sample MGYA00153388_OFCE01 | MGnify analysis MGYA00153388 | reverse complement strand
GCGTCTGTTCGCTCACACAGACCGTGGGGTGGACGGGGGTGGACAGTGGGGTGGACGGGGGTGGACGGGGGTGGACCGGGGTGGACCGGGGTGGGCTCGGACGATTCAGACCATGCCGCGGAGCCACCACAGGCTGAGCGCCCAGGCGAGTCCGAGACAGAGGAATGCCGCCAGCGCCCAGCGCCAGGTGAGTTCCGCGATGATCTCGACGGGGTCGCCGATCGTCTCGCCGAGCGACTCGGCGATCTGGTCGTAGGCGCTGGCCAACTCGTCGCCTGTCCGTGCCTCGAACGCCTGACCGCCGGTGGTTTCGGCGACGAGTTCGAGGTCGGCGGGCCGAACTGGGACCGGCACGATTTCGCCGGTCTCCGGATCCTGGATCGATCCGTCCTCGGTACCGAACGCGATCGTGTACACGGGGATGCCCGCATCGGCGGCCTCGGCAGCTCCATCGGACGTGAGGCTGCCCACGGTGGTTTCGCCATCGCTGAGCAACACGATCACACCGGGTGGAAGGCCTGAATCGTCGTTCGGATCGGCGGCGTTGACCAGCAGTCTCGTTCCGGCGGACAGGGCGTCGCCGATTGCGGTCGATTCGGCGAGTTCGAGATTGTCGATACCGCGCAGCATCGTCGCCCGATCGAGGGTGGGATCGACATCGACGCTGACGGAGCCGGTGCCTGAAGCCTTGGTGCGCCGGCTCGCCGTAGAACTGCTGCCTGTGCGCACCGCACGGTGGCAGGCCGGCGCGCAGGTCTTGCACCTGTACCGCGGCCTGCTGGGCGTGCAGGCGCTGTCGCGACCAGCCGCCATGGGGCCCGCCACATCCGTCCGCCTGACCCTAAGCACCGCCGGACCACACGCGCTGCCTGACTTCGGCGGCGCGCTTCGGTTGCAGCCCGTATTGCAGGGCGGCGCGCCTGCGGCCGTGCTGCGCGACCTTCAGGCGCGACGCCGGACCGGTGGAGAGCAGATCCAGCTGACAGAGCGAGGCAGGCCGCGCAGCCTGAAGAAGCAATACCAGTCACGCGCCCTGCCTGAACACGCGCGTGACGGTCCGCTGCTGTACACGGCCGGCGGTGATCTGCTGTTCGTTCCGGGTCTGGGCATCGACGCGCGACTCCACGCAGTACCTGGTGCTGTGCAGTGGGCCATTGCCTGGGAGCCCGATTCCATCGGACCACCTGCCACCGCTGATTAGAATTCGGGGTTTTGCGCTGCGGCAACGGGTCGTGGCGCGAGCCCTGGCGAACCCTCGACGATGGCATTGATCGTTCATAAGTACGGCGGCACCTCGATGGGCTCGACCGAGCGTATCCGCAGTGTCGCGATGCGCGTGGCGAAGTGGGTTCGGGCCGGTCACCAACTGGTGGTGGTGCCGTCGGCGATGAGTGGCGAAACCAACCGCCTGCTGGGGCTGGCGAAGGAATTGATGCCACAGGCCAGCACGCCCGAGGCGCTGCGCGAACTCGACGCCATCGCTGCCACGGGCGAGCAGGTGTCGGTGGGACTGCTGGCGCTGGCGTTGCAGGCGCAGGGGCTGCAGGCGGTGAGCTACGGCGGCTGGCAAGTTCCCGTCGAAACGGACCAGTCCTACACCAAAGCGCGCATCACCCGCATCGACGATTCCCGCGTGCGCGCCGACCTCACTGCGGGCAAGGTGGTTGTGATCACGGGGTTCCAGGGCATCGACCTTGAAGGCAACGTCACCACGCTGGGCCGCGGCGGCAGCGACACGTCGGCCGTGGCAGTGGCCGCAGCGATGAAGGCCGACGAGTGCCTGATCTACACCGACGTGGACGGCGTGTACACCACCGATCCCCGCATCGTTCCCGAGGCGCGTCGCCTGGCCACCATCAGCTTCGAGGAAATGCTCGAGATGGCCAGCTTGGGCTCCAAGGTGCTACAGATCCGCTCGGTGGAATTCGCCGGCAAGTACCGCGTGCCGCTGCGGGTCTTGTCGAGCTTCACGCCCTGGGACATGCCCGTAGAAGAAGAAGCCCGTTCAGGAACTTTGATTACGTTCGAGGAGGACGAAAAAATGGAACAAGCCGTGGTGTCTGGCATCGCATTCAACCGCGACGAGGCCAAGATCAGCCTGATCGGCGTGCTCGACAAGCCGGGCATCGCCTACAGCATTCTCGGGCCGGTGGCCGATGCCAATATCGACATCGACGTCATCATCCAGAACGTCTCGCATGACGGCCGTACCGACTTCTCGTTTACGGTGCATCGCAACGACTACCAGCGCACGCTGGAAGTCATCAAGACCCAGGTGCTACCCCATACGGGCGCTGGCGAGCTGCGCGGCGACGCCAAGATCTGCAAGGTGTCGATCGTCGGCATCGGCATGCGCAGCCACGTCGGCGTGGCCAGCAAGATGTTCCGCACGCTGTCGCAAGAGGGCATCAACATCCAGATGATCACCACCAGCGAGATCAAGACCAGCGTCGTGCTCGACGAGAAGTACATGGAACTCGCCGTGCGTGCACTGCACAAGGCTTTCGACCTGGAGCAAGGCGCGGGGGACGCCGCGAAGGCGGGATAGAATCTATGTTCTTCGCCGGAGTCGTGACCGAGTGGCCGAAGGTGCTCCCCTGCTAAGGGAGTATGTGCCAAAAGCGCATCGAGGGTTCGAATCCCTCCGACTCCGCCAAAACCGCCCCATGAGGCGGTTTTTTTTCGTCTCAGTTCCCCCAAAAGACAGGCCTTCTACCTCTGAGAGTTCGAATCTCACCGTTTCACACCGTTTCAGACAAGCGCATAATCTAAAGGTGGCACCGATGGGGGAACCGGATTCGCTCCCCCGAACCGATAGGGGTCTGAAATGCCGAGACAAGCCAAGGAATTGACCGCGCTTGAAGTCAAGCGCTTGACCGCCCGGGGACTGCACGCGGTGGGCACCGTGTCCGGGCTGCGGCTGCGGGTGAAGGAGACCGGCGCCCGTTCGTGGGTGCTGCGCACGATGGTCGGCGCCCGCCGCGCCGAGATCGGCCTGGGCGGTTACCCCAGCGTGTCACTGGCGCAGGCCATCGAATACGCCCGCGAGGCCCGCGACAAGATCAGGTCCGGCACCGACCCGGCCGCTGAGCGGCGCGCGAATCGCAAGACCGTCGAATGGACTTTCAAGAAAACCGCCGAGGCCTACATCGCCGACAAAGGGCATGAATGGAAGAACCCGAAGCATCGCCAGCAGTGGGAGAACACCCTGGCGACCTACGTCTTCCCCGTGTTCGGCGACAAGCACGTGCGTGACGTCGGCAAGGCCGACGTGCTGGCCTGCATCCGTCCGATCTGGACCACGAAGAACGAGACCGCCGACCGGCTGCGCAACCGCATCGAGCTGGTGCTTAAGTACGCAGTGCAGAGCGATCTGCGGCCGGAGGGACCGAACCCGGCGCGGTGGCGCGAAAACCTGGAGTTCGTGCTGGCCGCGCCGTCCAAGGTGGCGAAGGTGGTCCACCACGCCGCGCTGCCGATTGACGACATGCACGCCTTCATGGTCCGGTTGCGAAAGATGGAGGGCATGGGCGCCCGCGCGTTGGAGTTCGCGATTCTCTGCGCCGCACGTTCCGGCGAGGTCCGCGGCGCCACCTGGGCAGAGATCGACCTGCAGGCCGCCACCTGGTCTATCGACGCCGGGCGCATGAAGTCCGACCGGTCGCACCGCGTGCCCTTGTCCGACACTGCGCTGGAGCTGCTGGAGTCGCTGCCGCGGTTCGAAGGCATCGACCTGGTGTTTCCGGGGCAGGGTGAGAATTTGCTGTCGGACATGACGCTCACCGCGGCGCTGCGCCGCATGAAGGTGCCTGTCACTGCGCACGGGTTTCGGTCCACGTTCCGCGACTGGAGTGCAGAGCGCACCGCGACGCCGAACGAGGTCGCAGAGATGGCCCTGGCCCACGCCGTGGGCGACGCGACCGAGGCGGCATACCGGCGCGGCGATCTTTTCGAGAAGCGGCGAGAGCTGATGACGCTGTGGGCGAAGTTCATCGACACGCCGCCGGCTGTGGGCAACGTGCGCGCGCTGCGAAGGGATCGGACATGAGCCCGGCCAGCGAACTGACGTCGGCCCAGCGTGAAGCGCTCCAGGCCGCGCGTCGAATCCTGCGCCCTCACTTTGTCGGCGAGACCGTGAGCCTTTACGTGCCGTTGATCGACCCGCAGGACCGCCGCGCCCGCAGGCTGCAAGTGCTCGAGGCGCTGGCGGCCGGCGCCAGCGTGGCACAGGTCGCGTGCGACTTCAGCATCACCCAGCGCTGGGTCCAGAAAATCCGCCAGCGCGGCGAGGTGGCCTGACATGGGCCGCAAGAGTCAACCCTTCACACTGGCGCCGGGAGAGCTGGCGGCGCTGGAGGTTGCCCGGGCACAGTTCCTGGCCTGGCACGATGGACTGCTGCCGCTGCGGCCCATACACCTTTCCGCGCTGCGCAAGGCCGCGCGCATGATGAGCAAGGCGCTGCAGCCCATGCTGGACGGGGCGAACAACCCCATCGCTTCACGCCTGCTGGTGCGCATGCAAGAAGTCGAGCTGTGCCAGCAGGATCAAGGGCACTACCGCGACATGCTGACCGCGGTCGCCTACACCGCGGGCCTGGTGGACAAGGCGTGCGCCCTGGACGTTCGGCCTGGCACGAAGGCCGACGCGCGGGCCTACACCTGGGTGCGCACTGCGGCCGGTGCATGGCAGGTTGCAGGCCTGCCAGTGAGGCCGGCCGGCCGTTTCGGCCTGGCGCTGGCCGCCTATGAGGCGCAGGGCATCCCGACCGTGCCCGACCGCGACAAGGTGCGCGCCGCGCTGCGCGAGTAGGGGGGGCAATTAGGGGTGCAATTCCCCCCTTACTTATCCGGTAGCGCGCCGGCACATTGCGTTCCATGCCGCCGAGGGGTGGCTCAACGGAGCGCAATCAATGCAACGAAGATACTTTCGAGTTCGTGAGCTGGCCAGCACGGCCGACCGCGCTGGCGTGCTGCCAGTGTCAACGGCGACCCTGTGGCGCTGGGTCAAGCTCAAGCAGTTTCCGCAACCCGTGCGTCTGTCCGGTGGTGTCACTGCCTGGCCCGCGGAGGCCGTCGAGCTGTGGCTGCAGGAGGCCGGATCGCGCGAGGCTAGTGGCGGGCCTGTCAAGGCCGGCGCTGCGTCAGTCGAGGCCAGGCGTGCGCGTCTCGCTGGGGGGGGCGCGCAATGAGCGCCACCACCCGTGCTGCGGCCGCAGTATTGCGTGACATCGTCATGCAGCAGGCTGACCTTGTCATCGTGCTGCGCGCGGTGGCGGAGCCTGATGTTGATAGCCGCGGAGCAATAGCAAGCGCCGCCGCGGCAATGGCAGCGGTCATTGGCATGCTGGCTGACCGTGCGGCGAGCGCGATTGATGATGATTGCGTGTCCGCGAGCGCTGACGAGTGGCTTTTGGCATTGCCCACGCTTGGCGCGCTGCGGATCTTGGAGCAGCGCCGAGCCGGCCTACAAGTGCCACCAACCGTGACGCCGCGCAAGTCCGATGCGCTGCGGGCGCAGAAGGGCGGCATGTGAACACCACCATCCATGACGCAGCGGTCGGCGCTGTGCTGCGAGTCGTCACCGGCCAGCCGGCGACGCCTGACCCGGCCGGCGAGGCCAGCGCCATCACCCGTGCGGCCGCCGCCGGCGAGGTTCTCAACGAGATTGCCTGTCGCCTGGTGACAGTCGTCACGCTGGCGCTTGCCGCGATACATCAAGATGCCGACACACAAGGCGCGACCCTAGAAGCACTCGCTACGGTGGCGGCTTCTATCGGCCAGCTCGCTGACCGAACGGCCCGCGCAATCAGCGGCGGCCCCGGGGTGCAAACTGCCGATGAGTGGCTTCAGAGCTTCCCAGCGCGCGATGCACTAGGTGTTCTGGAGGGCGGCGAGTGAACGCCCCGAAGCCCGCCCCACTGGCCAGGCTGGCCCCGACCGGCCCGCAGCGCTGGCCGCTGCCGCTGCAAAGCAAGCCGGGTGCACTATGAGCCAGGCCAAGCCCCCAAAGTTCGATGGCGCCGGCCGCGACGCAGTGGCCACGGTGCGGGGCCAGTTCGCTGCAGAGCGCGTGGTTGCCCAGCTGCTCAATGGTCGCGCCGCGCCTAGTGCGCTGGCCGATGCGTGGGCCGCTGTGTCGCTGGATGCACATGCCGCCAGCGGCTTCGCCCGGGCCGTGCAGAAGGCCATGGAGCGGCTTTGCCGTAACGGGCAGGGGGTAGGTACATGAACGGCGCCGCAGGGGCACTGCCCGCGCCGCTGTCGCCGCCGGAGTGTGACCTGCGGACCCTGGGTTACGTGCCGCTTTTCGGCGTGGCGCTGTTCGGCTCTGAGTTCTACGCCCGCGCCAACGACGCGGAGTTCCGCGCCGGCATCAAGCTGCTGTGGGTGGCCTGGACCCAGGTTCCGGCCGGCTCGCTGCCTGACGACGATGTGGCACTGTGCCTGTACGCCGACATGGGCCGCGACGTGGCCGGATGGCAAACAGTGCGCGCCCGCGCGCTGCGTGGCTTTGTGCTTTGCAGCGATGGTCGGCTGTACCACCCGTTCCTGTGCGAGCAGGCGCTGATTGCTTGGGACAAGCGCATCAAGGCCAAAGACCGCAAGGCGGCGTGGCGCGATGCAAAGGCAGAAAAGGCAGTAGGACGGAACGGTCCTGTCCCGGGGACAGAACGCGGACAGAACGGTCCTGTCCCCTCTGACGGTACGGGACGGGACGTCTTTGTTCTTACGAACAAAGATGTTCCTTCCCGTACCGGAAAGGAACCGACAAAAGGAACGCCGGGACATGAAGTCCCATCGTCCCGTTTGCCGGCAACAACCAACACCCAACAGCCGAAAACCCAACAGCCGCTATCCAGGGGGAGCGTGCCACGGTCTGAGCCTACGGACGGAAAGTGGCGCACATCGAAGGAGGGCGTCATGGCCAAGGGCACGGAATACGGCATACCGCCCTATGACCCCAAGGCGGCGCAGCTGCGCAAGGCGCCGAGCTGGCCGAAGTACGAGCGTGCCGTACTCAAGGCGCACGCCGACGCATGCCAGTTAAAGCTGGTGGGCAGGCCATGACCGATGGTCAAACGATACGACACGGCCGGCGCGGGTTCATGAATCGCAGCGGGTCCCCCCCTGGGACCCCCTGTCACGGGTCATTCGAGATCGTGTCTTCCGGGTGTTCCACGTCTCCCGCTAGGGGCTAAAGCTACAGGTGCAAGATGATCGACAGTCTCAATCAATCCATCACTCAGGCCGACTTCGCGCGCCTGGTCGGCCGTTCAGAGGGCCGGGTCTCGCAGTGGGCAGCCGATGGCACGCTCAAGCCCGGCGCGCCCGCGCTGGCCTGGCTGCAGGCTCTCGTTGACCGCTTGTCGTCAGAGGCGGCCGGCCGTGCGTCCGATGGCCCGCTCGATCTCTCGCAGGAGCGCGCCGCGCTGGCCCGTGAGCAGCGCATCGGGCAGGAGATGAAGAACGCCACCCTGCGCGGCGAGTTTGCGCCGATCGCCCTGTTGTCCCAGGTGCTGGCGACCGCCAGCCAGGCCGTGGTCGACCGCTTGGACCAACTGCCGAGCCGACTGCGGAAGAGCTGCCCCACGATGAGCGAGGCGGCACGCGCCACGATCATGGTCACGATCAGCGAGGCGAGAAACGAGTGGGTGCGGCAGACCATGGAGTTGGTGGCCGCGCGCATCGTGGAAGGCGACGACGACGAGGCCAGCGACGCGGCCACTGACGACGACCTGGCAGCGACCTGATGACCTACCTGTCCGCCGACGCCGTGCGCCTGCTTGTGCTGCAGACCGTGCAGGCCCACGCCGTGCCGCGCCCCGAGTTCGTTGCGTTGCAGGACGTAGTCCATGCTCGGCTGTGCGTCCTGACCGTCGCCGACCGCCAGACGCTGGCGCAGCTGCTGGCGGCGCTGTTCGATCTGCGGCCGGGGGTCTGGGTGACCGCGGCCGAACTCCTCGCGCTGGCGCCGCTGGCGCCTGGTGCGGCGGGCGACGAACTGCGCAAGGTGGCCGCGCGTTTCGCCGGCAACACGGAGCCCGGGCAGGCGCTGGGCAAGTGCTTGCGACGCTGCACAGGCGTGCCCGTCGGCCGGCTGTACCTGCAGCGCGTCGATCCCGACAAGCCGAGTGAGTCGGCCATGGTCCGCGTGGCGGGTTTCTGAGCCTAGAAACCCGGTCTGGTGCTCGCGTCAGGACGGCCGTGTCGGCAACATGAGCGCAACACCACCACCGGCCGACACCATGATGATTGACACCTTCCCCCACGACGCCGCGCAGGCCAGCGAGTTGCGCACCTTGGGCCTGCTGGGTCGCGCCAACGCTGGCCCGACGCTGATCGAACACTTGCGTGACCTCGTGCAGCAGCACGGCCCGCAGAAGCGCCGCATCAGCAGCGCGGCCCTGCGCGACCTCGTCAGGTTTTCGCAGCGCGATTTGACTTCGAGCGCGGCCACTGCGGGCGGGTTCTTAATCGGCGTGAAGAATTCGCCCATCGAGCAGCTACTGGCCCGCTACTCCATCCTTGTGGAAGCTGGGGTCACGATGCTGTCGGACCTGAGTGGCCCGATCACCATCCCGCGCGTCCGGACCGTGCCCGTGGCGCACTGGCTGCCGGCTGACGGCACCGCCATCGTCGAGGCTGACCCGGTGTTTGGCCAGCTGGCGCTGATGCCCAAGTTCTGCAGCGTGAAGATCGACGTTTCGCGCCAGCTGCTCTTGCAGTCCGATGCCGAGACCATCGTCGGCGTGCAGGCCGCCGAAGCCGTGGGCCGCGCTGTCGACATCGCCATCCTCCACGGCACGGGCACTTTCGGGCAGCCTACCGGCATCCTGGCCACCGCCGGCATTACGGCGCAGTCGGGCACCTCGCTGTCGGCCGCGGGCCTGCGCGCAATGCGCAGGAACGTGCTGTTGGCCGGCGCCCGCGAAGACAGGCTGCTGTGGATCGGTGCGCCCGATGTTCAAGAAACGCTCGGCAGTCGCGAGTTCTCCGCCGGCTCGGGTCGCGTGCTGTGGGCCGACGGAAAGATTGAAGGCTTGCCCGCGGTGGCGAGTTCGCTGGTGAATGCCGGCACGCTGGTGCTGGGTGATTTCTCGCGCGTCACTTGCGCGATCTTCGACAAAAACGGATTTTCCTTGGAGTGGAACCCCTATGAGAATTTCCAGGTCGGGCTCTGTTCCCTGAGGCTGATCCTGCCCGTCGACTTTGCCATGTCGCCCGCCGGGGCCTTTGCCGTGGCGACGGCGGTCACCTGATCGAGAACCGCCATGAGTAACACCATCACCCTCGTGACCACCCGGCCCACCTCGCTGCACGGTCAGCACATCACCGCCGGGTGCACGCTCACACTGCCCGCCCTCGACGCACATGCGCTGGTGGCCAACGGCAAGGCCATGCTGCGCAACGACGACGACGCCGATGCGCTGCAGGCCGCCGTCCGGGCCGCCGATCACCAGATCGCCCGCAGTTCGCCGGGCTACATGCCCAGCATCGTCGGCCGGCTGGGTATTGCCTCATCGATGGCGCCATGAGCATGTTCGCGGTGACGCTCATCAAGCCGTTCCGCTATGAGGGAGAAACCGAGATCAACAGCCCAGGCACTCGGATGTTTGTCCAGGAACCGGAAGCGCGCAGCTTGATCGCGGCCGGCGTTGCCGCGCCCCTCTGGCGTGAAGAATCCGTGGACGTTGCGGTCCTTCGGCGTGCGGGTGGGCTGGTCGGACACTATCGCGCGGTCATGCGTACCGCCACGTCGGCCGGCGACACAGCGCCAGCAGCGGAGTCAGGAAGCCGCAGCCGAGCACTGGAGCGGACGCCCGAGCAGGAGATGCGCTTCAGGGCATGGCGCGCTGGCCTGCCGGGATGACAGCAGCATGAGCCTGGGCTACCGCGGCACCGTCACGTTAAGCGCAAGAACTGAAAGCCAGACCATGTCCTTCATTGAAATCGAACTCATCGACCCAGGCACCGCGCCTGGCTGCGGGGTCAGGGTCAAAGTGCCTGCGCCCCGGGCCCAGGCCATGATCGATGCAGGCACAGCCCGTGCGGTCGAATGCAAGGTGCCGCCGCTGCCGGCGCCGCGCCTGGGCCATGCCTGGGGCAAGGCCCGCGTTTTGCCGTACATGACCCGCTGACCCAGCGGTAACAGGTGCCGTACATCTTTTGAGATTGCAACCGCACCGGGCGAGCTGCCTCGCATAGCCCGATGCGTGCCGCTGTTTCGCCAGCGGCAGGATGCGGGGCACGGGGCCACCTTGATTCGAGATCCAATGCTTCTCGGCGAAGTGGCAGCGGCGCACCCGGCGCCTGACGCGTGGTCACTGCTACTTTTCCAGAGGCACATGCGCAGGTTCAAGGCACCGCTTTTTCCGCCACGACAAGGCGTCTCTTTCTTTAAATCGATCTATGTCCCGAAACAATCTTTTTGCCATCCGCATGTTGTCGGCAGTGAGCATCGGCACGCGCCGCGTGCTTGCCGGCACCGCGATCGAGCTGGACGCGCAAACCGCTGCCGCGCTGATCCGCGCTGGCCGTGGCCGGCTGGTAGACGATGCCGACCTGAAGCCGTTGCTTGACGCAGTGGGACCGCGGCATGGCGGCGCGCAGGTCGATCACATCGCCGGGCGGCTTCGCGCGCCAGCTGATGACCGATGAGCCCGCACCCGTGCCTGCCAGTGCCGCGCGCAGAGCGCCAGCGTCTGACCCTTGCGGCGCACCTCGCACTGCAGGCCCTGCTGGCCGGTGAGCAGCAGGATGCATGGCTGGACTTGCCCGCGGCCGCGGGCGTGGCCACCGAGCTGCTGGCCGGCCGGGAGGTCGACGTCGATGTGCTACGGGCCGTGGAACGGGCCGCTGCGGCGCTGTTGGACACTGCCGGGCTACGAACCCCCACCGCCGAAGTGAAGGCCGCCTGCATCGCCTTCGTGCCGTGCTTCGAGGCCATCCTGGCCGCCGTCACCTGGCGCAGGCTGATCGATGCGCAGAGCGTGACGCGTGCGGCGTGGCAGGCGCAGGCCGCGGCATAGACCGGCGCTTGCGTGCGAGGGGCGATCTGACGCGGCGGCGGCGCTGTTGCGGTATCGCTAGAACGGGGCTAAGATTTGAAGGTGGATTGATTCAGCGGGGCTTACTCTTCGCTGTGAACGCGGTAAGGCATGGCCCCTCCGGGGTAACGAGTTCTAGGGTGGTGCATCAGTCCACTGATCCCTAGTCCTCCACAGCGTCGAGGGGCTTTGTCCCTTGAGTTTTACAACTGCTATGGAGTAAGCCATGACTGACATCAATTCCACTTCTCATCTCGCGGCCCACCAAGTGCGCCAGCGCAACAGCGAGCGTATGTTGCGTAGCTACTGTGCGCAAGTTGATCTGCGCCTGGAGAAACTACCGCAGGACGAGGACGAGCAGAGCTACCGACTTCACTCGCAATGGGGAACACTTCAGGGCGCCCCTATGGTGGCGAGCGAGGTAATGGCCGAAGTGCTCATGCGACGCTGATCCAGCTCTCTCACCCTACAGCCCGCCATATGCGGGCTTTTTGTTGTTTCCTGCCTGCCGTCATCCAGCGCGGCCGCAGAAAAGAAATTTTCATTCCCGGAATCAACCGCCGGCCGGCCCGCGCGCGTGAGGGCGCTGCAGGCGCCGAAGGCGGCGCAGCCACTACATCTCACCACCGCCGTGTTGATCGGCTGCCCTGGCGTCGCCTGGTGCGATGGTGGGCCCGGCTGACGCAGGCCCGCCTTCAGCTTGGGCCTGGCCCGGGAAGTTGGCGGCAGTCGTCGCCTTGGGGGTCTAGATGGGGGACCGATGAAAAAACCGCCTGGGAACCCGCATGAATGCTAGTGCTGCTACTGACTCCGACTCCGCCAGATGATCTCCGAAAGCTCGCATCGCTCTTCAGTTGTCCGCATCAAAGCCCCGTTGACAGGGGCTTTGGTGTTTCTGGCTGGGCATTCAACCCACGCGGGCTGGGGTTGTGCAACGTCATGCGACGTGGTGACGCGCGGAAAAATATCATCCGAAGACCATCAACTTGGAGCGAACCCGATGTCTTCATCTTCACGCCGTACCTTCATGATCCAGGCAGCAGCTTGCGGTTCAGCATTGGCTGCTGGCAGCGCGATGGCGCAGCCCGCGCGCATCGACGAGAAGGACCCGCAAGCGGTAGCCTTGTCCTATGTGCACGACAGCGCCAAGGCCGACAACAAGAAGTTCCCTAAGCACACCAAGGACCAGAAGTGCACCAACTGCGCTCTGTACCAGGGCAAGGCCACGGATGCGTGGGGCGGTTGTCCGCTCTTCGGTGCCAAGCAGGTCGCCGGCCCGGGTTGGTGCAGCGCCTGGGCGAAGAAGGGTTGAGCGCGTCCGGTTCGGGAATTCGGCGCGGGTCGCGCTCATGCGTGACTCGCGCAGATTTCTTCAGCCGATCCGCCCTAACAGCAGGTATTCCATGAGTGCTTTCTGCACATGCAAGCGATTCTCGGCCTCGTCCCACACCACCGACTGCGCGCCGTCGATCACTTCGGCGGTGACTTCCTCGCCACGGTGCGCCGGCAGGCAGTGCATGAACAAGGCGTCGGGCTGGGCGGCGGACATCATGTCCTCGTCCACGCACCAATCGACGAAGGCCTTGCGGCGTTCTTCGTTCTCGGCCTCGTAGCCCATGCTGGTCCACACGTCGGTGGTCACCAGATGCGCGCTTTGGCAGGCCTGTACCGGGTGGTCGAAAACCTTGTAGCAACCGGCGTCGCGGATGCCTGCCACATCGGGGTCGACCTCGTAGCCCCTCGGCGTGCTGACATGCACCGTGAAGCCCAGAATCTCGGCGGCTTGCAGCCAGGTATTGGCCATGTTGTTGCCGTCGCCGACCCAGGCCACCACCTTGCCCTGAATGCTGCCGCGGTGTTCGATGTAGGTGTAGACATCGGCCAGGATCTGGCAGGGGTGGTATTCGTTGGTCAGGCCGTTGATCACCGGCACCCGTGAGTGCGCGGCGAAGCGTTCGAGCATGCTTTGCTCGTAGGTGCGGATCATTACCAAGTCGACCATGCGACTGATGACGCGGGCAGAGTCTTCGGCCGGCTCGGCGCGGCCGAGCTGGCTGTCGCCGGTGGTCAGGTTCACCACCGAGCCGCCCATCTGGTACATGCCGGCCTCGAAGCTGACCCGGGTGCGTGTGCTGGCCTTCTCGAAAATCATGGCCAGCGTGCGGTCCACCAACGGCTGGTAGCGCTCGTAGTTCTTGAAACGCGTCTTGATGGTCTGTGTGCGCTCGAAGAGGTAGGCATATTCCTCGGCGCGGAAGTCCTTGAACTGAAGAAAGTGCTTTATCAAGACATGGCCGGTCTTCATGGCTCCGCGAGGAAGGCCCTCACCAGTGGGCACAGGATGGCCACGATCTGCGCCGCCTCGTCGTGCGTCAGGATCAAGGGCGGCACGATGCGAATGACGCTGTCGGCCGTGACACTGATCATCAGGCCCGCTGCCGCCGCGCGTGCCACCAGCAAGCCGCAGGGCCGGGCAAGCTCAATGCCGATCATCAGGCCCGCACCGCGGATCTCGACGACGCCGGGCAAGCCTGCCAGCTCGCGAAGTGCTTATTGCTCAAGTTTTGGCTGGTATGCAAACTCCAATTGCTGGATTTGTCAATGTACTTCAAGGTTCTATCCGCAAATTCGTATATGCGCTTGATGCTGTGCGCAAACAAAAAGAATCAGCATAAAAAATTAAAATTAATGGAGGTTTTTTAAAATGACTCAACAAGAAATTATGCAAGCAATTGAGAACATGACTGTTCTTGAATTATCCGAATTGGTGAAAGCTCTAGAAGAAAAATTTGGTGTTTCTGCAGCTGCTCCTGTAGCAGCTGCTGCTGCTGCTCCAGCTGCTGCTGCTGCTGCTGAAGAAAAAACTGAATTTGACGTTATTCTTACTAACGCTGGCGCTAGCAAAATCAACGTTATCAAAGTTGTTCGCGAAATCACTGGTCTTGGCTTGAAAGAAGCTAAAGAAGTAGTTGATGGTGCTCCTAAAGCAGTTAAAGAAAAAATTGCTAAAGCTGATGCTGACGCAATCAAAGCTAAGCTTGAAGAAGCTGGCGCAACTGTAGAAGTTAAGTAATTATAACTCTCTATTCTTTCTAAATTATAGAATGAAAAATATAAAGAGTACCCATGTGGTGCTCTTTATATTTTTTCCTGAATTAAATTCTTGAGGTATTGACTAATGGGTCTTATTGTGATATTATTGTTCAATGCAAAGAATGTTTATTTTAGGGTAATGTTTTTTTATTGTGCAATGTATAAAATCTAGATTGGCAGGAAATAGTAATATATGGAGGATGGAATAATATTTCATCATGAAGACAAATGCAAGGTCTGTTACTTTACTGGAAAAACCTTGCTTTTTTTGTATTGTAGTGCCTAACCCTTCATTTGCTAGGTGCTAAAGTACTACTGTAATTTGTCTTTTATTATATATTTCATATTTAGTGCTAATGGATGATATTATATTATGTACTGCACAATATTGTATTATGTAAAAGGTTTTATACCTGCGGCAAAATATTGTGAGTTGCGAAAGTGACTTGCAATATCGGTATACATATAGCTAATGAAGGTGTGCTGCCAAGGTATAGAGTTTAATTTGGGCTAAGGGGTGAAGGATTTAATGTTTAATCCTGTTCCGGTTGGCAAAAAGATCAGATATAGTTATGCCAAGATCAAAGAAGTACTGGACATGCCCAATCTGATTGAAATTCAGAAGAATTCCTATAACTGGTTTCTAAAGGAAGGGCTGCAAGAAATTTTCCATGATATTTCGCCTATTCAGGACTTTACAGGTAATTTGGTTCTGACATTTGAAAAATTTACATTAGGCGAAGCCAAGTATCACGTTGAAGAATGTAAAGAACGCGATGTTACGTATTCGGCTCCTTTACGTGTCAATGTTCGATTGATTAATCGTGAGACTGGCGAAATTAAAGAGCAAGAAGTATTTATGGGCGATTTCCCACTCATGACAGAAAATGGTACTTTTATCATTAATGGTGCAGAGCGGGTTATTGTCAGTCAGTTGGTACGTTCCCCAGGTGCGTATTACAATGAAACAATTGATGCAACAGGTAAAAAACTGTATAACTCTACAGTCATTCCAAATCGTGGTGCGTGGTTAGAACTCGAAACAGATGCCAATGATGTAATGTCTGTTCGGGTAGATCGCACACGAAAATTACCAGCAACAGTATTGATTCGAGCTTTAGGCTACGCGTCAAATGCTGCTATTGCGGAACTGTTTCATGATGATGTGCGAGTTCGTGCTACTTTGGAACGGGATAATACCAATTCCAGAGAAGAAGCTCTAGTTGAAATCTATAAAAGATTACGTCCAGGTGAACCTCCTACCGTAGATAATGCTACTCAGTTATTAGAATCACTATTTTTTGACTCTAAACGTTATGATTTAGCAACTGTAGGGCGTTATAAATTAACCAAAAAACTAGGCTGGCGCCGTCGTTTGATGGGCAAGACTCTTTATCAGGCAATTGCAAATGCAGAAACAGGAGAAATTATTGTTCCCGCAGATACAATCGTGGACGAAAAAGTTCTTGATCAGATTGATCAAAGTGGTATCTTTGCAACTGCAGCTTTGGTTGAAGTGAAAGTCAAACTAAAAGATGGATCACCAGTTAAAATGCTATGCAATCCTGAATTGCCTTACAATCACCGGACAATTACCAGAGAAGATATTTTAGCTTCTGTTAACTATCTTCTCAATTTGATGGATGGATTTGGTAATGTGGATGATATCGATCATTTAGGTAACCGCCGCCTGCGTTCAGTCGGTGAATTGCTGCAAAATCAGTTCCGTATCGGTTTGTCTCGTATGGAACGGGTAGTAAAAGAACGTATGACCATTCAAGATGTTGATGTCATTACTCCCCAAGCATTGATTAACATCCGCCCTGTTGTGGCTGCTATCAAAGAATTCTTTGGCTCCAGTCAGTTGTCGCAGTTTATGGATCAGACGAATCCTTTGGCAGAACTTACTCATAAACGTCGTTTAAGTGCCTTGGGACCTGGTGGACTAAGTCGTGAGCGCGCTGGTTTTGAAGTGCGTGACGTACATCACTCTCACTATGGTCGTATGTGTCCAATTGAGACACCAGAAGGTCCGAACATCGGTCTTATTGGTTCATTGTCAACCTTTGGACGTATTAACGAGTTTGGTTTTATTGAAACCCCTTACCGTAAAATTGATAAGGAAAATCGTATCGTAACAGAAGATGTACGATATTTGACAGCTGATGAAGAGGATGAAGTAGTTTGTGCGCAAGCGAATGAACCGTTAAATGAAAATAGCTGGTTTGTTGAGCCGCGAGTTACCGTACGTCATAGACATGAAATTTTAGTTATTCCTGCTGAAAAAGTTGACTATATGGATGTATCGCCAAAGCAGGTTGTTTCAATTGCTACGGCTATGATTCCATTCTTGGAAAACGATGATGCAAATCGTGCCTTGATGGGCGCGAATATGCAACGTCAGGCAGTACCTTTACTTAGAACACAGGCTCCACTCATTGGAACTGGAATGGAATATAAAGCTGCCAGAGATTCTGGTGTTCTTATTCTAGCTAGAAATGCCGGTGTAGTTGAAAAGGTTACAGCTACTGAAATTAAGGTACGCACGGAACGTGGTACGTTAGATAACTATAAGCTGCTGAAATATTTGCGTTCTAATCAAGGAACGTGCATTAATCAGAAACCGATTGTTTATAAAGGCGAGCAAGTAGAAAAAGGGCAGGTATTGGTTGATGGACCTGCTACCGATCAAGGTGAATTAGCATTAGGCTTTAATGTACTTGTAGCTTTCATGCCATGGGAAGGTTACAATTATGAAGATGCTATTTTACTAAGTGAAAAAATTGTAAAAGATGACATCTACACTTCCATACATATTGAAGAATATGAATGCGATGCCAGAGATACGAAGTTAGGACCGGAAGAAATTACTCGTGATATCCCAAATGTTGCTGAAGAGGTACTAAAAGATCTTGATGATCGCGGTATCATACGCATTGGCGCTGAAGTGCGACCAGGGGATATTCTAGTGGGTAAAGTGACTCCAAAAGGCGAAACAGAATTAACGGCAGAAGAACGTTTGCTTCGTGCTATCTTTGGTGAGAAAGCTCGTGAGGTTCGTGATACATCGTTGAGAGTGCCACATGGCGAAGCTGGTAAAATTGTTGATGTAAAGGTATTCAGTCGGGAAAATGGTGATGAATTACCGCCAGGTGTGAATTTCTTAGTACGTGTATATATTGCCCAGAAACGGAAGATTTCCGAAGGGGATAAAATGGCAGGGCGTCATGGTAATAAGGGTGTTGTTTCTCGTATTATGCGTGAGGAAGATATGCCGTTCTTGCCTGATGGCACGCCAGTACAGATTGTGTTAAATCCATTGGGTGTACCATCACGTATGAATATCGGACAGGTACTGGAAACCCATTTAGGAATGGCCGCTGCTGCTTTTGGTATGCAAATCAGAACCAATGCTCCTGGTGTTGCCGAACGTTTAAAAGAAGTTGGCTATGATTCTGATAAACATGGTCTTCCTAAACCGGGGATCGCTGGGATTAACTTAGCAACTCCAGTATTTGATGGGGCTCATGAAGAAGAGGTCTTTAAAACATTAAAAGCAGCTGGATTGCCGGAAGATGGTAAAACTGTCTTATATGATGGACGTACAGGGGAAGCTTTTGATAACCGCGTTACCGTAGGTTGGGTATACATGTTGAAATTGGCCCATTTGGTTGATGACAAAATTCATGCACGATCCACTGGTCCTTACTCTTTGGTTACACAACAGCCATTGGGTGGTAAAGCACAATTCGGTGGTCAGCGTTTTGGGGAAATGGAAGTTTGGGCATTAGAAGCATATGGTGCTGCTTATACCTTACAGGAACTCTTAACGGTAAAATCCGATGATGTAGTAGGGCGTGTAAAAACCTATGAAGCGATTGTAAAAGGTGAGAACATTCCTGAACCTGGAGTGCCTGAATCCTTTAAGGTTTTAATTAAAGAGCTGCAAAGTATTGGGCTTGATGTTAAAATCTTAAATGAAGATGCACAAGAAATTATGATTGATGACACTGATGAAGATATTAATCAAGTGGCTAAAGAGCTTGAACTTAATATCGGTGTTCCAGTGAATACTGCACCTGAAACTCATACTCGCACTGCTAGTGAGATTGAGCCAGACCTGGTGGATGATTTTGATAATCCTGATGAAATGGAACCATTAGAGGAAGAATTAGATATTATAGCGGAAATCGGCGAGATGGATGAAGATATAGCAGATGAAATCGAAATACCTGGACGAAAATCCGTCAAGAAGGTAAAAAGTAAAGATAAGAAACCAACACAGCGTGACTTCTTGGAAGAGTTAGACGACGAGGAAATTGAGTAATAGGGTAAGGGAGTGATAACCCTTTGTTAGATGTAAACAATTTTGATTCTATGAGGATTGGATTGGCTTCTCCGGAGCAAATCCGCAAATGGTCATTTGGTGAGGTAAAAAAACCGGAGACAATCAATTACCGTACTCTAAAACCTGAGCGTGATGGTTTATTTTGTGAAAAAATATTTGGACCAACTCGTGACTGGGAGTGTCATTGCGGTAAATACAAACGAATTCGCTATAAAGGGATTGTTTGTGACCGTTGTGGCGTGGAAGTAACTCGCTCCAAAGTACGTCGAGATCGAATGGGGCATATTCAACTAGCGGCACCTGTATCTCATATTTGGTATTTCAAAGGTATTCCAAGCCGTATGGGGCTGATATTAGATATATCACCCCGCTCCTTGGAAAAAGTATTATACTTTGCTTCCTATATCGTACTGGATCCTGGTGAAACACCGCTGATGAAACGTCAATTGTTGACGGAGAATGAGTATCGGGATTATCGTGATAAATATGGCAGTTCCTTTAAAGTCGGCATGGGTGCTGAAGCTGTTAAAAAACTTTTGGAAGAGCTTGATTTAGAAAAAATATCTAAAGAACTAAAACAAGAGTTGAAGGAAGTCAGTGGCCAGCGTAAAATTAGAGCGATCCGCCGCTTGGAAGTAACAGAAGCCTTCCGTAAATCCGGTAATCGTCCTGATTGGATGATTATGGATGTTGTACCAGTTATTCCGCCTGAACTCAGACCAATGGTGCAACTTGATGGTGGCCGTTTTGCTACTTCTGATTTAAATGATTTGTATCGCAGAGTCATTAACCGTAATAATCGTTTGAAGCGATTGTTAGATCTTGGTGCTCCCGATATTATTGTGCGTAATGAAAAACGTATGCTGCAGGAAGCTGTAGATGCTCTGATTGACAATGGTCGTCGTGGACGCCCGGTAACTGGTCCTGGTAACCGTCCTCTTAAATCATTAAGTGATATGCTCAAAGGTAAACAAGGTCGTTTCCGTCAGAATCTCTTAGGTAAGCGTGTTGATTACTCTGGACGTTCAGTTATCGTTGTTGGACCTGAACTGAAATTGCATCAGTGCGGTTTGCCAAAAGAAATGGCATTAGAATTGTTTAAACCTTTTGTTATGAAAAAACTAGTGAATGCTGGTCATGCCCATAATATTAAGAGTGCTAAACGTATGGTGGAACGAGTGCGCCCAGAAGTTTGGGATGTATTGGAAGAAGTAATTAAAGAGCATCCAGTGCTTTTGAATCGTGCTCCTACCTTGCATCGATTAGGGATTCAGGCATTTGAGCCAGTGTTGTCAGAAGGTCGCGCTATAAAACTTCATCCGCTAGTATGTACAGCATATAACGCGGATTTTGATGGTGACCAAATGGCGGTTCATGTACCGCTTTCTGCGGAAGCGCAATCAGAAGCCCGTATGCTAATGTTAGCTGCTCATAATATCCTATCAACCAAAGATGGCAAACCGGTAGTAACGCCGACCCAAGATATGGTTCTAGGAGCATATTATCTTACCATGGAAAAAGAGGGCGATATCGGTGAAGGTAAGATGATGTGTGACATTAACGAAGCATTACTTGCTTATCATCAAAAAGAGTTGTCCCTCCATGCCATAATTAAAGTACGTTTTCCAAAGTATGGTTTGGTAACAACTACCATGGGGCGTTTGATTTTTAACGAAAGCTTACCTGAAGAAATCCGCTATTTCTTCCAAAAAGATGGCGAATGGCATTTAGGTATTATGATGGATAAAAAAGAGCTTGGCAAATTGGTAGCTGAGACGTATCGCCAATTTGGTAACTCTAAAACGGCTGTAGTAATTGATAATGTTAAAAGATTAGGTTATGCTTTTGCTTGTCGTGCAGGTATGACAGTAGCCATTGCTGATATCAATATACCGCCTGAAAAAAAGGAAATCCTAGGGACGACTGAGGCTCGAGTTGATACCGTTGACAAACAATATCGCCGTGGTTTGATTACGGAAGATGAACGATATAAAAAAACCATTGAGTTGTGGACAAAAGCAACAGATGATGTTACTTTGGCCATGATGAATAATCTGGATCGCTTTAACCCGATTTATATGATGGCTAACTCTGGTGCTCGTGGTAACATCCAGCAGATTCGTCAGTTGGCAGGTATGCGTGGGCTCATGGCTGATCCATCAGGCCGGATTATTGACCGTCCGATTAAAGCAAATTTCCGTGAAGGTTTGACGGTTCTCGAGTATTTTATTTCTACTCACGGTGCTCGTAAAGGTTTGGCTGATACTGCACTTAGAACGGCCGATTCTGGTTATTTGACACGTCGTTTGGTTGACGTATCCCAAGATGTTATTGTTCGTGAAGAGGACTGTGATGTTGTAGGAATTAACCTGATCCGTGAACGGGCGCGATTGGCGAAATCCAGTACAGGTGCAATTGAGGTGCTTAGAGATACACTGTTAGGAAGAGTCTTAGCCGAAGATGTTCTTGATCCGAAAACAACAGACATCTTGATTCCTCGTTCTACAGTTCTTGCTGATGATAACTTGCGTGTTATTGGTGAACATGGAGTACCGGAAATTATGGTGCGCGGTGTATCAACAACTACGGAAGAAGATATTAATGCTTCTGCATCCAATGAGACTATTGTATTAGGTGCACCGGAAGAAAAAATGCGTGAACTTCTGAAAAATGCTATGGTACGTGAAATGTTGGGTAAAAACACTACCAATGCTATTAAAGACAGCCAAGGCGTAGAAATTGTTGCTGCCGAGACACCTCTTACCGAAGAAGCGATTGAAGCTGTTTTAGTAAGTGATGTGCGGGAAGTAAAAGTACGCAACAACAGTATTAAGGGCATTGAGGTTGAGGCGATTACAGAAGGAACTGGCGTGATTGAATCGCTGAAAGATCGTATTGTGGGTCGTTTTGTTGCCGAAGATATTGTTGATCCTAAAACTGGTGAGTTAATTGTGAAAACCAATGATACCATTGATGAATCATTAGCAGACCGCATTGTTGCCGTACGTGAGAAAGTATCGATTCGTTCTGTACTTACATGTAAATCACAATATGGTGTATGTATTAAATGTTACGGCCGGAATCTAGCATCTGGTCATGCTGTAGACGTAGGGGAAGCTGTAGGTATCATTGCAGCCCAATCCATCGGAGAACCTGGGACACAGCTTACTATGCGTACTTTCCATACGGGCGGTGTTGCCGGCGATGATATTACACAAGGTTTGCCGAGGGTTGAAGAGTTGTTTGAAGCTCGTAAGCCAAAACGTCAAGCCATTATTACAGAAATCGACGGTGTAGCTACTGTTGATACAAAAGAAGTAAAAGGTATGCGTAAGATTACAGTAGTACCTGCCGCAGGTGAGGAGCGTATATATCCTATTCCTTATGGTGCACGTATTATTGTTCGTGATGGACAGCAAATTATTGCAGGTGACCGTCTAACAGAAGGTTCTGTAAATCCACATGATATTTTACGTGTATGTGGTATTCAAGCTACGCAACGATATTTAGTATATGAAGTGCAAAAAGTATACAAATCTCAGGGTGTTGAAATTAATGATAAACACATCGAAGTAATTGTAAGGCAGATGCTCCATAAAGTGAAAACGGAGGAATCTGGTGATACTGAACTTTTACCGGGTGAATATATTGATACCAATACCTTTGAAGAAGAAAATGCCAAGGCAATTGAAGCAGGCGGTGAGCCATCTGTGGCACGTCCTATCCTACTTGGTATTACAAAAGCATCATTGGCGACAGACTCCTTCTTATCCGCAGCATCTTTCCAGGAAACAACTCGTGTACTTACCGAGGCTGCGATTAAAGGTAAAATTGATCCGTTGCTTGGTCTTAAAGAAAATGTTATTATCGGTAAGCTAATACCAGCAGGTACTGGCATGAGCCGTTATCGAAACATTAAGCTCACTTATACAAAGACTGTAAAAGTAGACTAATGTAATGAAAAGAGGAACTTGGTACTTAATCAAGTTCCTCTTTTTTATGGAGAAAATATATATTTTAGAGTGTAAAAACACTGAAACGCGAAGATACGAAGAAATGCAAAGAACACGAAGGGATATGTTTATTTTCTAATTCTTCGCATCTTCGCGTTTAAAAGTATTTTTTTAGTCTATGAAAATTCTTTGACAAAAGTTTGGAAAGTGATATAATTACCTTCGGTTAGCAGTAAATTTAATATTTTTATCTAAAAAAGTTACAGAATACGGAAAAAATGATACACCTGGTAGCGTGGTCATAAAAAAAGCCTGCAAATATAGAGAAAATATGAATTTATTGAGATATGTTTGTTGACATTGCCTTTAGGTAATGATAATATATTAGAGGGCCAGTGAGAAATGACTGGTTTGCTAAGTAAGGGAGTGAACAGTATGTCGCTCGAGAAGCTGAAGATTGCTAAAAAAATAGTTGGTGTCAAGCAAGTCACCAAAGCGGTTGAAAAAGAGCTGGTGCAAGTTGTATATATTGCTCAAGATGCTGAACAACGATTTGTAGAAACTCTGCGAACGTTGTGTGAACGCAAAAATGTGGCAGTAGAAGTGACGCTTACTATGGCGGAATTAGGAAGTGCCTGTGGCATTGAAGTTGGTGCAGCAGCAGTAGCGGTTTTGAAATAAACGCAACCATGTTAAATGTTTTGCCTTAAACTCATAAATTTGAGGTGAAATTTTTATATAATCATTCTAAGATAATTTGGAAGGGGGTGTATTGAATGCCAACAATTAATCAATTAGTACGTAAAGGTAGAGAGTCGCTTATAGAAAAATCTACTGCGCCTGCTTTGAAGGAATCTCCGCAAAAGCGTGGTGTATGTACAAGAGTATATACAACTACTCCTAAGAAACCAAACTCTGCACTTCGTAAAGTAGCAAGGGTACGTTTAACAAATGGTATTGAAGTTACTGCCTATATCCCTGGTATCGGTCATAACTTGCAAGAACATAGTGTTGTGCTTATCAGAGGTGGTAGAATCAAGGATTTACCGGGCGTGCGTTATCACATTGTTCGTGGTGCATTAGACACTGCTGGCGTGCAAAAACGTAGCCAAGGAAGATCAAAATATGGTACCAAACGTGCGAAAAAGTAAAAATTAATTAGATAACCCTGGAAAAGGAGGGGACAATATGCCAAGAAAAGGACCTGTTACAAAACGCGATGTGTTGCAAGATCCAGTATACAATTCTAAAATTGTTACTCGATTTGTAAATAAAGTAATGCTAGATGGCAAGAAAAGTGTTGCTGAAAATATTGTATATGATGCATTTGATATTATCCGGGCTAAAACCGGCAAAGATCCTTTAGAGGTTTTTGAAACAGCAATGAAGAATGTTATGCCAGTTTTGGAAGTGCGTGCTCGCCGTGTTGGTGGTGCAAACTACCAAGTACCGATCGAAGTACGTGCGGATCGTCGTTTGTCACTGGGGATTCGCTGGTTGGTGAATTACTCAAGACTGCGCGGTGAAAAAACCATGCGTGAAAGATTAGCGGCTGAATTAATTGATGCGTCCAATAATACTGGTGCAACAATTAAGAAAAAAGAAGATACACATAAAATGGCTGAAGCCAATAAAGCTTTTGCACATTATCGTTGGTAAGATTTAAGGTTTCTTAAACAGTAAGGAGTGATGATAGTGGCCAGAAAATTCTCGCTTAATAATACTAGAAATATCGGTATTATGGCACATATTGACGCTGGCAAAACCACTACGACTGAACGTATACTGTTTTATACTGGCAAGGTACACAAGATTGGGGAAGTGCATGAAGGCGCTGCGACAATGGACTGGATGGTACAAGAACAAGAGCGGGGTATTACAATTACTTCTGCAGCTACAACTTGTGAATGGTCTGGACATCGTATTAATATCATTGACACACCAGGACACGTGGACTTTACCGTAGAGGTAGAACGCTCGCTCAGAGTGTTAGACGGAGCTGTAGCTGTATTTTGCGCTAAAGGTGGCGTAGAACCGCAATCAGAAACTGTTTGGCGTCAAGCTGATAAATATGGTGTGCCTCGTATGGCATACGTTAATAAAATGGATATTCTTGGTGCTGATTTTTACCGAGTTGTCGATATGATGAAAACTCGTTTAGGTGCAAACGCTGTACCGGTTCAACTGCCTATTGGTTTGGAACATGGTTTCAAAGGATATGTAGACTTGGTACAAATGAAAGCCGTCGTTTACACGGATGACCTTGGTAAATTTAGTGAAGCTGCTGAGATTCCAGAAGATATGCAAGATCATGTTGCTGAATACCGTCAGGGTCTTTTAGATGCTGTGGCAGAAAGCGACGATGAACTCATGATGAAATATCTTGAGGGTGAAGAATTTACATTAGAAGAAATCAATACTGGAATTCGTAAAGCAACGATTGCTTGCAAAATGACTCCTGTATTATGTGGTTCTTCTTACAAAAATAAAGGTGTGCAGCCACTATTGGATGCGGTTATCGCATATATGCCGGCACCTATTGATGTTCCAGCTATTAAAGGGATTAATCCTGATACTGAAGCAGAAGATGAACGTGCAGCTGATGATAGCTTGCCATTCTCAGCTTTAGCTTTTAAGATTATGGCTGACCCTTATGTAGGTAAGTTAGCATTCTTCAGAGTATACTCCGGCGAACTTTCTTCTGGGTCTTATGTATATAATTCCACTAAAGGAAAGAAAGAACGTATCGGACGTATCCTGCAAATGCATGCAAATCACCGTGAAGAAATCGAAAGAGTATACACAGGCGATATCGCTGCTGCTGTAGGACTTAAAGATACTACTACTGGTGATACTTTATGCGATGATAAAAACCAAATTATTCTTGAGTCCATGGTTTTCCCTGAGCCAGTTATTTCTGTAGCAGTAGAACCTAAAACCAAGGCTGACCAAGAAAAAATGGGTATTGCACTGCAACGTTTGGCAGAAGAAGATCCAACATTCCGCGTGAATACAGATCAGGAAACTGGTCAAACCATTATTGCTGGTGTTGGTGAATTGCATTTGGAAATTATCGTTGACCGGATGCTTAGAGAATTTAAAGTGGATTGCAGCGTAGGTAAACCTCAAGTTGCTTATCGTGAAACCATCCGCAAAAAAGTAAAATCTGAAGGTAAATTTGTACGTCAGTCTGGTGGTCGTGGTCAATACGGTCATTGCTGGCTGGAAATTGAACCTTTGGAACCAGGTCAAGGCTTTATTTTTGAAAGTAAAGTTGTTGGTGGTTCCATTCCGAGAGAATACATCGCGCCAATTGGTGCTGGTTGTAAAGAAGCTATGGATAATGGTGTTTTAGCTGGCTACCCTATGGTAGACATTAAAGTAACCGTTATTGAAGGTTCTTACCATGATGTTGACTCCTCGGAAATGGCGTTTAAGATTGCTGGTTCAATGGGCTTTAAAGCCGGTTGTGCGAAAGCAGGCGCTGTAATTTTAGAACCATATATGAAAGTGGAAGTTATTGTTCCAGAAGAATATATGGGTGATGTAATTGGCGATTTGAATTCACGTCGTGGACGCATTGAAGGCATGGATGCTGCTAATGGCTCTCAATCCATCAAAGCATTTGTACCACTGGCTGAAATGTTCGGTTATGTAACTGATCTACGTTCAAAAACCCAAGGACGCGGTAACTATTCAATGAGCTTTGCTCATTATGATGAAGTACCAAAAAGTATTGCTGAAGCGATTATCGCCAAAGTAAAAGGCGTATAATCCTGGAGAAATAAAGGAGGCAAAAATACAATGGCAAAGAAAAAGTTTGAGAGAAATAAACCACATATTAACATTGGAACAATTGGTCACGTGGATCATGG
>ENA-OFCE01000463-OFCE01000463.1-metagenomes-genome-assembly--contig:-NODE-463-length-26340-cov-18.362564_pt1 | contig 26340 bp, 17 predicted proteins | sample MGYA00153388_OFCE01 | MGnify analysis MGYA00153388 | reverse complement strand
CCTGATTCAGTTGTCCCAAATAGCATTTTACCGGGGGAATCTCTCCATATTCCTTGAGAACTTGAATTGCAGGACGATTCTCTTGAGCTTTCAAGCGGTGCTGCAAAATCATCAGCGTGCTGTCAATGCCGTCGCAGATGTTAGCTGAGACTTTCACAGCCGTATCGGCGCGGGAGAAGGTGCGGAGGGAAGTGCTGATATTTCGCAGGCGATCGCATCCCATCTCCATAGATGATAACATCTTGACCGTATCTTTCAACACATATTCTAAATCAATCTCTTCTGCGTGGAATTCAATATTTTTTCCCGGATTTGGGCATTCTTTCTGATAAAGCCGCAAGTGGTCAACGATGTCTTTTAGCGCCAAACTCAACTCCTTGGTATTGCCATAAATAAAACCGACAGGATTGTTGATTTCGTGAGCGACACCAGCGACTAAATTGCCCAAAGCCGACATTTTTTCGCTCTGGATTAACTGAAGCTGCGATTGCTTGACTTGCGTCAAAGCAGCAGTTAGTTCCGCCGTGCGTTCGGCCACTCGCTGTTCTAGTTCTTTATTCAGATTTCGCAGTTTCACGTGAGTATTGACGCGGGCCAAAACCTCCGTTTCTTCAAAAGGTTTAGTGATATAATCAACAGCACCTAGCTGAAATCCTTTCACCTTATCTGCGGTATCCGATAAAGCCGTCATAAAAATTATAGGAATATCCTTTGTAGCCTCTGATGCTTTGAGGCGGCGGCAGGTTTCAAAGCCGTTAATTCCCGGCATCATGACATCGAGCAAAATCAAACTCGGCTGCGTATACTGAACTTGCTTGAGAGCTCGATCGCCATCAATGGCGATCGCCACCTCATAACCCGCATCCGTCAACGCCTCGGAGATCACATCCAGATTGGCCGGCGTATCGTCTACCACTAAAATTAACTCAGCTTCTGACATAAATATTTTCCCCTATTAGTTTATATACTGTTTGAGCAAATCCTCGATTTTAGCAGCTTGAAAGCCCTTGGCTAATTGCAAAATTTGCTGTAAAAACTGAGTATAAGCGTTGTCTAGTTGTTCGATTCGCTTAACTTCTTCAGTCAGTTTTTTCAAGCGCCCTTGCTGCGCCAATGCGAGCAACAAAGCTAAATCTTCGCGTGCTGGAACCGCCATTGCTGAAGTCTGAATCACTGAATTAGATACAGTCTTCGGCGCTAATCCCACAGAAGTTTCTGTTGGTAATTTGTGGTCGTATTTCCATTTTATTTGCAAATGTTTTTCCAAGATTGAGAATAACTCATCAAGCTGCACCGGCTTAGGCAGAAAATCATCGCCTCCCGCGTCCAAACTCTTTTGCCTGTCCATCTCATAAACAGACGCAGACGAGACGATGGTAGGGAGGTTTTTTAGCGATTCTGAACTCCGCAACTGCCGCAGCATTTCAAAACCGTCCATCACAGGCATCAACAAATCAGCGACGATTAAATCCGGCTTAATTTGAGCAGCTTTATCTAAGCCATCCTCGCCATTTTCAGCTTCGACTACCGCAAAACCAAGCGGTTCTAGGAGGCTAGAAATCACTGAACGGTTCTGCCAGTTGTCATCAACGACGAGAATTGTTTTCTGAGTTCCATGATAGCCAAAAATCTGCTTTCCCGCAGCGGCGGCGGCTGCATTTACCCAGTCAGCAGCCAAGGGAACACCGACGGTAAAAGCGAAGGTGCTACCAACGCCAAAATCACTTTTTACTTCTATTTTACTGCTCATTAAATTAACAATTTTGGTGCTAATTGCCAATCCGAGTCCGGTGCCTTCTGTTTGGCGGTTGGTATCTCCTACTTGTTCAAAAGGTACAAAGATTTTTGACAGCGAATCTGGACTCATCCCAACGCCTGTATCTTCGATTTGGAAGCGAATCAATCGATTTTGGATTGCAGATTGGGAATCCGGCGATGACTCGCATTGCATTACCTCTACTTTGAAAGTGACGCTGCCTTTGTCTGTAAACTTGACGGCATTTCCGAGCAAATTAATTAATACTTGGCGCAAGCGTTTTTCATCAGCTTCTATGCCTTCGGGAAGTTGAGCGTCTGGGAGATAAATCAAGTCAATTTGTTTTTGTTCGGTGCGAATGCGAACAATTTCAACAATGCTTTGCAAGAAAGATAGTAAATGAAAAGCTTTCGGGTGCAAATCTAATTTGCCTGCTTCGATTTTTGAGAGATCGAGAATGTCATTGATCAGCGTCAAAAGATGGGAACCGCACTGGTGAATAATGCTAACCCCATTGCGCTCTTTTTCTCCCCAAGATTGGGAACGGTTCATGATTTGAGCGTAGCCTAAAATGCCATTGAGGGGAGTGCGGAGTTCGTGGCTCATATTGGCGAGAAAGTCGCTTTTTGATTGGTTGGCATTATCAGCCGCTTCTTTAGCTTCTTGCAGTTGGGCGGTGCGTTCTTCTACTCGCTGTTCTAACTCGTTATTAAGTTTTTTCAGCTTGGCTGCTGCTTGTTTGTTTTCGTTGATTACCGCCGATAAAACAAAGGTAATAACGGCGACAACACCGATAAAAGATTGCAGCAAAAACAGCGATTCGTTGAGGGATGGCCTTACAAAGGAACCCAAACCGCGGGCGGTTCCAAAAACTGCGATCGCCGAAACAATGACTACCAGCAGAGTCGATTGCCGCGATCCGAATCGAAATGCCGACCAAATCAGCAGCGGAATCATCATGTACTCAACGGGATACTTTTGCCAAAAGGCGATGTTGCTGATGACAACCAGTAACAATAGCAAAAGTCCAAATTCGGCAATTTGCGGAGGCCGAAGTTTGTCAGACTGCTTTGGTTTTTGAGCCCAGGCGAGGATTGCTGGCGTCACAATCATCGTACCAGCAATCATTGAGGTAAACCAAATTCGCCAAACTCCAGAGTAAGTTGTCCAAGGAGTAATTCCTCGTACGCAGAGTAAGGTAGTGGCGAGAGTAGTACCGATAATAGGGCTGGGTATTGATAGGACGAAAAATCTTAAAACATCCTGGGAGCGCTCTAGTAGATGCTGGTATTTTACAAAGCGATTAATTAGAAAGCTTGCTACTAGCAGATCGATGATATTCCCAAAAGCAGTTAAACTACTTATCAGCAAGTCTTGTGGAAAAAACACTATAGATTGTATTATGAAATCGCTGATAAATAGAACAGGTAAAATCCGCCAACCCAGCAGGAGAAAAGCAGCCAAAAAAATACCTGCTGACGGCCAAATTGCTGCTGCTCCGTTCTCAGATGATACTAATAAGTAGATTCTGCAAAGACCGAAGTGAACCGCAGGAATTATCAATGATGCTATCAGTATCTTTCGATCCGGCAGGAATGGGGATTTTGCCTTTACTGTCTTTTTTTGTTTTAGCTGTCCTAGCAATTTTTGCATTAAAGTCAAAATTTAAACAAGATTCTCTAAGGATACTCCCGATTTAAGTTGGTTTGCAGTGATGCCGATCGCACAAATGGTAAAATCAAGATATGCCATCTCCGAGTAATTACCGACTAGCCATTTGTCTATGACTCTGCAATTAAGCGAAAAAGCCAAAGAATTAATCCCGAAAGCCTGAATTGTCAGCTTGGCCACCTGAAAAAGTTCGCATTCTCCTGCTGAAATCCAACTCTTTCAGGCTGCTGACGACGCAAGTCGCTCGAATCGCCGATGAAGATTTGCAACAACTTCACTCATCGGAACCAACATCGGTTAGTAATACCAAGTTTCTGCGCGACAGTGCGGTCGATATCTTACTGACACATTGTGCACTTTTTATAAACAGGCTCTCCGGCTTGTTCCACAAAGACTGAATTTTCTTGTGAAACAGGCCGGAGAGCCTGTTACTGACGCAAGTAGGGCGGGCATTGTGCACCATACAATTAATCGGAAATAAACCGCAATTGGCAACCCTAATTTTCCCGCGCGTAAAACCCTAAATGATTAGAAATTGGACGTTCCTGCATGGGAATTTTATTCTGAATGGGAGCATTCAACAGTTTTGCTCCTGACGGCGATGCTACTGCCAAAGTTACCGAGCCGCCGCCGTCCAAATTCAACACTGTCTCAGCTCCCAACTCCATAGCAATCTGCGTTGTTTCGCCCGATGTTAGTCCTTCGCTGTACAGCCTCTGCTTGCCGTCTACCACAATTAACCACAACTTTTCGCCTGTGAAGTCGATCGCCGCGACTGTACGAGGATAGGGTTTATCCTGTTTGCGTTCTTCCTGACTTTGTGCTACCATTTTGCTGTTTTTTACCAGCAAAGTATCTCCCGCAATTCCATAGGCTGTCCCCGCAGGACAAGTGCCGTTTTCGATTATTTGAGCGCGGTTTTTGGCATCAAAACAAAGGGCGGGAAAGCTTGGATCTGGTTGGGAATAAGCTTTACTTTTGGAAATCGCGTGTCCGACATTATTTACTCGATCGCCACTGCGGGGATAGTAGTCCCAAGGTGCTTCCTCGATACAGGTGTAAAAAAAATTGGCGTTGACTGCTAACTGCAATTTAAATTCTTTGAGAAATTCCGTAGCGGTGCGGGCGTTGGTTTCTGTTAAATCGGCTGTTGGGGCTCCGGGAGTGACAAAAATTCCGATTCCTGGGGCTTTGAGATCGATGCTAACAATGTGAATGACGTTGGGACGAGGATTTGAGCGAAATTCCCTGCGGTAGGCTATTCCTTGAAAGAGCGATCGGGCTTCGTTTGTTTGTGCTGGACGCAAAAAATAGGGGATGTTATAGAGTAGTATTGGTGCTAGCAATATTCCAAAATCAAGAATATGCCAATTTTTTTTGATGTTGGGGCGATCGGTTAGTTTCATTTTGTGTGTTGGTTTTTTTTTAACTGAGATATTGCACCATTCTCAAAAAGCTTTAGGGGCGGGTTCGCCAAGGACTTTAAAGCCAGCAAATAGGTTAGATAAACCCGCCCGATCCCACGAAAAATCCCCTTAATGACATTGGTGCTCTTCTGTCAGTTTAAACGAACCGCGAAGGCGCATAAGAAGAGAAGAGAGTATACTTACATTTTTTGAAATATGAATGATTCGGATTCTCATAATTTTAGCAATCAAGTTTTGCAAAATCGATCGTTTCAAGGACAAGTTCTTAATGGTGCTGATTTTGGCGGTGCAGATATTCGTGGCTGCAATTTTAGAAATGCTCAGTTGCAGGGTGCGAATTTTGTGGGCGCAAAAATTGGGCTTTCTGGGCGACAGATTGCTGTTTTGAGTGCTGGGGCGATCGCGATTTGTTTAGTTTTGACCGATGTTCTGACTCGACTGATTTTGGGCACCCAAGGACAGATACCGGAGTCTCGCAGTTGGTCTTTTGTGCTGTTGCTGTACGGGGTTTTGAGCGCTGCTGGCCTGGCTGCGGCGATCGCCAATAAACGCCCGAAAACCTCTAAATTGGGTATATTTGCGGGAACAATTTCTGCTATTCTATCGGGGGCTTTGTTGGGATTTTTCTATGCTGGTACTGCAACTAATAATAATTCTCAGGCTGCTCTTGCTGGAATGGCGATCGGCGGGGTGTTAATGTTTTTTGTGAGTTCCCGGATTCAGCGCCAATTTGCTAAAGTGGCGATCGCAGCGGCTGGAAGTATTGCGACTTATGCAGCAGCTTTTTTGTTCTCTGCAACGGCTAGCGCTTTTCTGAGCACTCAGAAACTTTTTTGGGGTACGTGTTTCGCTTTGCTGTCGCTGCTGTATCTTTGGTTTTCGTTTGTGTCTTTTTCTGCTATTGTTCGAGAGATTGCCCATGCTGAGGGAACTTCGTTCAGAGGTGCAAATCTCGCTGATGCTAAGTTCGATATGAATTGCCTCAATTTAAAGTCTCAAATCCCATGACTGATATTAAAATAGCAGTTGATCCAGCATAAAGCGATGCTTTACTTCAATTAGTTAATGCTCTCACTCACAATTGCCTTAGCTGTGGCGATAACTGGTTCTTTGGCGACATCGGAGGTACAAAAGCTTGTGAGGTTTTGTCAGCAGCGGCGACTAATCCCGATGCAGATCCTTACATTCGCGAATCTGCCGAAAGTGCTTTGTCTCGGTTGAAACAGGTGAGTGATTGGAATTCCGGCGGTTAGTTGGAGTGAGTGTGCGATCGTGCGAAAGTTGTTACAATCAAATTCAAGAGCGTTAGCGAAGCCCTCGAAGAGGATCGACCTTTCCATTCACTTGATATAAGTAACCGGATACTCAGGATTTTCAGGATTGGGAATTAATCGCTGATTTTTACAATCCACCAAAAAATCTAACTTTTCCAAAACAACCTGACCGATCAACACTTCATCGCCAGTTACTAAAGCATCCTCAGTAGTCCTACGCCCTTCAATTTCAACTAATATAGCTTCCGTCACTCCTACAGTTTCCCGACGCCCATCAGCATATTTAACAACCTGTTGACCGATAATCCGCAAACCTAGCTGCTGTACCATCTTTGATGAAATTACTAGGTAAACTGAGCCTGTATCTACTAGAGCTTCTTTTTGACACTCGCGCAACAGCCGAGGTGCCAGCATCCCGCGACTTACTAGCGCTTCATCTATTGCATTTGTCAGCTTAACCTGAGTGCGAACTGCCCCCATATTCTTAATTCCATCTAGTTTATTTAATTCTTGCATATCAAATTACCTTTAAATCTTTTCCTATTCACATTATAGGGATTCTGCTAACTAATCCGCGATCGCCCTTAATTTACATTCTAAAATAGAAAAGCGATCGCCCCTGAGTTTCTTTTCAAAACTCAAGGGCGATCGCTATAATTAAAATGTTTATCTCATACCAGAGTTTTTTTTTGTCAAACTGTTTGTTTTTCCTAAACAGTTTGTTTAACGGAGAGGGAGGGATTCGAACCCTCGTTAAGTTGCCCTAAACAGACTTTCCAGGTCTGCGCCTTCAACCGCTCGGCCACCTCTCCAGGGCTAAATTAATTCATTTAGCCACAGCTAAACTACCTTAGCAGAACAAATCAGATTTGGGAAGGGGGTAACGGTATAAATTTGCTGTTTAATATGAGTAGGGCGTCAAATGAGTAGGCGGGATGCTCGGACACTGTGTCGCAAACCCACTCAACTAAAGGATTTTGACCCCGAAACCCAATTCCATAATCTAAAATCTAAAATTCTATGACTCGCTCTTACACAATTAAAATTCATAACAGACAAACGGGATCGCACCACACAGTGCGAGTACCCGAAGACCGTTACATCCTGCAAAGCGCCGAAAACCAAGGAGTAGAATTACCTTTTTCCTGTCGCAACGGTGCTTGTACCGCCTGTGCAGTGCGCGTCAAGTCTGGGGAATTGCACCAGCCAGAAGCAATGGGACTTTCGGTAGAACTGCAAAAAGAGGGTTATGCGCTGCTATGCGTCAGCTATCCCCGTTCCAACATGGAAGTAGAGACACAAGACGAAGACGAAGTGTACGAACAGCAATTCGGCCGCTACTTCGCCAAGGGTAAAGTTAGATTCAGTTTGCCGTTGGATGAAGAATGAGGCAATTTTATCAATTATCAACTACCAATTATTCATGCTTTATCGGTTATTCGCGATCGCCCTTTGTCTGTTGCTAGCTAGCTGCCAAAAACCAGAAATGCCCCAAGGTACGATCGCCAAAGTAGAAAGGGCCATCAGCGGACAAACAATCGAAGTTATCAGTACAGCCGACAAAATCGCCTTATTAGAACAAATCAGGCTGATTGGTATTGATGCGCCGGATTTAAAACAGCAACCTTGGGGAGAAGCAGCCAAACAAAGACTAGAACAGCTAATTGGAGGAAAACAGGTATTGTTAGAATCAGACATCGAAGAGAAAGACCAGTTCGATCGCAAATTAGCCTACTTGTGGCAAGATAAAATCCTGCTCAACGAACAGTTAGTCAAAGAAGGCTATGCTTTAGCATCAGCGCGATCGGGCAACACCAAATATCAACAGCGACTGATCGACGCTCAAGAATGGGCGAGACTCATGGGTAAAGGGCTGTGGAATCCAGAACGAGCTTTGCGCCAAACCCCCGCAGAATTTCGCCAGCAAAATCAGAAATAGTTATTAGGGAATTGGGAATTGGGAATTGGGCATTGGGCATTGGGAATTGGGAATTGTTGACTGTTAACTGTTGACTGTTAACGGCGTTGAGTGATGACAACTGACAACTAACACATGACAACTAACAACTAACAACTAATAAATGATAGAAAATCAACTGCAAAACTTCCTAGAAATAGCCACTGAAGCAGCACTAGCCGCCGGTTCCGTGCTGCAATCTTTTTGCGGAAAACTAGAAAACATTCAAGAAAAAGGTCGATCGGGCGATTTAGTCACAGAAGCCGACAAAGCCTCAGAAGCCGTCATCTTAGAAATTTTGGGGCGCCACGTACCCGATCATGGCATCCTCGCCGAAGAATCTGGCAAATTAGGAAATGCTAGCAGCAAATACCTGTGGGCGATCGACCCTTTGGACGGTACAACCAATTATGCTCACCAATATCCTTTCTGGGCCGTGTCGATCGGACTTTTAATTGACGGAATACCACAAATGGGAGTAATTTACGACCCTTTTCATAACGAATTGTTTCGGGCAGGCAAAGGATTGGGAGCAACCTGCAACCGGAGGCCGATCGCAGTTTCGCAAATCTCAGAATTGAGAACCAGTTTGTTAGTAACCGGCTTTGCCTACGATCGGCGCGAAACAACCGACAATAACTATGCGGAATTCTGTCACCTCACCCACCTCACCCAAGGCGTGCGGCGCAGCGGTTCGGCATCCCTAGACCTCGCACACCTCGCGATCGGGCGATCGGACGGATATTGGGAACGGGGACTCGCCCCTTGGGACGTAGCAGCCGGCGTAGTCATCGTCTCCGAAGCCGGAGGTCAAGTTACAGCTTATGACGGGAGTGCCTTTGCGATCGACTCGGGTCGCGTTTTGGCCACAAACGGCAGAATCCACAGCGAACTCAGCGGCGCACTACTGTCGGTTCCTCCCTTATCTTCATGGATGTAGCGCGCCCTCGGAAAGGGATCAGGGATAGTACGGGGGTCATAACCCCTTGACTCAGGCTACATTAGAGAATAGTCAAAAGCCAGGAAAGCGAGAGTAAAAGTTATGTCTTTTGAAATGACAAAAGGGCTGTTCAAGTACGACTTTACAGATCAACACGCAATTTTGGGAATTCCCTTAGATGCCGAGTTTAGCGACATTCGCAAGCGCTACATGAAAATCGCCCGCCGCTTGCATTCAGATACTTGCTCTTTTGAAGACCAAGCCGATAAAGATTGGGCCAACCAATTTTTGTCAAAAGTAGTCAATCCCGCCTACAACAAATTCTCTAAGGACAGCGATCGCAAAGAATACAACTTGCTAGTAACCGCGATCGCCAAGCGCGTCGCTAAAGAACAGGCGAAAATGCAAATTGAAAGCGCCGCAGCCAAACAGTTAGCTACAGCTAAAGATTTGGAAGAAGCTTACAAAACAGCAGTTAACAAACTTGCTCTTAAGCAGTATGAATCAGTTGCAGAAACCCAAGATGCGATCGCGCAAATTAGCGAACTCAACATGGTTTACCTTCTGCGAAAAGAGCGCCTCGGCGGTAATGTTGGGGTTGGAGTCAGTCCGCCCCCAACAGACACAACTACAACTAGCACCGCCACAAAAGTAGCAACCAATGACAAAGGGACAAAAATAGACTCCACGACGACTGTTACCCCTGCACCACCATCTAAACCCCTAGTCTCGCTGGTGGAAGAATACTGTCGTCGCGCTCAAGGATTCATGGATAGCAAAAATTACGCTAAAGCAAGTTTGGAGTTGAAAGAAGCCCTGAAGCGGGAACCGAAACACAGCAAAGCCCACGCTCTGTTAGCCATGTGTTACTTCCAACAAAATCAAGCCACAATGGCAAAACTTGAAGTGCAAAAAGCTTTGGCATCAAATCCTGAAGAACCGACGGCTTTGGAGGTTAAGAAAAAGCTGGAACAGTCAGCAGCTTCTGATGCCAAAAGCAAAAAAAATGAAGGCAAACTGGGCGGATTTTTTGGAAGTTTGTTTGGCGGCAAAAAGAAATAATGAGTAGTTTAGTGAGGAGTATTGAGTATTGAGTTTTGAATAAAAAAATATTCAAAACTCATAATTGATAACTTTCAATTTTCCTAATGACAACTAATAACTAACATTAAATCCGGTAGCATCGGACTTATATGCACGGGGGCGGGTTTATTATATTGTCTCTTATGGGCAATTATTTTTGGTGAACCCGCCCCTACAAAATTTAAGATCATACAATACCGATGCAAACGGAATTTATATGAATTGTAGGGAAACGGCACTGCCGTGTCCTGATTTCGGGTAATGTATTAATTGCGATGCAACCGGAATTGATATAACAAGTGACAGCCCGACAGGGATAGACGCGGATACACGGATTAATGTTTTTTACTTTCTCCTACTGACAACAGTCAACAGTCAACTAACTTATGGTTCACCAACCCCCATCGGGTGCAAGAGATTTATTGCCCCTAGACGTTGCTCAAAAAACTTCGATCGAACGGCGCTTGCAGCAGGTTTTTCAGCGCTGGGGCTATCACCGGATTATTACTTCTACTCTCGAAAGGCTGGAGACTTTGATGGCTGGGGGCGCGATCGACCGATCGACCTTAATTCAACTCCAAGACGCTGAGGATGGAGAACTCGGCTTGCGGCCGGAATTGACAGCATCCATCGCCCGCGCCGCTGCAATGCGGATGTCCGGGACTCGCTGGCAGCCCCAGCGCCTCTACTACAACGCTAACGTCTTCCGCAAAGGCCCAGATACCGGCTCAGGCGGGCAGCAGGAGTTCTATCAAGCTGGGGTTGAGCTCCTCGGCACGGGGGGGACGGTTGCGGATGCCGAAGTGCTGCTGCTGCTGTCTGAGTGCTTGCAGAGCTTAGAAATAGATGACTGGCATTTGGTTCTGGGAGAAGCGGGCTTGACTGCAACATTGCTAGAACCGTTTCCGCCAAACGTGCGCCAAAAAGTTCGCGGGGCGATCGCCAATCTCGATCGCATCGCCTTAGAAACTTTGCCGCTGTCAGAGGAATTGCGAGAAAGAGCACTGCTGTTATTTGATTTGCGCGGCCGCCCAGAAGATGTATTGCCGATCGTTGCCAAACTAGATTTAGATTTGCCGCAGCAAGCCGCGTTAAACAATCTCAAATGTGCGATCGAATTACTGCACAAATGTCAAGCAAAAATCCCCAATCTCAAATCTAAAATTCACCTTGATTTGAGTTTGATTCAAACATTTGACTACTACACTGGAATTGTGTTTGAAGTTGTCAGCAGTAGCAAAACGGGACAGCGAGTTTTGGGACAAGGAGGACGCTACGACCAACTGTTGGGACTGTTCGACCCCCAAGGGCAAAATTCCCCCGGCATCGGGTTTTCTCTGAATATTGAAGATTTGCACCAAGTTTTGCTGACCGAGGGTCAATTGCCCACGGAGACACCAGCTAGCGAATGGTTGGTTGTGCCTCAAACCCCTGAATCTGCCGCAGCGGCCTTTGATTATGCCCGCAAACTCCGAGAATCTACTCACCTAATTCGAGTAGAAATAGATTTGGAGAATCGCGAGACTGCGGAGGCGGCCCGGGAATACGCGCGCGATCGACGAATTGCTCAAATTGCTTGGGTAAATGCCGAAGGATTACCGACAATTGAAACGGTAAATTAATAGTGGCTACAGCGCCTAGAAACGATAAAGGCTACGATAAATCATCTCTAAAGAAATGCTATCAAAAGGTAGAGAAAGTTCGTCAGCGACAGCATCGCCTAAATCTACCAAAACAGCATAAAATAGCCAAGTTCCCAAATCTGTGGCGGAATTCCATTAATCGAACCAGTCCATAAATAACTAAGACCTAAGAGTCTTTTTACACATTGCTTGGGCTATTTTGAAAAAGGGGCAACCTTTTGCTCCGAATTACAGAATGCAGCACTAAACCGCTTGACAGCCAACTACCCTTTAGGCCGACATACGCAGTTGCCTTGAATCTCAAGCAAAAGCTGGAAATTCATTAATTATATCATTTCCGGTTACACCGGAATGAAGTTGACTGTTGACTGTCAACAGTCAACAGTCAACCGTCAACTCGAATTTACTATTCCGATGCTAACGGATTTGATAAGCTGTTGTGCATTTAAACTGTATATTAAGAGACCGGCATCAAAAATCGTCAAATTCTCTCCCCCTCTCCCTTTCACCCCCCCTCCCCGAATCATACCGCAAACAATCTAGGTGCATAATAGCTTATCAGAAGGTCTGTAACCGACTGCCAAACGCAACCCAGTAAGTGGCAACCGTACCCAAAACGATCGCCACATAGAGGAACTGGGCAGCCTTGTTGAGCGACTGGATCGCGGTCTTATATCCTCCCACCCGTAGCCGTTCCAAAATTAGTCCAATCACGATGCAGAACAAGCAGAGTCCGAAGAAAAGATAAAAGCCGTACTCTATCGCAACCGTGTAGCCCGTGTCAGCCAATTGAGCGTTGATTGCAGTCAAAAGTACGGCACTGGACAGCAACGCAGAAATGGCAACCGTCAGCCGCTCTTTTGCCATGTTCTCTGAAAAGAAGAGCGTGCTGAAGAGTACCAAAACTAAGAGACCTAAAGGCAGTAACACCTTGACCAGGAATACAGTAAACCGTCGTTGCAGAGTGATGGTGGCGCTTAAACCGGGGTAATCGACCTGGAGATTTGCGTCGAATAGCTGTGGGTTGCCTCGAGTTGATGTGCTGCTAAAGGATTCTTGAGCATATTGAATGGTTTTAAAGTTCCAGAGCTGCAAGGATTGATAGGGCTTTTTAACTTCTTCAGGATCAGATTTGAGCAATTTGAGTCCAAAGGTATCGATCGCGTAAATCAGTCGATCGCTGGGGACACGAACGTTTTCAAAGTAGAGTTTTAGTGTCTGCTGGTCAAATGGATAATCGTGTAAATCGTAGCTGTTTCTAAATTCACCCCGAACCTGGTATAGACGATATTTTTGCCCGTTAATGGTGTCAATGCGGGTGGGTTTTTGCGGATCGAACAGCGGCAAGTTGACATCGAGGCTGTTGGCGATGCCAGTCGGAAACTCGATCCCGGTGGCATCGTCACTGCCGTTGTAGCGCATCCACAGGTAAAAATCGGCGGTAAAGCTGGATTTACTTTGATCGAGTCGATTGAGTTTGTTGATGTCCATCCCGGCATAAACTACTTCTTGCCGCCAAAAGTACTGTCGCTCTTTTTGGCTTAAATTGGTGACCGGAATGATGTTTCCAGATTTGATTTCCCGCTCTAGATTAACCAATTCTAAATGTTTTACAGGGCTGAGCTGTGTCGAAGCTGAGATGAGCGAGCGCCCGACAAACTGACCAAAGCGAATGCGTGGAGACGTATCATGGGTTTCGTTGAAATAAAGGTCACCGCTCAAGCCCTTAACGGCAACTTCTGGACTGTTAATTGCCTCAAGCCGATCGCGAATCAGTTGGCGATCGTGCTTGAGGCTGGTAGCCGTATTTTGGATTTTGGCGTTCTGAATTGCCCGCACTGCCACCGCTGCGGCATCGTAATACCCTCCTGCGACATAGGAGGGTAACTTGCCATAGGTTCGCTGGTAGTTGCTGGCAAACGCTTGAGCATCCACACCCGCACTGTCTAAAATAAGGGGCACAGCGAGGCGAAGTTCGTTGACAAAGTAACCGGGCTGCCGTTTTTCCTCATCGTATTGATCGAACAGGGCAGGAAAAGTTTCTCTAGCCAGCGTGATATTGCCCAACAGTGGCATGGTCAGATTCCGTTTGCGAATCGCCACGATGAATTCTTTGGCGAACGTGTCGCTCATTGCCAGAAACAAAATGTCTGGTTCAGGCTGCTTGGCTAAATCATTTACGATCTCATTAAGTGATTCTTGCCAATCTTCTGCTTGCTCGTAAAACTCCCAGGAATGCTTGAGCGTCCCCGTTTGCTTGAAGGTTGCTTCAAAGGCGGTGCGGAGTGATTGTCCGGCTGTGTCGTTTGAGTAAATGACGTTGGCCGTATTGAATTTGAGCACTTGTTGAGCGTAGAGCGCCAGGAGATTACCCTGCTGTGTGTTGTTAAACGCTGTGCGGAAATAGTAAGGATTGTCTTGCGTGAGCGTATCTGCACTCGCTGTTCCAGTAATAACTGGGATTTGAAGAGCCTTATAGAGCGGAGCAGTTGCCACTGAGGTGGTGCTTGTCAAATGTCCCAACACCATTAACGCCTGACTTTTCTCAATCTCGCGTGCTACATCCCGTGCGATGGTTGGATAGTCCCGATCATCGTACACCAGCAGCTTCAAGGGACGCCCGTTGATGCCTCCCTGCTGGTTGACCGCATCAAGATAGAGCTGGACGCTTTGCACCATTTCCTTTGCTGCTTCACTGCGATTGCTGGTCAGTGGAGCAGCCAGGGCAATGTGGAGCGCATCAACCTTTGCTGCATTTTGCTGCACGAGTCCGGTGATGATGCCGATGCTGAGAAAAACGGCAAGGGCGATCGCGACATATTTCGTTAGGGGATGAGATATAAACTGAGTGAATCGCTGCATGGCTCTTGATACTGGACTTGATTAAAACAACATAGAATCATTCACTATGGAAACTTCAACAGGACTTATACCAATTTAATGTGAAGTTGCACATATCTCGCTCCTTCTAAATCCCGCTTAAAAAGGGGGACGAAAGAATTCTTTCTCCCCCTTTTTAAGGGGGGCTGGGGGGATCAAATTCTATGCAGCCTCATAAAAAATTGGTATACAAGGGAATTCGATTTATTCAAGTATACGATGCCCGAAACCTCGATCAAAAATCAACACCGCGTTTTGCTCCGTTTGTCAACGGGCAGACCTATAGGACGGGTTACGGTGATGGGGTTTGGGCGATCGTAGCGATCGCCATGTGCCAGTTGCGTAAGTCCTGTTCAACTAATGCGCTCCCCAAACACAACCCAGTAGACGATCGCAGTGAGTACCACAATCAAGACGTAGACAATGCGCGCCGTGTAGTCGAGCCGCTTGGCAGAGAGTTTGTAGCCTTTCAAGGTGAGGCGATCGCTGACAACGGCAATTGCCACCGCAAACAAACTCAAGCCAAAGAAAACGTAGAAAAAATACTCTAGGGCTACGGTATATCCAACCTCTGGTAATTGATTATTCACCCCCACCAGGAGGACAGTCCCCGAAATTAGCGCTGCCACTGCAACGGGTGGGCGATCTTTGCTGATCTTGTCGGGAAAGTAGAGCGTAGTCATCGGCACGAGCGTCAGCAAAAATAACGGCAACAGATTTTTGATCAGAAACACAAGAGAACGACGCTGCACGGTGACAGTAGCGCTTAAACCGGGATAATCCACAGGATTGTTGGTATCAAACAGGCGTGGATCGCCTTCAGTTGAATTGGTTTGGAAGACTTCCTGAGCGTACTGGAGCTTTTCAAACTTCCAAAGTTGTAGCGTTTGATAGGGCTTTTTCTCTGCTTCGGTTTTGGATTGAGGTAGCCTCAATCCAAATGTGTCAATCACATAAATCAGACGATCGCTCGGCGTTGCAGTGTTTTGAAAGCGGATCGCCAGATTCTGCTGGTCAAACGGATAATCGTGCAAATCAAAAGGCGTTTTGAACTCACCGCGAATTTGGTAAAGCCGATAGTTGAGTCCATCGATCTTGCCTGTTTCTAAGGGTGCGTCGGGAGTAAACAGCGGCTGGCTGGGAACTAAATTAGTGCCGCCCGGAAACTTGATATTGGTCGCATCTGCACCGTCTGGGTAGCGAACCCAGAGGTAAAAATCAGCCGTGAAGCTCGATTTGCGCTGGTCTACCTGGCTAATCTGGTTGAGGTCGATGCCAGTGTATACAACCTGCTGTCGCCAGAAATATTGTTTTTTGAGCCTATAAGTGAGAGTGAGAATATTTCCCGTCTTCAGTTCCCGTTCTAAATCTACCCCAGATAGAGTGTTGATTGGACTGAGTTGCACAGGAGCAGAGATCAAGCGTTGACCAACATACCGTCCAATTCGCACTGGAGGGGTATTGTCGTGGGTCAAATCGAAATAAATAGGACCGTTTAAACCTTTTAGTGCAACGTCGCGGCGATTGATTTGCTCAAGCTGGTCGCGAATTTTTTGACGATCTTCTTTATAGCTGGTAGAAGTATTTTTAATATCAGCCTGTTGGATGGCGCGAACCGCAATTCGGGCAGCATCGTAATAGGCAGTACCCACGTAGGTTGGAGAGTCACGGTAGGCTTTTTTGTAAAGACTAGCAAATTCCTGGGCATCAGTGCCAGCACTGTCAAAGATCAAGGGCGAAGGAATATAGATGCCATCAAGGAAATAGCCCGGTTGTCGTTTTTCTTCCTCGTATTGCTCAAACAGTTTAAATGAGGTTTCTCGCACTAGACTTTGGCTGCCAAACAGGGGCGTTTTGAGTCCACGACGGCGAATTGCCACAATAAAGTCTTTGGACATAACATCATCCATTGCCAGGAACACCATCCCAGGATTTGGCTCGGCGGCTAGTTCACTAATAATGATGTTGATCGAAGACCGCACATTATGACCTTTTGGATCGATCTTCCAGGTGTTCTTAATCGTTCCTTCTTGCTTAAAAGTGGCTTCAAAGGCTTCATCAAGTGTTTGTCCTAGGCGATCGTCTGAATAAATAATGCTTGCCGTTTTAAAATTTAGTATTCTTTGTATGTAGAGCGCTACCACACTTCCCTGAACCGAATTAGTGAAGACAGTTCGGAAATAATAGGGGTTTGCCTGGGTAATGTAATCTTCACTGGATGTTGCGGTAATGGCAGGAATCCGCAAGGCGTTGTAGATGGGAGCGGCTTCTACGGAGGTAAAGCTATTGAGGTGGCCCAGCACCACCAGGGCGGGCGAGTCGTCAACCTGCCGAGGAATCTGACGAGCGGCGTTGGGGTCGCCTCGATCGTCAAAGACCAGGAGTTTTAGGGGATGACCGTTGACCCCACCATTCTGATTCAGGGAATCGAGGTAGAGTTGCACACTTTGAACCATTTCCTTGGCAGCGGTATTTCGTAAACCCGTTATGGGAGCGGCGATCGCCAAATGGATGGGTTTGGTATCACTCGATCTGGATTCGTTCATCCAGATCGCGGTCATCAAACTAATCAGCAGCAAAGTTGCCAGTGCGATTGCCACATACTTAGTTAGGGGATGAGTTCTCAACCGAGTAAATCGCTGCATAACTCTCATTTCTATCTCCTGTCTCCAAATGCAAGCCAGTAGCCCACCGCCAGTATGGTTGCAACGTAAAGAACTCGTGCAACCAAATCCAAACGCTTTGCCACAATCTGTTTACCGTTGAGGCTGAGGTGATCGCCGATAATTGCAATCCAGATACTAAACAAACTCAAGCCAAAGAAAGTGTAATACAAATATTCGATCCTTACTGTGTAGCCCACTTCCGGCAATTGCCGATAGGCGTTTGCCAGCAGCACCGTGCCAGCAATCAGTGCGGCGACTGTAACGGATGCTCGCTCTTTGACAATTTTCTCGGAAAAATACAGCGTCATCAGTGGCACCAGCGCCAGCAACAGTAAGGGCGGCACAGTTTTTCCCAGCACGGCTAACGGACGACGCTGTACTGTAATCGTGGCGCTCAAGCCGGGATAATCCACCTGATTATTTGCATCAAACAGACGTGGATCGCCTTCAGTGGAGGTGGTACGAACCGTTTCTTTAGCGTATTGGATGCCCTTGTACTGCCATACCGATGAAGAGTAGCGATCTTCATCCTTGGTCGTTCTTGGTAATTGCAGCCCGAAGATATCAGTCGCGTAAATCAGGCGATCGCTAGGAGTTCGTCGGTTTTGTAAGCGGATCGTCAGCTTCTGCCGATCGAACGGATAGTCCCGCAGTTCAAAGCTGTTCTTGAACTCGCCCTGTACCTGATACATACGATAATTTACACCGTTTGTCTGAAAGGATTTGATTGGCTTTGCTGGGTCAAACAACGGTTGCTGCGGTAGCGGATTGCTCCCACCGGGAAACTCAATGTCTTTGAGACCTGCATCACCAACATAGCGAAACCACAGGTAAAAATCGGCAGTAAAACTAGACGATTGCTGATCGATACGATTGAGCTTGTTGATATCAATGCCAGTGTAGACAACAGTCTGCCGCCAGAAATAGATATCAACAATCTGCACGAGCGTTCCAGCTTGCAGTTCGCGCTGCAAATTCACCCGTTCTGGATTGAAAATCGTTTCAAATTGTTGAGGGGCTGAGATAAAGACGCGCTTTTGAAACTGGGCAACCCGGACAGGCTGATCGCTATCGCGGGTGGCATTGAAATAGAGTAGACCCGTTGGCCCGCGTGGCGCGACGTTGCGATTATTGATTTTTTTGAGGGCAGCGTAAACTCGTTCGCGATCGCTATCCCGGCTGTTAGCAGTGGATTGAAGATTAGCATTTTGAATCGCCACAGTTGCTAAAATCGCCGCTTCATAATACTTCGTACCGACGTAGGACGGCATTTTGCCATATCGTTTTTGATAGGTATCGGCAAACTCTTGAGCGTCAACGCCTGCACTGTCAAACAGCAGGGGTGAAGTGGCATAGATGCCATCTGTAAAAAATCCAGGCTGCTGCCGTTCCTCTGGATATTGCTCAAAGCGCTTCGCAAAGTCTTCTCTCGACAACGGCTGACTCAACATAATCGGTAGCTTCAAACCGCGCCGTTTGAGGGCTACTAGCAGTTTCTCGGCTTCCTTCTCACCACGCAGAGAGAAGTAAACGATACCTGGATTGGGATCGGCGGCGAGTTCATTTACGATCGCTTGAATCGATTGCTCCTTTTGTTTGGGATCGTTATCGATCGTAAGTTTGCGTTTGATTGTGCCGCCGCTTTTGATAAAAGCGGCTTCAAATTCCTGGGCTAGCTTTTTCCCATATTTTTCATATTGGATGACGCTAGCTGTATCCAGCTTCAAGACGAGTTTGGCGTAGACGGAGAGGACGGTGTTGAGGGTCGATCTCGTGTAGGTGTTGCGGAAGTAGTAAGGGTTGTTGAGTGTTACGGTGTCGGTGTTGGCAGTGGCTGTAATGGCAGGCAGGTGAGCCGCACCATACAGCTTCCCCCCGGCTTGCGAGGGCGCGGAACTGCGATGCCCCAATAGAACGACCGCAGGACTATTGACGATCGCGGGCGCTCCAAGTTTTGCTACCTTTGCATCGGCTCGATCGTCAAAGAGCAACAGCTTAAGGGGATGCCCATTGATACCGCCCTTCTGGTTGACCGTATCAAGGTACATTTGCACGCTATGCACTATCTCTTCGCCCGCGATCGCTTCGGCTTTGTCTCCGGTCAATGGTGCTACTAGCGCAATGGGAATTGGAGGGATAGTTTTACGTGAATGCAGTCCAAAGTTAGCTGTGACGAGCAGCAGAAAAATGATGAGCGCGATCGCCCCATACAGCACTCGACGGTTCATACTCCTGAGTCGAGAGAAACCATTCGAGAAGAAATCAAAAATCTGCTGCATCGTAATACTTCCCACCCAAAGGCAACCCATATCCCATAATAGCACTTATCAGAAATTAACCACAACTGGCGATAGCGAAAGAGATGAAAACAAGCAGGTCTCTCTTGAGCGCCTGCTTGCTCCGAATAACGGGACTTAGACAATTTCTAAGCCCAGACTAAGCCTAAACTCGCTTTATAAGCAATAAATTTGATACTGTTCACCTTGACAAAGACGGTCACAAAGCTGTGGCGGAAGATTTGTTTGGCCTGCTTGGCAAATCAAATCAAACTCCATAAGGTCTGTCTTCAATGTTAAATTAGAATAAAAACGGATTCGTCTGCCAAATCTGAAGAATTAGAACACTGTGTCACATACTATCGTTACGAATATTTGCGAAGGGGTTGCTGATTGCGTCGGCGCTTGTCCGGTGGCTTGCATTCACCCGGGCCCGGGCAAAAATGTCAAAGGTACGGATTGGTTTTGGATTGATTTTGATACCTGCATTGACTGCGGCATTTGTTTGCAGGTGTGTCCGGTCGAAGGTGCGATTCTTGCGGATGAGCGGCCTGAGTTACAACAAACTCCCACTTGATTGAATTAACTCATTTCTTCCTTTGCGTCTTCGCGGTTCGTTACATTTCTATAGGAACTTTTTTTTACGAACCACAGAGGGCGCAGAGAACACAGAGAAGAAGGTGAGAAAAATCCCAAAAATCTAAGGTTTAGATATCTTAAGTGCAGGTAATTAGTTATGCTACTTTTAGATCCAAAAACTCTCGATCCAGCGACTGAACAGCGCGTCATCCTATATGATGTGACTTGGGAACAATACGAGCAACTTTCAGATATGTTTGTTGATGAATTTCCCAGAATGACCTACTTGGAAGGAACGTTAGAAATTATTATGACGGCTTCGCCAGAACATGAAAGGCTTAAAACAATTATTGCCCGGTTGATAGAAACCTATGCAGTAGAAAGACTAATTAATCTCAACGGTTACGGAAGTGCTACATTTCGCCGCGAAGCTGTGAGACGGGGTGCAGAACCAGATGAGTGTTATTGCTTGGGTACACTGGCAGAAATCCCGGATATTGCGATCGAAATTGCTTTAACTAGCGGCGGTATTGACAAACTAGAAGTATATCGCGGTTTGCAGGTTCCTGAAGTCTGGTTTTGGGCGAACAATCAGTTTTCGGTTTACCACTTGCGAGAGTCTGGTTATGAGTTAATTTCGAGGAGTGAATTTTTGCCCGAGTTAGACTTATCTGTATTGAGTCAATATGTCGGATATATAAATCAGACTGAAGCTATCATTGCTTATAGAAATGTATTGCAAACAGCTACAGCAATCTCAAATCAATAGACATCTCCAGAAATGCTAATATTGAACAGGCAAGATGCCTGTTCCACAATTTAAAAAAAGCCCGTGAAGCGTAGCTATCCCGCTCTTAATCGCACTTTACAATAAAATCTACAATAAAATCCTATGCAGCCGATCGCACTTTCCGACTCTCACCTATTATCCATCCGCACCCACGCCGAAAGCGTTTATCCTGAAGAATGCTGCGGTTTGTTGCTCGGTCGAGTTACTGGCGGTGTTAAAACTTTAGTAGAAGTTTGGCCGACTGATAATGCTTGGAGTGCGGAAGCTGAGGATAATTGGCCGGAAGAAAAGGGATTGACAGAAAGACGCAGATATGCTATAAAGCCGGAAGATATGTTGCGGGCGATGAAATATGGGCGCGATCGCACTCTGGATATTATTGGCATATATCATTCTCACCCGGATTGTCCCGCAGTGCCCTCGGAGTGCGATCGAACCCTAGCCTGGGCCGAATACTCTTACATCATAGTGTCCGTCCGCCAAGGCTGTTCGGAAGACCTCCGCAGTTGGAGTCTTGACACAAACGGGAACTTTCAAGCAGAGGAAATTCTTGCAGCCGAACCGACTCAGATTAAGAAATAATTAGTAAAAATAATAAACACGCAAAAATGCGAAAGATTCAGATAGGATATAATTCAAAATCGACCCTATAACAGAATATCATGCTAAATCCTAATCTGGACGAGATCCAGCTCAACAAACAAGAATACGAACGCTACTCTCGCCACCTGATCCTCCCTGAAGTTGGATTGGAAGGGCAGAAGCGTCTCAAAGCTGCGAGTGTACTCTGCGTCGGTACGGGAGGACTTGGTTCGCCGCTGTTGCTATATTTAGCAGCCGCTGGTGTTGGCCGCATTGGGATTGTAGACTTTGATGTTGTAGACCATTCTAACTTGCAGCGGCAGGTGATTCACGGCACTTCTTGGGTTGGGAAACCGAAGATTGAATCGGCTAAAAATCGGATTTTAGAAATTAATCCTTTTTGTCAAGTTGACTTGTACGAAACTCGCGTTAGTTCCGAAAATGCGATCGCCATTGCCACTCCTTACGATATCATCATCGACGGTACGGACAACTTCCCAACTCGCTATTTGATGAACGACGTTTCCGTACTTTTAAACAAGCCCAACGTCTACGGTTCCATCTTCCGATTTGAAGGACAAGCCACAGTTTTCAACTACGAAGGTGGCCCGAATTACCGAGATTTGTACCCAGAGCCCCCACCTCCTGGGATGGTTCCTTCTTGTGCCGAAGGTGGCGTTTTAGGAGTTTTGTGCGGTGTTATCGGTTCTATCCAAGCAACGGAAGCTATCAAGATTATCTTGGGTCAAGGCACTACTTTGAGCGGCAGATTGTTGCTTTACAATGCCTTAGATATGACATTCCGGCAGTTGAAATTGCGGCCGAATCCAGTGCGCCCGGTAATTGAAAAGTTAATCGATTACGAACAATTCTGCGGCATTCCTCAAGCGAGAGCACAGGAAGCGCAAGAACAACAGCAAATTGCTGAGATGACTGTCACGGAACTTAAAGAGTTAATCGACAGCGGCGCGAAGGATTTTGTATTGTTAGATGTTCGCAATCCCAACGAGTATCAAATTGCTCAAATTCCGGGGTCAGTTTTGGTTCCTTTGCCGGATATCGAACACGGCCAAGGTGTTGAGAAAGTTAAGGAATTGTTGAACGGGCATCGCTTGATTGCACACTGCAAAATGGGCGGGCGTTCTGCAAAGGCTTTGGGCATTTTGAAGGAAGCTGGAATTGAGGGGATTAATCTTAAGGGCGGGATTACTGCTTGGAGTCAAGAAGTAGATTCGTCTGTACCTCAATATTAAAGCTAATCTTTTTCTGGGGCGGGCAAATCGCCCGCCCGGAACCCGGATTATTGTGGCGGCAACTGCTTATTTCTACCTAGTAGATTCTTGAACTTACCCAGTAAATTCTTGCAATTGGGACTCCACATAACAAAAAGCGAAACCCCAACCCCCGCGCCGATACTCATCAACAACACCAACGCAAAAGAATTAATTCCCACCTTCAGGAAAGGCAAAGCAATCACCTGATTCGGCGGATCTTGTTTGATTAAATAAGGAGAACTCCCAGCCACTACCCCGGCTACTCCCAAACCAAAGCCGACAGCTTGAATCGTTACCTCTAGTTTCGCATCCCGATAAGCTTCTTCGATCGCCACAATACCTCGAATTGCTTCCATTGCTTTGTCTAGCAAGCCCGAACCGTGTTTGAAATAGCCTAAATCTGCCTGAATCTGCCTTTGAAACTGCGGGCAGTTTTGCGTCCCGAATGCTGCGAGGAAACTTAAATCGGTATCCCTATCATCATACTTTTTACTGGCGGTGATGTCAAGACTTATTTCATTTAATTTATTTTGGTAATTTTGGGCATTAATGGCGATCGTATTTTCCCGAAACTGCAAATCACTCAGCATCCGGGCATACTTCACAGCCCGAGGCGGCATCTCAACCATCTGAGTAGCCAGATATTCCAATTCCGCCTCATTTAAACCCGCACCTTTCGATTGTCGCGACTTCGCTTTATCCCGCTGCAAATACTTAAAAGTCTTGTCAATATCCAGATCGATTTGTTTGTATTCCTCGCGAATCACCGCGTAAAGCTTGCGACTGTCGCGATAGGCGCGGAGAATCTTATTGCGGTATAAAAACAGATCCATAAAATCGCTGTAGCGCGTGTCATCCCAGATATCATCAGTTGTCGGACTATTGAAAAACCAGATAATAATGTGACAGTAACTATCGGGCTGATTGAGATCGCCGTACTCCAAAATCGGACTGCCGAATAACTCGCCTTGACGGGAGAAATCCGGGAGATTATCACCAGAAATCAAGTTTTCTAGACACTCTTTGCCTAAATTTTTGAGAAACTGCGAATCTTCCCGCGCCGCTTGATTTTGTTCCACACTCAGCCAAGCCGTAATCAGCAGAGTTTGCCCGAAATAACTCTGCACAAAATCCGGTAGCAAGCAGTTATCGGGATTAAATTGCTCGAAGATGCTAACATCGACAGCAGGTGTTTTAACGGTGTTAACTTTTTCGGGAATCCGAATTTGCAAACCCAAAGCATAGCTATCATCAATTCGCTTCGGTTGGGCAAAACCCTTGAGAGGAATTGGCTGATTGTCAAGCGAAATCTCCTTGTCAAAGGGCAGAGAATTTCGGTTGTTGACTTTTGATTTATCAATCAGGTTGACACAACCGCCGACAGGTTCAGCTTTTTTGTGCAAATAGCTATCATTGAATTTGGTACTGACTGCTAATTTAGTTTGCAAAATCTCATCGCACTTCTGCCACAAGCTAGTAAATTCCACAGCGGAATTCGACTCTGACTCTAGGGCGTTGCAGAGGTGAAAGGCAAACAAATAGACGTTGGGGGCATAGATTTTGCTATTTGGAGTCATTCGATGTATCTGATTGATTATCTGCTGCGCTTTCTTGAAGTTTCTTATAACTCTCTTCAATGCTAGTACGCAGAGTTTGAGTGATATTGGTTAGTGGCTGCATTGTAGTTGGGGTGGGTTCGCCTGCATCCTCGATTTCTTTTCGCAGACAATCTCTTAATATTTTTCCCAAATCGTGTTCGATACACCAATTTTTGATTGTTTCGGCAATGGAAGATTCATTGTTTGCTAAGTTTGAAATGTCTGTGTTTAATTTGGGTAAATCTTGCCATGCTATTGGCTGAAAAATTTCTGGTTGTTCATTTAGCAAGTAGATAAAACTTGCTATATCTTTGTGAAGAGTCATAGAAAAATTCTCCTGGGTAAGGGTCAAGAAACCGGGTTTTTTCGGGGATTTCAGGTGATCAACCAATACGGTTCAGATAAGACCGATCCCCCCTAGCCAAGAGGGCGGGCACGGGGGCACCGCCCCTACAAAGGGGGGGACAAGAAGGTGCTGCGAAGTCCCCCTTCTTAAGGGGGATTTAGGGGGATCTCCGGGAAATTAACAGTGTTAACCCAAGCGTATTGGGTGATCAACCAGTATTTTGGTAAAAACCCGGTTTCTGCCTCAATGCTAACCCACTTGCGCCGGGACTCAAGAAACCGGGCTTTTTCGGGGATTTCAGGTTATTAACCAGTATTTTGGTAAAAACCCGGTTTCTGCCTCAATGCTGGCCCCTAGTATCCAGTAGCACAGAATGCTGCCCAATATTCGGGATCTTGGAATGGTGGTTTATCCTTTGATGAATAGCTTAACCATTCTTTGGCTGTTTCCATACATTTTTTATCTAAATTTAACAACTTCACCCAAACTCCAAAATCCTTCAGACTCACCCCGCGCATCCAGTTTTGCGCCGCATTCAAAGCAATTGCTACTGAATCTGCATCGGGCAATTCCTGATAAAATTTAATCATCAATATTGCTGTGGCAAAATCATCGACAGCCCACAGGCTGCTGACAACATTCATGCTTCCCGCATACAAGAAACCGCTGGGTAAACCAATGTATTCATCCGTCATGGCGGTGGAAGTTGTTAATCCGGTTTCGCAGGCGGAAAGTGTGACGAGACTGCACTTGGGTAACTGTAATTCGGCAAAGATATCGCGCAGGGTAAGACATTTTTCGGGGATGGCTTTTCTGCCGCTGCGTAAGGTGACGTAGCGTTTTATTTCGGGCGGGCACGGGGGTTCGGGCGGACACGGGGGCACCGCCCCTACGGGTTGGAGGGGTAATGGTTCGAGGGAATCGGCTAAGACTAGGGATGATTGTAGTGGATAGTCGAAGTCGAATACGCCGTGACAGGAAAAGTGCAGGTAGTTGGCATTTGCGAGGTTTTCTCCGTTGGCGTTGAGGGCGATTTTTGTGGCTTGTTTTTTGAGTAATATTTGATGCAAGTCACCGAATCTGGTTTTGATGGTTTCTACTTCCATATCCGCGTTGAATAAGTCTTCGGTAGGATTCTGGAGGGCGAATAGTTGTTGTTGGTTTGGTGGGGGAGAATTTCGGGTGGTGATGCGGTTTTTTACGAGTTCCAGCAGTTGCAAGCTGGGGGCGTATTTCACGCCGTCTGGGAAGCCGTCTAACAAATACCTCGGCCCGCCCTCTGATGTGAATTGGAGGGCGTGGAGGGGGAATAAATGCAGGTAGCGGTGGGGTACTAGGATTAGTTGGTTGCTGGTTTCAGGGATTTTGGCGATTATCTCGTTTAGGCGCAGGATTTGTGAGAGTTTTTCGAGTTTTTGGGAGAGGGTTGTTTGCCAGGTTTGGTTGGTTTTTTTGTCGCGGTATTGTTCGAGATAGTTGTTTTTCCAGGTTTCTAATTCGGTGATTTCGGTTGCGGTGTAGGTGACTAATTCGATGTTGTTGTGGGTGATGATGAATGCAAATCCCGTAGGGGCGGTGCCCCCGTGCCCGCCCTCTGG
>ENA-OFCE01000462-OFCE01000462.1-metagenomes-genome-assembly--contig:-NODE-462-length-26383-cov-24.197736_pt1 | contig 26383 bp, 19 predicted proteins | sample MGYA00153388_OFCE01 | MGnify analysis MGYA00153388 | reverse complement strand
ATTTTCGGGCACCCCTAGCTAAGCTGTTGATTGTATCACCGATTTCTGTACGCGATCGAAGCAATTAAGGAAATCTTAATAAGGGGGATGGGGTGAGGAGATGGGAAGTGCGATCGGACTTTCGGAATTTCTGATATTTCTGCTGTGAAAAAAGTACGCGCGAGCGAAGCTATCCCGAACGCGCAAGGCGTTCCCGATTAGTGAAGGTAATATTATCGGTTTTTTATTAAAAAAATTGATAAATCTTGATAGATAATTATCATATTGTTTGCTAAACCCAATTGATAATCCTGTATGAATCAACCATAAAACAGCTATGCTTGTACCCAAAATAGCAGGCGAATAATTAGGAGTTGTTTCAGGCATACTTTTTCCTTTTCATTTGCTGAATCTACGCTTGAACCGGGGGTCAATGCGGTCTTTTTTTCGTCTATTGCAATCGAAGCAAAGCGTTTGCAGATTGCTGATGTCATTTGAGCCTCCAAGAGCTAAGGGAATGATGTGATCGATCGTAAGATTACTCTCTTGGTCGGTTCGACCGCAGCTTTTGCAGCAATTGTCATCGCGCTCAAAAACAAGTTTCCTCACCTTTGGCGGAATTAAAATTCGTGGAGTTTTTCTCATCAAAGACATTTCTTGCTGGTAAAGATTATAAAATCAGATACTTCCCTGCTTGTCATGTGGGGGCATATTGCCAATACCTCCCTGACAAATGCCTATGGCTTAGGCAGCTTTAGCTTATTAAAGGCTCCTTTGACGCGCTTCTCTGCATTATCCATCACTTCTTTCTTTTTCTTGATTATTTCACCCTTACTAATTTCAAGAACCCTAGTGGATAAAGAAATTCGCCCCTTATCATCGTCTCTTTCCAAAACTATTGCCTTAATTTCCTCACCAGTTTCAAATATAGGAATAAGAGATTCAAGGAAATCTTCGCTTACATTCCCTATATGTAAATACCCCTGCTTAGGCTCATTAATTTTTACGTCTCTCTCTCCGTCTTTAAAACTATCCACCTCGACATATACAACACGGTCGGTAACAGAAGTTACTGTACAATACACCAGTTTTCCTCTCTCTAATTGGTTGGATCTTGCAGATTGAGCAGCCAAGTAATTAGGTCGCATTAGCGGATCGGGACTCGCTCCAGATTCCGGGCTGTCATCTGACTCTACAGGATTTGTCTCACTATAACTTTGTGTAGCACTCGAATCATTTTCTGAGTCGAAACTGGAAGCCGATTCTGGTGGGATGTTATTTGACTCTACAAAATTTACGTCAGTGAAAAATGGCGTTCCACTCGAACTATCTTCAGGTATTGTAGGCAGCTTGTAGTCGTCTAATTTCATAGCCTCTAAGCAGCTATTAATACCTGTAACTGCTTGGTTATAGTCGGAAATCTTTAGCTCAACTTCTCTCAACTTCTGGTTACGCTCGTCGATTTTAGCTTTAGCCTGTTTTTCTATAGTTTGCCGTTTGTTGGCGCGAGCGCGAGCGGATTGCTGCCAAATCAATTGCCGTTTATTTTCAGCCATTGACAACAGATCTTCATTCAACATTTTGATAATTTTTGAACCTAAATTTACGTCTATTGTTTGTTTAAATTTAGCTTTAAAATCAATCTCTAGCAGTTGACGTATAGGTGCTTCTACGTTTTTCATGTGTTTGACATCTCGACTCTTAGATAGTTCTTGCAAAGTTTCACGGAACTGATAGAGCCAAACACTATCTTCGTAATCATAAATGTCGGGGCTTTCGACGATATAAAACACACATTCCGCCCTCGCCAAAACCTTTACTCCCTCAATAATTATTTTTTCTATATCCTGTAACTCTTGGAAAATTCCACAATCATCACCTAACAATAAATTACAAAGCTGACGGTAAGATTTGTGCTTGCGGACTCGCTTAATCAAGCGTTGGAAAAAACTAGCAATCAAAATTTCGGATTCCTTAACCAGAAAATTCTCTAATCCATTAGCAATGTCATAGAAGGCTTGTCCTAAAACGGCTACTAATGGCGCTGTGACATGACGATGATTGCGGCAGGTATTGGCGAAGGCATCTAATATAGAAAAATTTTCTATCAACTTGGTGAGGTTATCTTGCATATTCTGGCGAAGATTGTTGAAATCTTGCTTAAAAGATTCGCAGGTATTTATTACTAATAGTTGAATTTCTTCTTCTATTTTTTGGTAAAATGCTTCGCCAAGCTCCCATACTTCTTTCTCGACCTGTGCCAAATCTTGTTCGGTTATTTCTGCAATATTTCCAGGTTTCTCTTTCCATTGACGGCGCTCTTCTAAGTAAGATTCACGCAAGTCGTTACAAAGTTCACTAATATCGCTAGCTAGGTTGGCAAATAGTTCGGGTCGCTTTTCTTCGGTTAGATAGCCGGTGATAGCATTACTAAATTCCTGAATACCGCTATCCTGAATTAACTGCTCGATTATACTGGTTTTATAACAATCAATAATCTCCAAATATTGCTCATTTTTAGTTTGAGTTTTACGCCGTACAATATCAGTAAATCTATCAACTGGTAGTTTATCGGAATCACAATAATCAAGAAACTCCAACACAAATTGAGGGGTTTTTTCTACCTCATCTAAGCCTTTACTGGTTTCGGCTTTAAATATACTATCTAGTCCCCAGCGATCGGTTTCACTTGTATTTTTGAGTTGACTAGCCCAGAAACCTAGCAGAGCGCTAGTTTCATAAATCCCCCTTCGCGTATTAATGAAGTCTTCGCTAATCAGATTGTCCAGTGCTTGTTTCAGCTTGGGGTCACGCCAAGTTTTGTCGATGCGGTTAAAGACGTAGAAGACGCGATCGCCAATTCCTGAGTTTTCCCGTATTGCTTCTATTAGTTTCTTTTCTGCTGTCTCTATCTCCCCTTCTTGATCAGCCTTCATCACACAGATGACAGCAGAGGTGTTAGTATCTTCAACCTTGCGATAGGTTAATTCTGCATCTCTTCGCACTGGGGCATCAATCCCTGGCAAGTCAACTAGGACGTTACCATCCTCTAACAGGGGATAATGGCAGTAGTATTTAATGCGCTTGAGAACAGCACTGTTTTTGCCACGACGAGCATAATCATGTGCCTTCTTGTTGGAAAGACCTAACTCTTCCATCCCATAGGTTTTATTGTTCGATGAGTCGATATATTTGCGGTTATCCTCAAATCCCTCAAGTAATGCCAGCAGTCCATCTGCTTCGTCTTCCTTCTCGATTTTCCCAGAACCCTTATGATCTTCAGTAATTTTTTTACATTGTTGCCTTAAATTTTGAATTGCCACCTCTTGATTAATGTCAACTGACTTTAGTGCCAGAGTTTTACACCTGTCATTTACCTCTTCCTGTAGTTCTGAGATGCTAAGAAAGATAAGATCAACTCGTTCTTCCTCTGACGACTTGGCATACTCTATGTAGCATTCGATGCCAGTAGCATGACCTGTACTGCTGTAAAGCAAATCTTGCCCTAGTAAAGCATTGATCAGCATCGACTTACCAGCACTGTACGTCCCCGCAAAGACAATCTCGAATCTGGGATCAATTGCCTTATCACGGGAAGTTTTAATTGCGGCAGTGCCGTGCTTCCCTCTCAACGATGGCTCCTTGTCCAACAGCCGCAACAGAAGATTTACATCGGCTTCTAACTTTTCAGATTGATGTTGTTTTGGGGTCATGTGGAAAAAGCACTCTAATTTTCAGACAATTATCAGAAGAGCCGGACTCCATTAGCAACTCAAGCCCCCCTGGCCTACCTACCCACCAGTTAGTCTCGCCAGGTCACCGATACTAATCGCGATCGCGCTCACCTTATTTGCCCCTAAGCCAGTATAGCTGAATTTAAGTCTCTTTTTCACCCGATTAAATTTTGTCTGTATCCTGTTTTAATTCTGATACAACTGCGCCTCGATCGCGCCAAGCTTCCGCATTTTCGGGCTTGATGGCAAGAACTCGATTGTAAGCTGCCAATACTTATTCATACTAACCCAAGATAAAATCAACGCTCACTTCTAAATCGGGAAAAGCCAGCGGCGCAACTTGTTGACCGCGCCAAAACTTGAGCATTAAACTATAACCGTTCGGGCCTGGCTGGCGGTAGACTTCCAAACAATTTTCAACTAAATCTACCAGCCAAACTTCTTGAATTAGCGATCGCGCGTAGATAGGGACTTTAATATTGCGATCATTATCAACCGTGCTGTCGGCTACTTCAACTAACAGCAAAACTTCAGACGGTACTGGATGGGCTGTGGCGTAGTAATCAGCGCGAGGTTGTAGCAATACAACATCCGGTTGAGGTTCAGTGCGCTCGGTTAACTGGATAGGGTCTTGAGCGCCTATAATTGCTTTTCTTCTATCCAAATCCGAGAACACAGCGATCAGACGCTTAACGGAACTTGCATGACGAGTACCAATTGCAGCCATTTGAACAATCTCCCCTTCTATCAATTCCACCCAGTCATCTTCACCCAAAATGCCAGCCTCACCCATTAGGTGATATTCTTGTACTGTAAATAGCCGTCTTTGAATCTGAACAGACATAACTATTCTCCTTTTTTGGCAGTGAATATAAGCTTACCATTTTTACTAGCAATCTTCAAACTAATACTAGCTAATGGCTCTAACTGAGTCTGATATCAACACTCACTTGAAAATCAGGAAAAGCTAGTGGTGAAATAATTTCTCCTCGCTCAAACTTTTGCATTGAAGTATAGCCATTTGCCGTCGGATCGCGGTAAACTTCCAAACAGTTAACCTCAAGATCCCACAACCATACTTCCTGAATTCCAGAACGAGCATAGTTAGGTACTTTCACATCGCGGTCATAATTAACCGTACTATCTGCTACCTCTACCAGCAGCAAAATATCCTCACTATTTGGCAAGGATTCTTCATAAAAATCAGCACGGGGTTGTACTAAAGCAATATCAGGTTGAGGTTCAGATTTATCATTAAGGCAAATCGGATTTTGCACCCGGAAAATCACCAGAGACTCTGAAATCTGGCTAAATAGTCGTGCGAGGCGATCGACACGGGCGGCATGACGCTTACCAATTGCTGCCATTTGGATGATTTCTCCTTCTAGAAGTTCCACTCGTTCATCATCGCGAAAAACGCCAGCCTCACTCATCAAGTGGTATTCTTGCACAGTAAATAGCCGTCTTTGTGTCTTAACAGACATAACTATTCTCCTTTTTCGGCAGTGAATCTAAGCTTATCACTTTATTTTGAGAAATAGTATTACTTCTAAACAACAAAAAGCCGCCCTAAACAGGACGGCATATCCAGGAAGTCTGTAAATAACAGGCTACAACAAGAGAATTAAAGTGCTAAAAAAACAGGTTTTAGCGATCATCGCAGGGCAGGCATTGTCCACCCTGCAAATCACCTTAGAGTAGAGTAATCGAGGTTGATGCTGGAGTACCGATGGAGCCAGCGCCGAAACCTAAGTTGACACTACCAGCAGTCGCAGTAACAATGTTGTTAATTGTGAGGCTGACGCTAGTTTGTCCGTTAGCAAAATTGACAGTGCCGCCGGTAGCATTGGGGGCTACGTTAGGGCCGGTGATAAAGTAGTCCGTAAGATTTTTGGGTTGGCCACCACCAGGTGCGGCGATCAAAAAGTCGATCGCACCAGTACCGACACCGCTCGTCCGGTTGATTGTAAACGTTCCAGTGCCAGAATCCGCAACAGCGGCAGGAGCCGAACCGTAGAAGAATCCATTGCTAGGAGCGCCACTGCTGTCTAGAATCGACAAAACTGCTGCTGAGGGACTAGCGATAGAGCCGCCACTCAGGAACAAGTTCACAGTCTCAGTCATTTCCGGCACAGTATCGTTGATGATGGGGACACCAACTGTCGCGCTAGCTTGACCCGGAGCAAACATGACTGACACATTGCTTACAGGGACATAATCAGGCGCAGAAGCCGTGGCGGAGCCGTCAGCAGTGCTGAATAGAATCGTTGCTCCTTGTGTCAAGTTGCCAGTACGATTGATGGTAACGGTAGCAGTAGTACCTTCGTTGCCGCTGTAAGTCGCTGCACTGAACGAAAAAATACTAGGCCCAGTAGTTGCTGGAGTTGGAGTTGGAGCCGGAGTCGGAGTCGGTGTGGGAGTCGGACTCGGTGTGGGAGTCGGAGTCGGTGTGGGAGTCGGAGTCGGAACCGGCGCAACATCATTAATCGTCAAGATTGCCGGATTGCTGCCCACAGTACCGCCACTGAGTACCAAATTGACGGTTTCTGGGCCCTCAGTAATCGCATCAATCAAAGCGGGGACTGTGAAACTTGCGCTATTTTGACCCGCAGCAAAGTTCAGTGAACCCGCCGCTACGGTGTAGTCAGGTGCTGTCCCGCTAGAAGTAGCCGAACCGTCAGTAGTGGCGTAGTTAATTGTTGCTACACCAGTACCACCGGTGCGAGTCACTGTAATCGTAGCCTGGCCGCCTTCGTTGACAGTGTAATTACCTTGACTGAACTGGAAGATACTTGCAGGCGTTGGAGTCGTAATCGGAGTCGGAGTCGGAGTCGGGCCCGTTCCAGCATCAAAAATCGTTACGGTGGCTGGATTGAGAGTACCTACATTACCGTTGTTCAGAAATACATTCACCGTCTCTGGGCCTTCGCTAATCGCATCGTTCAAAGTCGGGACAGTGAATGTGGCGCTAGTTTGCCCTGCGGTAAAATTCAGCGTTCCTGTAGTGGCAGTATAATCAGTAGCTGAGCCTGTAGAAAGGGCAGAACCATCGACAGTACCAAAGTTAATGCTTCCGGGAGCCGATGTATTGCCCGTGCGAATCACTGTTACTGTGGCGGGGCTGCCTTCGGGAGTAGAGTAATTATTTGTGCTGAAGCTAAAGACACTTGCAGGAGTTGTTCCTGGTGTGGGCGTGGGTGCTGGGGTTGGGGTTGGGGTTGGGGCTGGTGTTGGGAATCCGGCTAATTGGAACCAAGCGGGATTCGCGGTGAGTTCGGCTGCGGTTTTGCCTTGGATGTTGACTAGATACTCGCCGGTGCCGATATCGCGAATCAGAGTATTGCCGATCGCAATCCCATTAGATCCTGTACCATCAATAAACTGCAAATCGCTGAATTGAATGCCACCGAACAGTTGAATGACATCGTTTCCTGCAACTCGAAAGTCGGTAATCACATCAGCATCGGAAACTCCGGGGCCGCCTGTGGTGGATGTGGGCCTGCCGTCGCCAACTCGCCCGATCGCAAAAATGTCATTTCCACCACCACCGCTCATGGTATCAGAACCGAGGTCGCCGTAGAGTACGTCGTCGCCAAGGTCGCCTAGCAGCAAATCGTTGTTTTTGCCACCGAACATCGTGTCATCATCTTTACCACCGAAAAGACTGTCATTGCCATCATTGCCAAAGACACTATCCCGGCCGATATCACCTCTAACTAAGTCATCACCTTTGCCACCGTAAACTTGGTCGTTGTCTTTGCCACCAAAAATGCTGTCATTGCCTTCATTGCCGTTGAGAATATCATTGCCGGGGCCGCCAAAAATCAGGTCATTTCCGCTTAGTGCGATAATCGCATCATCTCCATCTAGCCCGCTGATGGTGTCGTCACCTAATAAGTTTCCTAGCCCAATTACGCGACCGTCTGGTAAAAGTCCCGGTATCACATCGGGGCCCAGGGTTCCTGTTATGTTTGCCATTTCTTTTTTAACTCCACAGGTTAATTTTTTTTGCTTTTGGTAGAAGCACCTGTAGAGATTGTTCAGGATAATATTGCGGTGTTTTTAATTGACAGATGACTCGGAGAAAACCGGGTATTTATGTCAGTATTTACTACACTTTTTTCGCCAAGTAATCGCCCGTGCAATTTTCTGCTGTTCGACTATTTGGGAAACTGTATTTCCACTTCCATGTCCTGTTAATGATTGAGAATGAAGAGGTTAGAGAAATGTTCCCAAAAATTTAAATATTTTAGAATCAGAATCAATACTTATTCGATTTAGAAAATAAGGGCGATCGCCAATTAATATTACCGCCAAGAGTTAAGCTATATGTTTCTATTGAATTAATCTGTTTCAGGACAAGATTTTAAAATAAATGTTTGTAGTGGGGACTTTAGTCCTCATGAAATTATGAGGACTAAAGTCCCCACTACGAACCAATTTTAACGATCGCCAACAATCAAGAGTGTGTACAAACCTTACACATTATGCCTAACTAACTATCCGAATATTTATCGGATTATGGCTGAATTTAACTTTCTTTTTCGCCCGCAGCAAGTCCTTCTGTATCTTGCTTTAATTCCGATACGATCGCACCTCGATCGCGCCAAGCTTTACCATTTTCCGGCTTAATCGCGATCGCCCGATCGTAAGCTGCCATTGCTTCTTCGTAGCGGTTTAATGCTGACAAAGCTGTACCGCAGTGATGCCAAGCATCGTAGGAGTCTGGCTTGATTGCGATCGCTTTTTCATAAGCTGCGATCGCCTCTTCGTGCTTCTGCAATTTTGCCAAAGATTCGCCTTTGGCAAACCAAGCTTCGTAACACTCCGAATTAAGGGTAATTGCTTTGTCGTAAGATGCAATTGCTGCTTCGTGTTGCGACAGTTTATCGAAAGCTGCGCCTCGGTTGTGCCAAACTTCAAAATCCTGCGGTTTAATGGCAATTGCTTTGTCGTAGGCTGCGATCGAGTCTTGATAGCGCTGCATTTTTCCGAACACAGCGCCTTTATTGTACCAAACTTCGTATTTGTCGTCCCGGATGCCCAAAGCTCGATCGTAAGAATCAATCGCATCGCTGTAACTGAGTAGTTTCCACAGCATATTGCCTCGATTGTACCAAGTTTCGTATCTGTTGGGATTGAGAGCAACAGCCCGATCGTAAGAATCGACAGCTTGTGCATACTGCTGTACTTTCCCCAGCATCGCGCCTCGGTTGTGCCAAATTTCGCTATCGGTGGATTTGATAGTGAGGGCACGATCGTAACTGGCGATCGCTGCTTCGTAATGGTGCAATTTACCCAACAAAGCCGCTATGCTGTGCCAACAAGCATATTTTTGAGACTCGCCCGAACTTGCTTGCTCGTAACAGGCGATCGCCTCTTCGTATTTGTGCAACTTTGCCAGCAAATTCGCTTTACCATACCACGCTTCGTAGTTATCCGGTTTAATCGATATTGCTTGGTCATAACAGGCGAGTGCTTCTTCGTGGCGCTGCATTTTTATTAACACATTTCCGCGCCAATACCAAGCCTCATCCAAATTATTATTGGTTAAAATAGCTTTTTCAAAGCAGACTACTGCCTCATCGTAATTGCCTTGAGAATAAAGCTCTTCACCTTGCTTGATATAATCATCAGCAATCAGATTTTCCCCATCACCAGGTAATGTTTGCGAAGTTTGGGAATCGTTTAACTGCGGTTGAGGTGCGACTTTGACAGCTTCCTTTGCAACAATTGCCGAAACTTGAGAGATTTCTTGAACAATTTGAGATTTTTTATCATAAACTTCTGTCAGCAAAACTTGCAGGTGCATCAGAAATTGAGATTTTAGGGTTTCAATTTGCTCGACGGAAGATTTAGAAATTTCAGTTTCTCTACTTAAAAAATCAATGGATTGTTTAGCTGCACTCATTTGTGCTTCTAGTTCATCTCTCAATTTTTGAGTCAGTTGGCTAGAATTATTCAGCTCAGATTCTAGCACGCCAATGCCCTGCAATCTTTGGTTGGCATCAGCAACTAACTGTTTGACTACCAGCCTGCGCATCATCCAAAAAAAGGCAATTGTCACTGGTGGAAATACAGTACCAAGAATTAGTAAAATATTCAGCAGATTTATCGTATTATTAAAACCATATCCAGATTCAGCACTACCCGCGATCGGGGAAATAAAGTCGAAACCTTCGCGAACTTGGGGATTACTTTCGATCCCGGTTTTGATTAATTTAGTCAGCCAGGTTTTTTGTAAAGATTTTGTGAGTTCATCGCCGGATACAGCAGGAGTATTTGCAACAGGAGATAACTGCGGCCCGGCGGTGGCTACTAGCAAACCAGTCTGGGATTTTACCGCAATTCGTGGGGAAAATTGTTCGTGGGCGATCGTCTCAGGCGCACTCATTGACTCAGCCGGACGGGATGCGGTAATATTTATCGCATCAACAAAATTACTAGCCTGCGGCGTCACAGGAGTGGCACTTGGTGCAACAGGAGCAGCCTGAGTATTGGTAGTTAAATTCTGGGATGCGAGGGCAGCCAGAGTCAAAAGAGCTACATTTGAGACCCGCATAAACGTCAACTCACCTAGGAGAAATTAGTGCTTGGTTTTTAGCGATCGTCCGATCGACCTCATACTCTCAGCAGTTAGAATAACTGAGATGAGGAATCAAGTGCGATGCTATTATCTCCAAAATACAGGCGGAAGCTGACTTGTCAGGAAAAATCCCAATAACTCTGGCTGTGCAAATTTTGTCGAAGCGTATACTCTCGCGCCTCATCCGGTTGAAAAACCCTCGGAATCATCAAGCTGGTTGGGGTGGCTTCACCAATCTGCACAATTGCCAAATATCCGGGTGAACACGCCCCAACCAACCTAGTTTTTAGCTCTAAACTTTAACTAAAACAGCTTCTGGTTGGCTGGAATTCGCCGCTATATCCAAATCAGCGCCGTAAATTTCACAGCTATTATTCGGACTTTCAATCAGTTTAATCTTGTGCAATTCGGCGCCCAATTCCCGAATGGGCGATCGCAACAATTGCCCGATCCGAACAGCAATATTCTCCGCAGTCGGCACAACCTTCTCAAAATAAGCAATATCCTTATTTAAAAAAGTGCGATCGATGGTATTTTTCTCTGAATAAGCGCGTTTTGTAGGGGCAATCCCGCCGTGGTTGCCCCGATCGATCCTGATGATTGTTGCGTCAGGGCTATTGCTCTAATTATCTGCGATCCACCCGCTATAGATCGTCGTTGAGATCCTCAGCAACCTTATCAAGTCTGTCATTGGCATCTTTGGACAGCTTGAGACAATAAGCAGTCGATGCCAGACCTCCAGTTGCCGTGATAGTGCCCTCTGAGGCTTTGCCCAGAAGTACAAGCGCAACTCCCGCAAAACCGATGAGGGCACAGGCTGCGGTACTTACAAAGGCCAAGTTAAAACTATGGTGGGCTTGGCGCAATCGTTCTTTGGCAATTATCATTTCTATTGTGGAGTCAGAGTGGGTGATTCGCTGGTTATTCATGGGTTTCGTTGAGCCTAAACTTTATACTTCTAGTGTGAAGCAAAAAGCTTGAAACCCTGACTACACAATGATTTACTTGTCGCTCTCTTGTGATTGCTCTATGATTGTCCTATGCTCTTGTTTCGATTTTGTCAGCGATCGTGTCAAAACACTCTCCCCATTATGACTGACCTAAGCATCAGAAAAAAGAAGAAGATAACTATCACCGCATCTTCAGAAGGTATAAAGATAGCAGAAAACGCTCTGATCAGGCTAGGATTTGATTCAAAAAGTAACTTTGCCAAATCTTGCTTTTTAGGACGCAATACAGTTACCAACTTTTTTCAGCGCCAGCCCATTCAGCTTGATTCCTTTAAAAAGATATGTCAAGAACTGAAATTAGATTGGATGAGAATAGCGGAACTCTCAGAAGAAAAACCATCTCAACTACTAGGAATAACTGATTGTATAAACCTTGATATTAAGGAAGGAGGGGAGAAAATGCTAACACAAATATTTTACCGTCAAGTGATTGTAATAGATAAAAAAACTAATACAATTAAAGCTGAAATTAAATTGATAGGTGATATAAATTCCTTTGGAGATTCAAGTAGGGTTGAATTTATTTTACGAGAATTTGCAGGAGACACTATAAAAATCACTGATATTAAAGAGGGCAGCATCCGATTAACTGTAGAGGGTTCTCAAGAGGATATCTATCGGCTTGTATCTCGCATCAAATCAGGAGAATTAAAGGAAGTAAGCGGTTTTCCTGTTGCAGATGTTCAAATTTTGAGTGAAAGCTCAGAGGATGACGAAAGTAACGAACTCAATAATAAGTGGCCTCTAGTACGAGAGATTGTTGCTCAGGGATTTAGACCTCGAAACTTGAGTGGGGTTGACTTAAGTGATGCCGACCTCAGTGGTGCTAACCTAAATTTTGCCAAACTGAGTGGTGCTGACCTGAGTAGTGCTGACCTCAGTGGTGCCAACCTGATAAATGCCAAACTGAGTGGTGCCGACCTCAGTGGTGCCAACCTCAATAGTGCCAACCTCAATAGTGCCGACCTCAGTGGTGCCGACCTCAGTGGTGCCGACCTCAGTCGTGCCAAACTGATGTATGCCTACCTGATTCGTGCCGACCTCGGTGATGCCGACCTGATTGATGCCAACCTGATTGGTGCCGACCTCAGTGGTGCCAACCTCAGTGGTGCCGACCTCAGTGGTGCCCACCTGTTTGGTGCCAACCTGATTGGTGCCAACCTGAGAAGTGCCAACCTGAGAAGTGCCGACCTGATTAGTGCCCACCTAAATGGTGCCAACCTGATTGGTGCCAACCTCAGTGGTGCCGACCTCAGTGGTGCCAACCTGAGAAGTGCCAACCTGAGAAGTGCCAACCTGAGTAAGACTAAGGTTGAGAAAGCCCGATTCAGCTCGAACTTAGGCATTTCTGAATCGATGAAGCAAGACCTGATTAAACAAGGCGCAATCTTTGAGGATTCTCCAGGCGATCGCTCTGAAGTTCTCACAAAAGTATAATGCTCTGGAAAAAGCTAAAAATGAGCCAACTTCTGAAGGAAAATATTATTAATTGTAGTTTTCTTTCAGAGGACTTTAGCTATGAGACAGGGGTTGAACACCCCTGTCGGACTGTCGGACTGCCGGACTCTCGGATCTACAGAGAAGACTGGTGAATCTACCAGCAGATATTCAGCTCTAAACCCCAGCTAAAACCGCTTCCGGTTGCTGATGTGCGGCCGCCGCTGCATCTAAATCAGCACCGTAAATTTCACAGCTATTATTCGGACTTTCAATCAGTTTAATCTTGTGCAATTCGGCGCCCAATTCCCGAATGGGCGATCGCAACAATTGACCGATCCGCACCGCAATATTTTCCGCAGTCGGCACAACCTTCTCAAAATAAGCAATATCCTTATTTAAAAAAGTGTGATCGAAGGGTTCAACAACATAATCGTCGATCGCTTTTTGCAAAGCTTCCAAATCAGCAATCATCCCAGTCCGCGCATCCATTTCCCCTTTAACAGTCACCTCTAAATGATAGTTGTGACCGTGACCATTCGGACGAGCACATTTGCCATAAATTTCCGAGTTTTCTTCAAAGCTCAAATCGGGACGAGCTAACCGGTGGGCGGCGCTAAAATGAGTAGACAAAGTTAGATAAGCTTCCATTCCGTTTCCTAAATATTCAGCCCAAAGTTCGGGGTGTTCAAACAATTGAATTTTGCTCAGAGGTAAATGAGGCGCTAATCGCAGCCAAATTTGCCGTGCTATGTTTTCGGTAGTTGGCAGAGTCTGCTCAAATTCCGGCCACGCTTCGTTGAGGTAAGAAAAATCGAGATCCTTGGTAACTTCTCGCTTGATGACGTGCTTGACATCAGACAGGTTGAGTACCATGCCATACTCGTCGAGTTCTCCTATCATGGAAACATAAAGAACGTAATTGTGTCCGTGTCCCGGTGCGCGCGCAGTTGGGCCAAACCGTTCAAAGTTCTCGGCTTCGCTCAACTCGGGTAGCCAGTAACGATGACTCGCCGAAAACTGTGCCCGACGATTGATGATGCACTGCATAAAAGTCAAGTAGAGTAAGTTTGTTAAGTTCTGTAAAGGACTTACTTTCTTAAGGATAGACTAATTTTTGCTGGAATTTTCCGATAATTTGAGGGCGCTCTAGATGAATTTCTACCAATTTTCCAGATATTCGCAACATATCGGCGATCGAGCCCCAGGCCCGGATTTACGCCGCAACACAGATATCCGGCAGAAAATACCGCTACTTTCACAGTTTCTCGCTATCAATTTATAATCCATCAGTTACCACTTTTTAAGAAAGTGCGATCGACCTCTTTTGCAACACTGGACACTCTACGATTCGTTTTTTTTGTCTAAGCTTTGCAAACAGAACAGAAACAAGAAACAAGAATAAAGAAGGAAGAATCAATCAAATCAATGGTTCCAGCCATTAATAACCTCCTAACCGTCGGGCGCGGTTGCTATAGTTAGCACTTGGCGGTTCAGTTGTAACCAAAACCGATCGCCCATTACCAATTACCAAATATTAATGAATTGGATTACTGAACGAGCCGATCGCTTTTTTGAGAATTTGTTGGGTGCGATGACCACCCCAATATTTTTTGTGGGGGACACTCATCTGTCCATCAGCGCGATCGTCAAACTGCTGATTTTAGCTATATTTACCTTTATTATAGCTCGTCTAATTAGTGAAGGAATCAAGCGCAGCCTGCTAGTTCGGATGGGATTGGATCGTGGCAGTCGAGAAGCTATTTCCACCATCATTAGCTATGTTTTCGCAACTTTTGGCTGTATATTTGTCTTGCAAGGTGCCGGCATCAACCTCACTTCTCTCACTGTCTTAGCAGGCGTTGTCGGTATTGGTTTCGGATTTGGATCACAAAATCTCGCCAGCAACTTTATCAGCGGTCTTACCCTACTATTCGAACACCAAATTAGAGTAGGAGATTTTATTGAAATAGACAACTTATTAGGAACAGTAGAAACAATTTCGATTCGCTCCACAATTATCAAAACAATTGACGGACTATTTGTAATTATACCAAACATTAAGTTTGTCGAAACTAACATTATTAACTGGAGTTATAGAGACCCGAGATGTCGCCTCCGCATTCCCGTTGGCGTTGCTTACGGCTCCGATCCAGTAATAGTTACCGAAGCGCTGTTAATTGCGGCGCGGATAGAATCAAATGTCTTGTCTCATCCTTCTCCTAAAGTATGGTTTCGCGGTTTTGGAGATAACGCTTTAAATTTTGAACTTTTGGTTTGGATTGACCAACCGCAAGAAAGCGATGCCATTAAAAGTGCAGTCAATTTTTTAATAGATTACGAATTCCGCCACCGAAGTATCGAAATTCCATTTCCCCAGCGGGATTTGTGGCTGCGAAACCCGCAAGAAATAACTAAACTTTTTCACGATCGCAAAGAGGACAATTCCAACGGCAAAGTTTTTCCGCAGAATACCAAACATTCAGCAGAAATCCCATCTAATTCCACGGTTTCCGAGCATCAAAAATATGGGGCTAAATCGCCTAATAATTGGACGCTGCGAGATTTGTTGCGTCGAGTAACTTATTTTGAACAGTGTACTGATTTAGAACTGCGACAGTTAATTGAATACGGCTACCGACAACTGTTTCCAGCGGGACAGATTGTATGTAAAGAAGATGACCCTGGCGATTCTTTTTATATTATTCTTTCTGGTGCTGTAGAAGTTATTTCTCAAAAAGCCGATCAGTATATTGCTACGCTTCACGAAGGCGAGTTTTTTGGGGAAATATCTTTGCTGTTGGGAACTCCAAGAACAGCGACTGTTAAAACTAGCGAAGATGCAATTTTGTTTATTGTGGAACGCCACGACTTACAAAAACTTTTAATAGAACAACCAAATTTAGCAGATCAGATTGCTCAAAAATTGTCGGAACGCCAGCAAGCTTTGAGAGATTTGGGATTGTTAGATGACGACTCTCTGGAACAAACTCCTTTTATTAAAATTCGGAAGCGAATTCAAGTTCTTTTTGGAATTTGAGAATTTGGGAATTGCGAATTGGTAATTGCGAATGGGTAATGGGTAATGAGTTAGGAATGAAAATTAAATAACTTACAATTTTTATTGTTCTTGTGGGATGGGCGTCCCGCCCGTTCTTTCTGGATGGGCGTCCCGCCCATCCCACAAATATGTGTAAATTATTTAATTGGCGATCCTTATTGGCAGCCCCAAACCAATAACCAATAACTTCTTCACTAACTTTTAAATTTCAATTCCTCCTGTGCTTCCCGCCGCAGTCTAGAGGCAATTCTAAACAGTTCTTGACCTGTGTGCAAATGGCGATCGTCATAATTGAGCGTAAATAAATGCAATTCTTCTATGCCATCGCCCACTTGATTGATGCAATAATAGAGATGGGCTGCAACTCCGGCTAAATTAGATGGATTGGGTACAGCTTTCAAAAAGTTATGAGCTTTTTTGAGAAAGTCACGACTGGTTTCAATATAAGTTTCAAACTTTTCTATCAGTTCATCATCAAACGGATCTGCTGACAATTCGTCTATTTCTTTTTTAAGCGGTTTCAAGATACTATTGATCATTCTATTGACTGGTTTGTATACTTTAATCAGCCACTGTTCCATTTGTTCGTCAGCTTCCCGTCCTGTTTGTTTTTGCTGGCGGGTGACGTTTGGTGCGCACGGTGATTGCTGTTCCCTTGGCTGGGAAAATTGGCGATCGTAAGATTGTCTGTGTTCGGTGTCTCCTAATATTTCATAGGCTGCATTGAGGCGGACAATCTCTTCGTGACCCGCTGTGTCGCTGCGGCTGTCTGGATGAAATAATTTGACTAAACGGCGGTATGCTTGTTTAATCTCGGCTTGTGTTGCTGTTGGGCTAATCTTTAGGGTTTTGTAGTGATTGGTAATCGAAGACACGCTGTTATTTCCTTGAAATCTGGATAATCTGCAATAAAGTGCTTGACAATTGTTTCATTATTTGCTAAGGTAATAGCTATTTAGTTGAGATAAAAACATCTCAAGTGTAACTAAAAAACCTCAGTTTTAAAATTATAGCAGTCGTCAAATCGGTTAGGAAAAATTCTTGTACATCCGATTAGGAGAAATATCGTCACAGCTACGCCCATCCTACTGCTGTTACTATGTATTAACCGTCAAGGCGGTTGCTGTATTACATCCTTCCAATCCGTTATACTCATCCGTTTCCTAATTGCGGATTGGGTGTCGGTGCGGGTGAGTACCTCAAGCTTGTTGAAAACCGCCATATCATTTTTTTGCCGTTGCATAACTAAAAATTAAGCAATTGATAGTAATTAGTTAATCTTGCCATGATATTTTTTTAGTGACTTTAACAAAAAGTCAAAGTAACTATCTTTTAGTTAATCAGGTAAATCGAAATCATGGCACTTAAACAGCAAATTATCCAGGCTTCCAACCTTGAGGGTGGAGTTCCAGCGATCGCCAGCAACCTCAAAAATACCGATCGACCTCCATCGGAAGACAAGGAGATTCAAAATTTAGCTGTTCGCACAGCTTCAGCGCTACAATCTGAGTCTTTTTTGCTGACAAATAGCGATGACAATTTCACTGTTACTCCTGGTTCCCTTAAAGGAATACTGGGCGGAATTTCGGCGCTGGGCGGTAACGACAATATTGTAGGAAGTGTTGATTCAGAGCAAATTTATGGCAATTCTGGTAATGATTCACTGTCGGGTCTTGGCGGAAATGACACCCTAATTGGCGGTCAAGGTAATGATACATTGCTAGGCGGAGATGGCAACGATTTTCTCAGTGGAGACAAAGGTTTAGATGTTCTCACTGGCGGTGCCGGAAATGATACGTTTTTGTTGCGCCGCACTCAGGGTGCTGATATTATTACTGATTTTGGAGTGGGCGATCGCTTAACTTTGGGAGATCGACTGCAATTCTCGGATTTATTGATTGCTAGCACCGGCATAAATACATCCATTAGTCTCCGAGACGGTACATTGTTGGCAACGATAAATGGAGTACAAACTATTAACGCAAACAATTTTGTTGAACTTCCCCGCCGCCCTTTAATTATCGGACATCGCGGCGCAAGTGGCTATCGCCCGGAACATACCCTAGCTGCCTACGAATTGGCGATCGAGATGGGTGCAGATTTCATTGAACCAGACGTAGTTTCCACTAAAGATGGAGTGTTAATTGCCCGCCACGAAAATGAAATTTCCGGGACGACTGATATTGCCAAACGACCGGAATTTGCCGATCGCAAACGTAAAAAGACAATTGACGGTCAAGAAGTAGAAGGTTGGTTTACAGAAGATTTGACCTTAGCCGAAATCAAAAGTTTGCGGGCGCGGGAACGGTTGCCAGAGTTGCGGGGGACAGCATTTGACGGTCAGTTTCAGGTTCCTACACTTCAAGAAGTAATTGATTTGGCTAAGCGCAAAACTGCCGAAAAAGGGCGAACCGTTGGAATTTATCCAGAGACAAAACACCCGACTTATTTTAAGTCGGTTAATTTGCCTTTAGAGCAGCGGTTAGTGCAAGTGCTGTCTACTAATGGATATACCAAACGCACAGATCCGGTGTTTATCCAATCCTTTGAAGTGGGGAATCTCAAAGAGTTAAATCGCTTGACAGACCTGCCACTGGTGCAGTTAATGGATGACTTTGGAGAAAAACCTTATGATTTTGTAGTGAGTGGCGATCGTCGCACTTACCGCGATTTAATGACAGCTCAAGGGTTGGCAGAAATCAAAACCTATGCTGACGGAATCGGGCCTTGGAAGCGAACAATAGTTGTCGAAGGTGCAGATAAGAAATTACAGCCCGCGAATAGTTTAATCACCGATGCTCACCAGGCGGGCTTATTAGTTCACTCTTACACTTTCCGCAATGAATCTCCTACTTATGTGGCTTCAGAGTATGGCGGTAATCCAGCTTTGGAGTACGAACAATTTTACCGCTTAGGTGTAGACGGTGTGTTTAGCGATTTTCCCGATACCGCTTTTAATTCAGCAGCGCGGCTTTATCCTTTCTCAAGTGTTGATTCTTTAAGAGGCGTGAGTTTTTAGGTCTTGGATTATAGCCGCCAAAAACGCAAGCAGGGCGTTATGAAGTACGCCCTGCTCTCCATTCCTGCGATTCTAATCCGCAGTTTGTCTAGTTCAGCGCCATCGCCAGATTCAGTTCTGGATCTTGGAACAAGGGAGTGCTGAGATAGCGTTCGCCGAAGCTAGGCTGAATCATCACAATCAATTTGCCAGCATTTTCGGGACGCTTGCCTACTTTCAGGGCTGCACACAGTGCCGCACCGCTGGAAATTCCAGACAAAAGTCCTTCTTCTCGGGCCAAGCGGCGCCCGTAGACGATCGCCTCGTCATCGGTAACAACTATCACTTCGTCGATCGCATTCACATTCAGCACGGGCGGCACAAAACCGGCGCCGATACCTTGAATTTTATGAGGCCCAGGCTTTCCGCCCGACAGTACATGACTATTGGCAGGCTCAACGGCGATCGCCTTAAATCCCGGTTTCCGGGACTTAATCACCTCTGCAATACCCGTAATCGTACCGCCAGTACCTACTCCAGCAATCAGGAAATCAATCTCGCCATCTGTATCTGCCCAAATTTCCTCAGCCGTTGTCAAACGGTGAACCTCCGGGTTAGCTGGATTGCGAAACTGCTGCAACATATACGCATTCGGCGTTTTATCCACAATCTCTTGAGCGCGGCGGATGCAGCCAGTCATGCCCTCAATTCCCGATGTCAGTTCCAGTTGGGCTCCATAGGCGCGCAACATCAATCGACGTTCCGTGCTCATCGTATCCGGCATGGTCAAAATCAACTGGTAGCCCTTAGCCGCCGCCACCATAGCCAGAGCAATTCCGGTATTCCCAGAAGTCGGCTCTACTAAAACCGTTTTTCCAGGAGTAATAAGCCCTTCTGCCTCGGCTTGATTTACCATATTGACACCAATCCGGTCTTTCACCGATGCTGCCGGATTCATACCTTCGAGTTTTACCACAATCCGAGCCAAGCAGCCTTCAGCTTGGGGAATGCGGTTGAGTTGCACCAGGGGCGTCCGCCCTACCAATTCTGTAATGTCGCCAGCAATACGCATAATCTTTGTCAGTTGGTTGTTGAAGGTAAATGTTAATTCCTAGTTGGCAATACTAACTAGATGTAATACATGATATCGAGCTGCCGCCTGCCATTGCGCTTTTCGCACAGATCCTGTAGCGTATATTTTTGCAAAACGGAGTTGGCCTGCGATCGAGCTTCTTGCCAAACTTCCCAAATCACCGCACTTTCTACAGTTTGGGCTGGCGAGTCTTTTTCGGAGCGATCGAACTCAGAGCCTTCCAAGCAGTTAAGAACTTCTAGAATTGTAATTTTCCAGGGTTCCCTTGCCAAGATATAACCTCCCTTTGCTCCTCGCTGGCTGCGGATCAGCCCGCTGCGCCTCATGGTGGCCAGCAACTGTTCCAAATATCGATCGGGAATATTTTGCTGAGCCGCTATCTGGCGAATTTGCAGAGGTTCGCCCCGTTCGTAGCAATCAGCGAGTTCCAGCAAAGCCAAGATTGCGTATTCGCTTTTACACGAGAGTTCTACCATAATTGCACGTTAAAATACCAGAATTCTCAACTCCGAAATCAGATTTGAGAATCATGCTCAATTTTGAGTTCAAAATTCTCACTCCTCACCTTTGATTATACCCCGGTTCTCCACTGGAGTTTGTTGACTTTCATAAATTCAAAGGCATTATATCAAATCCGGCTGCGCCGGAATAATATAGAGGAGACTGCACGTGCCGTGTCCCTACCGCGATTAATTGTACGGACACGGCACGTGCAGTCTCCTCCGTCTCCTCCGTTTATATCATTCCGATGCAAACAGATTTGATATTACATCAAGAAACCCGGTTTCTGCGTGTACGACTGATAATTTTTAATAAATTGTCGGCGCCCAATTCGTCATCTAAATTCCGGCTGCGCCGGATGATATAGAAGACACGGCAGTGACATTTCACGGCAGCGCCAGATTAATTGTAGGGACACGACTGTCTTATCCCTGATTTCGGGTAGTGTTAACTCCAATGCAACCAGAATTGATATCAGTCGCACAAAAAAGCCCTGCCGGAAGCAGGGCTAAATTTGGCTAGAGTTACGAGCAGAGAGGGTATGACCCGCCCCGCCTCCTAGAACGTGCTCTTAGAACGTGAAAGTAGTTCTCAGAGTACCAATAATGATGTCGTCGTTCCGATCGTTTTGATTGGGATTTGTGACCCAAATTACGCCCGGAGTCACAGAAATGTTATCGGTGAGCTTGAACTTATAGAAGCCTTCAACGTGCCACGACTCGTCATTTGTGAACCTCCGCAAATTGCCGGCAGCCTCAAGTTTATCCAAGTAAGGCTCGCGACCTACTACAAAGCCAAGCAAGTTGCCTTCTTTCCCTAAATCGGGCAAAGCCAAGGTGACAGCGTAGTTCCAAATTCTCGCATCGCCGATGCCGAGAATCCGGGCATTGGTTAAACCAGCCCAGCCGCCAATTATAAATCTCGGGTTCAGGCGGAATGAAGCTTGAGCGCCGTAGGAGTTGCTGACAACTTTGCGAGCGCGGAATCCGGGGAAGCCTTCGCTCAAACCGTTGATGGAATTAGCTGTACCGGTACCGGTGAAACCGCCGAGACTGCCGGGCCCGTTCCCTAAACCGTTGTCAAACCCGAAGTTACCTCTGCTAAAGTAACCGTGGTTGTAGTTGAAAGCAACTTGCAAGTTGCGTCCGGGGGTAAAAGTCAACTGGCCCATCGCTGCGTAGTCGCCGTTGAACAAGCCCGCGCCTTTGGCAGGACTGGCTGCATTTGATGCTAAGTAGCCGAAAGATAGAGAAGTGGGGCCAAACACGCCACCCAGCAAGCCCCTGCCACCGAAGGCGTAGTCAAAGCCGATACCTGCACCGCCACCTAAGCGATAAATCGGGTTCCGCTGTCCAAAGGCGCTCAATGACCCGTTACCGCCGTCAAAGTCTTCAAAGTAAGGGTTGGTAGTCGGGAGGATGTCGTCCCAAACCGCAGCGTTGGCTGCAAGGGTAACGTTCAGTTGCTGACCGACGGGGAATTTGTACAGCAAGGTGTCGAGGGCAAAAACGTTATCGGTTCGGCCGACTACGTTCCAAGTTTGAGTGCCTTCGCTGGTAGCCCCTAAGTTAAAGTTTCGACCGTTGCCGACCTGAAGCCTGGTTAGCAGCAAGTCTCGGCCGGTGAAGCTAGTGTTTAAATTGAGACGCACCCGCTGTTGGAAGACAGCCTCGTTTTCGTTGCTGCCGACTCTTCTGTTGTCTCTGCCAAACAAACCAACGTTACCGCCAAAGTCGTCACTGAGGGCAAAAATTGCTTCCCCAGTCAGTTTGGTAGTAGTTGAGAATTGGTTGGCTTCGAGTTCGGATGTCCGAGCGTCCAGAGCATCGACGCGGCCGCGCAGGGTTGCCAGTTCCGCTGCAAATTCTTCTTGGAGCCGTTGGAGGGCTGCCAAGTCATCTTTGGTAGCTAAGTTGGTCGTGCCTGCTTTAATTAGCTCGTTAACTTTATCTAGGCAAGCATTTAAACCGGCGGCAAATTCGTAGCGGGTCATTGCCCGGTTGCCACGGAATGTGCCGTCGGGATACCCGGCTATACAGCCATAGCGCTCAACTAGGGATTGCAGTGCTTGGAATGCCCAGTCTGTGGGGCGCACGTCGGAAAGTTGAGATACTGAGGTAACTTGACCTTGAGTTTCGCTGTCGGCAGCACCTTCGCTGCTGTACTGGCTGAGCTGTTGTAATGTAGCGGCTGGGTTTTGAGCTTGTGGTGCAGCGGTTTGGGCTACAGATTCAGGCAGTTTCGGCAAACTTTGTTGTACCGGCGCTGTCACTGTCGGGGCAATTGTTTCTAATTGAACTGCGCCGATTTGCTCTTCGACAACGGTAGCTGCTGCTGATTTTTCTATTGGTTGAGCGACTGTTGGCTCAACTGCTGCTTCATATTTGTTTACAGCAGGTTGTGATGCCGCGTCTAGGGCACTGTTGCCTGGGACGATCGCACTTTGTGTTGCAGCCGTGCTAGAAGTTGCAATCGCTGACTGGGTTTTGTCAGTTGCGACTTGGGAAATTTCTTCGACTGGGCTGGAGGCTGCGGTTGTTTCGCTCACAGCAGCCAAAGCATTGAGTTTCGCTTCGGAGGTTTCAGCTTTGGTAGCTTGAGGCTTTAGCGCATCAGCCCCTGGCTGAGCATTTGTTGCCATTGCGCTCGAAGAAACCACTAAGGTAGCTCCTAAGACTGCTGGGCAGATTAGTAAGTAACTCCACAAAAATTTAGACATTTTCTCTCTCCTCCTCAGACCGATTACAAAGAAACTTTTCTAGTCTTCTATGTGGTCAGTAATTGCCACACTAGGATACTTTAAAAAAGACCTAAAATTCACTTTTTCTTTTGATTTTTTGGAGCTGACTGAGTGTATGGATGTGACTGGCTTTTAGGTTTGGTTGTTTTTTAATCGGTACTCTAGAGTGTAAAAACCTGACAATAGATAGGCTATTGAGTGATTTGGCGAGCGACAGTTTTGATGAAAGCCCGATCGATCGCCTATTTAATTTTTAACACAGCACGCCCGACTCGTCTAGGCTGATTCTACTTTAACCTCCAAGTTGTGTCCGAGGACATTAAAGACTCTGCGGTGATCGAAAAGTTCCAATAAATCACTATTAATTTTGTTGTGAGCTGCTTCTTGTCGCAAAATTTTCATCGCTGCCTCTGTGCGCAGAGCTCGTTTGTAGGGGCGATCGCCTGCTGTCAGGGCGTCGTAAATATCGGCGATCGTCATCAATTGCGCTTGAATCGGGATTTCTGAGTATTTTAAACCTCGCGGATAGCCTGTACCATCGAGTTTTTCGTGATGCCCGTAGGCGATGCTAGGAACGTTTTTTAGGTCTTTTGTCCAGGGAATTTGGTTGAGAAACTCGTAAGTATGAGTGACGTGAGATTCGATGGCCGATCGTTCTTCCGGCGTCAGATTGCCCCTCGACACCATCAATTGCACGATCTCGTCTGGGGTTAGCAGCGGTTTAATTGCCCCATCTATATCTCTGTAAGTTTGCCGAGAAAGTTCTCGCAGTTGAGCTAGGGGTTCTTCCGCCAAAATGTGAGGCTCGTTTGCCTCGATCAATACTTCCCAGTATTCTGCCAATCTGGTTTTTGCGTCAGCTAGAAAAGTGTCTAGCTGTCCGATTTCCTGGCACTGACTGCATTCTGGCTCGTCATTCGGGTGTTTTCGGTAGGCTGAATGCTCCAGCAAGTATTTATATTTAGACTGGACGCATTCCATTTCCATCGTCCGCTGAGCTAGGGCGAAACGGTGACGAATGATTTCTAGCTGTGAGGGGTAGAGCTTTTTTTGCTTGGTTAAAACTGCTTCGGGGACTCCGATTTTGCCAAAATCGTGCAGCAGGGCGGCGTAGCGAATTTCTTGAATTTGGCGGTTGTTAAAGTAAACAGAGCGCAGCCATCCGCTGCTGACGGCGTTTACTTCTTCTGACAGGCGTACTGTGAGAGCTGCTACTCGTTCTGAATGGCCGTAGGTACAGGGGTCTCGGGCTTCTATCACTTGCACTGAGGCTTTGACGAAGCCCTCGAACAAATGTTCTATACTTTCTTGGAGTTGATTGCGCTCGATCGAGATTGCTGCTTGAGATGCGAGCGATCGAACTATCCTTTCTTCCCACTCCGAATACTGCTGCGTCGATTCCCAGGCATTTTCTGCTGTCAGCATCGAATCTGCCTTTGTTTTGCGGTTAATCAGTTGCAGTATGCCTATTGTCTCGCCTTGTCGGTTTTGCATCGGCAACACCATTACCGAGCAAGTGCGATAGTTGATATCCCGGTCAAAACTGGTATCTAGCTGGTAGGGTACTCCCGGAGGCAAGTTGTAAGCATCTGACAGGTTCAAACTTTGACCTGTAATTGCCACGTAACCCGCCAAGCTTTTGTCTGTCAGCGGCAGAGTAAACTCCTTAAACGACAGTCTGGGTTTAGAAGCATTTTGGGCTACTTTGAACAGCAACTTAGATTGCTCGTCGCCGTGATCTACTAAATAAACGCTGCCCGCATCGCTGTAGGTGATTTCCCTACTTTTGGATAAAATTAAGTTTAACAAGCCACCCAAATCTTGGGCGCTTGACAGAGCGGCGCCAATATCCAGCAGCTTTTCTATCAGATCGGTTCTTTCAGCAGACTCGTTCAAGAACTCTGGCTTTTCAAATACGATCATGGTCTGAGGATGGCGAATAGCCTTTAATACATTGAACTTTTTGCATCTAGACTTTCTTGCACCCGATTCTAACCCAGAGTCGATTTTTTATTTGCGAGCTTTCCGCGATCGGGGACTCTCGCTAGATGCCGTGGCTCCTGTTACGAAAACCGGAGCTGCTTTTAATCTAACGTAGAAATTTGTTGAGCTAGGGCAAAGTCTTTCTCAGTTAAGCCTCCGGCATCGTGAGTTGTCAAGTTAACTGTTACTTTGTTATAAGAGATTGCGATGTCTGGGTGATGTCCTGCGGCTTCTGAAGGGGTTACCAACTTATTCACCCATGCGATCGCTTCAATAAAATCTTTAAATAAACGGGTACACCGTAGTTGCTTGCCTTCAACCGTCCAGCCTGACAATTGACTGGCGCACTCTTTAATTTCAGCATCCTTAAGTAGGTCAGCCATAACTTTTTTTTAATTTTGGGGTTAGCTTTTTGGCAGATTCGCACCCCAAGTAGGGGAAATTTGACCGAGAACTATCCGCTCTCACCAGTAGTATTTAGGCTCAAGTTTTAATACTCAAGATTTAACACTATTTGGGGTGAGAGCGGTCTAGCGGGTCTTCAGATTAGAACCTGACTGCCGGGAGATTCCCTAGCTCAGCCTGGTTCCCGATGGAATTCGTTTCCTATAGGAAACGAGGGCTGGCTGCTAGTGAGCGGCCCCGGCGCACAGCCGGTAGTTTCCAATCTGATGACCCATGCGTTTACTACTTTCTATCATGAGCATCACCTCCAGTTTTTACTAAATGGCTTATATTTGAACGCACTTCATCTAAATCAAGGATTCAGTATGAAGATTTGTGTGCTACCCGTGGGTAGCATTACCAGAAGAACCTGCGTTCTGAGTATCATTCCGGTATGCACATTCATTACAATAACACAAGTAATCAGAAGTGGGGGATGCGGATTGAAATTTTTTCAAAATAGCTGCAAATTACTGCCACTGCAATGTTTGCGAGCTCTACAGCCAGCGGGCGATCGATATTTTTATTCAAAAGCTGGGCGATGGGGCGATCGGGTTTAAAGCGGGTTTAATTGTGCGATCGGTCGATCGATAACCGGGCTTCTAGATACCATTGGTTCAGGAATACTCGATGTTGCGATCGATCAAATAAAAAGCTCCTACCAATTGGCAGGAGCTTTTTAAACACTAAGGGTAAAGCCTAAATTGCTTTATCTTACCTTTTCAAAAGGCTGAATTTTCGAGCTTTCGCGATGCTTACAGAGCATTACCGCGAGGCAGAACTTCTTCAGGGAAGATGAAGTTTTCGTGTGGTTGGT
>ENA-OFCE01000461-OFCE01000461.1-metagenomes-genome-assembly--contig:-NODE-461-length-26410-cov-4.168773_pt1 | contig 26410 bp, 22 predicted proteins | sample MGYA00153388_OFCE01 | MGnify analysis MGYA00153388 | reverse complement strand
CGCGGCCGATCGCCACGCGCTGGCGCTGCCCGCCCGACAGCGCCTTGGGCAGGCGGTCCAGCAGGTGCTCGAGTTGAAGCACGCGGGCGGCGTCACCGACCTTCTGTGCGATGACGGCCCGGTCGACCTTGGCCAGCGTCAGGCCGAAGCCGAGGTTCTGGCGCACCGTCATGTGCGGAAACAGCGCGTAGCTCTGGAACACCATCGCCACGCCGCGCTGCGACGCGTCGACATCGTTCATCACCCGGTCGCCGATCTTCAGCTCACCGGCGGTGATCTCCTCGAGCCCGGCAATCATGCGCAGCAAGGTCGACTTGCCACAGCCCGACGGACCGACAAAGACGCAGAACTCGCCTTGCGCGATTTGCAGATCGACCTGACGGATCACCTCGATGCCGTTGCCGTAGTTCTTGCACACGCCGCTGAGGGTGATGCCCGCCATTCACGTCTCCGATCTTGTGGTTGTGGCTTTCACCCGTGCCATCACGGGCCCGCTCGGCGCGCAGCCCGCAGTGCAGCGGCCGGCCGTCGTGTCGCAGCGCCGCACCTCACCGATGGGCCACGCTGCCAACGGCCTGGCGCCGAACCGGGCTGTGCTGGCCGAGTGACTTCGGGCTGGCCGCGATCACACGCTCTCGATCGGTCTCGACGCGACGGCCCGGCCGAGTCGTGGCTTTGGTGCAGCCTTTGTGGAACGTCGTGCGGCGTGTCTCGGGGCCGGTGGGTTTGCAGTTGATCTTCATGCGAGGTGGTGTAAGCGCCGGCTCAAAAGCGTCAATCGGATCCTTCTCTGGTTGGCCGGCATTTTTCACGAGGCCGACGCTGAAACAGTCAGGGTATTCCAGACCAGGGCATTTGCGGGCGACCGACGGCCAGACCACGACCCCGACCTCGACCTCGACCTCGACCGCAGATTGCCAACGCGGGCGGGCGACCGCGCATCGAATACATTCTTTCGATGCGAGACGACACCAACAGGCCCCGGTTGCTGGGCATCGACTGGGGCACCAGCAACCGCCGCAGCTGGTGGCTCGGCGCAGCGGGCAACGTGCTGGCCGAGCACCAGGACGAGCAGGGACTGCTCGCTTGTCAGGGACGGTTTCCCGAGGCCCTCAAGGCGCTGCTGGCCGCCGGTCCGGCGCTGGCCCCGGACGCCTCGATCCTGATGAGCGGCATGGTCGGCAGCGCCAGCGGCTGGCTCGAGGCGCCCTATGTCGACGCCAGCACGCCGCTGGCGGAACTGGCCCGCCACCTGGTGCCGGTGCCCGCTGCCGGACCGCGCAGTTTCATCGTGCCCGGTGTGCGATTTGGTGCGGCCGATGGTCGGGTCGACGTGATGCGCGGCGAAGAAACGCAACTGCTGGGCGCGCTGACGCTCGGTCTCGGCGACGGCTGGGTGGTGCTGCCCGGCACGCACAGCAAGTGGGTGCTGCTGCAGGGCGGGCGCGTGGTCGACCTCGCCACGTACATGACGGGCGAATTGTTTTCGCTGCTGACGCGGCATGGCACGCTGGCCAGTGTGACCGGCGCGATCGGCGCGATCGGCGTGACCGACACGATCGGCACGATCGGCGTCAGCGACCTCAGTGGCGTGATCCCGAGCGATTCATCGGAACCCGATGCCGCATCTTCCAGTTCGACTTTCGCCAGCGAGCCGTTCCTGCGCGGCGTGCACGCCGCCGGGCGCAGCGGTTTGTCGAACGCTTTGTTCGGCTGCCGCGCGCTGGTGGTGACTGGACGCATGCCGGCGTCCGATGCGCGAGACTATCTTTCGGGCTTGCTGATAGGCGCCGAGTGGCACGACGTGGTGAGCCGGCATGGCCGTGCACCAGTCCACATCACGCTGATCGGCTCGCCCGAATTGGAGCGGCGTTACGCCGGCGTCGCTTCCGGCGCCGGTTGCCGCGTCACGCGTTTGTCGGCGCGCGACGTGCAGTTGGCGGCGTTCGGCAGCCTGCGCGCTGCCGTCTGAAAATCGCTCGAAATATCGCTCGCCTCGATCCAGGAATGACCCGACATGACGCCGTTGAAAGATTTCCGACCGCCCCTCGCCGCGATCTTGCGCGGACTCGACGAACGTCGAGCGGGCGAGGTGGGCGCCTTGCTGTTCGGCGCCGGGTTTCGCATCCTCGAAGTGCCGTTGAACCGGCCCGGCGCACTGGAGTGCATCCGCACCCTGGTGGGCATCGCGCCATCGGACGCTCTGGTGGGCGGCGGCACGATGCTCAGCGTGGCGGATGTGGACGCGGTTCATGAGGCTGGCGGGCGGCTGATGGTTTCGCCCAACTGCAACCCGGCGGTCATTCGGCATGCCGTGGCGAAGGGCATGTACACCGCGCCCGGCATCGCCACGCCGACGGAGGCATTCACGGCGCTGGACGCCGGCGCCCACGCGCTGAAACTGTTTCCTGCGGAATCGCTGGGTTTGCGTGGGTTGAAGGCGCTGCTGTCCGTGTTGCCGGCCGGCATTTCAGTCTGGCCGGTGGGTGGCGTCACACCGGAGAGCATCGCCCCGTGGCTGCGCGCCGGCGCCAGCGGCTTTGGCATCGGCGGCCAACTGTTCCGACCCGAAATGAGTTTGCCAAGCGTGGCCGATGCGGCGCAATCGTTTCTGGCGGCATGGCGGGTTGCCGCGCGCTGATCAAGCTCAACAACATCTCTCTCAGCGTCGCCGGCCCCATGGGGGTGCGCTTGCAAGTGCAACCGTCTGCTCAACGATCGGCGGAAACGCTCCGGCGTGACGCTTCGACCGGCAGCGAAGGCTTCGACTCCGGGGCCGCCGGGCTACTTGGGTCGGCCGTCGGGCCCGGATCGTGAAGCCGGAAGCGGCCTTCGGCGGACGAGTTGGCGCGCAACAGCCAAACCGCCGCGATGGCCAGCGTCAATGCACCGACCAACCCGCGTGCGATTCGACGGCGACGCAGCGACCGGCGCTCGGCGACATAGGACGGTTCTGGTTTCATCACTGGGACCTCGGAACTCGGCGTGGCGTGCGGCACGTGGCGTGCGGCACGTGGCATGTGGCATGTGGCATGTGGCATGTGGCATGTGGCATGTGGCATGTGGCGGAACCATTGCGCACTCTAAAGTGGATGCGGAACCTGCAGCATCCCTCTGAAGGGGGCATTTGCGTCATGGAAAGACGCCACGGTGGGTGCCATTGAAAACGCCCCCGGTGGACGCCCCAGAGACGCCGCACCCCCTCGATAAGATCGATTGCACCGCCAGCGACAATCTGACCCATGACCGTGATTTCAAACGACGCCAAGCCGAGCAATTTTTTGCGTCAGGTGATTGAACGCGATCTGGCCGCGGGCACTTATGCCGGCCGCCACGATGCCGGCAGCCCGGGAGACGCCGCGCACCATGCAGCGGGCGGGCTGGACCGGTTGAAGATCCGCACCCGTTTCCCGCCCGAGCCGAATGGCCACCTGCACATCGGTCACGCCAAGAGCATCTGCCTGAATTTCGGACTGGCGCGCGATCACGGCGGCGCCTGCCATCTGCGCTTCGACGACACCAATCCCGAAAAAGAAGAACAGGAGTACGTCGACGCGATCCTGGAGATGGTGCGCTGGCTGGGCTTCGATTGGGAGATGCCCGACCCGCTGCGTCCGGCCGCCCGGCTCAGTCACCTGTACCACGCCAGCAACTATTTCGACTTCATGTACCGCGCCGGCGAGGCGCTGATCATGGCCGGCCACGCCTATGTCGACGAACAAAGTGCCGAGCAGATGCGCGCCAGCCGGGGCGATTTCGGCACGCCCGGCAGCAACAGCCCGTACCGCGACCGCACGCCGGCCGAGAACCTCGAGCGCTTCCGTGCCATGCGCGACGGGCTGCTGCCCGATGGTGCGGCCGTGCTGCGCGCCCGCATCGACATGGCCAGCCCGAACATCAACCTGCGCGACCCGGCGCTGTACCGCATCAAGCGCGCCACGCACCACAACACCGGCGACCGCTGGTGCATCTACCCGATGTACACGTATGCGCACCCGATCGAAGACGCGCTCGAAAACATCACCCACAGCATCTGCACGCTCGAGTTCGAGGACCAGCGACCGTTCTACGACTGGCTGCTCGACACGCTGTGCACGCTCGGTCTGCTGGCCCAGCCGCGGCCGCACCAATATGAATTCGCGCGTCTGAATCTGACCTACATCGTCACCAGCAAGCGCAAGCTGCGCCAGTTGGTCGACGAAGGCCACGTGCAAGGTTGGGACGACCCGCGCATGCCGACGCTGGTGGGGCTGCGCCGGCGCGGCTACACGCCGCAGAGCCTGCAGCTGCTGGCCGAACGCAGCGGCGTGAGCAAGGCGGGCGGCTGGATCGACTACGGCTCGCTCGACATCGCGCTGCGCGACGACCTCGACCCGAAGGCCGCGCGCGCCTGCGTCGTGCTCGAACCGCTCAAACTCAAGCTCGTGAACTTCGCAGACGTGTTCGGCAGCGCTTCGCACCAGGAACCGTGCCACGCACCGGTGCACCCGGCGCACCCCGAGCGTGGTCAGCGTGAGTTCGCGCTGACCAGCGAAGTGTGGATCGAGCGCGAGGACTTCATGCAGGTACCGAGCAAAGGCTTCTTCAGGCTCAGCCCGCCGCGCGTCGACGCCCAAGGCGCGGCGGTACCGGGCAGCCGCTCACGCTTGAAATACGGCTATGTCGTCGAATGCACGGGTTTCGAATTGAATGCCGCAGGCGACGTGACCGCCGTGCTCGCCAGCCTGGTGCCCGACACGAAGAGCGGCACGCCCGGCGCCGATGCGGTCAAGGTCAAGGGAGTCATCACGTGGGTCAGCGTCAGCAACGGCCTGCCCGCAGAGGTGCGCTTGTACGACCGTCTGTTCACCGAGGAACAGCCCGACGCCGGTGGCCGCGACTTCCTGAGCTGCCTGAACCCTCACAGCATGAAGGCGGTGTCGGCAGTGGTCGAGCCCGGCTTGGCCGCAGCGAAGCCGGACGACAAGTTCCAGTTCGAGCGGCACGGTTATTTCGTCGCCGATCGCCAGGACCACGCGCCGGGCCGGCCGGTGTTCAATCGCACGGCCACGCTGAAGGACACCTGGGCCCGCTAAGCAATCGGCGCACACCTGCTGCCGGCTTGCCAGCCCGAACCTGGTGCTTGTCAACGCTTCGGCTTGCGGCAGGTCCACCACGGCAGCGCGTGCCGCAGCGACAGCACTTCGCCACTGCGTTCGGCCGCGCATCCGGGCACCGCCGCCAGCACCTGCTGCCACGCCGGCGATTGCAATGCCTGCAGCAGCACCTGCATGGCCGGCTGGTCCAGGCTGTGCGCCGAGGTCACCAGAAAATATGTTTCCTGCGCCAGCGCCACGAAGTCGAGCTCGAGAGAGACCGCTGCGCCATGGATGCCGAACGCCGCGTCGGCGCTGCCGCTGGCCACGGCTTCGGCGCTGGCCTGCTGCGAGAGTTCGGTCCGATCAAAGCCGGAAATCTGGGAGGGCAGCAACTGCGCGCCGGCCAGCAGCTCCTCCAGCACGACCCGTGTGCCGGAGCCTCGCGGACGGTTTACAAAACGGACGTCGCTGCGCGTCAGGTCGTGCAGCGACTGCAACGCCAACGGGTTGCCTCGCGCCACGATCAGGCCCTGGGTGCGGCGAACGAACCCGATCAGCTTGTGCATGTTGGGCTTGAGCAACGGCCGGTAGGTGCGCGCGGTTGGTGACCGCGAAGGCGCGCTCGTCAACGCATGAAACCCGGCCAGCACGCAACGGCCTTCGTTCAGTGCGGAAAGGGCATCGACGCTGCCGCTGAACTGGATGTCGAGCTGCAGTTGGTGTCGCTCGGACAGCCAGTCGCGCAGTAGCGGCAGGGCGTCGTCGTGGCTCGCCGACATGCTGATCACGCCCGAGCCGACATCGAAGGCCAGCGCGAAGGCACGCTCGAGTTCGCTGCGCAAGGACTCGATCTGCGGCGCCAGGCGCGCCAAGGCACGACGCTCGGCCCCCAGCAGCTTTTCGCCGAACGGTGCCAACACGGCCGGCTGGCCCTTGATCCACAGCACCAGCGGTTGCCCAAGCTTGGCCTCCCAGCGTTTGAGCTCGCCCCAGACATGGCGATAGGAAAGCTCGAGCTGCCGCGCAGCGGCCGAGATTGAGCCACTTTCCTGCAGCGCTGCCAGCATGGCCAGCAGTGGATGGTGCAGCGCGCGCGCGCCCTGCGGTTCGTCGGTCCACGTGTACGCCAGTTGCACCTTATGCATCGGGATTCAAATCGCCTCTGGCAAGCTCTGCAGACAGAACCGTGAAGTATTCGTGTGTGACGTGACGCGCTGCGGTTTCGCGAATGTCGCGGGTGACACGGATGTCGCTTGGGCCGCAAGGCGGCCACGCAGCGCGCCCACGGCACCTGAGCCGACGGCATCCGGGCCCGACCGGTTTCGTCGCCAACGTGGCGCCGACTGCTGCCCAGCAATTGCTTGCTTCCCGGACGACGGCCGACGCTTGACTGCATTGTCGGACAGCCAGCAGGCGACCTTCATGCTGCGACCGAGTTCGATCCGGTGCTGCGGCACACGTGGTGTGGTCGCTCACGTTCAGCGGGCTGGCGTCCGCCCTGACAACGGGTTTCGGGCCGCGCGCTAGCGCTTGGCTGACCGTGTCGCGAAGGTGTCGCGATGCCTCGGGCTCCGGTCGCTGCGGCAGACGACGCGGTTGAACAGCCGAGACCAGCGAGCACACCACCAAGGTCAAACGCCAGCAGCGTGTTCAATCCAATCAGCTCGCTGTCGCCGTGTCGGTGACGCAGCAAGGTCATTCAACAGACCTGATGTTTCATTTGGTCAACGGCTTCGCCTTGCACGCGATTGGCCGCCGAGCCAAGCCCGGTCTGGCACGTGCACGGTGGTGGCTTTCGATGGCCTGGGCTGACTGGCTGCGATGGATGCCGGCCGCGTGTACGTGCCCACGAAGGTAGGCGCCCGAAGCCGGCAGCATGACCAGCGTGTCCTGCTCCTTGAGCGGTCGTGACATCGACAATCTGGCCCATCACCACGTCGGTCTGTGACCGACCCGAGCGGGCCCAGAGCGGGCCTAGAGCAGGCCAGCAGCGCCGACCCTCAGGCCGCACAACTCCTGAAGCCACAGAACGGGTCGTCCCGCTGCGGCAGGTAAAAGTTGCGAAATTTCGGACTGCGCATGCGGCCTCGCGTGGCCAGCGAGGCGCCACGCAGCACCTTGTGCGTGCCGAACCACGGCTGGGAATAGTCACGGTACGGCCCGGCCTCGAAACCCGGATAGGCGCGGAATGTGCTCGCGGTCCATTCCCAGACCTGGCCCCAGCGGAACCCGCGCGAGGCGCCCAGGTGGGCGGCAGTTTCCCATTCGACTTCGCTGGGCAAGCGGCGCCCCGCCCAGCGACACCAGGCATCTGCCTCGTACCAGCTGACGTGCACGACCGGTTGCTGCGGCGGCACGCGCAGCAGCTTGCCGAGGCGACGCTGCAGCACGCCGTGGCGCATTTGTTCGACATGCCGGGGCGTGCGCCGGGATTCCCGCTGAACCCAGGCCCAGCCGTCTGCGCTCCAGTGGCGGCGCTCGTCGTAGCCACCGTCTTCCGCGAACTCACAGTACATCGCCCACGTCACCGGCTGCGCATCGATCTCGAATTCGAGCACGGCCACTTCGTGCGGACCGCGCTCGTTGTCGAACACGAATCCGCCCGGCCCGGTGCCGAGGGTCCAGCGCGTGGCGGGAAACATCAGCGCTTCACGCACCACGGCGTCAGTCTGGCGGGGCAGCAGACCGGCGTCGAATCCGAGCGTCTGCGACATGCAGGCGAACGCCTCGATGTGCATGTCTTCATGGAACAGCGCGAGGCGGTAGAAGTAAAGCGCGTCGTCGCTGTCGGGGGTGCCTTCCAGCAACTCGAGCGTGACCTCCAGCGTGTCGACAAGGTATTGCCGGGTGTCCTGCAGGCCCGGCAAGTCGAGTTGCCAGCGGCTGTCGTGCAAGACCTGGCCCGGGTCGTACCAACGGTCGGCATGGGCACACAACGATGCCAGGCGGGACTGCGATGGGTCGCAACGTTCGCCACGCTGGCGCTGCAGGTTGCGGGAGATCCAGTGTTCCTGGAACCAGCCGATGTGCCCCAGTTCCCAGAGCGGTGGGTTCAACTCTGCCAGGCAGGGCACCACGCCGCCTTGTTGCGCCAGTTCGCGCTCATAGGCCGAGATCCAGCGCAGCGTGTGGTTTCTGGCATCCATCAGCGCAAGCGACAACCAGTCCTTGTCGGCCCCGCGCATGCGCAAGGATTCCACATTGGGTACTTCGAAATCGAGCAAGCCGGCCTCCTCGCGTCGCCCCTCGCTGCTGATCGCCAGCTCGGCACTGGCGACCGCCAGCAACGACAACTTGCACACCACCGCGCGCTGGGCACGCATGTTCTCGAAAGATTGTCGCACCGGGATTTCGGACCACTTCGGCGGGCAGCGATGCCATTTGCTGATCGCGCTGCATGCCCGCCGATCGGCCGTGAACATCGCTGAACTTTCGAATCTGCACCGCAGCAGGCCACTGATCGACGTGCTGACGGGAACCGACCCTTACCGCGACATCGACCACGACCCGCAGGCTCAGCAGTCGCTCCGGCTGGCGACCCACCTGGGCGCGTTGCAAGACCAGGGTCCACTGGCGCTGCACGCGTCGCTGCGCCACAAATGCAGCAAGATCCATCGACTGGCACCGCCCCCGACGCCGCTGCCACCGGTGCCGCGCGTACTGTGCGTTGTTCTGGTGGTGCATCTGCGTGACGAGATAAACCCGCTCACGTTCATGCGCGCAGCCGTTTGGCTGCGCGACCGCAGCGACATCCACTGGCAACAGATTGACGAGGCGATCGACCCGACACTGGCCGACGCCGCGCAGCGCAGCGCGGCCCGGTGCTCGCAGTACCGCTGACGGGGCGGCCTGCCGCGCGCTGCCGCACGCCAGCAGGTTCGCCGTGCGCAGGCGCTGGTCAACAGCAGCCGCATAGAAGGCGGCGCGCAAGTCGTGCTTGAAGCGGTGCAAAGCGGCTCCGCCGTGATGGCATCGCACCGTGCCGGAAACATCGGCCTGTTGGGACCGGCGCATGCGGGCTATTTCGATCTGGGCGATGATCACAACGCTGCTTGCTTGCTGGCTCGTGCGCGTGCCAGGCCTGCGTTTCTGGCGCTGTTGCGCGAGCAGACTCGGGCTCGGGCGCCGCATTTCGAACCTGTCGAAGGGCGGCGTCGATTGACCGAACTCGTGATGATTGCCTTGGAGAAATTGCGATGAATGCCCCCCTGCCTCAGGCTGTGCGCCTGACATCGCTGTCGCACGGTGGCGGCTGCGGCTGCAAGATTGCGCCCGGCGTGTTGAGTGAGATTCTCAAGAACTCGAGCGGCTTTCCGATGCCCAAGGAACTGATGGTGGGCATCGAGACGGCAGACGACGCGGCGGTCTACCGCCTCAACGACGAGCAGGCGCTGATCGCCACCACCGACTTTTTCATGCCGATCGTCGACGACCCGTTCGATTTCGGACGCATCGCGGCCACCAATGCGATCAGCGACGTCTATGCCATGGGCGGCAAGCCGATCCTCGCGCTGGCACTGGTCGGCATGCCGATCAACGTGCTGCCGCTCGAGACCATCGCGCGCATCATCAAAGGCGGCGAGAGCATTTGCGCCGAGGCTGGCATCCCGATCGCCGGCGGCCACACCATCGACTCGGTCGAACCGATCTACGGGCTGGTGGTGCTGGGTCTGGTGCATCCGGGCAAGGTCAAGCGCAATGCCGACGCGCGGCCGGGCGACCTTCTGGTGCTGGGCAAGCCGATCGGCGTGGGCGTGCTGTCGGCCGCATTGAAAAGGGACGCACTCGGCGCCGATGGCTACGCGCAGATGATCGGCAGCACCACGCAGCTGAACACGCCGGGGATGGCGCTGTCTGCCCTGCCCGGCGTGCACGCGCTGACCGACGTCACCGGCTTCGGACTGGCCGGTCACACGCTCGAGTTGGCGCGCGGCGCGAAATGCACCGCCGTGATCGATTGGGTGCAGGTGCCGCTGCTGCCAGGCGTGCGTGAGTTGGCGGCGCAAGGCATGGTGACCGGCGCTTCCGGCCGCAACTGGGACAGCTACGGCCGCGACGTGACGTTGCCGGAAGATTTCGCGGGCGCCGACCGCGCATTGCTCAGCGACCCGCAGACCAGCGGCGGCCTGCTGGTCTCGTGCGCGCCGGGCGCATTGCAAGAGGTGCTCGACATCTTCCGGCGCGAAGGCTTCAACCATGCTGCGGTGATCGGCAGCGTGACCGAGGGCGTGGGCCGGCTGGTGATTCGCTGAGTCGGCCGGACTCGGCCCCTCGCCCTCGCCCTCGCCCTCGCCCTCGCCCTCGCCATCAGCTTCGCCTTCGTTCCTCGCTCCTCGCTCCTCGCTCCTCGCCCCACGACCTCTGTCCCACGACCCGCATGGCTGCCCTGCACATCACCGACATCGAATCAGCGATCAACTGGTGGCGCGAGCGCCAGCCCTCGCCCGATGGCATCACCGCGTGTGCCGAGGTGCTGGCGCTGGCCGAGGTCTACGCGCTGATGGTGTATCACCACGAGCCGGACTGCGACGAAGTCTCGATGCCGCCAGCGGCGCGCTCCGCGTGGCTGGCGTGGTACGCCAGCACGCCCGACGCCCCATGCATCGCGATCTGCTCGACCAGCCAGGGCGATGCCGTGTGCAAGGGTTGCGGCCGCACCTTCGACGAAGTGCAGCACTGGACGGGCATGTCCCCGGGGGAAAAGCGAGTCACTTGGCGCCGCATCACGCGCGAAGGCACCGCCTGGCGTTTCAACCGGTACGCCGAGCGCGCCGCCGCAACTCGTTCATCCGAAGGCTCGGTGAACCTGGCCTGATCGCCTCATGGCGAAGCCGGCGCGGGTGGCGCCTGCACCGACGATTTCAGTCGGCGGGCACCGCAGGCAGAGCGAGCACGAAACAACTACCGCCACCGTGGCGCTCCACACAGCGCACGCTGCCCTTGTGGCGCTCGGCAATCTGGCGCACCAGGCTCAACCCGAGCCCCACGCCGCCCACCTGCTCGGCATGACCGGGCAGGCGGAAGAACGGCTCGAAGATGCGTTCGCGCATCGCGTTCGGCACGCCCGGGCCACGGTCGCAGACCTGCACCTCGGCATGCCCGTCGATTCGCTGCAGGCGCACTTCGATCTCGCCGTCGCCGCCGTAGCGGCGCGCGTTCTCGAGCAGGTTGCGCAAGGCACGTCGCAACAGACGCTCGTCGCCTTCGACGTCCAGCGTGCTGCCATCGACCTTGGCGTCCACGTGCGAGCCTTCCTCGACCGCCAGCGCCAGCAGGTCGACGACTTCCGGCTGCTCGAGTGCCAGCGTGGCGTCGAGCCGGCTGGCCAACAGCACCTCGTCCACCAACGCATCGAGCTCGGCCACGTTCATGTCGATTTCCTGCTTGAGCCGAACACGCTGGGCGGGCGGCGCGTCTTCCAGCATGGCCACCGCCATCTTCATGCGCGCCAGCGGCGAACGCAACTCGTGGCTCGCATTGGCCAGCAGTGACTGGTGCGACCGGACCAACGTCTCGACCCGACTGGCCGCCACGTTGAAGCTCGATGCCACCGCCGCCACTTCATCGCGGCCGGACACCTCGACCCGGTGGTTCAGCTGCCCCGCGCCGAACTGTTCGACGCCCAGCTTGAGCGCCTCCAGCCGACGCGTCAGGCGTCGGACCACGGGAAAGGCACCCAGCGCGACCGCGACGAACAACAGCACCAGCACCATCAGCAATCCGGCGCCGCGTTGCCAGCCTGGCGGAAGGAACGGCAGTGGCGGTCCATGGCCCGGCCCGTCCTGGCTGCCGGGTGATCCGTCGCGCATCGGCCGCGGCCGCATCAACCACAAGGTGCGACCGTCCTCGAGCCGGATCGCCAGCACGCGCGATTCGCCCTGCGCCTGTCGACGCAGGAACGATTCGGATTCAACCAGCCGCCGTCCCTCGCCGCTGTCCAACGCAAGCGGCAGGCGCAGCCGCTGCGACCATTCGCGCAGCGCCTCGACCTGCTCCACCAGGGGCGCATCGGCGCCAGGCAGCGAACGCTGGATCAACTCGGCCCACGCGCCCATCCGCTCGCCCAGCACTCTTTCAGCGCTGCCGCGTTCCTGCTCGATCTGGCGCTGGAACAGCCAGCCCGAAGCGAACGCGAACAGCAGCAGCACCGCCACCACCGTCAGGTAGATGCGCAGGTAGAGCGACCTCACCGGCGCGCTCGCAGCAGCCGTCGCGCTGGCAAGCGGCGCGTGCCGAATCGGTCGTCAACCCGTCGCATCGACATCCTGCTTGCGCGCGAACAGATAGCCCGCGCCGCGCACCGTCAGCACGCGCCTGGGCAGCTTTGGATCGTCCTCGATGGCCGAGCGGATGCGCGAGATGTGCACATCGATCGACCGGTCGAAAGCGTCCATCGGATGCCCTTTCAACGTGTCCATGATCTGGTCGCGCGACAACACGCGGCCAGCGCTTTGTGCCAACACCACCAGCAGATCGAACTGGTGCCCCGTCAGGTCGCAAGGCTGCCCGTCGAGCCGTGCCATGCGCGCGGCAAGGTCGATCTCGAGCCGGCCAAAACGCAGCATCTCATCGCACGGGCTGGCCAGTGCGGCACGGCGCAGCAATGCCTTCACACGCGCCAGCAACTCGCGCGGCTCGAACGGCTTGCCAAGGTAATCGTCAGCGCCCAGTTCCAACCCGACGATGCGGTCCGTCGGTTCACCGCGTGCCGTCAACATCAGCAAAGGCAAGTGCCGAGTGCGAGGACTGGCGCGCAACTCGCGGCACAACTCCAGACCATCGCCGTCGGGCAACATCAGGTCGAGCACCAGCGCATCGAAGCTCTGATCGCTCAGCCGTTGCCGACCGGTGGCCAGCGTACCGGCTGTGTCCACATCAAAGCCGGCCTGGCGCAGGTAATCGCCCACCATCGCGGACAGGCGCGTATCGTCGTCAATCAGCAGCAAGCGAGAGGCCATCTTCGTCGCATTGTCATGTCGTCGGGCCAGGCCGGGCGTCTTGCAACGTGAGCCGCAAGACGCCCCCGGCTGGCCGGAGGATAAGGTTATCGCCTAGGTTGCTCGCGTTCCGCGCGGTCCCTGTGGTCGTGCATGCGGGCGCTGCGTTCCTGCATGCGTTCGGCCAGCTTGGTGCGTTGCTCAGGGGTCAGCACCCGGCTGATTTCGATCATGGCCTGCGACATGCGCTTGGTTTCCTGATCGTGCTGGGACAGCATCTGCTGACGCACCGCCTCGACCGCGTTAGCGTCGACTGTGGGCGCCGTGAATGCCTTCATGCGTTGTTCGTGCAACGCACGCCCCGAGTCGCGCTGTGCCTTGAGGTCGCTGGCAGCGGCTTGCAGGATCTGCTTGACCTGGGTGCGCTGCGCCTCGGTGGCGTTCACCGATTCCAGCATGCGGTCAACCATGCGGTCCATGCGCTGCGGCGAGCCGCCCATCATTGAACGTTCCATGTCGCCGTGACCCGCTGCGCCAGGCATCGCTGAAACGGACAGCGCCGCGGCGCCGCCGAGCGCTATCACCGCGCCGGCTGTCACCGCACGCAACATTCGACCAGGTTTCGAAACCATTCCCATCGAGTTCTTCGTCATCGTTAACTCCAAAATCAAACAGGGCCAATTGCCCTAAACGATGATCGATGCGGCAGGTAAAGCCCAGCGGTCCGGCAGGTAAAGAAGTGTGAATCGCGAGTGAAGGCGTGAGCACGGGACGGACGGGGTCGGTGCAAAACCGGCCAGGGTCGTTATCCTAGATTGGCCAACCAATTAATTGTCGCCAACCAGGGCAGAGCGATTTGTTTGGGTCTGCGATGACGAGCCTGGCACCTAGTTCGATGGCTGTGGCCTCGATGAGAGCATCGGCAATTCGCAAATCGTGCGACAGCGCCAGACTGTCGGTGAGGCAAGAGCCCCGATATACGAGGTCTAGCAAAACTTCTTGCAAATCAAACAGGGTATCGGCGGAAGTTCCCACACCTCTGCAGAAAAGAAAAAACCCCCAAGTCGTTAATTTACTTGGGGGTTTCGTCACTACTGGTCTATCCAGGGGTCTATTTTGGTGGAGCTGGGGGGAATCGAACCCCCGTCCGCAAACCATCGTCAGGCAGATCTACGTGCTTAGCTGACTGATTTGGTTTTAATGGTTTCGGTCGCGCAGCAGCACGCTACCAAACCCACGAGTCACTTGATTTAACCTTGTGCAGAGTGACCCTGCACAAACCGAGCCCATGTGTATGACCTCGCAGCCTTTAGGTTTTACCCCTCAGGCCCAGCCCATAGGCCAACTGTTGCGAGGCTCACCGGTGTTAAGCGGCGAGAGCGTACGTTTGATCGTTCGCAGTTACTTTGTTTCCAGTGGATTTACGAGCGTACTGGTGCTCGGCATGCCCTGTTCCAACTCCGCATCCACGTCGAAGCCAGGTCAGCCCCTGTCGAATGTATGTTATGCCATCCGCAGGAATTTCAACAGTTCGTTCGGATTGTCGATGACGTGATCCGCGCCCCATTCGTGCACGGCCGGCCCTTCACCCAGGTAACCCCACGTCACCGCAACGGTCGCCATGCCGGCGGCACGCCCGGCTTGTACATCGCGGAGGTCGTCTCCGACGTAGACGCATTCGGTGGGCGCGACTGCCATGCGGCGTGCCGCCTCCAGCAAGGGCGCCGGATGGGGTTTGGAATATGGCGTGGTGTCTCCGCACACCAAGGTGGCAGCTTCGAGATCCAGGCCCAGCCCGCGCACCAGCGGCACGCTGAACCGGGTCGCCTTGTTGGTCACGATTGCCCACCGCAACGCATGGGTGCGCAAAAGATCAAGCAACTCTCGCACCGCAGAAAACAGCCGGGTTTCATCTGTCATGCGAGCTTCGTAACGTTGCAGGAATTCGTCTCTCATCGAAACAAAATCGGCATCGTCGGGACCCACGTTCAGCGCCTTGAACACCATGCCACGCGCGCCCGATCCGACCATTGGTCGGTAATGATGCAACGGCAGGCTCGGCAGGCCACGCGCCAAGCGCATCTCGTTGCCAGCGCCCGCCAGATCGGGCGCGCTGTCGATCAAGGTACCGTCCAGGTCGAACAACACCGCCTTGATTGGGTTCAGGCGCTGTTGCGGCATGCAAACATGTAATTCACGCTGGTGTTTTCTGACAGCCAATAACGGCGCGACAACGGGTTGTACTCGAGACCGCGGGTGGCCTCTAGTTCCAGACCGGCGCGGCGGCAGGATTGCGCCAATTCACTCGGTCGAATGAATTTGGCGTATTCGTGTGTGCCTTTGGGCAACAACTTGAGCACATATTCCGCCCCGACGATGGCGAAAAAGAACGATTTCGGGTTGCGGTTGATGGTCGAAAAGAAGATCCAGCCGCCCGGCTTCACCAAGGTCGCGCAGGCCTTCACAACTGACGCGGGGTCCGGCACGTGTTCCAACATTTCCATGCACGTGACGGTGTCGAACTCTCCCGGCATTTCAATCGCAAGCGCTTCGGCCGAAATCTCACGGTATTCCACCGACGGCGTGCCGGCCTCGATGGCATGCAGCGCAGCCACCCTCAGTGCCTTAGTGGCAAGGTCAATGCCCAACACGTTCGCACCTTTGCGCGCCATGGCATCGGACAGTATTCCGCCGCCGCAACCCACATCCAGCACCCGCTTACCGCTCAACCGCGCCTTGCCGTCGATCCATTCCAGCCGCAATGGGTTGATCTGGTGAAGCGGCCGAAACTCACTTTCAGGGTCCCACCAGCGATGAGCGAGATCACTGAATTTGGCCAGTTCCTGGGGGTCTGCATTCATCATCAATTGATGGTAACCATTCACTGGACGATTGGCATTTGTGCTGGTTTGAACGCGCCTGCTGGAGCATGAAATCTGGTTCCAAAATTATCAGGTGGCAGAAACATGGCCTAAAAGAAGGAAAACAACCGGACTTCACTGCTCGCAGCCGACGCCGCCTTGCTTGCTCGGGCATCTAGAACATTGCTCTGACATCGATTAACGCCAACACGCTTCTCGTTTGGCCCTTCACCGTGAATTCCCGCGTTTTCGGCTTGCCTCGGCAACCACGACAGCCGCTGACCTCTCGCTTCGGCTCGACGGCGTCGCCCTTTCAGGCATGAGGCGAGATCTCACTAAGTAAGAACGCATTCCTTCGCTGCGCAACCGCCAGACTTACGCCACGTCGCCTTGCTGACGAGATCTTTTGCGGTTTCTTACCCGCTCGCCCCGATCGTCCTGCTCGGCAGCGCCTTTCACAAACCTTTATTCATCGGCTCGCAGATTGGCTGGACGCATCTTTCCCAAACTCGGCCGCTCTCATGCAGCTGACCTTCGCTTCGTTCGCTGTGATCAATTTACGGCAGGACTTGCACCCGCAGAGGTGCGCCCGCGCCCGGCGAACCAATGAAAAACCCCGCCGTAGCGGGGCTTTCAGTCCGTGATGAGCGGTTACCGGGGGGAACGCGTACCCACCACCTCAATCTCGACTCGGCGGTTTTTCGCACGCCCTGCCGATGTCTTGTTGTCAGCCACCGGTTGCTTCTCACCCTTGCCTTCGGTGTAGACCCGATTCTTGTCTACGCCCTTGCTGACGATGTATGCCTTGACAGCTTCCGAACGCGCCACCGACAGCTTCTGGTTGTAGGCGTCGGAGCCGATCGAGTCGGTATGCCCAACCGCGATGATCACTTCCAGATTGATACCACCCAGTTTGCTGATCAGGTCGTCAATCTTGGCCTTGCCTTCGGCTTTGAGTACCGACTTGTCGAAGTCAAAGAATGCATCGGCGGCGAAAGTCACCTTTTCGCTGATGGGTGCCACAGGAACCGGGACAGGTACGGGGACCGGAGCTGGGGCGGGAGCCGGCGCTGGAGCTGCGGGCGGAGGTGCAACTGGCGCAGGCGCCGGTGCCTGCACCGGCACTGCCTTCGGCGGTGCGCCGTCGCAATCCTCTTTCGCAGTGGCAGGGGTCCAAAACGCATCGCGCCAGCACAGTTCGTTGGTGCCGTTCTTCCAGGTCAGGTCGTTCGGATTAACCCAGTTGTCAATCGTCTGGGCCGATACGCCCGCCACGCAAGACGCGAGAGCGGCAGTTGCAAAAAGCGACGCCACCTTGTTCAGTTTTTTCATATTTTTCCTCTCGAGGGAAGGCGCAGGAATTTCTGCGAGACATCCAATTTGGAATCAAAACCAGTGCCGAGAAATCCCAGTCTCAGGACTTGACGACCGTTAGCGGATTGTGCCATAGCGTTTTTTGCCAAGTCGATTTTCGGCCCGGTGTACGGGCTGGAGAGAGCTCACTGTTGCAAATGCACGACAGGCTGCGACAACTAGAATCTCGACGCGATTCCCGCTCACAAGAGCGACTTCTTCAGGCTGGCCCTGAGCTTGCACATGACCCAGTTCGCCAAAGAAACACTGCCGATCAGCCTCGAGGAGGAGATGCGGCGCTCCTACCTGGACTACGCCATGAGCGTCATCGTAGGGCGCGCGCTTCCGGACGCTCGCGACGGCCTCAAGCCGGTGCACCGGCGCGTGCTTTTCGCCATGCACGAGTTAAACAACGACTGGAATCGTCCGTACAAGAAGTCAGCCCGCATCGTCGGCGACGTGATTGGCAAGTACCACCCGCACGGTGACCAATCGGTGTACGACACGATCGTTCGCATGGCGCAGGATTTCTCGCTGCGACACATGCTGGTCGATGGCCAAGGCAACTTCGGTTCGGTCGATGGCGATAACGCGGCAGCCATGCGTTACACCGAAATTCGCCTCGCAAAGATCGCGCACGAAATGCTCGCCGATCTGGACAAGGAAACTGTCGACTTCGGTCCCAATTACGACGGCAGCGAGCGGGAGCCACTGGTGTTGCCAGCGCGGCTTCCAAATTTGTTGGTCAACGGTTCGGGCGGCATCGCGGTCGGCATGGCCACCAACATCCCGCCGCACAACCTGAACGAGGTGATCGACGCCTGCCAGCATTTGTTGAAAAACCCGGCTGCGTCGATCGACGAACTGATGGAAATCATCCCAGCGCCGGATTTCCCGACAGCGGGGATCATCCACGGCCTGTCCGGCGTTCGCGACGGCTACCGCACCGGACGCGGCAAGCTTGTGATGCGCGCCAAGTGCCACTTCGAAGACATCGACCGGGGTCAACGGCAATCGATCATCGTCGATGAGATCCCGTATCAGGTGAACAAGAAGAACCTGCTCGAGCGCATGGCGGAGTTGGTGCATGAGAAAAAGCTGGAAGGCATCAGCCACATCCAGGACGAATCCGACAAGTCGGGCATGCGGGTGGTGATCGAGCTCAAGCGCGGCGAAGTGCCCGAGGTTGTGCTGAACAACTTGTACAAACAGACTCAACTGCAGGACACCTTCGGCATCAATATGGTGGCGCTGATCGACGGTCAGCCGAGGTTGTGCAATCTGAAGGACTTGATCGCCGTCTTCCTCGACCACCGCCGTGAAGTGGTCACGCGGCGCACGGTGTACGAGTTGCGCAAGGCGCGCGAGCGTGGCCATGTGCTGGAAGGCCTGGCGGTCGCACTGGCCAACATCGACGAGTTCATCGAGACCATCAAGGCTTCGCCAACGCCGCCGGTGGCCAAGGCCGCGCTGATGAGTAAAAGCTGGGACTCCTCGATGGTGCGCGAGATGCTGGCGCGTGCCGAGGGCGCCACGTCGGGCGGACGCGAGGCCTACCGGCCCGAAGGCCTGCCTGCCAATTTCGGTCTGCAGGTCGACGGGCTGTACCGGTTGAGCGACGATCAGGCGGGCGAAATCCTGCAGATGCGCCTGCAGCGACTGACCGGTCTGGAGCAAGACAAGATCATCGGTGAGTACAAGGAAGTGATGGCGCACATTGCCGACCTGCTTGGCATCCTGTCGACGCCGGCGCGCGTGGCCACCATCATTTCCGATGAACTCGCCGCCATTCGGCTCGAATTCGGCCAGACCAAGATAGGCGCACGTCGCAGCCAGATCGAACACAACGCGCAGGACTTGGGCACCGAGGACCTGATCACGCCAACCGACATGGTGGTCACGCTCAGCCACACCGGCTACGTGAAGAGCCAGGCGCTGTCGGAATACCGGGCCCAAAAGCGCGGTGGACGCGGCAAGCAGGCGACGCAGACGAAAGACGACGACTGGATCGAACAACTGTTCGTCGCGAACACGCACGACTACATGCTGTGCTTCACGAACCGCGGCCGTGTCTACTGGCTGAAAGTGTGGGAAGTGCCCCAGGGCTCGCGCAATTCGCGCGGACGACCGATCGTCAACATGTTCCCGTTGCTGCCCGGCGAGAAGGTCAATGTGGTGCTGCCGCTGACCGATGGCTTCCGCAGCTTCCCCGCAGACCACAGCGTCTTCATGGCAACTGCGCAAGGCGTGGTCAAGAAAACTGCGCTGGACCAATTCAGCAACCCGCGCAAGGCCGGCATCATCGCCATCGATCTCGACGACGGCGACTTCCTCATCGGCGCCGCACTCACCGACGGCAAACACGACGTGATGCTGTTCAGCGACGGCGGCAAGGCGGTGCGCTTCAAGGAAGAGGACGTGCGCGAACTCGGCCGCACCGCGCGCGGCGTGCGCGGCATGACGCTCGAAGAAGGCCAGAGCGTGATCGCTTTGCTGGTGGCCGAGTCCGAGGAAGCGCTCGAGGCTTCTGGCGAACCCACCGCGCCGATGAGCGTGCTGTGCGCGACCGAGAACGGTTACGGCAAGCGCACCGCGATTGGCGAATACACGCGCCATGGTCGTGGCGGCAAAGGCATGATCGCGATCGTTCAAAGCGAGCGCAACGGCAAGGTGGTGGCTGCGACACTGGTGCGCCCGGACGACGAGCTGATGCTCATCACCGACAAGGGCGTGTTGGTGCGCACGCGGGTCGCCGAGATTCGTGAACTGGGCCGGGCCACGCAGGGTGTCACGCTGATTGCGCTCGACGTCGGCAGCCAGCTGATCGGGCTGCAACGCATCGTCGAGAATGACGCCAACGATGCTGGCGCAGACCCGGTCGCCGACGACACACCCCCGAAGGAAAACCAATGATGAAGATCTTGACTGCCGTGACGCTGCTCGCCGGCGCCGCGCTGGCGCATGCTCAAAGCACGCCTGCAAGGAAGGAACTGGCGCAAAAACTCGTGCAGGTCCAGACCGCATCGTTCGAGAATATCGCCCGCCAGATCGTCGAGCGTCCGGTGGCGCAGCTCATGCAACAGGCCAGCACCGTTTTGCAAACGCAGGTGGCGCCGGACAAGCGCGAGGCTGCCGCACGCAGCATCGAAGCAGACATCAGGAAGTACGTCGATGAGACCGTGCCGGTGGTTCGCGAGCGCGCACTGAAGCTGGCGCCGTCGACCTACGGCGTGGCGCTGGAAGAAAAGTTCAGCGAAGACGAACTGAAGCAGTTGATTGCCTGGTTCGATTCGCCGCTCAACAAGAAGCTGCAGCAGGCCGGCCCCGAAATGTTGAGCTCGTTCGGCCAAAAGCTCGTTGCGGACGCAGGGCCGGTGATTGAGCCTCGTCTGCAGAGCTTGCAACAGAAGATGCGCACGACGCTGGGGATCCCCGCGCCCGCAGCGCCCGGGGCATCGGGTGCCGCAAAGGCGCAGAGCGCACCGAAGCCTGCGTCCAAGTGATTTCGCGGCGGTGGCCTGTCCATGGCTGACAACCTTCCGACCACGAACGCCGCGCTGCAGTCGCTGCGGCTGCAGATCGACGCGCTGGACCGCAACTTGCTGGCGCTGCTGAATCGACGGGCCGTGTTGGCACTCGAAGTCGGCGAGCTCAAAAAGAAGGAAGGCTCGGTGGCTTTCCGTCCGGAACGCGAGGCGCAGGTGATCGATGGGTTGAAATCGGTCAACCCCGGACCGCTGATGTCGGACAGCGTGGCGCCGATCTGGCGCGAAATCATGTCGGCCTGCCGGGCACTGGAGACACCGACCCGCGTCGCCTACCTCGGCCCGGCGGGCACCTTCAGCGAACTGGCGGCACTGGGCTTCTTCGGTACCTCGATCGTCAAGGTCGCTTGCGCCAGCATCGACGAGGTGTTCCGCACAACCACCGCCGGTGCGGCGGACTTCGGCGTGGTGCCGGTGGAAAACTCCACCGAAGGCGTGGTTGCACGTTCGCTCGACTTGTTCCTCACGACGCCGCTGCACATCATCGGCGAGACCAGCCTGTTCGTGCGCCACAACCTGCTGCGGCGTGACAACTCGCTCGAAGGCATCGTGGCGGTCTGCGCACACCCGCAGGCATTGGCCCAATGCCACGGCTGGTTGAACAGCCATTTGCCGACGGTCGAGCGCCGGCCTGTGTCCAGCAATGCGGAGGGTGCGCGCCTGGCCGGCCTGGACCCGTCGTTGGCCGGCGTGGCGAGCGATCGGGCCGCCAGCGAGTATGGGCTGCACGTGGTGGCCCCCGCGATCCAGGACGATCCGCACAACCGCACGCGCTTCGCGATCGTGGCGCACCCGCAGCGCCAGCCGCAGCCGCAGGCGTCGGGGCATGACTGCACCAGTCTCGTGGTGTCGGTCAGCAATCGCCCGGGCGCGGTGCATGACATGCTGGTGCCATTGAAACAGCATGGCGTGTCGATGAGCCGTTTCGAGTCCCGGCCGGCTCGCTCGGGTCAATGGGAGTATTACTTCTACATCGACCTGAAGGGCCATCCCGAAGAACCCGAAGTGGCGGTCGCATTGCAAGAGTTGCGAGGCGTCTGCGCCTATTTCAAGTTGCTGGGCACCTACCCCATCGACGCGCACTGATCGCCCCCGATTCCATGTTCAAGCAACTCGGCGTGATCGGCTGCGGCCTGATGGGCGGATCGTTCGCGCTGGCACTCAAACGAGCGGGGTGGGTCGAACACGTGGTCGGCTACAGCAAGTCGCCTTCAACCACCGAGAAGGCGAAGCAGCTGGGCATCATTGACCAAATCGCAGATTCGGCGCGGCAAGCGGTGTCGGGTTCCGACATCGTGCTGATTGCTGTTCCCGTGTCGGCCACCGAAGCGACCCTCAAGGCGATCCGAGAGCTGATCGAGCCCGGCATGCTGCTGATGGACGTCGGCTCGACCAAGTGCGACGTGGTCGCCGCCGCACGTCGCGTGCTGATGGAACGCGCCGTGTCGTTCGTGCCGGCGCACCCGATCGCCGGCAAGGAAGTGGCGGGAATCGCTCACGCCGATGGTTCGCTGTACCAGAACCGGCAAGTCATCCTGACGCCATTGCCACAGACACCGCCGGAGCTGTTGCACAAAGCCACCGAAGCCTGGACCGCTGTCGGCTCGCACGTGCTGAGCATGACACCGGAAGACCACGACGCCGCATTTGCCGCCGTCAGCCACCTGCCGCATTTGCTCGCGTTCGCCTATTTCAATGCGGTGGCCGACCAACCCGCCGGCGCTAAATTTTTGACGCTGGCCGGGCCCGGCTTTCGGGATTTCACGCGCATCGCCGGCGGCGACCCGGCGATCTGGCGCGACATCCTGTTGAGCAACCACGACCAAGTGCTGCACCAGCTGCAGCGCTTTCGGCATTCGCTCGACGCGATCGAGCACGTTGTGCGCAGCGGCGATGCCGAAGCGCTCAACGACATGATAAATACCGCTTCAAAGGCACGCGGCGCCTGGCAGATGAGTACCGGCCAGCATCCCGCCGCGCGTTGACCCCGGCGTCTTCCGTCTTCCGTCTTCCGTCCTGCGCCCCGCAGCATCAGCCATGTTCAACATTCCGTTTCTCGACATCCCGCCGTTGATGTCGGCTTCCGGGACCGTCCGGATGCCGGGCTCCAAAAGCATTTCCAACCGGGTGCTGCTGCTGGCCGGTCTCAGCGCCGGCAGCACGCTGATCCACGACCTGCTGGAGTCCGACGACACGCGGGTCATGCTGACGGCGCTGCGCGAACTTGGCTGCGAGGCCGCACCCGAGGGCGCCGCGCTGCGCGTCACCGGCCTCGGTGGGAAGCTTCGGCAGCGCTCTGCGAAGTTGTTTCTTGGCAATGCAGGCACGGCAATGCGTCCGTTGACCGCGGCGCTGGCGCTGCTGGCGGCCACCCAGGACGGCTGCTTCGAACTGAGTGGCGTGGCGCGCATGCACGAACGCCCGATCGGCGATCTGGTCGACGCGTTGCGCAGGCTGGGCTGCGTGATCGACTGCCTGGGCCAGCCCGGCTACCCGCCGCTTCGCCTGCAGCCCAGCCCGCAGCCGTTGCAGACCGACGCGCCCATTCATGTGCGCGGTGATGTCTCGAGCCAGTTCCTGACCGCGCTGCTGATGGCCTTGCCGCTGGCGAGCCAGCTTCATCCGGTGGTGATCGAGGTCGACGGCGAGCTGATTTCCAAACCTTACGTGGAAATCACGCTGAATTTGCTGGCGCGTTTCGGCATCGCCGTGCAGCGCCAAGGCTGGCAGCGTTTCACCATCGCGCAGGGCAGCCGCTACCACTCGCCCGGCGAGATCCATGTCGAAGGCGATGCATCTTCCGCCTCTTACTTCATCGCCTTGGGCGCGATCGCGGCAGACCGCGCACCCGTGCGGCTGGAAGGCGTGGGCACCGATTCGATCCAGGGCGACATTGCCTTCGTCGATGCGGCCCGCGCGATGGGCGCTGAGGTCACGGGCGGCCCGGGCTGGCTGGAGGTGCGGCGCGGCCGCTTTCCACTGACTGCGATCGAGCTCGACTGCAACCACATTCCTGACGCCGCGATGACTTTGTCGGTGATGGCCTTGTATGCCAACGGCACCACGCGGCTGACCAACATCGCCAGCTGGCGCGTCAAGGAAACCGACCGCATCGCCGCCATGGCCCACGAACTGCGCAAGCTCGGCGCCAAGGTCGTCGAAGGCTCCGATTTCATCGAGATCAGCCCGCCAGTTGCGTGGCGGGCCGCGGCGATCCACACCTACGACGACCACCGGGTGGCGATGTGTTTTGCACTGGCGGCGTTCAACCCGCTGGCGCCTAGCGCGGAATTGCCGGGACGGGTCGGCGCGGCAGGGGTGCCGGTGCGCATCCTCGATCCGCAGTGCGTCGCGAAGACGTTCCCGGATTATTTCGAGTCATTGTTCAGCCTGACGCACACCGACACGGCGCAGGTCCCCGTCATCACGATCGACGGCCCCACGGCATCGGGCAAAGGCACGCTGGCAAGTGCCGTGGCGCGCGAACTCGGCTACCACTTCCTGGACTCTGGCGCGGTCTATCGCGCCACCGCGCTGGTGGCGATGCGGGCCGGCTTGACTTCTGATAACGAAGCAGGCGTTGCGGCGATCGCCCGGACACTCGACCTTCATTTCGATGCGGAGCGTATCCATCTGTCGAATGAAGATGTGTCGCAGAGTTTGCGGCGCGAGGATGTCGGCGCCATGGCGTCGCGCATTTCGGTCTGGCCGCAGGTGCGCGATGCACTGCGTCAGTTGCAGCTGTCGTTCCGGCGCATCCCCGGGCTGGTGGCCGACGGGCGCGACATGGGCACCGTCATCTTTCCGCAGGCAGACCTGAAGGTTTTCCTCAACGCCAGTGCAGCCACGCGAGCCAAGAGGCGCTACGAGCAATTGATTTCAAAGGGAATCGCGGCTAATATCAAAGGCTTGCAGCTTGAATTGGAAAAGCGGGATGTCCGGGACCAAACCCGCATCGTCTCGCCTTTGAAGCCAGCCGCAAACGCGCTGATGTTGGACAACTCGGCACTTTCCGTCGAAGCTTCGATGGCGGTGGTGCTGCAAGGCTGGCAACAACGCAGGCCGTTCTGACGCTAGGTAATTGACCTGGTTTCGGCCGTTTCAGTTTCAACCCCATCAACTCGCCAGGGCCCGGAAGCCCGAACGAGTCCGCAAAAGCCCGCCGCCCCGCTCACGCGCCCTCGCCCACGGCAAGCGCAAGACCTGGTGGTGGTTTGTCAACCCAAACCCGCGACTTTTCAGTCGCACCGGAAACCCCCTCAATGTCCCAAACTCAAGTTGCCGAAAGCTCCGGCATGGAATCATTCGCCGCCCTGTTCGAAGAGTCCCTGAAGGGCTCTGACATGCGAACCGGCGAGGTCATCAGCGCTGAGGTGGTGCGGGTGGAACACAGTTTCGTGGTCGTCAATGCCGGCCTCAAGTCCGAAGCCTACGTTCCGATCGAAGAATTCAAGAACGACCTGGGTGAGCTCGAAGTTCAGGTTGGCGATTTCGTGTCGGTGGCCATCGACGCGATTGAAAACGGCTACGGCGACACCATCCTGTCGCGCGACAAAGCCAAGCGCCTGGCGTCGTGGATGTCGCTGGAAACCTCACTGGACTCCGGCGAATTCGTTACCGGCACCGTCAACGGCAAGGTCAAGGGCGGCCTGACCGTGCTGGTCAACGGCATCCGCGCCTTCCTGCCCGGTTCGCTGCTCGACACGCGTCCGGTCAAGGACATGAGCCCTTACGAGGGCAAGACGATGGAGTTCAAGGTCATCAAGCTCGACCGCAAGCGCAACAACGTCGTGTTGTCGCGCCGCGCGGTGGTCGAGGCTTCGATGGGCGAGGAACGCGGCAAGCTGCTCAGCACGCTGCATGAAGGCGCGATCGTCAACGGCGTCGTCAAGAACATCACCGAATACGGCGCGTTCGTCGACCTTGGTGGAATCGACGGCCTGCTGCACATCACCGACATGGCGTGGCGCCGTGTGCGTCACCCGAGCGAAGTGGTCCAGGTCGGCCAGGAATTGCAGGCCGCGCGCGAAACGTGCATAGGCCTCCCAGCTGCGCGTGTGGATGGTGTCCACCGCTGCGGGGCGGTCGCGGATTTCCAGCGTGTCGAGGATGCCGTGCACGATGCGCTTTTGCAGCACGAAAAAGTCAGCCTGTTTGCCCTCGGCTTCGTTCTGGCCAACAAGGCGGCTGCGTGCCACGTCACTGACGGCGGCGTTCAGCCGGTAGCGGCCACTGCCCGGCCCTGCCGGCCCGGGTTCGTTGTAGACAGCGCCCGCCACCACCGTGCCGGCACCCAGCAACCGCCCGGGGCGGGCTGCGGTGGCAGGGTCGACGAGTGCGCTGTCGCCCAGCTTCAGCTCGTTGGCCAGCAGCTCGACCTTGTCGCGTTCCAGCAGCGTCAGCGATGGCACCTTGGCGAGGTCGACCATGATCATCGCGGCCACTGCGCGGTTGAAGGCCGCAACGCCCGCGGGTCCCGCTGCTGGGCTCGTTGCCAATCCCGATGCTGATCCCGCTGCGGGCCCCTGCGGCGCGCGGCTGCTGAATGGCAGCACGGCCACATGCAGGCGGTCGGTGGGCAGGCCAGGGCCTTGTTTTTCGGCCGCCGCCACACGCTGCACAAAACGCCGTGCGGC
>ENA-OFCE01000460-OFCE01000460.1-metagenomes-genome-assembly--contig:-NODE-460-length-26418-cov-4.861207_pt1 | contig 26418 bp, 21 predicted proteins | sample MGYA00153388_OFCE01 | MGnify analysis MGYA00153388 | reverse complement strand
GCTAAACTGTCGTACTGGCAACGGTACCGAGGGTTCGAATCCCTCTCTCTCCGCTTATATTTGCTTGATAAAAGCAAAAATTTTTTATGCTTAAATCATTTTTTTTTGAACAAATATACCTTTAACAAAAAGGTTTTTTTATAAAGTTAAATTGAATAATACTTTATTATTTTTCAAAATTCATTACATCGTTTGTATTCAAAACTTTTTTGAATCCTTTATTTTTTAATCCTGCATATAAAACTTTATCTTTATTCCAGAGATATCCATCTCAAAATATTGCGTTCGCAATAAACTCTGTATCATCTAAATTTATATCCTTTACTAGATTTTTAGCCTCAACATAAACATCCCTAGGAATTAATTCCTTTGTTACAAAAATGATTTTAGATAGTAATAGATTGTATGAGATTTCTAAATCATTCTCGTTTAATTTTGATAAAAAAAGCAGTTTTACCCAATGCTTTTTAATTTCAACTTTTAGAAATTCACAACTATAAAATTTAAATTTATTTTCAAAAAAAACATTACCAATATTTCCATTTGTGTTGAGCAAAAAACTGAAAAATATGTTTGTGTCAACAATTATTTTCACCTCAGCAATTTTTTAGAAACTTTAGCCCAAAGGCCTTTTTTAATTTCTTTAAAAAACAAACCGACTTCCTCTTGCTGTGCTTTTGAATTATCTATTGCTCTTTTATATTTTAATAAGTTTATTATATGTTGTAACTCATCAATATTTGTATTTGCAGGAAATCGTATGATGATTTCTTTAGCAGTTCTTTCGATAATCATACATTATTTCTACCAAATATATTAAAACAATCTGGTCATAAAAAACATGAGTTTTTATAAGATTTTACTTCATTTCCATACTTTAATTAACCCATTCAATTTTATTTTAAAATAATTTTCCTATTCACATTTTATATTCTACCTTCGCAATTCTGTTTTCGGGGTGTAGCGTAGTCCGGTATCGCGCCTGGTTTGGGACCAGGAGGTCGTAGGTTCGAATCCTGCCACCCCGACAAATTTTCCCAATTGGTTTGGTAGCTCAGTTGGATAGAGCAACGGTTTTCTAAACCGTCGGTCATAGGTTCGAATCCTATCCAGACCACCATTTTTTTCTGGGTTTATGCCCAATCCTTCCTTATAAATCAACAAACTTTATTGTTAAAAATTAAAATTCATGCTGAAAAACGATTGAATAAATTCGTTCGTTATAGTTTCAATTTCAGCATATTCAATTTTACTAGAATCAAATCCTATGAATTTTAGAAGTATGTTAGTTATAGGGACAATTTTTTTATCGGCTTGTTCCAAAGAAAAAAGATCGGATAAAGCTGCTGAAAAAATGCAGGATTTTGTTGTCAATATTTCCAACTATGCTCGTGGGTTTGATAATAGTTTTATCATAATACCACAAAACGGCACTGAACTCGCTTTTAAAGAAAATAATCCAGAAGGAGAACTGAATCAAACCTACCTAAACGCCATTGATGGTTTTGGAGTAGAGGAATTATACTACAACGGAACACCATCTTTGGATGATGAGCGACTAAGCATGCTGCAAAAACTAAAAGCGACGAAAAAAATAATGGTTGCCGATTACGTGAACGATGAAAAAAACATTTCGGATTCATTTTTTAAAAATACTCAACAGGGGTTTTTAGCATTTCCGAGGGTGAATTCAAATTACGATTACAAACAAATTCCAGATTCTGTATTCCAATCAAACACAATTGATATTAATATACTTGCTGATGCTAAGAATTATTTATACCTAATTAGCAATGATGATTTTTCTTCAAAACAAGATGTAATTAATAAAATAGCAACCACTAATTTCGATGTAGTTTTAATTGATTTGTTTTATAATGACGATGAATTTACTAAAACGGAAATTGAAAAATTAAAAACCAAGGCAAACGGAGCAAAAAGGTTGGTGATAGCTTATATGAACGTTGGCTCAGCCGAAAAATACCAATATTATTGGAAAAAATCTTGGGGTTTGCATCATCCATTATGGCTAAGACGAAGGTATGATGGCTATAAAGATGAAATTTGGGTAAAATTCTGGCGCCCCGATTGGCAAGAAATTATTTATGGAAACGATGATTCCTACACCAAAAAAATTATCAACGCAGGTTTTGATGGGATTTATCTTGATAATGTGGAAGCTTTTTATTTTCTGTATTACAAAGAGTAATTTTTTTTCACCAGGTTCAACTATTGAATACTGCAAAATATATTTTTTAATAAATTATTTAAATATCAAACTACACATTTACCGCAAACCTAAATGATAATTACTATTGTATTCTAATTGAAAATTGCATTTCTTTTCAAAGTTAAAAAAATTAAGATTAGGCTATCTCCTTTGTAGACTAGAAAAAACTACTTGAGATAATTCTATGAAGAAATTTACAAAAAAGCGAATAATTGGTTTAAAAAGTAGAGAATAAAGAAATTATGAATATGAATGGTTATTAGGAAACTGTAAGGAGCGTGGTGAGCTTTTGGAGAAAATAAACGATTTACCTTATAATTGTATTCGCTTATTTTCATTAAGTAACTGTAAAAAAAATTTGTTTTGTAATAAAATAGTTATAATTTACATTTTATTTCAGCTTTACTAAAACTTACTTATATGAAGATTTTTACACGTTTTACTATTATTTTGTTCCTGTTCATATTGTTTGGAAACGAAAAATCAAGTGCTTCACACGTTGCTGGAGGAGAAATAACATGGAAATGTGTCGGAGGTGGTCAGTATGTTTTCAAAGTAACTATTTATAGAAACTGTGATGGTATACCTGTGATGTTGTCGTCATTCCCATTAAAACATGATTTTCCAGGAATTCCAGATATTGATTGTAATCTTATCTCTGTTGCAGATGTTTCTCCATCTTGTTCAAGTTCTACAAATAGACTTAATTGCGGATCAGATTTGACTTCGATGTCAGGTTTAATCGGTTCCGTTACTCGTTATACTTTTCAGTCTTCTCCAATTAGCTTAGTGGGTGTCCCAGCTCCTCCAGCAAATGGATATACAATTTATACACAAACCGAATGCTGTAGACCAAGCGATATTCTAAATATAAATACTTCTGGAGGTTTTGCTCAGACCCTGCGAGCTAAAATGTATGGTTTTATTGCAGATGGAAACACCACACCTAACAACCTATCTATTTGTTTTGATAATGCTCCCGACTTTTCTGAAACACCAAATTTAGTAACGTACCAATATGGCAAGGAATATAGTTTTAGTAATAGTGCTGTAGATAAAGATAATGATGATTTAAATTATTCGTTCGACTATCCTTTGATGGCAGATATTACTGATACAGCTTTTTTTATTCCAGGTTATTCAATTACAAACCCAATTCCACGTATTAGTGCAAATGGTTTAAACAATAAAACTGGAGATTTAAGTTTTACTCCAATTATAGCTGGTAAGTTTTTATTTGTAGTAAAAGTATCCTCCCGAAAATGTGGACAAATAGTAAGTGAAATCTATCGGGATATTACATTAAGTGTAATTAATGACCCAAATATAAATTTATTAACCCTAAATGAGCTTCCGGTTTTAAAACCTGTTTTTAAAAACAGTACATCTTTTGATACAACAATAGTAGCGGGCGATACATTATTATTTAAAATTTCAGTTGCTGACTCAAATGTTTCAGGAATATCATCTCTTCAAGGCATGAATGTATATGTCAACGGACTTGCAATGGGAGCAGAAAATAAAAGTTTAACACTTTGCCCATTTCCGCCTTGCGCAATCTTAAATAAAGATATTAATGTAAATTCAGGTTTAATTACCTCCAGACCTCAACTCATTACAAATCAAATTACGATTGTTCCTGGTGACACATTAGGATATGGCTTTTCATTTCAGCCAACTGTTTCAAATCCTACAACTGATTTTTATTTTTACTGGCCAACTTCCTGTTCAAATTTAAACATTAATAATTCATGTGGATTGTCAAATCAAGTTATCTATAATTTTGTTGTAACTGCAAAAGACGATTATTGCCTTGCACCAGGAAGAGATGTTAGAACAATTTCAGTTACGCTAACCGCTCCAAATTCTCTTTGCTTCTCTTCAATAAATCAAATTAATAAAAACGTTTTAATTTCTTTATCCCCTAACCCGGCAAATAATGTTGTAAATTGGATATTTCAAAATCCTACAAATTCAAAAACCTATTTGGAAGTTTATTCCATTACTGGTCAATTATTGGTTAAAGAAATAACAAATGATAATTTTCTGGAAATTAAAAATTTTGAATCAGGTATGTATTTCTTAAAAATGAAAAATGAAGATAATTTTTACTCTGGAAAATTTATAAAGGAATAATGGAACTTTAATAGAAAATGATTTTTGAACTACTAAAGTCAACTGATTTTTCAATTTTAAAAGTTGTTAGTTAAAACTTTTTTGTTATTTCTTAAAAATTTAAAGACGATATCGAAGAGTTGATGTAAATGAAAACTGAAAAAAAATTTCCATTTTTCACCTTAAACACCTATTTTAGGTTTTAATTTCAATAATTTTTATTGAATAGTTTAGTCTTTTTAACCCTAATATAATCACCGAATGAAGTTTTTTTTACGATTTGCATTCATCTTTTTACTTTTCTCAACAACTTTTATTAAAAACTCTTATGCAACTCATGTTGCTGGAGGAGAAATAACTTGGAAGTGCGATGGAAACGGTAAATATATTTTTAAAGTAAATGTTTACAGAGATTGTGAAGGAATATTACTTTTCCAAGAGGATACCATTCTTATTCAGCATGATTTCCCAGGTATTGGTAAAATTGTTGGTCGTATTGTTTCGATAACAGATGTCTCTCCATCTTGCTCATCTACCACAAATAGAATAACTTGCAATAATATAGCTACTGGTAACGACGGTACTCCTGGATCTATTTCTAGATATACTTTTATCACTGCTCCTATAGACTTAGCTGGTGTTCCAGTTCCTCCTCCAAATGGTTATACAATTTGGGCAGTACCAGATTGTTGTAGAACCTCTGACATTTTAAATTTTATTAATGCAGGTGGAGATTTAACACTTCGAACTAAAATGTTTCGATACATATCAAATGCAAATCCGTTAGGAAATGATCTTTCGATTTGCTATGATAATTCTCCTGATTTTTCTGAACCACCTAATACTGTAACTTATCAGTTTGGCCGTGAATTCGTTTATAGTAGCAATTCTATTGATAAAGATTTAGACGAACTAAGTTATTCTTTTGATTATCCTTTAGGAAGTGGTCCAAATGATACATTACAATTTGAGCTTGGATACAATTTATTACGTCCTCTTCCTCGAGTAAATTTACCTTCTCCCGATCCTGTAACAGGAAGTGTTAGTTTTGAGCCAACTTTTTCCGGAAAATTCTTAAGCGTAATCAAAGTAACATCTCGTAAATGTGGTCAAAAAGTAAGTGAAATTTATCGCGATGTTTTAATTCAAGTTTTACAAGATCCCAACCCAAATCCTTTAACCAGAAATGTGCAACCACGGATCGATCCTGTTTTTAATAACAAAAAGAGTTATAATACCACCATAGTGGCTGGTGATACTTTATTGTTTAAAATATCGATTGGAGATTCTAATGTTTCAAATGTACCAAGTTTGCAAGGAATTAAAGGATATGTAAATGGAATTGGGATGGGATTAGAAAATAAAAGTTTAACCCTTTGCCCATATCCTCCATGTGCTATCCTAAATAAAGATCAAAATATAGGTGCTATTACTCCTGCTTCTCAACCAGTTTTTATTACCAATGAAGTTAACAATGGTCCCATAGATACTATAGGTTCTGGGTATAATATTCAACCTACTTTAACAAACCCTACCTCAGATTTTTATTTTTATTGGCCAACATCTTGCGAAAATTTAAAAAAAGTAGATAATTGCGGCGGCACAGAAAGTATTATTTACAATTTCGTTGTCACTGCCAAAGATGATTACTGTATTTCTCCCGGTCGTGATATTCGAAGTTTTAGTGTTACTCTTACCGTTCCAGATTTTGTAAAAGATCCAGTAGTCCATTGCGTTGCTGTAGCTCCTAATCAACGTGATGTTACCTTAACCTGGGACACATTGACTGGTGACAAACGAACGTTTAGAGGTTACGAAATTTATAAAGGAGCTACGGATGCTATTTTGGCAGCTAATATTGCCAGCAATTCGCCAGCAGTTACAATTCCTGGAGGGCCAGTAAATCCTGCCATCATTAACCAAACCTCTTATATCGATTTGAATAATAATTTATCGGGTTCAAACAAGATGGTTTATTATATCAGGGCATTAAATAGTTGTAGTGAATACAATGAACCTCCGGTTTATGTTCGTCCAATGAAATTAACTTCTGTTATTCAAAATGGTCCATTTGTGAAATTAAGCTGGAATAAGTTCAGAGACAATAAATTAGCTACTTCTTCTTCTAATTATCGTATTTTCAGAACAGTTGATGGCTTACGAACAGAATTACCCAATCCACCTGCTGTTTCTACCAATGCGATTGAAACCTATACCGATAGAAAAGCAGTTTGCGGAGATACCGCTATTTACGAAGTTCAATTAGAGGATAATCCTTTTTCATGTGCTTCTATAAGTACTGTTGATACGGTTGAATTTACTCCAATTATTGCTGCTTTAGTAGTAGATACTGTATGTGCTAATACTCCTTCAACATTTACAGCGACTGTAACTGGAGGAAAACCTCCTTATATTTATGTATGGTCTGGTGATGGAGGTTTTACTTCTAACGATTTTTCGAGTGGTGGAGCAAATTTTCCGTTCAAAACACCTGGCAAATATGCTTACAGTCTGTTAGTGAGAGACAATTTAGGTTGCGATACTACTTTTCTGGATACTGTAACAGTTGTCGGTGTGCCAGATATGGTCATTATTGCTGATACCGTTTGTATTGGTAAATCAACTACGTTTGTTGCTGATACGCTTGATATTGGATTACAGCAACCAGCAACCTATTCCTGGGATTTTGGAGATGGTAATGCCATTTTAGTAATTGGAAATAATACTGTACAACATCCTTATGCAACCGAAACTACCTTTGCCATTGGATTAACCGTTACTGATCGCTTTGGCTGTACTAGAAGTTTTACAGGTGCTGCCATTGTTACAAAGCCTGAAATTGATATAGATACCATCTCAACTTGTAAGGGTGTTCCTACTTTTTTACGAACAAAATTAAAATTCGCAAAAGCTCCCGTTCAATATATTTGGTTGAGTGATAAAGGTCCAATTCCTCCAACCAATGGAACCACTTTAAACGATTCTGTTCCTTCTTATCCATTCATCAATCAAGAAGGGCAACATGTAATCACGCTTCAAATAATTGATGCCAATGGTTGTCAAGATACTGAAACTGGAATTTTAACAGTTGAGCCAGGCCTTGAAATCAATTTCACCGTAGAAAGTGTTTGTATAGGCAATCCATCCGCTATTTTAAGTGATAGCACTACTTTTACTGGAAGACATCCTTATACTTATGAGTTATTAGATACCACTAATGCTGCTAGTCCAACTCCTATATTTTTAAATGGAGATGTTGGATCTTACACATTTCCAGCTATCGGTATTTATAATCTACGGCTGAAAGTTACGGATGCTGATGGTTGTACAGGAATAGATAGAGTAAATGTTGAAATTTATGATAATCCTGTATTTACATTCAATTTTGCTGATAGCACTTGTGTAGGTGATACTGCAGATTTCACGATTGAATTACCATTTGGACGTGATACATCAGATTTTACCTATATATGGGTAGGTGATGAAGGTTTATCTGCTACCAACTATTTTCCTTTCTTTGTTTATAACTCCATCGGACTAAAATCGGTAACATTAACAATAACAGATCCATCTGGATGTACTTTTACCGAAAGCACCTTTATTGATGTTTGTGAACCAGATGAGCCTGTTGTTTATTTGCCGAATGCATTTTCTCCAAATGGCGATAACAATAATGATGTTTTAGCGATAACTACCCGAAATATTAATAAGTTTAAAATGCAAGTTTTTAATCGTTGGGGACAATTAGTTTTTGAAACCGATAAAGCAGACAAAGCATGGAACGGAGCATCCAAATCAACCGGAGGGGAAGTTCAATCTGGTGTTTATGTTTACTACATCGAAGCTTCTGGTTTTACTAAATCTCTTACCAAAAGAGGTACTATTGTTGTAGTTCAATAAAAAAATAATTAATTACTAATTAAAAAAACCGGCAATTGCCGGTTTTTTGGGTTTACGATAAAATTATTCAATACCTATGAAAATTATCTTACTATCCGCAGCTTCGCAAACTTCAGCAATAGCTGCTTCTCTCCTAACGAATCAAACTGTATCGTTGCTTTTTTTTCTGATCCATCTTGTTCAATTGTAGTAACCATTCCAAATCCAAAACGTTGATGCTCGACTTTATCTCCTGATTTTAGAAAAGTAGTATCATCCGGTGCAAAATCTGTTGTTGGAATATGATTTTTTGTAAAAACTGGCTTATTACTAATTTTTGGTTTGGAAGCATTGGAATTTCCGCCTCCAAAATCATCAAAAAATGGATTATTAGCGGGGGTTGGTTTCTTTGCAGCAAAAGCAATATCAAGATATTTAGGATCAATTTCGTTCAAAAACCTACTTGGTTCGCAATTTGTCAACATGCCCCAACGGTAACGTTGCAAAGCATAACTTAATGTTAATCGTTCTTCAGCACGAGTTATGGCCACATAAAAAAGTCTACGCTCCTCTTCCAAATCTACTCTGCTGCCAATAGAAAGTTGCGATGGAAAAAGGTTTTCTTCCATACCCACAACATACACATGCTTAAATTCCAGACCTTTGGCAGAATGTATGGTCATCAACGAAACGGAATCAACGTTATCATTTTCCTTTTTTTCATCACCAGTCAATAAAGCAACATCCATCAAAAATTGCTCAAGGCTTTTATCCTCTAAATCTTCACGCTCACTGAATTCTTTTATTCCGCTTATCAATTCCTGAAGGTTTGAATATCTACTTAACCCCTCTATACTTTTATCATCATACAAATCTTTCAGCAAACCACTTTCTTTAGCGATATGTGTGGCGGCATCAAACGCGTTTGAATTCTTAATCATTACCCCAAAACTTTGAATCATTGTTTTAAAATTCAACAGTTTCTCCGTTCCTTTTCCTTCAAAATAATAATTGGCGTTTTCAATAATTTCCCACTGAGTTTTATCAGCTGAATCTGCCAGTACAATTAATTTATCGGTAGTTGTTTTCCCAATTCCACGAGGTGGATAGTTGATAATTCTTTTTAATGCTTCTTCGTCTGTGCGGTTAATTGCCAAACGGAAATAAGCCAACAAATCTTTTATTTCTTTTCGCTGGTAAAAAGACAAGCCACCATAAATTTTATATGGAACATTTAATTTACGCAAACCTTCTTCCATTGATCTGGATTGCGCATTTGTTCGGTATAAAATTAAAAATGATTTGTATTTTAATGAGTTTTTCGATCGTTCTTCAGCAATAGATTCAGCTATAATTTTACCTTCTTCATTATCACTGTATGCTTTCAACACCCTTACTTTTTCTCCTGGACTTTTTTCAGAAAAACTATTCTTTTTTAATTGATTTTGATTATTTGCAATAATGCTATTTGCAGAGTTTACAATGTTTTGGGTGGACCGATAATTTTGTTCCAATTTAAATATTTTAAGATCTGGATAATCTTTTTCAAAATTTAAAATATTCTGAATGGTTGCACCACGGAAAGCATAAATACTTTGAGCATCATCGCCCACTACGCACAAATTTTCGTGTATGGCAGCCAATTTTTTGACAATTAAATATTGAGAATAGTTAGTGTCCTGATACTCATCAACCATCAGGTATTTAAACTTGTTCTGATACTTGTACAACACTTCTGGATTATCGCGGATTAGAATATTGGTTTTGTACAAAAGATCGTCAAAATCCATTGCACCAGCTTTGAAACAGCGTTTTGCGTACGATGCATAAATCTCTCCAATTCGATCACGACCTGCAGAATTATCATCGGCTTGTATTTGCTCATTAGTTAAATAAGCTTCCGGACTGATCAAATTATTTTTAGCCGAAGAAATTCGATTGAAACAAAAATTAGGATTGTATAATTTGTCGTCCAGTTGTAATTCTTTTAGAATAGATTTTACCACACTTTTAGAATCATCGGTATCGTAAATGGTAAAATTGGATGGATAACCAATTTTATCTGCTTCAATTCGTAAAATTTTGGCAAATACCGAATGGAAAGTTCCCATCCAAATACTTTTGGCATCTGGTCCGGCGATATCATAAATACGCTCGCGCATAGCTCGAGCAGCTTTATTGGTAAAAGTAAGGGCTAAAATATTAAAAGGCTGAACACCTTTTTGCAATAAATGTGCAATTCGATAGGTAATAACCCTGGTTTTGCCAGAACCTGCGCCTGCAATGATCATTACCGGACCTTCGGTTTGTTCAACAGCGGCACGCTGTTCGGGATTTAATGTTGATAAATAGTCCAAAGAAAATAGTTGAAATTTTAAGGAGAAAGAAATTCAAAAATAAGAATTAATCAGGAGCTAAACAGGAGAATTTTTTGGATTTTGGGATGGATAATTGAACCTTTTACGGAAAAAGAACAAAGTTGATTTTGATTGATAAAAGATTTTGGATAAAATAAATTCTGATAATTTATATTCTGGAAAGCCTTGAAATAAAAAAACCACAGTAGAATACTGTGGTTTAATAGCTATTTAAAATAAAATTGTTAAAATTTAGTCTTATTTATTTAAAACGATTTCTATTTACTGTTTTTCTAAAAGCTATACCATAGCTTAATTCTAATCCAACATAATTAATCCCTAAAGAAACATTTCCTTTACTTTCATATCCCAAATTATAATACTCATAAAAACCTTTTGCTAACTTTTTTGGCGAGTAGTTTAATACAATTGCGGCATTCAACGTATTCGCTTTTTTTGTTTGCTTGGTTATTCCAAATTTTAACGTGTAGGATAATATATTCTTTTTGCTTGCACTATACGTTTTAAGATTGAAAAGTTCAACATTAGGATTTAATGAATCTATCATAAAACTATGAGTATAACTAGTTGTAAAAGGATGAGCGACAAAACTATTTAATTTTAATCCAGCATCTATATAAAAATCTAAATTTTTCTTTTTGTAAATGGAATATTGAATAGATAATGGTAATGTGTAATAGAAGTGTGAATAATTTTTTGATTTTGTTTCTAAATTACCAAATTTATTATCTCCAATAAAAAAAACACTTGAATTTGGTTTTTGAAAATCATAATAAAAACTTTCAGGAATAACGCCTAAACCTGCTCCTACATTGATTGAAAATTTATTATTTAATCTTTCCGATAAACCAACTCCGATTTCAATGCCAATATTTGGTTTTGCTTTTAAATGACTTTTACCAACGTTTTCAATTTTCATGGCTTGTATTAGATTCGGAGATATCCAAAATTTTAATTGGCTTTGGTAGGTAAAACTTTTTTTTACAGTATCCTGTGCTAGTAAACTGTTAGCAAAAATTAAAAACCATAGCAAGAAAATTCTTGCTATGGTTTTTGTGTTATATTTAAAATTACTCATTTACCAATTTAAAATTTGAGTATGCTCCATATCACTTGCTTTAAAATAACCCTTAACCCACCCTTGTGAAGTAGTCCCATTTGATGTAACGTTTAAATGGTGTTTAACTTCTTGATCATAAGCAGCTGCTCGAGTTCCATTTATTCCATTAAATTCTCTTTTTGAATAACAATTATATTCTAAAACTGACACATCTCCGTAAGCCCTTGCAATTGATTCTGCTTTAAACCTTCTATATCGATTTCTTTTCTTTTCGTAATTATCTAATTTAGCTGTAGCATATCTCCCCCATGGGTAAGTCCAATGACTTACCACCCATTCATATTTTTTACTATTATTGCTATTTTCTTGTCTACCATCATTCCTTTTGTAAGAAGTACAGACAATACTATTAGAATTTCCTGATGATGATCCATCCTCTAGTTTTACATTACTTAAAGCACCATTTTTACGAAAAGAAATTATTGTGCTTAAATCAGTTGCCTCAGCATAACCATTTTCTGTTAAAGTATAGTAAACATTACCAATCTTCACCTCCCCGTATTTATTCAAAATTGCTCTTACAGTATTATCTACTATATAGTGCCTATTTGCAGAGTTTACAATGTTTTGGGTGGACCGATAATTTTGTTCCAATTTAAATATTTTAAGATCTGGATAATCTTTTTCAAAATTTAAAATATTCTGAATGGTTGCACCACGGAAAGCATAAATACTTTGAGCATCATCGCCCACTACGCACAAATTTTCGTGTATGGCAGCCAATTTTTTGACAATTAAATATTGAGAATAGTTAGTGTCCTGATACTCATCAACCATCAGGTATTTAAACTTGTTCTGATACTTGTACAACACTTCTGGATTATCGCGGATTAGAATATTGGTTTTGTACAAAAGATCGTCAAAATCCATTGCACCAGCTTTGAAACAGCGTTTTGCGTACGATGCATAAATCTCTCCAATTCGATCACGACCTGCAGAATTATCATCGGCTTGTATTTGCTCATTAGTTAAATAAGCTTCCGGACTGATCAAATTATTTTTAGCCGAAGAAATTCGATTGAAACAAAAATTAGGATTGTATAATTTGTCGTCCAGTTGTAATTCTTTTAGAATAGATTTTACCACACTTTTAGAATCATCGGTATCGTAAATGGTAAAATTGGATGGATAACCAATTTTATCTGCTTCAATTCGTAAAATTTTGGCAAATACCGAATGGAAAGTTCCCATCCAAATACTTTTGGCATCTGGTCCGGCGATATCATAAATACGCTCGCGCATAGCTCGAGCAGCTTTATTGGTAAAAGTAAGGGCTAAAATATTAAAAGGCTGAACACCTTTTTGCAATAAATGTGCAATTCGATAGGTAATAACCCTGGTTTTGCCAGAACCTGCGCCTGCAATGATCATAACCGGCCCTTCGGTTCGTTCAACAGCGGCACGCTGTTCAGGGTTTAATGTTGATAAATAGTCCAATGAGAAAATTTGAAATCTTGAATGTAAGAAATTCAAAAATAGGGAATAATCAGGAGGTAAGCAGAAGAATTTTTTGGATTTTGGGATGGATAATTGAACCTTTTATGGAAGAAGAACAAAGTTGATTTTGATTGATGAGAGATTTGGAAAAAAAACAAATTCTAATAATTCTCATTAATGAACTGCTTGAAACAAAAAAACCACAGTAGAATACCGTGGTTTATTTGCAATTTAAAATTAAATTACTTTAATTAAATATTATTATTTAAAAAGATTTCTATCAATTCTATTCTTTTTAGACTGTAACCCGTAGCTTAATTCAACACCTATATAACTCATAGAAAGCGAAGCCTTCCCAAAATTATCAAAACCCAAATTAAAAAATTTATACTCTCCTTCTGCAATTGCTTTTGGTGAATAATTACAAATGATTGCACATCCTAAAGCATTTCGATTTCCAGCTGGTCTAACTACGGCAACTTTACCAAAATAACTCGCAACAATTTGCTTAGTATGAAAAACTTCTTTTTGAAAGAGATTAGCAGAATTTACACTGTCAATAAAATAATTATCTTCGTAAGTAACCCTAAATGGATAATTTAAAAACCAATTCCCACGGACACCTGCCTCAACATAGATAGTTTTTGTACCGATCTTTGCAACTTGTTTTTTAAGAGAAAGTGGAAAAGCATAGTAAAAATAAATATGGGCTTTAACTTTTGTTTCGAGATTAGATGAAGAATATTCAGGATTGTCAAATGAAAAGATGCTTTCTTTTGGTGTTTCAAAACTATAAAACGTTTTTTCTGGAACGACGCCTGCTATTGCACCAATTGATAAGTAAAATTTATTATAAATTCTTCTCGTAGAAGATATACCTATTTCAATGCTACTTGTAGCCGACCTACGCAACAGATTATTTACATCCCCAGTATATTGATAACCTTTAAACAAAACAGGACTCACGTTAAACTGAAGATAATTGGCTAACAAATCTGTTTTTTCAGAAACATTTTGAGCATTGGAACTAATTCCATTTATTATTAGGTATAAAATGAAAATAAGCCTTAACACAAGAAATTCTGAGATGCTCAATTTTACCATGACAGTGCCTTAGTTTTTTCTTTATCTCCTACTTTCCAATAACCATAAATCCAATCTCTTTTTGTATTTGAAAATACTGATATCTTGTGCTTTACTTCTTCATCATCAGCTGATACATACGCTCCGTTTGCCGTATTAAAATTTATTTTATTATCACAGTTACCTCCAATATCAGAAATATCTCCATAGACTTGAGCAATCGATACAGATTTGTATTTTACCCATCGTCTTCCTTTCTTTTTGTAATTGTCCAATTTAGCAGTAGCATATTTTCCCCATGGGAGAGTCCAATGACTTACTACCCATGAAAACTTTTTTGTGCTTGAAACGGGTTCAGTACCATTACTTCTCTCATTAGATTTACAATCATTAGAAAGTTTATTTGAATTCGAGATTTTTCTTCCTCTCTCCACTACTAATGTTTGTAGATCACTAGTCTCATTGTAACCTTCCTCAGTCAACGTATAATAAATATCTCCAATTTTCACCTCCCCGTATTTATTCAAAATAGCTCTTACTGTATTATCAACAATAAAGTGTCTATTTGGATTTAATTCATCATTCTCTCCATCAGTTTCTAACCATGCATCATGCTCTGCAGAAATTATACTTCGTAATGAAGTAAATGATAATTCATTTTCGAAGTTAATTAAAGGCTGTTGCTCATTTAATCCTAAGGAATCAAACATATTATTATATGCTTCCTCTCCTAGACTGGAATATTGATCTCTAAATTCATTATTGGCAACCTTTATTTCTAAATCTAAAGATGCTAATACTTTTATCAAATAAGAAGTATCGGGAAAATTTAAAATACCATCTACCATCGTAACGGCTGGAAAATCCGCATACGTGCTTTCTGTATTCGGAACTACATTGGATTTGTTTGCTTTGGTAGGATCATCTTTTTTACAACCTGCAAAAAATACTAAAAGGAATAGTAATAAAATACTACTTGACTTGACTTGACTTGACTTGACTTGATTAATGTTTTCATAATTTTTTTTTAGTTTAAAATTTTTAGATCACTTGTATAAAATCGTAAAGCGGGTTGCCAGCCTTATTTTGGCATATTTTTGTTGACCTGTAAATAACATATTTACAAAATCAAATATTACTACTATATTTCAAAAATCCTAATATTCTTTCAAAATAAAAATACATTTTTCAACACTAAATCCTAATTAGGTAATAAAGCAATGTTTATAAGTTTAAAAAAACTATTGAAGAGACTATGGAAAGGTAGAATTTTTCACTCTATTTAGATTAAAAGTTTTTGAACTTTTAGCTAAGGAGTTATTTTGTAAAAAGTTTGAAGGATTAAGAACATACCAAAAATAAACCTTTCCCAAAAAAACCCTACTTTTACTTTTCGATGAACAAATAATGGATGATATAACAAAAAAGATGGATTACAACTCGCAGCGACCACATTTGTTGCTGGCAGAGTATGGCAGAAATGTACAAAACATGGTAAAACATGTGATTACTTTACCGACCAAAGAAGAACGAAATAAATATGCGCAGGCAGTAATTGAGCTTATGGGTCATTTAAACCCACATTTGCGAGATGTAACTGATTTTAAACATAAACTTTGGGATCATCTTTTTATCATTTCAGAATTTAAATTGGATGTAGATTCTCCCTACCCGATTCCTTCTCGAGAAACGTTGGTTTCTAAGCCTCAACCTATTCCATATCCAAAAGATAATATCCGATTTAAGCATTATGGCAAAACCATAGAGTTGATGATTGATAAAATTAAGACCATTGAAGAGCCCGATAAAAAGGAAGCAGCGGTAAATGCGATTGCTAATTTTATGAAAATGTCGTATGTGTCATTTAATAAAGACACTGTTGCAGACGAAACCATTTTAAATGATTTAAGAATTCTTTCTAAAGGCGAACTAAAAGTAACAGAAGGGTTAAATCTGAATCGGGTGGATGTGAAAATTGAGAAAAGACCATCCAATAATTTTCAACGAGATAAAAACCGAAATAGCGGCAGCAATAAAAAACGACCTGGACCTAAAAGATTTTAGAAATAATTTATTATTAATGTATTACTTTAAATATAGGAAATATTATGTTGTTTGATCTCTTTTATAAATAGGTTAGAATTAGAGTAAGATGGCTTAGGGATAATAGCGGCATCCTTTTTTGCAATACAAAATTTACAATTTTAAATAAACCGACCGCAAAAAAGATATAGCGAATAGCCCGACCCCAAAATTTTTTTTATTTTGAGGGAAGCTCCATATAATAATTAGAAAAATAAAATATAAAAACAGTAAATGTAAGTCTATAAAAATTTTAGTCTACTCTAAAACGAGTATGAAAAGCATTTTAGTTAAGAAAAAATTAAAATTTTACTATCCATACTTTTGATCATTTTAAAAATAAAAAATAAATAGAATAAAATTAGACTTGATAGAATTATAAACAAAAAACACATAAATAAATAAACATTAATTCAAATAATTGATAAAAAAATGGCAGATGCTTTTGAAATAAAAGGTGGTAAAAAACTTTCCGGATCTATAATTCCTCAAGGTGCAAAAAATGAAGCATTGCAGATAATTTCGGCTGTATTATTAACAGAAGAAAAAATCACGATTAGTAATATTCCAGATATTGTTGATGTAAATAAACTAATTGAACTTATTGCAGATTTGGGAGTTAAGGTTGAAAAAATAAACACAGATACCTATACTTTCGAAGCAGCAAATATAGATTTAGACTATTTAAGTTCTGAAAAATTTAAGCAAAAAGGTGGAGGATTGCGGGGATCCATTATGATTGTTGGCCCTCTGTTAGCTCGTTTTGGAAAAGCAAATATCCCAAAACCAGGTGGAGATAAAATTGGAAGAAGAAGATTAGATACACACTTTATTGGCTTTCAAAAATTAGGGGCAAAATTTGAATATGATGCGGTTGAAAGTTTTTTTAAAGTAGATGCAACTGATTTGAAAGGTTGCTATATGTTGTTGGATGAAGCATCTGTTACCGGAACCGCAAATATTGTGATGGCGGCTGTTTTGGCAAAAGGAATTACCACTATTTACAACGCTGCTTGCGAACCTTATTTGCAACAGCTGTGTAAAATGCTAAACCGAATGGGAGCAAAAATTACGGGTATTGGTTCTAATTTATTGACTATAGAAGGAGTTAAAAAACTGGGTGGAACAGAACACAGAATGCTTCCTGATATGATTGAAATCGGAAGTTTTATTGGTCTTGCTGCCATGACAGGTTCTGAAATTACCATTAAAGATGTTCACTACGAAGAGTTAGGAATGATTCCAGATATTTTCAGAAGATTGGGAATTAAAATTGAACGTAAAGGTGATGATTTATTTATACCTGCACAAGAACATTATGAAATTGAAACTTTTATTGATGGTTCTATTTTAACCGTTGCTGATTCGCCATGGCCAGGTTTTACTCCCGACTTATTAAGTATTGTATTGGTGGTTGCTGCTCAGGCAAAAGGAACAGTGATGGTTCACCAAAAAATGTTTGAGAGCCGTTTGTTTTTTGTAGATAAACTGATTGATATGGGTGCTCAAATTATTTTATGCGATCCACACCGAGCAACTGTAATTGGTTTAGATAAAAAACATGCTTTGCGAGGATTGCGAATGACTTCTCCAGATATCAGAGCTGGAGTGGCTTTATTAATTGCCGCACTTTCTGCCGATGGTGTAAGTGTAATTGACAATATTCACCAAATAGATCGAGGATATCAGAATATTGAAGCAAGGTTGCAAGGTTTGGGAGCTGATATAAAAAGGATTAGTTAGAAAGTATTATCTGATATAAAATTAAATTTAATACCACATTCTCTTTTCTCGAATAAAGCAATTTTTCTTCATCTGCTAATTCGTTCATTAATTGTGTAACTGTCTGGCGAGAAAGGCAAACCAAGTCTGCAATATCTTGATGGGTAAGGTAATTTCTGATGATGAACGTATCGATCTTTTTTTCGCCTTCGCGTTCCGCCCATTCTTTTATAAAGATTAAAAGACGATGTTTTACATCTTTAAAAACCAAGTTAGTATACCTGTTTTCTAATTTTACTAATTTATCACCAACTCGTTTTGCAAACTCCAATGTTAAACGTGGGTTTTTTCTAAAAGCGATTGAAAATCAGTAATTCTAAAACTACAAATACTTACTTCGTCCGACATGGCAATGGCAGTTTCTTTATTTCCATTACCATTCGTTAACGATAATTCGCCAAATAAATCTCCTTGTTGAATAATATCTTTTATTACCTCATCTCCTTTTTCATTTAATTCAACAATTTTTATCATTCCCTTTTTCAATAAGTAAATCCGATTGGTTCGTTCTTCGGAAAAATATATCACTTCACTTTTTTCTGCTACTTTATACTTTGAAATAATACATAAATCCAAGACTTTTTCATCACTAAGCGTAGAGAAAAATTGATGATTTCTTAATGACCAATATTTGTAATCAGTGGCAGTCATGATACTTTTTTAGGTAGACGAAAATAACGATAATAAAATCAATAAAGTCTTTTGTCGGCAATATGACATTTAGCAACCTGTAGATATCGTTATTTCGTATAATATTTTAAAACTAAGTATGAAAAAATTATTCTTATTATTAATCAGCATCTTGATTTTGAATGCTGAATCTTTTGCACAGCAATGCGTTAGAGTAGCTAACTTTATTGATGGCCTTGAATATAACATTAGCGGCAGTGCAACATTAACGAAGAACGTTAACGGAACACTTATCCTATCTATCTGTTCAGATTTCGCCACTTCGCCTGGTCCTGACCTTCATTTTCTACTTTCTAATTCCACAACTCCAAATTCTCCATACTATATTATTTCGCAAATTCAGTCTGCAAGTGGAGCGCAATCTTTTACGATTCCGGCAACTGTAGATATTAACCAATTCCAGCATGTGCTTATTCATTGCATACAATTCAATCATTTTTGGGGATATGGTAGTCTTGATGCAGGTACAGGTACAGGAAATTGTTCAATTACTTTAGGAGTGAATGAAAATACTTTAAATTCATCAAAAAACTTTTTCCCAAATCCAATTTTGAACGAGATTAATTTTACATCAAGCGGAAATCTTTCCGTTTTTACCATTGATGGAAATTTAGTTTTTAATACAATTCAGGAATCAGAAAAATTTAATTTATCTGAAGTGGAAAGTGGACTTTATTTTTATTCTTTTAATAAAAAAGATGGCTCTACATTAAACGGTAAATTTTTAAAACAATAAAAATTGAACTATAAAATTTTATTAAAAGTAAAATATCTGTTGATATTTATTATTTTAAATGGCGTAAAAACTTATGCTCAAAACTCCGATAGTTCTAACGATTCATTATTGCAATACAGAGGAAATTCTAATAATGCATCACTTTCGACAGCAGCAAACCTAAATCGCAAAAAAGGTATAGAATTTAAAATTTTTAATAATTTATATTATCAAACTAAATTTGCCGATTCAAAAGGTGAAACGATAGATGCAGGTAATAAGTCGAGTTATTTTACAGCAAACGCATATGCGTATTATGGTTTAAGTTCTAAATTTAACGTTGGTTTTCAATTAAATTACCGAGCAGTAAGAATTGATAAATCCGAATCTTCCGCTTATGAACTTTTTAATTTCGAAACAACTAAAACAAGTAGAAACGCATTAAGTAATATTGGACCGAGTGTTAAACTATCTATTAGCGAAAAAGCAGGATTAGTTCTCCAAAGTATATTATTGTTTCCAACAGCATCTGATTTAGAAGGTAGTCCATCAAAAAACTTGGTTTATCTAGATTTTCAAAAAATACAGTTTTTCAATCAATTATTTTATGTGAAAAGTTTTAGCCCCAAATTTCAATTATTTGCGGAAGGTGGATTTATTTACAGAACCGATAAAGATTTCAATAACGAAACATCCAGTTTTACCACACAATTTAAATTAATTGGAAGTTATTTTCCTGTTCCTACATTAAGTATTTATGCTTTAAAAGAATATGCTTCTTCAATTGGGAATTCTGGCGATTTTATTTCGTCTTATTACACACAAACAGGTTTAGGAACAAAATATCAGTTAGTCAAAAATGTTGAAATAGAATTTCTTTACACTTTTTTTCCGGCTTCTAAGAAGGCTGGATTAGGAGAAACCGTAAATTTCGGCTTGCGTTACAGTCGTTAACTATTAATTACCAATAAGGCTAAATTCTTGCTTACTTCGTATTTGATAAAAACTAAAAAAATCATGAATAGTAAAAAAATATTTTTAAACTTACTTATGCTTACCAGCCTCCTGTCTTTTTTTAATTGTTCGGCTAAAAGCTCGGCCAATGTTATAGAGGGAAAAACGGTTGATCACACAGAATGGTCTACATTATTAAAAAAGCATGTTAGCGAATCTGGAAAAGTAGATTACAAAGGTTTTCAGTCTGATAAAAAAGAGTTGGGAAATTATTTGCAATTATTATTAAAAACTAATGCCGCTGAACTACCCGAAAAAGAGCGATTAGCCTTTTGGATAAATGCTTATAACGCTTTTACGGTTGATGTAATTCTTAGAAATTATCCAGTAAAAAGTATAAAGGACATTCGAAATGCTAAATCCTTGGTTGCAAAAGCTACCGGCGATAGTCAGGTTTGGGTAGAAAACCTTCCGTACAAATTTTATGGTAATGAAGAATTATCGCTGGCAAATATTGAAAACCAAAAATTATTGAAAGATTTATTTGATCCCAGGATACATTTTGCGATAAATTGTGCAAGTTTTAGCTGCCCAGCCTTAGACAATGAAGCGTATACAGGAGCTAAAATCGAAAATCAATTAGAAAAAGCAGCTAAAACCTTTTTATCAGATAAAACAAAAAATAAGATTGCTGCTAATTCTGTTGAAATGTCAAGTATTTTCGACTGGTATAAAAAAGATTTTACCAAAAAGACTGATTTAATTACTTTTTTAAATAAATATGCATCTACAAAAATTAATGAAAATGCTGAAATTGGCTATTTAAAATATAATTGGTCGTTGAACGAATAATACCTTTTATTATCTATGAAAAAAATCGTCATCATCGGAAATGGTATTACTGGAACTACCGTAGCCAGAAATATACGCAAATTATCAGATTATGAAATAACGATTGTATCATCAGAAAGCGAACATTTCTTTTCAAGAACAGCCCTTATGTACATATACATGGGGCATATGAAATACGAACATACTAAACCGTATGAAGATTGGTTTTGGAAAAAAAACAGAATTAATTTAATAAAAGCGGAAGTACAAAAAATAGATTTTAAAGAAAAAACACTATTACTTTCAGAAAATAATTCCATTAAATACGACTCACTAGTTATAGCAAGTGGATCTGTAAGTAATAAGTTTGGATGGCCAGGTCAAGATTTAAAAGGGGTACAAGGTTTATATAATTTGCAAGATGTTTCAACTATGGAAACGTCAACTAAAAATATAAAACAAGCGGTAATTGTTGGTGGCGGATTAATAGGAATAGAAATGGCAGAAATGCTTCATTCCAGACATATTCCGGTTATATTTCTTGTTCGTGAGTCGAAATACTGGAATAATGTTTTACCAGATCAGGAAGCTGAAATGATTGGCCGCCATATTATTTCTCAGGGAATAGATTTGCGTTTACAATCAGAATTAAAAGAAATAATTGGAGATGAAAATGGAGTCGTTCAATCTATTATCACAGGATCCGGAGAAAAGATTGCTTGCCAATTTGTCGGTTTAACCGCAGGAGTAAGCCCCAATATAAAATTTCTAAAGAATACAGACTTAGAAACAGATCGTGGAATTTTAGTCAACGAATTTCTGGAAACAAATATTGAGAACGTTTATGCTGCGGGTGATTGTGCAGAATTTAGATTGCCTTTGCCAGATCATCCAAAAGTAGAACAATTATGGTATACAGGAAAAATGCAAGCAGAAATGTTAGCCCGAACTATTTGTGGCAATCGTTCTGCCTATCAACGTGGAATTTGGTTTAACTCTGCCAAATTTTTTGACATTGAATATCAAACGTATGGTATGGTTTTTAATAAACCACGAGAAAGCGAAAAAACATTTTATTGGGAACATGCAGATGGACAAAAATGCTTTAGAATGATTTATAATTCAGAAGAAGAAATTATTGGTTTTAACTTCTTCGGGATTAGATATAAACAAACCGTAGCAGATACTTTTATTCGAACCAAAACTAACATCAAAGATGTAATTGATCGGCTGAGTGAAGGATTTTTCGACCCGGAATTTTTTGAATCCTATCATAAACCAATAAAAAATGCCTTTGTTGAATTCTGTAATTCAACTAAAATTAAATCGATTTATTAATTAATCTTTTTACGAAAAAACAATCTATGAACGCTCAAAAATCTATGGCAATAAGTGACGGGCATCATGCAGACAATTTTCAAAAAATTGGTGCAACGTTATTTGTATTTGCATTATTAGCTTGCGCAATCGCATTACTAGGTTCGAGCGTTAATCAGGTTCTACTTTTCTGGATGATTATTGGTTTCACTGGAGCATCAGTATTAGTTTATAATTATCCGATTTTAAAAGAACATAAAGGAATAAAAAATAATGGTGTAATGTTTTCTGGAATGACATCTAGAGGTCTAATTGCTTGGATGACTGGTATTTTACTAACTAGTTTTTATATAATACTTTATTGGTATCCTAAGTATTTAGAAGGATTAATAAGGGTAATGGATCCATTCAGTTATGTAATTAGAAATAAAGCAGCAGATCAATGGTTATTGTATGGTACATTTTATACGTTTGCTGTTTTATTTATGGGAATTAGGTTTATAATAAGAAACCGACATAGCCGCTATCAAATTATTCGTACCTGTTCAGTGATGTTTTTTCAGCTAGGATTTGCCTTTTTAATTCCAGCTTTTCTGATAATGATGAATCAGCCAGAGTTTTATTTTTCTTATTTCTGGCCTTTAAAATATAGTTATCTGTTTCCAAATGATGTAAAATATTTAACGAATTCACCTGGAGGTTTAGGAATATTTATGGTTTTCTGGGGAGCAATTATGACTTTTATCGCGACACCACTTTTAACCTATAAATATGGCAAAAGATGGTATTGCTCTTTTGTTTGCGGTTGTGGAGGGTTAGCAGAAACGATGGGAGATCCTTATCGACATCTTTCAGATAAATCATTAAAGGCTTGGAAATTTGAACGTTGGAGTGTTCATTTGGTATTGGTATTTATAACATTAACAACCGCATTGCTTTGGATTAATTCCTATTCTAATGGTTCAATTTTGGGCGAAGCAAGTCAGGGTTTTTCTAAAGCCTATGGCTTTTTCATTGGTTCTATATTTTCTGGTGTTATCGGTACAGGTTTTTATCCAATTATGGGATCGAGAGTTTGGTGTAGATTTGGTTGTCCGATGGCAGCCATTCTTGGAATTTTTCAGCGATTTAAATCTAAATTTAGAATTACTACCAATGGTGGGCAATGTATTTCATGTGGCAATTGCTCAACCTATTGCGAAATGGGAATTGATGTAAGAGCGTATGCTCAAAAAGGTGAAAACATCATTCGTGCTTCTTGTGTAGGATGCGGAATTTGTGCCAATGTATGCCCTAGAGGTGTTTTGAAATTAGAAGCTGTTTCGGAAGAAGGTAGATTTGAAGGATACATCAAACCTGAAATCAGTTAATTAATTTAGAATTTCTTCTACTCAAAATTATAAAAATTAATTAACCCGATAAGTAGTTTATTTAAAATCAAAAATTCTTTAAAAACATTGCCAAAAATTTCAGTAATAATTCCTGTATTCAATGAGACTTCTTCCATTGGGAAAGTAATTAAAGGAATTCCAACTGAATTAAATGCTGACATAATTGTAGTAAATAATGGTTCGACGGATAATACAGCAGAAATAGCCAAAGTTGCAGGTGCAATTGTTATTAATGAACCCAAAAAAGGCTATGGAAGAGCATGTTTAAAAGGAATAGCTTACATAGATTCACAAATTACAAAACCAGAAATTGTCGTATTTATTGACGGTGATTATTCCGATTTTCCAGAGGAAATGCCTAAATTAATTAATGAAATAATAACAAATAACATTGATTTAGTAATTGGTTCCAGGGTGTTAGGTAATAAAGAAAAAGGTGCAATGCTTCCTCAACAAATAATCGGAAATAAAATTGCAACTATTTTAATGAAATTCTTTTACCAAACTACTTTTACCGATTTAGGTCCTTTTAGAGCAATCAAATATGAAAGCTTAAAGCAAATCAATATGCAAGATCAAACTTTCGGCTGGACGGTAGAAATGCAAGTGAAAGCTGCAAAATTGAATTTAAAATGTTCTGAAGTCCCTGTTAGTTATCGAAAAAGAATTGGCGTTTCAAAAATAACCGGAACAGTAAAAGGAACCATTTTAGCTGGATTTAAAATTATAAGTACCATATTTAAGTATAGATAAATCATATTTAGCATGCATTTTAGTAAATTTGAATTTTAATAAATATGATTACCGACAGCATTTTAATTATTTACACACTAGCATTCGGAATTGTCCTGCTTTTTAGCATTGGGCAATTAGCATTGGTCATATTCTATTTAAAAAATAAAAAAAAATCAGTTTCTATAGCTCCTTTGGTTATATCGGATAAACTTCCTTTTGTGACTGTTCAACTTCCGGTTTTTAATGAATTGTATGTTGTAGAAAGATTAATAGATGCCGTTGCAAATTTTAACTACCCAAAAAATAAACTGGAAATTCAAGTTCTTGATGATTCAACAGATGAAACAGTTGAACTAATTATCAATAAAGTTGCATTTTGGAAAGCAAAAGGAATAGATATAAAACACATAACGCGTGAAAAAAATATTGGATTTAAAGCAGGTGCCTTACAAAACGGATTGCAAACGGCAAAAGGTAGTTTAATTGCCATTTTCGATGCAGATTTTATTCCTCCAATTAATTTTCTGTCGAATGAAATGCTCGAACCATTTAATGCTTTAGAAACAGGAATGGTGCAAGCAAGATGGGAACATTTGAACATTGGCTATAGTATGCTTACTCGTGTTCAGGCATTTGGATTAAACGCACATTTTAGTATCGAACAAGCGGGTAGAAATACGGAAGGCTTACTTATGAACTTTAATGGTACCGCCGGAATTTGGCGAAAAAAATGTATTGAAGATGCTGGAGGTTGGCAATTTGATACCCTTACAGAAGATTTAGATTTAAGTTATCGTGCACAACTAAAAGGTTGGAAATTTCATTACATAGAAAATCAAAGTATCCCAGCTGAACTTCCTGTTGAAATGAATGCGATTAAATCACAGCAATTTCGCTGGACAAAAGGTGCAGTAGAAACCTCTAAAAAAATGATTTTCCCAATCTGGAAATCAAAAATTAATTTTAAACAAAAGATTTTTGCGTCATTACATTTAATGAATTCTTATGTATTTCTTTTTGCGTTTCTCACCGGAATTTTCAGTGTTCCTTTATTAATAATAAAAAACACAAGTGTTGGTTATGAAAATTTTTTCAAACTACTTTCACTTTTTCTAATTGCTTTTTTTATTATTATTTTTTTCTATTTAGTTGCTTCACTACAATATAAAAAACCAACATGGAAAGCAATTTTCAATTTCTTGGGAATGTTTCCGGTGTTTCTTTCTATTTCTATGGGCATGACCTATCAAAACACAAAAGCAGTAATTTTAGGAATGATTGGAAAAAAAACTCCATTTATTCGTACTCCAAAATTTAATATAATTTTTAATTCCGATCGTTTTGGTTCGAACAAATATTTATCACACAAATTATCTGGTGGTTTATTAATAGAAATCCTTCTTGCTATTTATTACTCATTTGGTATCGCCTCAGCAATATATTTCGTTGATTATGGATTATTGCCTTTCCATTTAATGCTATTTTCTGGCTTTCTGGCTATTAGCGTTTATTCAATTATGCACTCCAGAGTAAAAGTTTGAGTTTTTAATTTATATGTTACTATTCGTTGTGCGGTTTGATTTGTTTTTAATTATTTTTATTTAATTTTTTAAATAATTGATACTATGTATTTTAAATACAATTTGGGGCTTCCCGTGAAAAACGGGCCGGGCTATCCG
>ENA-OFCE01000459-OFCE01000459.1-metagenomes-genome-assembly--contig:-NODE-459-length-26419-cov-3.971704_pt1 | contig 26419 bp, 23 predicted proteins | sample MGYA00153388_OFCE01 | MGnify analysis MGYA00153388 | reverse complement strand
AGGAGGGTCGGGCGAAGCCCGGGCCGGGGGACACGAACGCAGGCGGTAATACGGCGGCCTCGGCAGCTTGGCTCGGTCGACGTGTGAATCTTGCTGGCAGCGGCTGGGTAGAGCGGCCACGATGACCGATTCCGACCTCCGCGAATCGCTTCACCGCGCCGGCTACATCGCCGACGAGGCGCTCGCCACCACGCTCTGGCTGGCCGGCGAGTTGCAGCGGCCGTTGCTGATCGAAGGCGATGCCGGGGTCGGCAAGACCGCGTTGGCCAGCGCACTCGCCACAGCCCGCGGGCAGGTGCTGGTGCGCTTGCAATGCCACGAGGGGCTCGACCTGTCGCAGGCCGCCTACGAATGGAACTACGGCCGTCAGCTGCTGGCGATCCGTCTGCACGAGACACAGGGCGAGAAGGTGCGCGAAGCCGATCTGTTCGCACGCGACTACCTGCTCGAGCGGCCGCTGCTCAAGGCGATATCCAGCGACGAGCCGTGTGTGTTGCTGATCGACGAGATCGATCGCGCCGACGAGGCCTTCGAGGCTTTCCTGCTCGAGGTGCTGGCCGATTACCAGATCACCGTGCCCGAGCTCGGCACGGTGCGCGCCAAGCACATTCCGCAGGTCGTTCTGACCAGCAACGGCACGCGCGAACTGTCGGACGCGCTGCGCCGGCGCTGCCTCTACCACTACCTCGACTACCCGTCGCTGGCACGCGAAATCGCCATCGTGCGCGCCACGTTGCCGCAGGCCGAAGGCGCACTGGTCGAGCAGGCCGTCACCTTCGTGCAGCGACTGCGCCGCGAAGACCTGGGCAAAACGCCCGGCGTGGCCGAAACGCTCGACTGGGTGCGCGCTTTGCACCGGCTCGAATTCAAGGCGCTGCCCGATGACCCGCATGGCCTGATGGGCACGCTGGCCTGCCTGATCAAAACGCGTGAAGACCGCTTCCAGCTGGACCCCCAGCGGGTGCGGCAGTTGATCGAAGGACGGCGCAGCGTGGGTGTCGCTGAAAAAGCGCCGCAGCCGTCGTGACCGGTCGGACAGGCCGGCGACCAGGCGGTGCTGACGGGCCATCATTCACGATGACGACATTGTCGCCCGACATCGGCCTGCAGCCGCCTGTCAATGTGTTGGCAGTTCTCGGCGACCCGCCCGCCGCGGGCGCCCGTGCGCTCGACGCTGCATCGGCGCGACCGGTTTCGCCGCTCGCCGTGGCACGCCCGCTGGACAGCATCGCGGGCTTCGCGTGTCTGCTGCGCGAGCATGGTCTGAAAGTGGGCGTGGCCGAGCAACAGGCGATGGTCCGCGCGGCACTGAGTTTGCCGGTCGAACGCGCAGCGCGGCTGGACGCCGCCTGGCGCTCGATTGCCTGCCACGACGTGCGCGACTGGCGCCGCTGGCCCGAGCTTTACCAGCGCTATTGGCATCCGCAGCGCAGCCGAGGGCGCGTCAGCGTGAGCGGCCAGACACGGCCCAGCCGAAGCCTGCAGCAGGTCGTACAGGGCCTGCACGACGGTCTGGCTGGCGATGCGCCCGCCGCGCGACCTGGCAGCGCTGAAGCGGCCGACACGGCCTTGCAGCCACCGTCCGTCGATCCGCAGGACGCCGGGCTGTCGCGCGCGCAAGGCGGCGCCAGCCGCACCGACGCGCTGCACGACCGCGCACTGTCGCAATGGCTGCCGCAGGACCTGGCGGAGCTCGAACGGCTGACCGAGCAGATCGCGCGGCGGTTGCGCCGGAGGCTGACACGGCGTTGGCGCGACCAGGCCGCGGGCCGCCGGCTCGATGTGAGGCGCACCTTGCGCGCCAGCCTGCGCACCGGCGGGCTGCCGATCCACCCGGTCTGGCGCTCGCCGAGGCGCGCGCGGCCGCGGTTGTTCATCCTGGTCGACGTCAGTCGCTCGATGGAGACGCACGCGCAGTTGTTCCTGCGCATCGCGCGGGCCTTCGTGACCACGATGGACGCACGCGTGTTCGTGTTCCACACGCGTCTGGCCGAAGTCACGCCGCTGCTGCGCAGCGATTCGGCGGCGGTGCAGGAAAAGGTCAACGCGGTGACCGCCGGCTTCGGCGGCGGAACCCGCATCGCCACCAGCCTGGCCGACTTCCACCGCGTGCACGCACGTGCGCAGCTGACGCGCAACGCCCGCGTCTGGGTGTTGTCCGACGGCTTCGACGCCGACCCGCCGGGGCAACTCGCCGAGGAACTGGCGCGGGTGCGCGGTCGCGGCGCGCGCATCCAGTGGTTTCATCCCTCACCGAATGCACCGGCGTCGCAGGCCATGCAGGCGGTGGCCGCGCACGGGCTGCTGATCGAGCGTTTCTGCCGCCTGAACAGCCTGCGCGACCTGGCTGAACTGGCGAATCAGCTGCGCTGATCGGCTCGCTGATCGGCCCGCTGACCGCATCGACGAAAATCGCCGACGATCGGTGGAACGCCATCGCGCCTTAACGGATCGAAGGTTCCACCCTGCAGGAGTTGTCATGAGCACCAAGCACACCGTTTTCGACGCCGCGCGGCGCTTGCAGGAGGCCGGCACGGCCTACGCGCTGGTCAGTGTGACGAAAGCGCTGCCGCCGGCCTCGGCGCGGCCCGGCGACAAGGCGGTGGTGACTGCGGATGGCCAGCTGCACGGCTGGGTCGGCGGCGGCTGCGCGCAGCCCGCGGTGATCCGCACCGTGCGCCAGGCGCTGGCCGACGGCCGCGCCCGCATGATCCGCATCGCGCCGGCCGAGCTGGGTCACGAGACCGTGCTGGGCGATGTGCTCGAGTTCGGCATGGCGTGCCATTCGGGCGGCACGCTGGAGTTGTTCATCGATCCGGTGCTGCCGAGCGCGCAATTGGTGGTGATCGGCGCCTCGCCGGTGGCCGTCAGCCTGGCGCAGCTGGCGCCGCGGGTCGGCTTCGCGGTCAGCGTCGTGGCGCACGAAGCGCAGCCGGCCGACTTTGCCGATGCGCAGCAGGTCATTGCCACGGACGACATCGCCGCGGTCGTGGCGCGCGTGTCGGCCGGCGCGTGGGTGGTGGTCGCCACGCAGGGCCGGCGCGACATGCAGGCGCTGCGGCTGGCGCTGGCGCTGAACGCGCGCCAGGTCTCGTTCGTCGCCAGCGCACGCAAGGCGCTGGTGCTCAGACAGTCGCTGGTCGCGGCCGGTGCCGACGTGCAGGCCGTGGCGGCCATCGTGGCGCCGGCCGGCTACCCGATGGCCGCCACCACGCCCGAGGAGATCGCGCTGTCGGTGCTCGCTGCGGTGGTCTCGCATCGGCGCAGTGCGGTCGGTTCGGCGTCGCCGTCGAACGAAGTCATTGGGACGTTGGCAGCAGAAGCCGCGATCGAGATGGCCGCGCGACCGCGCGACCCGATCGCCCCGGCCGCGGCGACCGGCGAACGGCTGTCGATCGGCAGCGCTGCGAGCGACCGGCGGTCGACCGGCACCCCGACCAGCAATGCGACTGAAGGTTCGTTGCCCGCTCGCGCCGCGTCCGGCGCGGTGGTGAACGCTGGCGCTGGCGCTGCTGCGGGCGCGAACGTTCCGCACGGCGGGGCCGCCGGCATCGGCACGGCCGGTTCGGTCGCGACCGGCGTTGACGCCAGCGCGAACGCTCCGCGCCCGGTCGCCAGCTGCTGCGACGGGCCGATGGCCGAGCTGCCGTCCCTGCCGTCCCTGCCCGCCTCGTGTTGCTCGGCAGGCGCCCCCGACACCTTGCGGCCGGCTGACCTGTTGCCGGTCGCTTACACCGCGCCGGAAGCCTGATGGGCTGCCTGCTCAAAGGGGGCGGCGGGCTCTATTCCCGCGTCGTGGTCGGAGCGGTGCTGCTGGCCGCCGGTTCGGGCAGCCGCCTCGGTGGCCGCCCCAAGTCACTGCTCGAGCTCGGCGGCGTGCCGCTGATCCGCCGCCAGCTGATCGCGCTGTCGGGCGCCGGTGTCGACGAGGTGGCCGTCGTGCTGGGTCACCATGCCGATGTGATCGAGGCGGCTGTGCAAGCCTTCCCGGTCACGCTGGTTCGCAACCCGGCGCCGGACGACGGTCAGGCGTCGTCGGTGCGCATCGGTTTGCAGGCGCTGTCGGGCAAGCTCGACGCCGTGATCGTCGCGCTGGCCGATCAGCCGCTGGTCAATGCGCAGGACATCACGGCGCTGATCGCTGCCTTCAAGCAGCGCGGCGATGCCGCGATGGTGGTGCCGCGCGTCGCCGGCGAGCCGGGCAACCCGGTCATCTTCGAGGCCGGCCTGCGCGACGAATGGCTGGCGGGCGACGTCGATGCCGCCTGCCGTCGCTGGCGCGAGGACCACCCGGGTCGCGTGCACTGGTTCGACACCGACAACGGCCGTTACCGGGTCGACATCGACACCCCGGCCGACCTGTTGCGTTTCACCGAGCGCACCGGCCACGAACTGCGCTGGCCGGCAGCGCTCGCGGTGGTTTGACGAGCAGGCCCGAACCGCATCGCCATGATGCTTGGTCCGCCTTGAACGACAACCTGCGTGGCATCCAATGTCCGGCGTCGGAGCGGGGCGGGCGCCGTGAATGGCCAGCAGCGCTGCCCAGACCGTTGGCTCGTACGCTCTGGATTGGTGTGCACCTTCTGAACGCCCGCGCCGTGCGGCTCTGATGCCGGCAACCGGCTCGACAGCGCGCGCGTTCCGGTTGTGATGGCTGCACCCGAACTCGGCCCAGTGCGGTGGCGCTTGCGGCTGGCGCGCACGCTGGCCTGGGCGCTGCTGCTCGGCGGCTGGGTCGGCCTGGGCAGCCTGGCGCAGGCGCTGGCGCCCGGGCCGTTCAGCGGCTTCGCGTTGCTGGCCGGCTGGCTGCTGGCACTCGGCCTGTTCGCCGAGCTGATCGGACGCCTGCGGCTGCCCGGCTGGATGCTGCGCACCTTGCTGATCGGTGCGGCGCTGATGGCGGCGCGTGCGCTCTATTCGGTGCGCCACGGCGGTGGCGCGTTCGAGTTGCTGCCGGCACTGATGGCCTGGGCCATCATCGTCGCGCTGGCCTCGTCGACAGTGCGCAGTTGCCGCCTGCTGGCGTGGCAAAGGCCCGGCCCGCCGGTGGCCGCCGCCGCCGCCGGTGCCTTGTTGGCCTGGCTGTGGGTCGGCGACATCACCGACACGCTGTTGCTGGGTCCGCGTTTGATGTTCGGGGCGCTGCTGGCCAGCGCGTTGCTGGCACTGTTGTTGCCGCCGCGCAGTGCAACGCCGCGCGGCTGCCGGGCCGGACTGTTCGACTGTTCGCTGCCCGGTGGGTCGCCGGGCGACTGGCGCCGGCCGGCGCGCTGGCCGGTGCTGGTCGCGTCGCTGGTGATGCTGCCGATGATGTGCACGCTGCCGTTGATGGTCACCCTGTGCCGCAGTGAGCTGGTCTCGCCGCAACTGGTGCTGGGCGTGCATTTCGCTGCGATGTTCGTGCCGGCGCTGTGGCTGGTGTGGCGGCCGGCGCCGGCATCTGCGGCCGCACCGGCCTGCGCCGTGCTGCTGGCGCTGGGCGCGCTCGCCGTGCTGGCGGCGCCGGGCGCCTGGGCCTGGTGGGGGCTGGCGCTGGCGCACGGCTCGGCGTGGAGCATCGCCTGGTGGGCGCAGCTCGACGACCGCGTGGAACGGGCCGCTGCGGCGCCGGCGCGGCCCCATGGACCGGCGACTCCGGCCGCGCACGGCTCACCGCTGCGGGGTGCGGCGTTGAATGCGGTGTTTGCGCTGGCGCTCGGTGCGGGTCTGGCGACCGTCGGGCTGCCGGCGCTGACCGGCTGGCACATCACGCTCGGCCTGGCCGGGGCGCTGGCCGCGCTGGCGGCGCTGGCCCGCGTGCTGCCCGATCCGCACCCGCGCTGAGCCGGCGAGCCGTTCCGGCGCGACGCGCGGGTCGCATCCGGCACGACGCGCGGGGCGTTTCAGGGCCTTGCAGGCTGGTCGAACTCGAACCTGAACACGGCGGTGTGTTCCTGCGCGCTCTGCAGCGGCTCGAAGCGCCATTGGCTGATCGCGCTCAGCGTCGGGCGGCTGAGCCGCCGGTGCGTGGTCGAGCTCACGACCGGGCTGCCGATCGTGCCGTCCGGCTGGATCGTGAACGTCACCACCACCGTCGCGCTGGTCTGCCCCATCGGATCGAAGCCTGCGGGCAGTTCGGGTTCGACGTAGGCCAGCTGCAACGGCTTGGCAAGTTCGGGCACCGCGGTGGCGCCGGAAGCTTTCACCGCGGGCGTGCCGGCGCGCCGCGATGGTGCTGCGGCACGGCTGGCGGCGGGCCGCGGCGCAGTCGCGCTGCTTGCCGTGCCAGCCGGCCGTGCGCCACCGGGCTTGTCTTGCGCTGGCGCCGCGCTGGCGCAGCCACCGCCGAGCAACCAGATCAGCGCCAGCCGACCCACGAGCAGCCGGAACGGCACGAGCCGGGGCATGGCGCGACGCTTGGGAGGCAGGGGCGGGTTTGCGGTCAACTTACGTTCAATTTGCGGTCAATCGCGGGACATGCCCCAGGCCGTGCGTGTCTCGCTCACGCCGAGTTCGCGCATCATGGCCTCACGCATCACGAACTTCTGCGCCTTGCCGGTCACCGTCATCGGCAGTTCGGACACGAAGCGCACATGGCTCGGCACCTTGAAATGCGCGATCTGCGCGCGGCAATGGGCCTGGATGTCGGCCTCGGTGACCTGCGCGCCGGCCTTCAGCACGATCCATGCACACACCACTTCGCCGAAGGTCGGGTCGGGCACGCCGAACACCTGCACCTGTTGCACGGCCGGGTGCGCGAACAGGAACTCCTCGACCTCTCTCGGGTAGACGTTTTCGCCGCCGCGGATCAGCATGTCCTTGACCCGGCCCACGATGTTGCAGTAGCCCTCGGCGTCGAGCGTGGCGAGGTCGCCGGTGTGCATCCAGCCGTCGACCACCGATTCAAGCGTGCGTTGCTCGTCGCCCCAGTAGCCGTGCATCACGGCATAGCCGCGGGTGCACAGTTCGCCCTTCTCGCCCACCGGCACCGTGTCGCCCAGCGCGTCGATCAACTTGACCTCGAGGTGCGGCTGCACCCGTCCGACGGTGCGGACGCGGCGCTCCAGCGGGTCGGCGGTATCGCTCTGGAACGACACCGGGCTGGTCTCGGTCATGCCGTAGGCGATCGTGACCTCGTCCATGTGCATTTCCTTGACGACCCGCTTCATCACTTCGACCGGGCAGGGCGAGCCGGCCATGCAGCCCGTGCGCAAGCTGCTCAGGTCGTGCTGCGCAAAGTCGGGATGGTCGAGCTGCGCGATGAACATCGTCGGCACGCCGTGCAGCGCGGTGCAGCGTTCGGCGGCAACGGCCGTCAACGTCAGGCCGGCATCGAAGCCCTCGCTCGGAAACACCATCGCCGCGCCCGAGGACAGGCACACCAGCACGCCCATCACCATGCCGAAGCAGTGGTAGAGCGGCACCGGTATCGCCAGCCGGTCGTCGACGCCGAGGCGCATCGCCGCACCCACGCAGACGGCGTTGTTGACGATGTTGTGGTGCGTCAGCGTGGCGCCCTTCGGGTGGCCGGTGGTGCCGCTGGTGAACTGCACATTGATCGCCTGGTGCGGCTGCAGCGTCGCGCCGATGGCCAGCGCCGCCCGCACGCCGGCCGTGTCGGCCAGTGCGTCGAGTTCGCCCCAATTCATCATGCCCGGCGTGGTGACGTCGCCCAGCCGGATGACCAGCCGCAGCTCGGGCAGCCGCGCGCTGCGCAGCTCGCCCGGACGGCAGGCGTCGAGTTCGGGCGCGAGGGTCCGCAGCATCGCCAGGTAGTCCGAGCTCTTGAACTGCGCGGCCGTCACCAGCGCCTTCAAGCCGGCCTTGTTGATGGCGTATTCGAGTTCCGAGACGCGGTAGGCCGGGTTGATGTTCACCAGGATCACGCCCAGCCGCGCGGTCGCCAGCATCGTGACGAGCCACTCGGCGCGGTTGGGCGACCAGATGCCGAGCCGGTCGCCTTGCACGAGCCCCAACCGGTGCAGCGCGGCCGCATGGCGGTCCACGGTGGCCTGCAGTTCGCGCCACGTCCAGCGCACGCCGTGCTGAGAGAAGACGACGGCGAGCCGGTCGGGAAAGTGTGCCGCGCTGCGGTCGAGCAAGTCGCCGATGGTCAGATCGAGCAGCGGCGGTTCGGTCGCGCCCACCACGTGCGACAGGCCGTTACGGGGCGGCTGACGGCCGCTGCAGTTGTCCGCTGCCTCGAGCATAAAAAGTCCTTCCAAAAACGCCGTCATCGGCGGCCGCCGGGGCGCGTTCGATTGTGCGACGCGGGCTGGTCGACGCTGCACAAAGCCGGGTCACGCGAGGTGTCGATGAGACAATGGAACGCATGCCCGAGACCGCCAACAGCCTGACGATCACGCGCCCCGACGACTGGCATGTGCACCTGCGCGATGGCGCTGCGCTGGCGGCGGTGTTGCCGCACACGGCGCGTCAGTTCGCTCGCGCCATCGTGATGCCGAACCTCAAGCCGCCGGTGACGACCACTGCGCTGGCGCTGGCCTACCGCGACCGCATCCTCGCCGCACTGCCCGAGGGCGCGACCTTCGAGCCGCTGATGACGCTCTACCTCACCGACCGGCTGCCGCCCGACGAGATCCGCCGCGCGGCCGGTGCTGGCGTGGTTGCCGTGAAGCTGTATCCGGCCGGCGCGACCACGAACAGCGATGCCGGCGTGACCGACCTGCGCAAGGTGCACGCCACGCTCGAGGCCATGCAGCGCGTCGGCCTGCCGCTGCTGGTGCACGGCGAGGTCACCGATCCCGAGATCGACCTGTTCGACCGCGAGCAGGTGTTCATCGACCGGCAGCTGATTCCGCTGCGCCGCGATTTCCCTGAACTGAAGATCGTGTTCGAGCACATCACCACGCGCGAAGCCGCGCATTACGTCGCCGGCGCCGGGCCGCACACGGCCGCCACGGTCACCGCGCATCACCTGCTGTACAGCCGCAACGCGCTGTTCATCGGCGCCAACGGCGCGGCGGCGCTGCGGCCGCATTACTACTGCTTGCCTGTCCTCAAGCGTGAGGTGCATCGGCGCGCCTTGCTGGCGGCCGTGACCAGCGGCAGCGACCGGTTCTTCCTCGGCACCGACAGCGCGCCGCACGCCGCGGCGCTGAAGGAACACGCGCTCGGTTGCGCCGGCTGCTACACGGCGCTCAGCGCGCTCGAGCTGTACGCCGAGGCCTTCGACTCGGTCGGCGCGTTGCACCGGCTGGAAGCCTTCGCCAGCTTCAACGGACCCGATTTTTACGGCCTGCCGCGCAATGCAGGCAGCGTGATCCTGCGCCGCGAGCCGTGGACGCTGCCCGACAGGCTGCCGTTCGGCGACGCCACCTTGAAGCCGCTGCGCGGAGGCGAGGTGCTGCCCTGGCGCATGAGCGACGGCGGCGGCGGCGGCGCCGCCGCGAGCTAGCGCGCCGGCTGCACGTCGCGCATCAATCGCAGACCGCTGCCTTGACGGCAGGGCCAGCCGGCATACTCGCGAGCTGAACGTTTCGCCCGACCGCTCGACACCTGTCCATCGCCTGACAAAGAAAGACAAAGTCATGAAACGCATCCGCTGGGGCATCTTGTCCACCGCCTTGATCGGCACCGAAAAAGTCATTCCCGGCATGCTGAAGAGCGACCAGCTCGAAGTCGTCGCGATCGCGTCGCGCAGCCTGCCCAAGGCCGAGGACTGGGCGCGCAAGCTGGGCATCCCGAAGGCCTGCGGCTCGTACCAGGAATTGCTGGACGATCCCACCATCGACGCCATCTACAACCCCCTGCCCAACCCGCAGCACGTGCCGATGACGCTGGCCGCCGCGCAGGCCGGCAAGCACGTGTTGTGCGAAAAGCCGATGGCCATGAACGCGGCCGAGCTCGAGGTGCTGCGGCCCTGGACCAGCAAGGTGCACATCCGCGAGGCCTTCATGGTGCGCCACCACCCGCAGTGGACCGAGACGCGCGAGCGCATCCGCGCCGGTGAAATCGGCGAGCTGCAGTTCATGCAGGTGCCGTTCGCGTACCACAACACCGATCCGGGCAACCTGCGCAACATGATCGATCAGGGCGGCGGCGCGCTGCTCGACATCGGCTGCTATGCCATCGTCGCCGGACGCTGGTTCTTCGAAGCCGAGCCCGAGCGCGTGATCGTCACGATCGACCGCGACCCGGTGTTCCGCACCGACCGCACCAGCAGCGGCGTGCTCGACTTCGGCCGTGGCCGCCAACTGGTGTTCACCGTGGCGACCCAGTCGGCCAGTTACCAGCGCGTGCAACTGGTCGGCACGCGCGGCCGCATCGAGATCCAGATTCCCTTCAACGCGCCGCTGGACAGCGGCTGCCGCTACGACATCGACGACGCCAGCGCACTCGACGGCGCGGGCATCCGCAGCGTCACGCTGCCGGTGCACGACCAGTACCAGCTGCAGGCCGAGGCGTTCGGGCGGGCGATCCGCGATGAGGTTCCCACTGCCGCGGGCCTGGACGACGCGCGCGCCAACATGCGCATCATCGATGCGCTGTTCGCGTCCGAGACCAGCGGCCGGTTCGAGCGGCCTTGACGCGGCAGCGCAGACGCAAAGGAACACACCGATGACCATTCCGGACCGCGGCGCCGCAGCGCAACGCATCGCGTTGCTGATCGACGCCGACAACGTATCGGCCGACGTGATCGACCAGGCGGTCGAACGCGTGTTGCAGCTGCATGGCGCGATCCACGTGCGTCGCGCTTACTGCACCACCGAACTGGCGCTGGCCAACCTGCCGCTCTTCAAGCGCCACTCGATCCGCCCGATCGTCAACCTGTCGACCGGCAAGAACTCGACCGACATCGCACTCGCGGTCGATGCGATCGACATGGTCGTGACCGAGCGACCCGACCTGGTCGTGATCGTGTCGTCCGATTCCGATTTCGCGCCGCTCGTGATCCGTCTGCGTGAAAAGGGCTGCCGGGTCGAGGGCATTGGCCAGCTCGGCAAGACCGGCGAAGACTCGAAGGGCGTCTACGACGATTTCATCGACCTGGCGCACCACAAGTCGCGCGCGGTGGCGCCTGGACGCGCGCCGGCGCGCAAGCGCGCAGCGGCCGGGCCGGTGACGCCCGATGCCGGGTCGGAGCCGCGTGCGCCGAGGCGGGCTGCGGCGCGCGAGCCAGCGGGCCCGGCCGGGGACGCCGGTCGTGGTGAACGCAGCGCCGCTTTGGCGAGCCGGCCGGCCGTGGTCGAACGCGACGACGCCGGCGGACGGCCTCCGGCGCAGCCTCCCGCACGCGCGGCTCGCCCGACACGCTCCGCGCCGCGCAGCGAGCGTCGCGAGGAACCGGCCGGCCGGGTAGCCGTCGCGGTGCGGGAAGACGCTGCTGTGCCAGGCCCCATTGCGGCCGTTCGCGGCCGGCGACGCTCGACCGGCACGGCATCTGGCGGAACATCTGGTGCGGCACCGCGCCCGTTGCCGGCACTGGAATCACCGGCCGCCGTGGCCGCTCGGTCGGTGCCGAACAACGCGGGCGGTGGCCGGTTCGCCGCGCGGGATATTGGCGCTGCCGGCGGTGCTGCAGGTGCCGTCCGGGGCGATCAGGCCGGCAGTTCCGGCGCGCTGCCCGCACTGCCGGACGACGTGGCGCGCATCCTGCGAGCCGTGCCCGAACTCGCGCGCGGCGGCAAACTCGAGCTCGGCATCGCGGCCGAGTTGCTGCGCGCCGAAAAGCTGTTGGCCAAATCCGCCACGTCGACCCGGTTGTTCAAGAAATACCCGGACCACTTCGCCTTGACGCCCGAGCGTCAGCCGAACAAGGTGCAGTACCTCGGTCCGCGCCGCGGGTGAGCGAATTGGCGGTGGCCTGCGCCGGGCTTCTCGGCACGGGCGCAGCGGGGCCGGTCACGCCGTGGCTCGATCCGTACCGGGTGCCCGCCCGGGCCGTGGCGCTCGACATCCAGGCGGGCGCGTCGGTGGCGCAGGCGCTCAACAACGCACTGCGCGATGCGCCCGTAGCGACGGCCGGCGGGCACCCGCTGCAGTTCGTCGCGCAGTCCGAACTGCCTGAAGGCGAGCCTTACGAGGCGTGCATCGCGCGCAGCGGCCGGGTGCCGACGCGCGACAACGCGCACGATTTTTACAACGGATTGGTGTGGTTGCGGTTTCCGCAGATGAAGCGCCGGCTCAACGAACTGCATGCCGCGCAGATCGGCGCTCGGCCGGTGGCGGCGCGGCGTGGCGCGGCGCGCGATGTGCTGACCCTGTTCGACGAAAACGCCGCGCTGCTGCAAGCGCCGCCGACGCTGGCGCGTGCGCTGGCCGAGCGCGATTGGAACGGCCTGTTCACGACCCACCGTGCCGATTGGGCCGACGCCACGCTCACCGTGGTCGGCCACGCACTGCTGGAAAAGCTGCTGCGCCCGCGCAAGGCGATCACGGCGCACGTCTGGTTGCTCGGTGCCGATGAAGATCCGCACGACGTCACGACGCGGCTGCTGCGGCCTGGCCGGCCCCTGTCCGGTGTTAAGCCGTGGCTGCCGCTGCCGGTGCTGGCCGTGCCCGGCTGGTGCGCCGCCAATGCGCAGCCGGGCTTTTACGCCGATCCGCAGGTATTCAGATCGGCCACGAGCTGAAGTGACAGAGCCTGCGGGTCAGTGACAGAGCCTGCGGCGCAGTGATAGAGCCTGCAGGGCGTCGGGCTTTTCGGGGTTCGCCCTTTGAAATCGACAGCGGTTCCCCCATATTCCCGACTGAACGACATTTTCGAGGGATCCATGAAGCGCATCGTCTTGTTCCTGATGACCAACCTGGCCGTGATGCTGGTGCTGGGGTTGGCCGTGAACCTGCTCGGCCTGAACCGGTTCCTGACCGCCAACGGTCTCGACCTCACATCGCTGCTCGGCTTCTCGCTGGTGATGGGATTCGGCGGCGCCTTCATCTCGCTGCTGATCAGCAAGCCGATGGCGAAATGGACCACGCGCCTGCAAGTCATCAACGACTCGAACGATCCCACGCACGCCTGGCTGGTGACGACGGTGCGGCGCTTTGCCGACCAGGCCGGCGTGTCGATGCCTGAGGTCGGAGTCTACGAAGGTGCGCCGAACGCGTTTGCCACGGGCGCCTTCAAGAATTCCGCGCTGGTGGCGGTGTCGACCGGCCTGCTGCAGTCGATGACGCGCGAGGAAGTCGAGGCCGTGATCGGGCACGAGGTCGCCCACGTGGCCAATGGCGACATGGTGACGATGGCGCTGATTCAGGGCGTGATGAACACTTTCGTGGTGTTCCTGTCGCGCGTGATCGGCTACTTTGTCGACAAGGTGGTGCTGCGCAACGATCGGCAAGGTCCGGGCATCGGCTACTACGTCACCACGATCGTGCTCGACATCTTGCTGGGCGTGGTGGCCGCGATCATCGTGGCCTGGTTCTCGCGGCAGCGCGAATTCCGGGCCGACGCCGGCGCCGCGCGACTGATGGGCCGCAAGCAGCCGATGATCAACGCGCTGGCGCGGCTGGGCGGCCTCGATCCGGGCGAGATGCCCAAGGCCATGCAATCGCTGGGCATCAGCTCGCGGCCCAGCGGCGTGATGGCGTTGTTTTCGAGCCACCCTCCGATGGAAGAGCGCATTGCGCGGCTGCAACAGCCGGGTTGAGCCGGCGCACCGATAATGGGTGGGTGAAGCAGGCCAGACCGCCGCTGGTGCAACCGCCGAAAGGCCGCACTGGAGGAAGGTCCGGACTGCACAGGGCGGCGTAGCAGCTAACGACTGTCCACCGTGAGGTGAGGATCAGAGCAACAGAGACGAGTCTGGGCGGGCCCCGCCTGCCCAGGGTGAAACGGGCAATCTCTACGCGCAGCAACACCGAATAGGCCAGCATGAGCGGCGCCTCGTGCGTCGTTCGAAGTGTGGCTCCGCACAAGCTGGCGGGTAGGTGGCACCGAGCCGGGCAGCGATGCCCGGCCCAGAGGAATGGCGGTCACGGCCGGGCGTCCCGCAAGGGTGACCGGCTGCACAGAATCCGGCCTATCGGCCTGCTTCACACTAATTGGACGGAGCGTCCCAAGGGGCGACTCCCGACGGGCCCAGCGGCAACCAACTTGCCCATCGGCCTCCATCGGCCTCCAACGGGCCCGAAGGCCTCGGTAAAGCCCCGACATGAACCCCGACGCTCACACACTCTGGCGCGCACCGCGCTGGGCCCTGCCCGTGCTGCTGGCCTGTTTGGGCATGCTCGGGCCGTTCTCGATCGACACCTACCTGCCGGCGTTCACGGGCATCGCCCGGACCATCGGCGCCACGCCGGTGCAAATGCAGCAGACGCTGTCGAGCTACTTGTTCGGCTTTGCCGTGATGAACTTGTTTCACGGCGCGCTGTCGGACAGCATCGGCCGGCGGCCGGTGGTGTTGTGGGGCGTGGCGATGTTCACGCTGGCGTCGGCCGGATGCGCGCTGGCCGACAGCATCGGTGCGCTGGTGTTCTGGCGGGCCGTGCAGGGCATGTCGGCGGGCGCCGGCATCGTGGTGTCGCGCGCCGTGATCCGCGACATGTTCCCGCCCGCCGACGCGCAGCGCGTGATGTCGCAGGTGACGATCTATTTCGGCATCGCTCCGGCCATCGCGCCGATGGTCGGCGGTTTCCTGTTCATCCATGCCAACTGGCACGCGATTTTCTGGTTTCTCACTGCCATCGGGGCAGTGCTGTGGCTGGCCAACTACCGGCTGCTGCCCGAGACGCTGCATGCGACCCAGCGCCAACCGTTCAATGTGCGCAATTTGATGCGCGGCTATTGGACGCTGGGCACCAATCCGCGTTTCCTGATGCTGGCACTGGCCAGCGGAATTCCGTTCAACGGCATGTTTCTGTACGTGCTGTCGGCGCCGGTGTTTCTGGGCGAGCACCTGCACCTGGGGCCGGGGCAGTTTTTCTGGTTCTTCTGCATGACCATCGGCGGCATCATGGGCGGCGCGTACCTGTCGGGTCGCATGGCCGGCAACGTCAAGAACAAACACCAGATCCGCCGTGGTTTCACGATCATGATTTGCGTGTCGGTGCTTAACGTGGTGCTGAACCTGCTGTTCACGCCGCACGCGTGGTGGGCGATGCTGCCGATCGGCATCTACTCGTTCGGCTGGGCCATGATGGTGCCGGTGGTCACGCTGATGGTGCTCGACCTGGTGCCCGAACGGCGCGGCATGGCGAGTTCGTTCCAGGCTTTCATCGGCAGCATGGCCAACGGTCTGGTGGCCGGTGTGGTGGCCCCGCTGGTGATGCATTCGACGGTGCTGCTCGCGGTCGCCTCGCTGCTGATGATGAGCATCGGCGTGCTGGCCTGGATCTGGGTCAAACCGCACGTCACCTGACGCGGCCCGCACTCAAGCCCACGGCGCGCCGGCCGATATTCCGCGTATCCGGCGCGCCTGTCGGTCGGTCACTTCGGAGTCCGCGCCATGTCTTTCCGTTCCCACCCGATCCGCCCGTTGCTGGCCAGTCTGCTTTGGTGCGGATGGGTTGCCGGGGCACCGCTGGCAACCGCTTCCGAGAGCCACGACGCACCGGCCGGGGCGCCATCGATCAAGAAGCCGGTCCTGGCGGTGAAAGCGGGCAAGGAAGCCGCGCCGACGAAGGCCGAAGCGCCGGCCGACGGCAAGCTCAAGCTGGCCGTTGCCAAGGAAGCGGCCCAGGACCCGCTCGACAAGTTGCGCGAGCGGTTGGCTGAAAAGCTCGGTGCCGTCAAGGTCCCGGAAGCCGGCAGCCCCAACGTGCTGCGGGTCGCCGCCCGTGCGTCGGAGCCGCCCGCGCCGGGCGCCGATCCCGCCCGCCGCCCGGCCGCGCGCGGCGCGGCGGTGGCACCCCCAAAAGGTGCCGGCAAGGGCGAACTGCCGCATTGGTCCTACGAGGGCGGGCAGGCTGGCCCTGAGAGCTGGGGCCGGCTGCAGGCCGAATTCTCGAAATGTTCGGTGGGCACGCGCCAAAGCCCGATCGACATCCGCGACGGCATCAAGGTGCAGCTCGACCCGGTGCTGTTCGACTACCGGCCGAGCAGCTTTCGCGTGGTTGACAACGGCCACACGGTACAGGTCAATGTCGGCACGGGCAACTCGATCGAGGTGCTCGGACGGCGCTACGAACTGGTTCAGTTCCATTTCCACCGGCCGTCCGAGGAGCGCATCAACGGGCGGCAGTTCGACATGGTCGTGCACATGGTGCACAAGGATCTCGATGGCCGACTGGCGGTGGTCGCGGTGCTGCTCGAGCGCGGCGGCGCTCAGCCGGTGCTGCAGCAGGTCTGGAACAACCTGCCGCTCGAAAAGGGCGAGGAGGTGCCGGCGAAGACTCCGCTCGACCTGAACGCGCTGCTGCCATCGGAGCGCAGCTACTACACCTACATGGGCTCGCTGACGACGCCGCCGTGCAGCGAAGGCGTGTTGTGGATGGTGATGAAAAACCCGGTGCCTGTGTCTGCCGATCAGATCGGCATCTTCGCGCGGCTGTACCCCATGAATGCGCGTCCGGTCCAGTCCGCCGCGGGGCGCTTGATCAAGGAATCGAATTGACCTGGACCGCGACGCTGCCTGCGTTGCCGGTACCGCTGCCATGCCGGGTCAGATTTGGCGGCTGGCCGGCCGCCTGCTGGTCGGCCGCCCGGCGCGTCGACGCCACGGCACCCTACTCCGGCTGAGGGCAGGGCGCTGGCCGTTGGAGCCCGTGGGGCAGGTGGCGCGCGGCGAATGACGTTCGGCAGGTGACAGTCGCCAGAGTGGGGCCAAGGTGCAGCCGTCTCCTACACTGCGGGCTCGTTCATTTCGCGGGTGCGTGCCATGCTGATCCTGATCCTCGGCCTGATCCTGTTCCTGGGTGTGCATTCGGTCTCGATCCTGGCACCGACCTGGCGCGACGCGCAACTGGCAAAACGCGGCGAGGCGGTCTGGAAGGGCCTGTATGCGCTCACAGCGCTGGCCGGCCTCGGACTGCTGATCTATGGCTACGGATTGGCGCGCCAGCAACCGACGGTGCTGTACACGCCGCCGGCCTTTCTGCGGCACGTGGCATTGCTGCTGATGGTGCCGGTGTTCGCGCTGCTGCTGGCGACCTACCTGCCGGGGCGCATCCGCACCGCAGCCCGGCATCCGATGTTGCTGGCCGTCAAGCTTTGGGCGACGGCCCATTTGCTGTCGAACGGGACCCTGGCCGACGTGCTGCTGTTCGGCGGCTTCCTGGCCTGGGCGGTGGTCGATCGCATCTCGCTCAAGCGCCGCGCGCCCCGGGTCGTGCCCGGCGCACCTGCCTCGCCCTGGAACGATGCCATCGTGCTGGTCGGGGGCGCGGCTTTGTACGGTTTGTTCGTGATCTGGGCGCACCTGTGGCTGATCGGCGTGTCGCCGGTGGGCTGATGCGCTGGCAGGGCTGAACGACGCTTCGCGTCTTTCACGCGTCACCGCCGACGCCTCGCGTTGTTTACTTGTCAGTGGCGACGCCTCGCGTCAGTCACGCCTCATTGACGTTGTTGCGGTTGCTCCATCGTCTGCGTGTCGGCGAAGCCGGTCGGTGGCAGGTCGGGCGGCTCGCTGTGGGTGGCACGCTGGCGGGCCAGGGCGTCCAGTTCCGCGTCCCGCAGGGTCGATTTCATCGCCATCAGTCGCTGTTGAGCCAGCTGCGATTGCGTCATCAACAGTTGTTGGGAATCCAGCTGCCGCTGCATCTTGTCGATCTGACGGCGTGCCTGCAGCCCTTGCTGCAAAGCAAATTCACGCGCCTTGTCGAGCTTGTCGACGCGGGCCAGGCTGGCTTTGAGCTGGCGCTCGTAGTACCACCGGCTGCAACCCCAGACGAGCCCGCCCGAGACGGCAATCGCCAGCATCAAGGTCAGCACTTCATTCGATTCCATCATGAGTGCTTATCGGCGGTGTCGGCGTCGAGTTGAGCTCACAACCCGCTTGCCGGCGCAACACCGTGCATCGGCCCGCGGGCGTCGCGTCCCGGCGGTCGGTTCAGCCCGTCAACCCCAAGGTGTGCACGTCGGCCCGATGATTCTGTCCGCCGCGGCAGGCGATCTTGATGGCACCGAGCCGGTTGCCCAGTTCAGCGCAACGCAACAGCGACCAACCGCGCTCCAGGCCGAACAGCAACGCGGCGCGAAACGCGTCTCCGCAGCCGGTCGGGTCGACCACCGCGCTGGCGGCCTGGCCCGGTACGACGGTGCGCACGCCTTGTTGCCACAGCTCGCAGCCGGCGGCGCCCAGCGTCACCACCACGCCCGCCAGGTGCGAGCGCGACATCGACTCGAGCGTATCGCCGGTGCGCTCGCACAGCATGCGCGCCTCGTAGTCGTTCAGCGCCACCCAGCTGGCCTGCCCGACGAAGCGGCGCAGTTCCGCGCCGTCGAACATCGGCAGCTGCTGGCCGGGATCGAACAGGAACGGGATCTTGGCCGCGGCCAGTTGTTCGGCATGCAGCAACATGCCGTCTCGACCATCGGGCGAGATGATGGCGATGCGGATGTGCGGGTCCGGCGGCACCGCGGTCTCGTGCGACGACTGCATCGCGCCCGGGTGGAACGCGTTGATCATGTTGTTGTCGCTGTCGTTGATGATGATCGCTTGCGCGGTGTAGCTGCCGGGTACGACGCGCACGCAGCCGGTGCCGGCACCCCACGACTTCATGCGCTCGACATAGTCACGGCCGTCCTCGCCGAGGGTGCCCATCACCTCGGCCTGACCACCCAGCTGCCGCAGCGTGTAGGCGATGTTGCCGGCGCAGCCGCCAAACTCGCGCCGCAGCGTGGGCACCAGGAACGAGACGTTCAAGATGTGCACCTGCTCGGGCAGGATCTGCTGCGCGAAGCGGCCGGGAAAGGTGGCGATGGTGTCGAAGGCGAGCGAGCCGCAGATCAGTGCCGACATGAAAACTCCAGGGGTGAAAATGCAGGATGCGCATGGGCATCAGGGACGGGAACTAGGGGTAGAAGATGCCGACGGTGTAACCGGTGACCCCGGCCGCGCCGATGGTGAAGGCCAATTGCAGGGCCGCTTCGGCGCCCGGCTTGAGCGTTTCGGTGGCGACGCGGAAGTCTTGCGGCAGCAGCGCGCGGCGCGCCACGAGTTGCCCGCGGGCGTCGGTCAGCGACAGATCGACGGCCGGCACCGCCAATTCCAGCGCGCCGCGATTGCGCAGCGCCACCGAGAGCCGAAACCCGTCGACCCCGGTCAGTGGTGACAGGCCGGTATTTTCGACTTGGATGTCGTCGATGCGCCGCAGCGGCTCGATGCGGCAAGCGGCGCGTGCACACCAAGCTGTCAGCGCCTCGCGGCTCGACGGGAATCGGGTCGCCAGCAGGTCGCGGAAATGATGGGTGATCTGCAGCGCCAGGGCCGCCAGCAGCAGGACCGCCGAGGCGGCCAGCAGCAGCCGCATGCGCGGCTGCTGCCAGCGCGCCTGGCGCTCGGCACGGCGCAGGAATTCAGGCGCCGGGACGGGCTCGAGCGGGCCGCCATCGGCTGCCGAGTCGGCAACGACAGGGCTGGTTCGAGGTGCGGGCTGCAGGTCGGCTGTGGCGTCGACGTGACCGGGCGATGATTGCCTGGCGTTTTGCGCCAAGGCGTAAAGCGGCGCGGCGTGGCCGCTTCCCGCTGGCGCCACGGGTGTCTGCGGCGCCAACGGCTCGATGGCGGCAATGACTGGCAAAGCCGGTTCCGGCGGTTGGTCCACGCTTGTTGTGGCCGGGGGGGCGCTCGGCAGCCCGACCTCGTTCTTGGTGGCCGCCACCAGCCGGGGCGGGGGGTCGGCGGTCGGCCAGTTCGGCGGGGCCTCGCGGTCGAGGTCGAACAGGCCACCGAACGCGTTGAACACGGCGTCACAGCGGCCGCAACGCACCCAGCCTTCCGAAACCTTGAGCTGATCCGCCACCACGCGAAAGATCGTGCCGCATTCGCTGCAACGGGTGGCCAGGCTCATCGGCGGATCATGCCATCGGGTGTTCGTGCATTCCCGCCTCGACCATTGCACCAACCGGTGAAACCACGCCGGTCATGGGCAGCGGCGCGCCGTCATCAGGATCCAGCCGTCTTCACGGTCGCTGACGTCCAGTGCCAGCCAGCCTGAGTAGGCCGCTTGCAGTTCGGCCGCCTGTCGATCCAGGATGCCGGCCAGCACGAGGTGCCCGCCTGCGCCGACGTGCGCGCACAACAGCGGTGCCAGCAGCTTCAGCGGCGTGGCCAGGATATTGGCCAGCACCAGCGGGTAGTGGCCTCGTGCCATGTCCGGAAGGCCGCTGGTCAGGTGCACCTGGTTGGCGGCTGCGTTGCTGCGGGTCGACGTGACGGCGGCCGGGTCGATGTCTACCGCCTCGATGCCCCGCGCGCCGAGCAACGCGGCACCGATCGCCAGGATTCCCGACCCACACCCGTAGTCGAGAACGCGAGTCCAGCCGGCGGCGTGCGTGGATCCGTGTGCGGCCAGCCAGCGCAGGCACATGCGGGTGGTCGGGTGCGTGCCGGTACCGAACGCCAAGCCCGGATCGAGCCGCATCACGGTTTGCGCCTGCGCCGGCGGCTGGTGCCAGCTCGGTACGATCCAGAAGCCGGGCGCCACCTCGGTCGGCGCAAACTGCGACTGCGTCAGTCGCACCCAGTCTTGTTCGATCACCGTGACGAGCGACTGCAAATGCACGTCGGCCGCCTCGTCTTGGGCCAGCAGCAGCGTGGCGGCGTCGATGGCTTGCTGTTCGTCGGCGAACAGCGCCGTCAGCACCGAACGCCGCCAGCCGCCCGGCGGGACCGGCATGCCGGGTTCTCCGAACAAGGCCTGCTCGGCTTCGGTGTCGGCATCGGCGTCCTCAATGGCCACGCTGAGGGCACCGAGTTCATTCAGCAGTGCGTCCGACAGCCATTCCACCTGATCCTGCGCTGACAGCAGCCTGAGTTCGACCATCGATCAGCGCTTGTGCTGGTGCAGCCAGCCTTCCAGATAATGGATGTTGGTGCCGCCTTCGACGAAATTCGCATCGACCATCAGTTCGCGGTGCAACGGAATGTTGGTCGAGATGCCTTCGACCACCGTTTCCGACAGCGCGATGCGCATGCGCGCCAGGGCCTGCTCACGGGTGTCGCCGTAGGTGATGATTTTGCCGATCATCGAGTCGTAGTTGGGCGGCACGAAATAGTTTGTGTAGGCATGTGAATCGACCCGCACGCCCGGCCCGCCCGGCGGATGCCACATCGTGATCCGACCCGGCGAGGGCATGAAGTTGTAGGCGTCTTCAGCGTTGATCCGGCATTCGATCGCATGCCCGCGCATTTGGATCGAGCGCTGCGTGAACGGCAGCTTTTCGCCGGCGGCGATCCGGATCTGCATCTGCACGATGTCGATCCCGGTGACCATTTCGGTGACCGGATGCTCCACCTGAACGCGCGTGTTCATCTCGATGAAGAAGAACTCGCCGTTTTCATAGAGGAACTCGAATGTGCCGGCACCGCGATAGCCGATCTTCTTGCAGGCGGCGGCGCAGCGGTCGCCGATTTTCTCGATCACCCGGCGAGCGATGCCCGGAGCGGGCGCTTCCTCGATGATCTTTTGGTGCCGCCGTTGCATCGAACAATCGCGCTCGCCGAGCCAGACGGCGTTGCGAAACGTGTCGGCCAACACCTGGATCTCGATGTGGCGCGGTTTTTCAAGAAACTTCTCCATGTAGACGGCCGAGTTGCCGAATGCCGCGCCCGCCTCGGCCCGGGTGGTCTGCACCGCGTGGATCAGCGCCGCCTCGGTGTGCACCACCCGCATGCCGCGCCCGCCGCCGCCGCCGGAAGCCTTGATGATGACGGGATAGCCGATGTCGCGGGCAATTGCCTTGGCTTCGTCGACATCCTCGATCGCGCCGTCGGAACCCGGCACCAGTGGCAATCCCAATTTGCCAGCCGAGCGTTTCGCCTCGACCTTGTCGCCCATCGTACGAATATGTTCGGGCTTCGGACCAATCCATGTGATGTCGTGGCTCTCGACGATCTCGGCAAACTGCGCGTTTTCGGACAGGAAACCATATCCCGGGTGGATAGCATCGGCATGGCTGATTTCTGCTGCAGAAATGATAGCCGGGATGTTCAGATAGCTGTCGGTCGCGGACGGTGGCCCGATGCAAATCGCTTCGTCTGCCAGCCGCACGTGCATCGCATCGGCATCTGCGGTCGAGTGGACCGCGACCGTCTTGATTCCCATCTCATGCGCAGCGCGGTGAATGCGAAGCGCAATCTCGCCGCGGTTGGCAATCAGAATTTTCTCGATACCCATATCAGACCCTGCCTCCGGGCTTTTGTAGCGCCGTGATCGTTTGTCGGGTTTCGCAGGCTAGGAAGGGCGCGCCGCGCGGCCTGGTTAGCCACGCAAGCGACCTGACGCCGTCCAGCGGAACCCGACAAACGACCGCTTTGCGGCGGGCCGATTTTGGCCGTAACTTCACTATCACCTACCAAAAAATCACCCGGTCCTTTCAGCACATACTCCTTGCCTGAGATCAGGTACATCACACCGACCGCACAGTCCTTGGAGCAACTGATGCGCGCGCCTTTTTTTACTTCCGCCATCAGTGTCGCTTTGCCCGCGTCCATCACCGCCTCACCCTTGACGTCGGTCACAAACGCAATGCCATTGGCCTGTACGTGCGCGGACACCGTCAACGTTAAAACAAACAGTGTCGAAAATAAATATTTTGCTTTCATGCTGCCCTTCCTCAATGACAAACTTGCCGATGTTCAGAGTATTCGTCTAGCCGCCGATCTATGGTGCCACTGCCTTGACGCCCCACAGTCGCATCGGACTGTGGCCGCGTAACGCTTGTTCGCCGAAGTCAATCATCTCAAAGCCCTCCGACAATTCCGCCCTCACCTGCTCCGTCATGACGATTGGCGAGCCCAAGCGTTTTGTCAGGCCCTCAATACGCGATGCGACGTTAACCGCGTCGCCAATTGCCGAATAATTATGTCGTTCGGTCGAGCCAATGTTACCAACCACAGCTTTCCCGTAGTTTATGCCTATTCCAATTTCCACAGGTGGCAATCCTTCGGCTGCAAATTCTTCATTCAATTTCCGAAGTTGTTCCACCATATCGAAACCACATCGCACAGCGGACTCGCACGGATTGGCGAGGCTGCGTGGCGCACCAAACAAAACCATCATGCCGTCGCCCATGAATTTGTCCATTGTCCCGTCGAAGCGGTGAACGGAACCCACCATCCGGTCAAAATAACGCGTCAGCAACGAAGTCACCGCCTCCGGCGACAGTGACTCCGATAAGCCCGTGAACCCACGGATGTCGCTGAAAACGACACAAATTTCTGCCGTTTTTGCTGAAATTCCAGCAGACAGATTACCCGCCATCATTTCCTGCAACACCGCAGGCGAAACGCTGCCCGAAAAGGACTGCTTGAATCGATTTTTTTCCGCCAAAGTTTGCATGCCATCGGCTACCGCACCCACACCGACCGCAACCCATAGAACCGCCGTGAATGAAAGTGCAGGGATGTACCAATTGACTGTGATCAAGGTCACCGAGAGAACCAGAAAAGCAGCCGGCGCAACGATAAACGCAAACATATACGTCCGCCGATCCGACGGCAGGAAAACGAATGCCAGCAATAGCGCGTACACCAGCCACTGCCAGACGCCGGACAACGGCGTAAGTAAACCGTCGCCGAGCAAATTGCGCAAAACCTGATAGTGGATCGTCACGCCTGGTTGCTTGGTGTCCAAATCCAGTTCGCCGCCGTCCGCGCCGCTGCGCTCCCAGTCTGAAAGCCCCATGGGCAACTTCCAGCGGTCTTGTGACCTTGCAACAGTGCCAATGAGTACCACTTTCCCCGCGAAATGGCGCTTGAGTTCATCTACATTGTTTGCTTCCTGCCAGGCCAGCACTTGCTGGATCGGAATGTAGCGAATCAAACCGCCTACGGAAAAATCAATTAATCCTTCCGCAGATTGTCGTCCGGCTTTGCGGGCAATCTCGGCCGCAAAAACAGGGAACGTGCCAGTGTTTACCACGCCTGTTTCACTGAATCGACGCGCAACGCGATCCGGATCCTCGACGATCTTGTCGATAGCAAAGGTTTCGTCGCCCAACACCCGCAGAAAAGGCTTGTGGATCGGCGCAATGAAGCCGGCCCGATCAACCGTGTGCGCGACCACCAGCGGAGTGGTTTGCTTGACTTCGAGCAAGGCCGTTAACAACGCCCGGTCGAGCCCGGGTATGATCTTGTCGAACGATTTTGGTGGCAATTGGATATCTACGCCAACGACGGCGGGCTTCACCGCCGCGAGCGCGCGCAACGTATTGCCGAGATGTGCATGCCACATTGCCAGCGGCTCTTCGAAGACATCTTCCGATGCTTCATCCATTCCGATCAAGACGGGCTCAACCTTGGCAGGGCGTGGAAAAAAGTTGCGCATCACCTGCATCTGCACGTCAAACGACAGGCGCTCCAGCAGGCTGATCAGTGATTGATTGCGGTCAGGGAAACTCCAGAGGAAGGAAAAAATGACGATGGCAATCGCCAATAGTGCCGCGCCACGCGTTGCATGACGCGCCCACAACCTGCTGATGGAATCCAGTGCCGCCAAATGAAACACTCCCGTTGCTGCGCGCGCGTTACAGTCGAATTTGTAGGCGGCTGCTTTTCACACTATTCTAGCGTCTCGGCACACGACAGAAAACGCTATGAATAATTTCTTTGGGACATTCGACTACGTCATCGTCGGCGCGGGCACCGCAGGGTGCGTGCTCGCCAACCGTCTCTCAGCCGATCCCGGCAACCGCGTGTTGCTTTTGGAGGCTGGTGGCAAGGATGACTGGATATGGATCCACATTCCAGTCGGTTACCTTTACTGCATTGGTAATCCGCGCACCGACTGGTGTTACCGCACCGAGCCTTGTGATGGCCTGAATGGCCGCTCGATTTTGTATGCACGCGGAAAAGTCCTGGGGGGTTGCTCGTCTATCAACGCGATGATTTACATGCGCGGCCAGTCCGGCGATTACGACGCATGGGCGGCGGGCGGTAATCCGGGTTGGTCATGGAAAGATGTCTTGCCGATATTCAAGCGTTCGGAAAATCATTATGGCGGCGGGAGCGACCTGCACGGCGCAGATGGCGAATGGCGTGTCGAAGAACAGCGTCTCGATTGGGAGATCCTGAACGCGTGGCGCGATGCCGCAGAGCAATGTGGCATTCCGAAAGTGCCTGATTTCAACGGCGGCGATAACTTTGGCTCATCACGCTTTCAGGTGAACCAACGCACAGGCCTCAGATGGAATGCATCCAAAGCGTTCCTGCGACCGGCAATGAAAAGGCCGAACTTGACGGTGCTGACCAAAGTGCACGCCACCAAAATTCGTTTCAAGCTGCAAGATGGCATACGCGAGGCGACCGGCATCGAATTCATCCGCGACAACGAAATGCTGTTTGCGGAAGCCTCGCGTGAAACTATTCTTGCCTCCGGTGCAGTCAACTCCCCACAGTTACTGCAATTATCCGGGGTTGGCCCGCGCCAACTGCTTCAGGAAAATGCGATCAGCGTGGTGCATGATTTAGCGGGTGTTGGTGAAAATCTGCAAGACCATCTGCAACTACGCATGGCGTTCAAAGTGCAAGGCGTGCGCACGATGAATGAATGGTCGAACAGCCTGTTTGGCAAGGCGCAGATGGCGCTGGAGTACGCGCTTCATCGCACCGGTCCGCTGACGATGGCACCCTCTCAATTAGGTGCGTTCGCCAAGTCCGATGCCACACAATCAACTGCAAACATCCAATATCATGTCCAGCCGTTGTCGCTGGACAAATTTGGCGATCCGCCGCATAAGTTTCCGGCTTTTACTGCGAGCGTCTGCAATTTGCGCCCGCTTAGTCGCGGCTTTGTTCGCATCAAGAGCGCCGATCCACACATCTATCCGGTCATCCAGCCCAATTACCTTTCGACCGAACACGATCGCAAAGTCGCCGTCGACTCGATGAAGCTCACACGTAAAATCTGTGCCGCCGAGGCACTGGCTAAATATCGACCGGAAGAATTTATGCCTGGCCCATTAGTTCTAACCGATGAGGAAATGGCCGACGCTGCCGGCGATATTGGTACGACAATCTTCCATCCCGTCGGGACATGCAAAATGGGGCCTGCATCCGACGTCGATGCGGTTGTCGATGCGCGTCTGCGCGTGCATGGCATCGCGCGCCTGCGCGTGGTGGATGCGTCGATTATGCCGACCATTACCTCAGGCAACACCAATTCGCCGACCGTCATGATTGCCGAACAGGGCAGCAGATTCATTCTTGAGGATCGTAAGTAAGCATGGGTTACCAACCTGTAAATATTTTGCGAAACTCCAGCACTGACGCGGCTTCCGGGCGCCTTTCGTCTGAAACGGCAAGCTGGGCATACACTTTGCCTTTGCGATTCTGTAAATGAATCAGCCGCGCAACGACGCCCTGCTCGCCTGGTA